>Ga0213865_10000341_pt1 | contig 31876 bp, 29 predicted proteins | sample PICome_6_FD_160100 | JGI IMG/M metagenome (GOLD analysis project Ga0213865, IMG submission 160100) | Coastal seawater microbial communities near Pivers Island, North Carolina, United States - PICO282 | ecosystem: Environmental > Aquatic > Marine > Coastal | place: USA: North Carolina...
TATTTAAAATTATGATTTATATAATGTAGTGGATCTTGCCTCTTCTCTGCTCTAACGTTTTTTTGGAAACGCTCTTCCCAGAAAGGCTGCTTAGATAATTCTATAGATTTTGTAACTCCCGTTATTCCTTCGTGAGGGTTGTTTACAAAAGATGTGTTTTCATTGAACTTAAATAACAACCTTTTATTATGTAGGTAGACTCCATCTACACCAGAGTAATCTAAGTAGTTACATATACTACTTAATTTAGATGTAAAGTCAGGAGAAAGCCTCTCAAGAGTGTCTATAGTCAGAAACCAGTCTCCAACTTCTATTCGGCTCTGAAACAGCGAATGATTCCTACTAAAGTCTAACCTATTACACCATTTAGTATAAATAATCTCACCTTGCCCCTTCACGCTCTCTAAGTAATCCGCACCATCATCCTTTGGATAATGAAATGTCCAGATGAGTCCGTCAAAATGATCTTTGATTGGATCAATTAATTCTTCAAGGTCTTGTTTGTGACCTTCCGTGGTTATACCTATTAACCAGAGTTTATTCATCCTATATGTTCTGAGTAAAGTTTTTCAGGATTAAAAAAAGAAAATGGAGTATTACTGTTACTCATTGGCTTTAAAAGATCACCTGACATCAACTCACAATGATAAGATCCAAGTTTATCTAGATATTGTTGAGCAGCCTTCCAAGCAAGGAAAATTTCACTAGTCCTACTAATATTCGGTTGGAATGTAAAAGTAGGCCCGTATTGAGTATAATTTATAGCTTGAGTTAAAATATCGCCAGTCTCCTTAAGATAGTTTCCATCTGGGGGGGCATATTCTTCACCCTTATTAAATCTGACACAAAGTTGATCAGGATTATTATCCAAAAAATCTACACATTCTTCAATAGCTTTATTTATACAAATTTTTGAATTTATCAACCAATCATCTTCTAACCACAAAGAATATTTTTCTTTTCTTATCTCCTTGTCTGAATAAGCCTTATAAATGTCTTTAAAGTATCCCGCAGAGTGGGATAAGTGATTCTCACTGTGATGGACGATACTCTCTTTAGTCTCTATAACTCGTATGCCGTAGACGCAACAAAAAGATTTTATTTTATCTGCGACTGACTCCTCTTCGTCTCTAGTCTTTAAATGTAAAACCTTGTTTGAAAAAAGATTAGGATCTACTTTTTCAAATAGATCTTCAATAACATCACAATAAGTATGATTGCCACCATGACCCATGGTAGTACTAAACAAAATCAAATTTAAGGGTAGTTTTTTCATAAACCTCTGAGCCTTATGGAAACTAAGACCCAGAGGTTACTATGACCTCAAGGAGGAGAATCCTTGACCTCCCTTATTGTATTGAGGAAATTAACTAAAATCAACTAATCTTCGGAAATATGTTCGCTGATTTTACCCAAGATGTAAGCTAAAGTTTCATCATATTCTAATTCAACATTTTCAATGTCTTCCTTCTCAATTGTAGGTTCTGTAATAGTCATAGTAATGACTATCTACACTAAAAAAAATATAATGGAATTTACCCCTCGCAAGATTTACATTCCATCAAAGATCTTGAAAGTTCTTGACTCGGATTAGCGCTCCTTTGATAATACAACCCCTTTACTCCGTTTTGCCAAGCGTAAATTATAAGTTTATTAACTTCTCTAGCAGGAGTATTTGGGGGTACCATCAAATTTAAAGATTGACCTTGATCTAAATATTTCTGCCTCTGGGCTGCTTGAATAACAACCTCTTTCTGAGAAATCTCTTCAAATGTCTTAAATACATCCTTATCATCATCAGACATAAAGCTCAAATTTTGAACAGATCCACCTGTTTTAAGAATACTCAACCAGACTTCCTCATTATCTTGCCCATACTCTTTTAATACATTTTTTAAGTAAGGGTTCTTATAAGTAAACTTCCCTTTAGCCAAATTCTTAACAAAGTAATTTGAATTCAAAGGTTCAATAGAAGGAGATACTTGACCCAAAATAAAAGAACTACTGGTTGTCGGAGCTATGGCTAAAGTAGTTGTATTTCTACGCTTATAATCTTTGGCATATAAAGGACCACCTAGAATAGAGAAAAGATTCTCTGTTGCCTTGTCGCTACATTTTCTAATCTGTTTGAATATAGAACTATTAGCCAGTTTAGCCTCCATACTCTCAAAACTAATACTTTTACTCTGTAGGTAAGAGTGCCAGCCAAGGACTCCCATCCCTAAGGCTCTGTGCCGCTTAGCAAAATTATGAGAAGATTTCATAAATGGAATATCTTTGGTTTTAATAATATACTCTTCCATCACCGCATCAAGAAACATCGTTAAAACCTCAATAGCGTCAGTTTTAATGATTTCATCCCACTGAACTAGATTAAGGGAAGACAAACAACAAACGAAAGATTCATCTTCTTTTGAGGGAAGACTTATCTCATTACAAAGATTAGAAGCAAATATTTCCATTGCCTTATCCTTATAACAGTCTGGAGCTTGATTATTGGCAGTATCCTTGAAAAATAAATATGGATATCCCGTTTCAAACCTTTTTTTAATTACTGAAGCCCAGATCTGACGTTTATCTGAATCTCCATCAATCATCGATTTCATCCAATCATCTCCAACAGTAACTCCAAAAGACATCTCTTGAATTGCATTACCCTCACTCCTTATCCGCAAAAATTCTTTAATATCAGGATGATCGATAGGCAAATAAGCAGCAAAAGAACCTCTACGCACATTACCTTGAGAAACTACAGCTGCTACCTTATCAAAAAGTTCCATAAAATGCACTGCTCCAGAAGACTCTCCACCTGAATTAATTTTAGCTCCCCTACCACGAAGTTCTCCGAAATAAGCTGAAGTCCCAGAACCGTGTTTAGTCTGCATTCCAACTTCACTTTGCTTAGATAAAATCCCATCCATTCTATCAGGAACGTATACTCCATTGCAGGAAATAGGGAGACCTCTCTTTCTTCCGAAATTTGACCAAACAGGAGAAGCAAGGGAATAAAAACCCTGCTTCATATAAGAAATGAATTTCTCAGAAAACCCCTCAATACCCAAATATCCTTGGGCTGCATTAGCTATATCTTCAATTCTTTCTTCTGGTGTTTCTCCTTTTAAATAGCCCCTTTCAAGGAAAATCCTTGAATCTTCGTTTAGCCAATAATATTCAGTCATTTAGAACAAGTCGTCTGCATTATAAGTCTGAGAATTTTTTGAGTATTCTACAGGTCGAGAATAGAAGAAGTCAGTGGCGTTGTTGCCAAGTAACTCCTCTTCAAACCAGATTGTATCTTTTAGCAGATTTTTGTCAACTTCAAAAGGTTGCTTAAAACCGATTTGTTGCATGGACTCATTGATTCTATTTTTAATGAACTCTTTCAATACAATAGCATTCAATCCTTTTTGACGAATTCCGTTAATCATCCAATCAACAATCTGACTTTCAGCTTCAAAAGCGCATATTGCTTCTTGAGCTATTTTTTCCTCAAGCTCTTCGTCAAAAAACTCTGGGTGTTCTTCCCGAATGGTATTAATAAGTTTCATACCTACAAGAGCGTGAATATTCTCTTCGTTCCTAGTATATTTCACTTGCTGATCAGTGTCCTTGAGAACATTTTTGTTACGAGCGAACCAATTGATCACATAGAACTGAGAAAATAATGAGACGTTTTCAACAAAAAGGGTAAAAAGAATCAAAGCATAAACATATTGTTTTTTGCTATTCTTATAAAACTTATGGGTATATTTCCTCAAATAGTTCACCCTACCCTGTATAAAGTCTAGTTTAAGATTTTCTTCAAAAACCTCTTCTAGTCCGAGCACCTCAAGAAGTCTCTCATAAGCATTATTGTGAATAACTTCAACATTAGCCATTACAAACCCCAAATCACTCAAAGAAGGATGAGGAAGATTGTCCCCCAATTTACTCCAGAATTTCTTAACAGCGACCTCAATTTGCCCGATTGCAGAAAGGGTTCTGATAATAATCTCCCTTTCTTGGTCGTCTAGAACCACGTTAAAATCTTGAATATCTGAAGCAAAACTGAATTCTTTATCAGTCCAAAACCCGTTATGCATTGCCTCTATAAATTCTCCTGCCCATGAATAATGGTCAGGCTTTCTGGAAATTTGTTCGTCAAAGATCATCTTGTAATTTTACACAGAATATCGCCTCGTCAGAACTGAGTCAACTCTATTTTTAAGAAAAAGAGCAAAGCTCATTTAAATTAATATGAACGTATAGGATACGTATGGAATATTATTTAAATACGTATCCCATACGAGCGTTTCCCATACGATATATTTTTATATTAGGCAGAAGTTTCCACTTGTCAAGAATAAAATTTCTAAATATTTTACTTGATTTTTTCTTGTTTTTTCGTATAGTAAGAAAAAAGTGGTAAATAATCTCACAGACTCTGATCTAACAGCCCTGATTAGAGAAGATAATAATGAAAATGCTTTAAATGAGTTGATTTCTCGTCATTCTGGCATTTATGTTGATATGCTCAAGAAATTTGGATCTAATTGCTTGACTAAAACTCAAGTTCACGATATTCTAGGAGATAAAGACTATGTTATTTATAAAGCCGCATTAGAATATGACGAGAGTAGAGCTAAGTTTTCCACACATTTGGCTAATAAAACCAAATATATGTGTCTAACTCAAAAAACGAAAAACAAAAATAATAGAATATCCTCTAACTTTGATGAAATTGAATTCTGTCAAAAAGATAAATCCCACACTCCTGATGAGTCCTGTAATCTAAGTGACTCTTTTTCTAGAATAATAAATATAATAGAAAAACATAAAGACTCCCGATTAAAAATTATTTTTAATGAGAGGTATTTTTGCGGGAAAAGAGGTAAATTGAAGCCTTGGAAGGATATTGCAAATATATTAAACCTGTCTGCACAGGGTTGCATAAATATACATGACAAAGCTATACTAGAAATAAGTCAAAAAATAGATAATGAAAAGATTAAATTTTGAAGGACCAATAAACTCTCTAAGTTTAGGAAATGTAACAGTAAATTTTTTAAGAGAGTTAAAAGAAAAGGACATAGATATTTCCTTTTTCCCGATAGGAAACAATGGTGATTTTAGCGCTTATGATAAAATTTCTAAAGAATTCCAACAGTGGGTTAGTAATATAGCATCAACAAGATTAAAAAAACTAGATCAAGAGACGCCATCTCTAAAGGTTTGGCACATTAATGGTTCAGAAAAGGTTTTACCAAATCAATTTCTTTATACTTTTTACGAACTTGATTCTCCGACTACAGAAGAAGTAAATATAGTTAAACTTCAAAAACATGTATTTTTCTCATCCTCCGAAGCAACAAAAGCCTTTAAAGAAAAAGGTTGCGATAATGTTAGCCATGTCCCTCTTGGTTTTGATAAAGATTTCCAAGAAACTGAAAAAGAATACCTAAAAGATACCATCCACTTTGGTTTAGTGGGTAAATTTGAAAGAAGGAAGAACACCCAAGCCATAATCCAATTGTGGACGAAAAAATTTGGAGACAACCCCAAATATCAATTATCTTGCCTTGTAGGTAACCCCTTTCTAAATGAAAAACAAATGAACCAAGCCATTCAAACCTCTCTTAATGGGCAACATTGGTCAAATGTAAATTTTTTACCACATTTAAAAACAAATTCAGAAGTCAATGATTTTATGAATTCAATCGATATTGACCTTTCTGGACTTTCAAATGGAGAAGGTTGGAATCTTCCCTCGTTTAATGCAACGGCTCTTGGGAAATGGTCTGTCGTTAGTAATTGTTCCTCACATAAAGACTGGGCTACAGAAGAAAATAGTATTCTTGTAGACCCAGTAGGCAAACAACCCTGTTATGATAATTTCTTTTTCAAAGAGGGAATGCCCTTCAATCAGGGAGAATACTATAAATTAAATGCAAATGATATTGAACAAGGGTTTGAAAAAGCTATAGAGAAAGTGGGACAAAAGAACACAGAAGGGACGAAATTGCGTGACAATTTTTCATATTCTAAAAGTGTAGATTCTATTTTATCTCGTATTTATGGGGATTAGAGCGTTGGCATGAGTTCTGTTAAACAGGTGGTATGAATTACTTATATAATAGAGATAAAACTCAAATTAAAGACAGTGGAGATGATTATATCGCAGAATTTGAACTAGCAGGTTTTTCAAAAAAAGATCTAGATGTTACAGCGACAAATTCAAATTTAATCATTGAGGCTAAAAATGAAGATAGACAAAGTCATTTTAAATTAAATTTATATGGAATTGTTTCCATTGAAAATATAGTATCAAATATGAAGAACGGTCTTCTTACAGTCACTCTGCCCAAAAAGAGCGTAATAGGGAGAAGAACAGTGGAAATTAAATAGTGCCTATATACGTTTACAAACACCCAACCAAAGAGGAGTATGAAGAGGTCGTTCAAGGAATGAACGACCCGCATACCTTTTCTAAAGACGGAGAAGAATGGCTTAGAGTTTTTCTCGCCCCAAATGCTTCTATATCAAGCAATGATGATCCTTTTAATTCAAACTCCTTTGTTGAAAAAACTGGGAAAATGAAGGGTACTGTGGGAGATATGATGAGCTATTCTGAAGAGTTAAGTCAAAAACGAGCAGATAAACATGGAGGACAAGACCCCGTCAAGACTCAACACTTTAAGGACTACGAAAGGGATATCGGCAAAAAACACATCGCAGATAAGCAAACGAGTTTTGAGAATAAATCAATAAAAATTGATATGGATTAAATTGAAGTCAATTGGACTCCAGCCCAACTTCCTCCAATAAATACACATAAAGTAGATCCTGAGATAGCTAGTGCTCCAGTTGCTTCCGTTACAGGAGATCCTTCAGAAGCTTGCATACTGTTCCCCAGCCATTTAGGAAGCTGAAATCCTGTTTGATATCTAACGATACCCGTCACAGTATTTGGCCCTTTAAACATTTCTTGATTTACAATAGTGCTACCACTTAATACTGCGTTGCTCAAAACATCTAATTGACCACTAAATATGCCCGTTCCGTCTACGCTCAAACTTTGTTGGAAATAAGAATCTCCACCTTGGAAGAAATGACCAGAACTGAATTTCGCATATAAAGCATCTTGCTGACTTACGGTAATTGAGTTTGTAGTTAGGTTATCTTTTAAGACGACACTACCTGTAGCTGTTTCCGTAAAAGTCACTCCATGCCCAGCTAAGCAAACATTTTCTTGACTTCCCGTCCTGAATTCTACAGAATCTGCGCGAAAAACAGCGTTATTAATACCGCTGATACTACTATCATTGCATGATATCGCGAAGTTATTGTATGCATTTAGCCCATCTCCAATTTCAGTATTACTACCCAAAAATAGAAAATTCCCACTATTTGTATTGTAGATGTTATTAGTTTTCTGAGCAAAACTTGCAATTGATTTACCATTATTGGTTAAATCCCCTGTAAAAGAAAAGTCACCCGTCAAGTTCCTAGAAACATTGATTTTAACTCCCGTATTTGTTTGAGTTATATTTAGATCTCCAGAATCACTAAAGAAAGTGTGTAATTGGATCTGTTCAGGTTGAATTTTATTAAAAGCCATGATACAATAGATTATCTTCTATAAATTACACAAATTCAATGAAATTTACTCTTTATAAGCCAAACTCTAAAAATGCAGGGTCTGCATTCAGTTTTGATATCGCAAAAGACAAGAAGGGGAATGCAGTGATGTATGTCTCTATGATTCAACAACACAGCTGGAATGATCAGACTAAAAGCGGGTCTTTTAAAGAAAACGCTAAAAATCCAGAAAAGTCTGGGACTATTAAGTTAACAGCCAATGAAGCTGGAGAAATTTTATCTTCACTGAAAACCAGAATCCCTTTTGTAGCATTCCATAGACGGGACAAAGATACTACAATTATTAAATTCACCCCTTGGGATAAAAAAAGAAAAATCATGAATAAAGATGGGGAAGAATGGATTGAAACCCCTGCATTTGGATTCACTGTAACGAGGAATTCTTCTCAAACATTTAAACTTCCCTTAGAAGCTGGAGAAACAGAGGTTCTCGGAGAACTAATGAAAAAGTATATCTTAGACTCTTTTGTCGTTGCTGATGCTTACCAGAATCAGAAACCTAAATACGAAAAAAAACAATACGAAGAGCCTAAACAAGAGGTAATTGAAGACGAAGATGATGGAGTCCCGTTCTAAAAAACTTAGAGTTCTAATCCACTCTAACCACAGTAGGCTTGTTACTGGATTTGGGAAAAACGCTAAGAATATTTTATTGGCGTTACATAATGATCCTGAAATTGAAGTTATAGAAGCAGGAAATGGTGCTAAATACGGAGCTGACTTGTTGACTCCTTGGGAGTCTTATGGAACTCACCCCACTGATCCTGCGATCTTAAATGCTATTCAGGGTGATGGTCCAAAAGAAAGAATGGCTCAATACGGATATTACACAATAGATAAAATTGTAGAAGACTGCAAGCCAGACGTATATCTTGGAATTGAAGATATTTGGGCATTTACAGGATATGATAAAAAACCTTGGTGGAATAAAATCAATAAAGTTCTTTGGACTACCTTAGATAGTCTTCCGATTCTAGATCAAGCTAAGCAGATGGAGCCTTTGTGTGATAAGATGTTAGTATGGGCATCATTCGCAGAAAAGGAAATGAAGAAACTTGGGCATGAGAATGTTGAAACTATTCATGGTGCAGTTGATTATTCTCACTTTAAACCCATGGATTACAGATCTTCTGTTAGACAGAGGTTCGGTTTAGATTCCAGTTATGTAATAGGATTTGTTTTCAAGAACCAATTAAGAAAATCTGTCCCAAATCTTCTAGAAGGCTTTAAGATCTTTAAAGAAGAAAATCCAAATGTTGACGCAAAATTGCTTTTGCATACTGATTGGGGAGAAACTTCGCTTGGGTGGGATATACCGAAATATCTTAAAGAAATGGATATTAATCAAGAAGATGTTCTATCCACTTATCTTTGCCATGCTTGTGATTACTATCACATAGCTCCTTATCAGGGCGAGGATAAAAACTGCCCTCGCTGCAAAAAAGAAAAAACATTTAAAACTAAAAATAGTGCGAAAGGCATTAATGAAGAGCAATTAAATGAACTATATAATTGTATGGATGTTTACTGTCATCCATTCACAAGTGGGGGGCAAGAATTACCTATCCAAGAAGCAAAAGCGGCTGGATTAGTAACTTTAGTCACAGAGTATTCTTGTGGAACAGATTCCTGCTATGAAGATCAAGGAGGAATTCCTCTAAAGTGGAACTCATACAGGGAACCTAACACCCAGTTTATTAAAGCATCTACTTGTCCGAAAGATATTGCAGCAAAGTTAAAAATGGCTTATGGAATGACAGAAGTCGATACAATGATTTTAGCTGAAAAAGGCATGGAATATGTAAAAAACGAATTTTCAGTCAAAACAACTGTAGATAAGTTAAAGGAAGTTCTTCTGAATTTAGAAAAACCAGAAGAAAACGAAGAAGAAGACAAAGAGGCTCCAAAAGCTTTTGGTCTTGAAGATTTATTGGGAGATGAAGATGCTTCTAATAGAATTGCAGTAGTCCTTCCTGAATCTGCTGGAGATATCTTAATACTGAATTCTTTAATGAAAAATCTTAAGGATTTATATCCAGAAAAGAATATATATGTATTCACTAAACCTGAATTTTATCAAATGATTGAAGATAATGAAAGCGTATATAAAATACTACAATATCAAGAAAGCCTACAAAACCTTTTAATGCTTGAAGGAAAGGGAGATCATAAAGGTTATTTTGATATGGCGTTTTTACCTAATATCGGAACTCAACGACATTTAAACTATCTTCACAATGGTAAAGACAAAACACAATTTGAATTACGATGAGTCATCTAGCAGAGGAATACGCTAAATCATGCGGAGTCAAAATTGGAAAACCAGTGCTAAAACCGCATTATTTTCCTGTTCTATATGATAAATATATTACAATACATAATGATAAAAAGGTTCAAGCTAAAGAATATGATATGTGGGTTGATGTTATTCAACTACTAAAGACTTATTTAGGAGATATAAAAATTATTCAAATTGGAGCCAAAGGAGAAAATAAAATTGAAGGCGTCGATGATCACATGCCAACTGAAACTCTTAAGCAGTCTGCCTACATTATAAAAAATTCTTTAGGTCATGTCGGTATTGATAGCGTTCCAGTACATATTGCTTCAGCTTTAGATAAGCCAGTTGTCGGAATTTACGCCCATACTTACGCCAATACATGTTCCCCCCTTTGGAATGAAAAAACTAAAGCTATAACAATTGAGTCAGATAGAGGTGGCAAAAAACCTTCATTCTCTTTGCAAGAAAATCCAAAGACAATCAACTTTATTAAACCAGAAACTATAGCCGAAGCGGTTCTTGATATCTTAGACATTGATGAAGAAATTAGTCATGAAACAATTTTCATTGGAAGTAATTATAAGTCAGATTTTTATGAAGTTGTCCCCACAAAGAAGACAAACCTTGTGGCTGATAACATTGATGTAAGGATGGATTATGCTCATAACGAGGAAGTCCTGTATCATATTCTACAAAGAAATGAAGTTGAAGTTACTACTTCAAAACCTATTAACGAGAACTTGATTAAATCCAAGAGAATAAAAAAGTTAATATATAAAGCTGACTTCTTTGATCTTGATTTCTGTAAACTTGTAAAAGAGCAGGGTATACCTACTATCACAATATGCACCTCTTCAGAGAATCTCGCTGAAGAAAGATCAAAAAACTTTGATCAGCTAATTAATTACCTAGATACTGAGGGTATCATTGAAAATAATAAAAAAAGGATTGATATCGACGATTTTAATACAATTAAAATTAAAAGTAATAAAAAAATTGTTTGTGGAGACGAGATTTATCCTAGCTATTTTGACTTAAATGAACGAAAAAATTTAGATCATTTTTATCTTGACTTAGAATTTTTTAGAGTTTACCGTGACCCACATGAGCAAGAATAGTGTTTACGGTCCAGATATTTACAAGAGAAACGAGCACGGTCTTTTAGAGAATGCTTCGTATTGTTTTAATGAAGACGGGTCTGTTGATTGGAGATCTATGATCAAAGACGACTTCCTTTATCCTAATAAAGGTTGGTTTGAAGCAAGGAAGAAACCTGTGCCAAGCTCTACTGATGGATTGAAAGATAATCAACTCCTAATTATGCTCGGAGGCATTAAAGAACTAGCCAAGCTAAGAGGTTTTGAATCAGTGTCATTTGAAACCGAGAACATTTCTGATGGATATGTCAAAGCAACTTGTAGAATTATTTGGGCGAAGAATTACGAAAGCTCTGGAATCAATACCATTTACGAAGATGTAGCCAATGCCTCATTAGATAATACGGATGATTTTTGCGCTAAATTCCTAGAGACTATTGCTTGTAATAGAGCTTTTGTTCGTTGTGTCCGTAATTTCTTAAATATCCATATCGTAGGCGCAGACGAGATTGATAAGTCAAAAGGAGCAAATAATTCTAATAGCGTAGAATATGAGACTTCTAGTGACTCAGTAATGCTCCCATTAACCCCCTCAGGATCGCTCCAGAAGGCTTTGAGTGAGAATCACGGAGTAAAGTCCTTTGAGGAGTTTAAAACGTTTCTAAGGTCATTGTGGAAGAAGGATTCTTACCGAAATGAAGAAGCCGCAAACTGGGAGTCTTATGACGATATTCCAGCCAAAGAATGCAGAAAATTGATGGCTATTTGCAAAAAATCATAGGCCCAGAGTATTCCTCTGTCTCGCATTAAAGGACGTTGGAAGCATTGACTTCGGAGTTAGTGCTTCCATTCCTTCGGTGATCTGGAAACCTTGATCTGGTGGGATTAGCTTTATAGTAGACTCGCTGACTGTAGTGGTAATACCATCTGGTCCTATAGAGATAGAAACTGAATTCATGGTAGGCGAAAACTCTGGGATCTGAAGACCATAGAAAGTTCTACTAGAGGATTCAGGCTTATCAAAGCGATTACGGTATTTACCTCTAATTTTCTGGAGAACTTTCATTTCTGCCGTTGAACCAGAAGCAGATGACAAACTAAGCTTGTTTAACATATTATGAGGTGGACCTTCAATTGAATTATATTTCAAATCATAACGATCAAAAAGCTCAGCGATCTTCTGATCGTCTTCTGAAGCTTCTGCCAATTCATCATCTTCAGCTTCTTCTCCATCTTCGTTTGTTTTATTGACCCGTGTCTTACTTCGTTTATAGGTTAATCGTAAAGTTGTTTTTTTCTTTATAGCTCTATAATAATTGTCAATTGATTGATTCATCAAATGCTTCATACCTTCTACTAAAGTACTATCGATAAGGTTATTGGGAAAAGTTGGCCCTCCTATTAGCAGATCTTCTGCATTTGATGGGTTTTCATAAATTTCATAATATTCCTGCAAAGGAGAAAAATCTACCTTCGCATCTTTTTGAACTATTTTCTGATTGTTTGTTGATTTAACTCTTTCTAACTTAGGTATAGACCTAATAGCTATGAAATGGTGTTCATGAGTGCTTTTTGCTGGGACTCCTCCTATACGATTTTCTGCTTGAGTCAAATTAGCTAATTCTTTAACTGTTACTCCTTGCTTTAGACCTAGAGAGTCAAAAAAATCTGTAATAGGTGACAATTCTGAAATTTCATCTATTCTATCAGAGGCTTTTAAAGGACCAACAACATTGACATTGTTGCTATTTGAGAACTCCATTCTTTCTACTTTGTATTCTGAATAGCCATTTGAAATGTAAATTCCTCCCGCGATTTGATAAAATAATTTCAGAAAGCTATATAATTCACTTCCATGGGGTCTAGGCATTTTTTCAATTACATTTTTTCCGTTCTTAGTCGTATATTGAGTCAACCTAATATATTTAAATTTATTACTAATCCTATCCATATTAAGAAGAGATGTTTTTTTCGCTTCTCTTTTAGCCTCTGCATTATTAATATTGAATATTGCTCTTGATTTTTCGTCCTGATTTCCCCCATGCTCTTCTAGGAAAGGAATTAGTGGTAGAGCAGTTCCTTCTGGATTTAAAACAGGTTCATAATCATATAGTTTACTTAAATCAAACGGATGATCATTTAATTTTTCTTTACCAAAAACTTCATTTTTCAAAGCTTTATTTTTAGCTATTGCAGTTGCGAAATATGTGAACTTATCAAAAACATCATCGCTTTCTTCTTGATCAAACAAACTGAAAAAAGCAGCTAAAACAGTTCTAGATGCTTTCTTGTGTATCCCAAGAGTCTCAAACCTACATCTTTTAAAGAATATAGGTCTAGGGCGATCATCGTCTTTAGGATTATTGGAGTCTTTCTCGGTAGATCCATTGTAAACGTTTACTATTTTATTAGAAACGATACTCTCTGTGAAAGATGCACTTACAATATTGGAATTGGTTGTATCTGTATAATTATCAATGGGTATTTGACTAGCTACTTCACTATTAATTAAATTAATGCTTCCATTGCGAGGGTCTACATACCAAAAATAACCTAGTGTACCAGCGATACTACTAACAACACTAGATAGAGTCCCACTTGTTTCAAACAAAATTTTATCGTCTGAAGGCAAGCCATTTATAGATATACCAACACTATTTAAAGCTGACTTAAAGTCAGAAAGGGTGTATCCAAATTTTAAATCATATTGAGACAAGTCTGGAGCCGCCTTATAAGTACCATTTACAAACTCAGTATTTAAACTGAGATTTTCTTTTAATTGTCTATTGTGGTAAACTAAACTAATTTTAACACCTTGGAAGTTTGCTGCAGATTCTACATTGTAAACCTTACCGATATAAATAACAGAACCTTCAACTCTTGGCCCCTGCGATCTAAAAGATTTTAAGGGAGTATTTGAAACCTCTGTAAAATATGGAACTGGACCTTCAAAATCACTTCCTCCATCTGGACCAGCATTAATACCCCTAACTAAAACGACATAAGACTCAAGTAGCAAGGACGTTCTATCCACATACCTTCTGGTTATCGCTTTTTTTGTAGGGCCAGCCGAAGTGGTTTTCTGAGTGCAGATAAAGTTTCCAAGCATCTCAGTAATTTTAGGATTAGAAAAGTTATTTATCTCGCCTAGCCCACCGACGACAATACCCAAATCTTCCCCAGTCTCTACAGATTTGGGGTTCAAGAAAGAAGTTACAGACGCTGTGTGACCCCCTCCAGCGTTTGTAAAATTCAAATCTACTTTTGTAATTCCTTCTCTCATAAAATAATATCTTCTACTAATGTTTTTACAGTGAACTCATCCCCCTCGATAGATCCACTAATCAAAGCATTAACTCCTGATTTTATTATACTTACACCTGTATAAAGTTCTAGATAGTTAGATTGAAACTCTGAGACTCCATTAATATAATAATTTGTTCTTTTCTCTATAAATCCAGAACCAAAAACATCAGGATTTACCCCTGTCACAGAGTCTGACCTAAATCTCTTCTTGTAGGCAGAGTATTTAAATTCATTTTTATTATTCGTTGTGACTACACCTCCGACATTTTGAGCTTCTGATCCAGCTCCTCCAAAAAGAGGTATAAAATTAGCCTCAGTCCCAACGGAAACTCCGACACCGACACCAGAATATACTTTCTGTCCATTTAGAAAATAATCGCAATCATTGAAAGCAATTGATGTTGTCCCGATACCATTAGTAATGCTTGTTTTTAAAGATTGTCCGAAATCTCCTGTGGCAACGATAATGCCTGAGCCAGAAACGAGATTATAGGAAATATCATCTGAAGCGTTTACTGGAGTGGTCTGGTCAAAAAATATTTTGCTTTTATCAATCGGATTACTCTCCTCGTCTTTAATAAAGAAATCTCCAGTATTTATCTGGTAAGATATCTCATTAATTGCTAACCCAGTTATGGGAACCTCCTGAGTTAAAGTTTGCCCATTTAAAGACAATTGAAATCTCCTATCTTCAAGAGATACTCTTCGGTCATAATAAACGATATCTTGAGACCCCGCTACATCTTTGTTTAATAAAAGAAAATTATCTGTATGCAAGTCTAAAGAAGAGCATCCAGAAATTGTAGTGTCACCAGTAAATATAACAGAGTCGTAAATCATATCCTATCTCCTAAATAATAAATGTAATCTTTCTTTAAATATTCTCCGCTTACGTCCATTCTAATGCCTGAATTATTAGACTGAGGGGTATCAATAACAGTCTCATACACAGGTTCCTGAATAACCCCGCTGATTTTATCCAAAATGCCTGTTTGGATTCTAGATCCAAATAGCTGAACAGAAACGGTGGCAGCTCCAGATATACCCCTTTCCTCTATGTATTCTGCCACTGCGCCTTCAACATCTTGTAACCCCAAGGTATCAAATGCAGAAGTATCTCCAGTCGGCAAGTATTGATAACCAGAATCTGGATGTAGGAACCCGACCTCCTCTTTAACGAAACCAGTTACTTGATTCACATCAAAAAATCTGTAAACAAAATATCTATCACCCTCTCCAGTATTAGTATTGGAATCATAAGAGAAGTTTCCTGTAAGCATATATCTTCCCGTAGAAAGATTAAGGCTTCCAGTATCCTCATAATCATATCCAGTTATGCCAGTTTGATAAACTGTTGTTTGATTATATCCTGAGATTCTATTTTGCGTTGTCGCCGATTCAGAAGAAGTAAAATAATTTCCAATCATTCCACTACCCAAACCAAATATAGTATTTGGAGAAATATATCCAGACATCAAAGCGAAAGAATTTAAACTGACATTCGCAGTCTTGAATTCTCCGTTTGTTCCTCTAAAATATTCATTAGAACCACCAATATAAAAATCTTCATTATTAGCGATATAAGAGGTATCAACATTAAAATCGTCCTTATCAATTTGTTGATTAAAGAAATCATATTTACACATTGTAACTTGATTAAATCCAAGAGAAAAACTAATTATGTTCCTTTTGGATAATTCTAAGTCACTAGAAGTATATATAAAATCCCCGTCCTTACCAAAACCTTGATAAAAAAGCTTTCCCCTATCTGTTATGCCAAAATTAAATCCTTTGGCTCCCGTTATAACTTGATCATTGATAGTTGTTGAACCCTTCTCAAGAGAACCAAATAATACACAATCATTTACCTCTCCATTAAATTCAAAGTCCATGATGACAGAACAATTTGAATAAGGTAGAGATTCAGTCCCTGTAATCTGTAGATTTGATTTAGATAAGTTTGCCTTGTCATTAATTAAAAATTCTCCCGTAGCAAATTCTTTAACTACTTGAACGGTAGATCCTAACCCAACAACAACACCGCTGTATATCCCAGTATTATTTGCTGGCTCGCAATTTTCTATTACAGCATAATTACTCCCAGCTCCCCTATTGTCAATTCCAATATGCCTGCCACTGAGTCCAGAAAAATTATAAAAGACAAGTAAGTCATTATTATTTCCTAATAATTCTGTTAAAGAGTAATTTAAACCTTTTTCGCTCATATTAATAGTACCTACTTACATTATAAGAAATAGAATTGTCATTTAAACTACTTGACTCAGAAAATATATATAGTCCTGTCATATATCCACTCACAACATCTTTTAGTTCTTGTAACTGTCCTGTGGAGGCTTCGCAAACGGCAGACGCAGAAAACTCTCCTGCAGAGCGATTGTTTATTTTTTGTTTCGCGAATCCTCCTAAACTTGGGACTATTCCACTTCGCTCCAATGGTTGTTTATCAGTTAAAGTAACAGTTAAACCTGTCAGTGTTCCATTAGAAAGATCTGGCCTATTATCAAATTCTAATGAGTAATTAATAATACTATCAGATGGATTTTTAGAAATAGACCTGCTAAGAGGTTCAGGATTAATATAATCTCCACTTATATAATATCCAGTTGCATACCCCGTAAAGTCTTGCAAAGCCTCAATAGCTAAATTTAAAAACCCAGACCCAGTAGCTATTCCACTATATTGTTCATCTATTTCAATAAACCTTTGCCCAGTAGCTGGGTCTCCAGTTGGGATCACTTCAAAAGGAGAATTATATTTAAATTCTCCCTGAATTGAAACTTTAACTTTTGAATCATCCTTGCTCGCATTCACAGAAGAACTTCTCTTATGTGAAACATTGCCGACTTGATCTGTATTTTCAGGGTCAGAGAATACATAGGAAAAGTTAATAATATTAGTCCCTGTATCTATGTCATAAGATACTGTTTTCGGGCCTCTATCCATAAAGGTATAGATTCCGCTTTCATAATCAGAGAGGGAAGAAGCTATGGCGTTAACTGCAATTTCTTGAGCTTGAGACGCTGTAAATAAACCTGTGCTCACAAGACCCTCCGAGTTTTTAATAGAATCAAAGTCCCCTTGAATACTAGCATTAACGTTCACGCTTAAACCAGCTTCTTTCTCGTAAGATATAGAGCAGCTTGATGAGAAAACTCCAGATAAGTCAGTCTTCATATACTCGCTTGAGTTATAACGATAAGTTTCTTGCAACCCGTAGATATTCTGACTTTTGTCTATATTCTCTGTTCTAGACATTAAGTAACCTGTCGCCCCAGTCAAAAACAAACTTAAATCACGATAACCTGTTGTTCTACCAGTAACAAAGTGTCTAGCATTTACCAGTGGAGAGGTAGCATCAACCTTCAGACCTTGTGCCGAAACATTGTGGCTAGCTTCTACAATACGACCATCTTGTTCGTTAAAAGACCAAGTATCGGTAGGATTAGTTATTCCAAAAAACTCAGAAAAGTCTTCTGATTTATAACAACTAAAAGATACAGAATATGGTAATATAGTACTTAAGTCAGAATCAGAAAAAGAAATTATCTCAGGTTTTGCTTGTGTAAAAGTCTTGTTACCTGCGTCATGAGAAACTGTAAGAGTTTCAAATGTTGACATTAAACCACTAACCATTTGCATCTTCTGCAAATGCAATCCACTCAAATTTTCTCCAGTTAAGTTACCTACTAGTTCAACAGTATTTCTAAAATGGTCAGCCTTGCCTCCAACGTAAACTGGCTCAACTCCTTGTCCAACAAAAGGGACAGGAGTTGGGAAAGTATAAGTTCCATATGTAATTTGTTCAGACATTACTCTTCAATAAATAAATAAGTTAAATTTCTAGTAGCTTTCCCATCCCCTAGGTTTAGAGTTGTTGTATCTGAGGTAATGTGAATAACATCCTCGTCAACCAATTCATTTAACTCTGCAGTTTTTGATTGTAAAATTTCTTTAGCTTTAAGTACTCCAGCGCTTTGACTAACTGTAGCTTCAGCAGATACACTAGCTTGTCCAACAGTTTTTTTACTACTCTGAACAATCTGATCTTTTAGATCTTCTAAATTTAAGAACTTTTCTAATCTATTAATTTGATTTGTTTTATTTAAAGTCTTTTTGAATTTAAGTAATCCATCATCTGATGATTGATATGCATCATCACTAGTAAATATTACACTCTCAGTAATTTTGCCTTCGCTTTTTAAGAAGTTTGTTGATCTACTTTTTTCAAAAAATTGAAATGTAGGATGAAATAATCTACGAATTTTTGATTCATACAATTCTTGTTCATTGCCCCAAGAAGCAATTGTATTCTTAAATTTATCTATATTATTTTTACCTTCTGATATAAACTCTATGTTTAAAGTATGATTAATAAACCTCCCATCTTTAGATTCTGTCCCAGAATAAGAGATGACATTCTCTTGGGATTTTTTAGGGTCTGTTGAAAAAGAAAGGGAGATAGTTGCTTTATTTCCATCTGTAGAGACTGCTTTAGATATAGAATGTGGGTTTCCAAATTCAACTTGTTCTTCAGCCTTCTTCGCGTCAATAATATTTGCTATAGCTGCATTGATAACATTTTCGGAATCTAATCTAAGAGAAGTAAGATCTATATTTATTGTTTTATTCAAGTAGCCTCTTTCATCAATGCTTAAGTTTTGAGTCTCTTTTTTACTAACCTTATTAGCATCATCAACTATTGAAGAATTCACATTCTCCTCTAAAGAAACGCTTAGCCCAATAAGATCATAAGTCTCACTTATTAACCCACGGAAATTATCGCTAATTTTAGCGTTTTCAGATATTCCATCTTCTTGATAACCAAAGTCAGGTCTATTTCCGAAATAATAATTAGTTAAAAAAGTCTTGGCATTATTGAGAAATTGATCTCCCGCATCTTGAATATATGTTAAGGATATCTTTCTACTTGAGCTGTAATCAGAGCCATTTCTAGAGAAATCATAGGACTCAGAAAAACTGGATATCGCATGAGGGTTTGGAATATATTTTGCGAACTCAGAAGAAGAATAATCATCTAGTCTTCTATATTCTTCTATTGTAATAGATACAACTTCAGATCCTACTAGAGTCCCCGCATCAAAACTATATGAAGTTATTTGACCATTTATATAATCATCAGCTCCGATTCTTGCTGTAATGTTTGGTCTATTGTAGGCGCTTTCAATAGCGTCCCTGCCTTTAATTAAAGTAGTGTCTTCTTGTTCAATATTAATATCAGAAACGTCAATCTGATAAGACCCAACAACCTTATAGCCAAATAGCTCCTCAGTGTTCAGATAAGAATATTCTATCTGAACCGAAGAAGTTAAAACATTTGTTACTATTAAGCTCGCCATTTTAAATTTTAGTCACTTTATTTAAGATCTGTTTCTGAACTTAGATCATCAACTTTAATTTTCAGATTGGCTAACTCTGAAGTTAGAGAAGATATTAAACCTTTCTGCGTTTCAACAAAAGCTGCATTTGTGGCTATCAATCCACTTGTATCTGTTACTGTTTTCGTCATTCTAGCGGAGAAATCATTAAGTTCAAATAAGCCACGAGCAGCCATTTCCATTTCGGTAGCTAGGTTTGTTATGTTAGCAGCTAGGGCTGCAGTGTCAGCATCTGTATTAAGTTTTTCATAATTTTTTCTAGTTATTTCTAGTTGCGCTCTTAAATCTTCTTGAGTTTTAGTTAATTCATCTATCGCTTCTTTCTCAGACATACCTTCTCCAGAAAGAATTTTGTCAATAGCTCCTTTCCCATATCTTCTCTCAAATTCAGCTCTAGACTCTTCATCCCCGAACATAGCTCTAGCTCTTGCTTTAGCTCCCATGGCTCCCTCTCCAGAAAATATTTTAGAAAGTTCAGGCGCGAGTGTTTTAATTAGTTCAGAGAAGTTTTGAGTCAACCCTGCATTCTCTCCACCTTGCTGAACAGCAGCTTGCATTTGTGCTAATTTACGAACTTCTTCTCTTGTCATTTCAAAAGTCCCCCCGCTTCTTTCTACAGCAGACTTCCTAGCTTGGATATCTTTTGTGAAAGCTTTGAGATTGGTCATAGAGTCCATTAAGAAATTCAATGATCCCCCCCCTTTATTTCCCGCTACGACTTTTTGAATAAAGTTTTCCGAGGCTTGAACTTCCTTTTCTCTTAGTTTTGCCTTTTGCTTATCTATATCTGCAATACCCTTTTCAAGGGCTACCATTTTATTCTTGAATGAAACCGCAGCTTTATTGACAGTTGATTCAAAGTTTTCTCCAGCGGCGCTTACAGCATCTTTAAGATCTTGTAACTCCTCTCCTGAAACTCCAGCCTTCTGAGCCGCGCTTAGAGCAGCTTGAGCATTTGATTTTTCATTTCTAGCTACATTAATGTCTCTAAACATTAAGTTTTGTTCAGAAGCTAATCCTACCGCTCCAGCAAACGGTCCAGAAACAGATTGAGATAATTGAGTCCTTAGTTTACCCTGAGATTGTTCTCTCTTAACCTTAGCTGCCATGTCTATAGTTTTATCAGCTAATTCTTTTCTAGCTTTAGCTAGAGCATCACTTGCCGCAACTATTTTTCTTTCTGTTTGAGCTATAGCTTTTATATTTGCACTTTCATCTGCAGCAGATTTAAATCTAACCCCAGCAAGCCTCATGGAAGCTTGATCTAGTCGTTCTTGAATAGCGACCCTATCTTTTTCTGAAACTTCTCCTTGTTTGGCTTCATCTAGTAATTGGGCTTTTGCTGCTAAAGCATCATCATAAGTTTTTTGAAGATTCGCTGCTGCTTCAAAGCCATCTTTAGCGGTAATCGCGTCTAGATTTTCCTCAATAGCTGCTTGAAAATCAGATGCATTAAAATCTAAGATTCCGAAAGTCTGAGCTTCTTTGAAAGACTCCTGTTTCCTAGTAGCTACAGCACTATCTGCTCCTTCAGAGTCTCCTAGTTTACCACCTAAATATCCTCCAACAGCCGATCCGACAATTGTACCTACTGGGCCAAGTAAAGAACCAGCCAGTCCACCTATCAAAGCTCCTGTTGTAGAGCCAGCAGCACTCTTATATCTCTCGTCTTTTTGAGATTGTTCTAAATCTTTATCAAAGAAAGCTGAACCAGCTTCATAACCTCCGAAACCTATCGATCCAACCACACCCAGTCGTTTGGCAGCTGTCCCCATCATCCCCCTCTTGGCTACGGTAGATTTAGCTGCTTTTTGAGCATCTCTAGGATTCATACCTGATGCCTTGTTTTTTCTAAATTGTTTTAGTTCTTTGGCATGTCTAGCTCTATTCTGAGCTTGAGTCAACTTTGCAGCCTTTCCACTTTTACCCATCAAAAAACTTCCAGCCTTACCTAAGCCCCCTCCACTAACCATATTTATGGTGCTTAAAGTTATTAATGCGTTAGCGGCTAACATAGCTTTTTCTGCTAGAATCTCCATAGCAGTCTTTGCTTCCCCTCTAACTTTACCTTCTTCCTTAAGGGCTTTAATGCCAGATTTTATCTCTGCATAACTCTTTTTACTTTGCTTTAGAGCTTGTATTTTTTCTTCAGTATCTGCCTCTACAGCACTTTTATTCTGTTCGTAACTTGATGTAACACCACCCAAGACTCCTTGTAGTGCGAAAAGACCGATCATCAATCCGCCACCTCCACCAACTCCTCCAGTAGCCCCTTTAGCAAACTTAGGCATATAGCCTCCAGCAAAACCTTTCTTAGAAAACTTGGGCCTTTTAACAGTAGTGTATCTACCTTGATTAGCTAATTTTTTAGCAAAACTAGAATAACTTCCTCTTCCTGCATTCTCTTTATAATCATAAAGATTTGTCGCTTGATTTTTAACACCAAACATTGTATTAACATCTTTGCGCTTCTCACCACTTACACCCTTAATATCAAAGTCTCCTCCGTCAACTCTTCGGGCTGGGCTTATTCCCAAGCCAACATTAACTGCAGCTTCAAATGCGGCTCCAACAACCCCTCGTAGTGCTCCTTTGCCCCCTCCTTGTCTTTGTAGCATTTTGCTAATTTGAGAGGGCTTTGGCTTACCTAAAATAGGATTCAATGATCCAGCGTAATTAGCAGCACTTGTAGTGACTCCCCTTGTAATATTCTTCCTCAATCTTTCGTCTTGAGGATTAGCTGCTTTATCTACAGATTGTGGAATCTTGGGTCCATAAACGCCCAATCCAGCTCCATATTCAAACCCCATATTCTTACCCTTGAACTTAAATCTACCTCTGGTCCCTTTGGCTATTTTAGAGGTCCGACCTATATTCGGGACAAGCATAGCTGACCCAGTAGGATTAACTTGAATTACATCTTCCATTTTTGGAGTAGAGGCAATCTTTGGAGCTGCCCCGAATCTACTGCTAGCAGCAGCTGCACTATACCCAGCATCTATAGCTTGTTGCCTAGTCGTAATATCAGTCCTACTTTTAAGTGGACTCAACAAACCTCTTCCGTATTTAGGCATATTACCCCCTGCATACATTGGGATAACAGCAGAGTTTCCTCCTGCAAAATTAGGTATCTCTATCTCATTGTCATTCATGACAAATCTACGACCACCAATCGTTCCCTTGCCGAAATGAGCTTGCACATTATCAGGAGCGCCAAGCATTCTGGCGGTAGCCTCTTCCTCCATGAATCCAGAAGCATAGCGCTTGCCCCGCCGACCCTTAAAAGTTCCAGAAGTAGCGCTAAACCCAGTAACACCTTTCGCGGCAGCAGAGGTCGCAATTTGCCTCACCAACTGGGCTTGTTGCTCCAAAAGTTTGTTTTCGCTCCTTATAGCATTTAAAACTAATTGTTCCTTTTGAGCTTGAGTTATTGTCGAGCTTGTAATTGCGTTCCTAAGGCTTTCATCCTTTTGTAGTAAACCTACAATCCCTCCCTCAATATTTTTAATTCGCTCTGTCTGGGTTCCAATGGCGAACAATGACTTCAACCCTTCTCCTGCAAACCTAGCTACTAATTTGAAAATCTTAACGAAAGCTGCTGTGAAGATGACTACAGCGGGACCACTCAAGAAACTACCTATGGCTTTAAATAATCCTTTAATAAATGTATTTCCCTTATCTGGATCAAGAGCTTTATCTAAAAACTCAGTAAACTTATTAGCTAAACCAATTAGGTTTTGTAGAAGAGGTCCAAAAGTAATTGTCCCGATTTTTTCAGAAAGACTAGTTAAACCCTGAACAAGTACATTTATTTGAGATGATATTGATTTACTTAACTCTGCATTCTTTTCAAAAGCTTCATTTGTGGCTTGAGAGGCGGTTCTAGCTGCACTAGCAAATATAGAAGTATCAGAACCCAAGTCTTTTAAAGCAGCACTAACAACGTTAATTTGGAAGACGCCACCAGCGAGTTCTTTGATTGCAGATGCTACAGTTGGATCGGATACGTTCTGTAAAGCGACTGATAAGGCATTAAGTTTTTGAATACCTGTTTGAGTAGCATCAATTTCAACCCCCAACTCTTTGAGTTTTTCAATAGTGTTACCTCTAGATATTCTAGTAAAAATAGATTTAAATGCGTTACCAATAACAGCTCCACCTCTAGCAGTCTTTTGTTCTACTGCTGTGACAAGCCCCAAGAGCTGATCAAAACTAACTCCAGCATCCTCTGCTGTAGACCCAGCGCGACTGAACGCCTCCGCCAAATCCTGAGCAGATACAGCGAAAGCCGTGTCAACAGCAACCAATTTATTGACGATTTGATTTGCGTTTAATCCAGCGGATGCAAAACCGTTAATTGCAGCTGTGAGGGCTTTAACAGATTTCTCTGCATCTAATCCAGAGATTCTCGTTAGGACTAAAGATGCTTTTAGTCTTTTAGCGGTCTCTTCTGCGCTTAGACCTTGCCTAGCTAATTCAGCAGCACCATCTGCCACGGTCGCAAATGATTGGCCCGTTTCTTTCGCTACCTTAAATATTGAATTTCTAAATTTATTGAATGTCGCGTCAGTAGCTTGAAAAATAGAGTTGATTTCAATTAATCGTTTTTCTACTTCAATAGTTGAAGAAACTAACTTTTTAAAAGATTGGGTTACTCCGTTTAGAACGGCGGTAGTAGCTCCGAATGCAAAGACACGAGCCGTGGAAGCATCCAGAGATTTCTGGAACTCTGAGGCTTGTCCCGTTATTCTCCCTAAAGCCTGTTGGACCTGCTTTGTAGAAGCGTTTAGGCTCTGCGGGTTTAGGGAGACATTTAGGGACGCATTTAGACTAGTAGGCATATAGTGTAATTTACACCTATCCGCTTAAAAAGTCCTCTGCTTTAAGTTCTCCACCTCTTGCTTGAGATTTACGCCTTAGATCATCTATACCATGAGAAACCTTTGTATCCTTCTCTTCTTTCTCCTCGTAATTCATCATTCTTACTGGGTCTCCGTAAATTTCTTCTGGGATTCTAGTATTTTTAATCTTATTTAATAATCCGTTGGAAACTACAATCAAATACTTTTGGAAGTTTGTTATATCCTCAAATGTCTTACCCAAAAGAGTTAAAGGATTTCCATCTTGAGCGGAGAATAAATCAAAAAAACCTCCGAAATAAGAAGCTTTTAAGATTGATTCTCGATTATTAAGCTCTCCATACCTTGAAAACATTGCTGTAGTAAAAACCAGTTCTTGTTCTTGGGTTGGGGATTCTGTAAAATTTATATCCATAAAAATAGACTGTTTAAACATCCTCTTAACTCTTTTTACTTCAGATAAATGCTCAGCACTATAAGAAGTTATATTAGCTCTTTCAACCCTAATTTCTTTTAGTTCTTTTTCTTGACTATCTATCTGCCTCTTGAATAATTCTCTTTGCTTAGGATCTTCAATCTTTCCTAAAGCAGTTAATGATTTTTTGACAGTCCACTCCAAAGACTTTATTTTATCCTCTTTCTGGATTGACCAAGACTTTCTTTTAATAGCCGTCCCAACTAAATCTTTCTCAGTCTTAATCCCTGATTTTATAGATCTACTAATATCAATCTCTTGAAGATTATCTAACTCTAAGAGTTCAAGCACAGTAAAGTGCTTAAAATAGCATTGAGAATCAGAACTAGTTAAAACACTGTATCCACGAACTATGTCTAATAAGTCAATAGAATATTTATTCTCCTTGTTGTTCATCTAAAGCTTCTGCTTCAGGTTCAAACAGGTCAGTTAGAGCTTCATCAATAGACTTCTGATCATTACCCATTTTATTATACCAAATACTAGCTACTCTAATCAGCTTCTCAAAACATTCATCGTAAATCTTTTTAGCCCTCAAGAATGTAGCGTCTTCAATGTCTTCGTCTTCAGCTTCCTGTAGCCTGATCAAGAACGCCCGTTTTTGCTCAAATTCGTCTCCTTCAAAAATCTCAAACAAATCTTTCTTGTCATTAATACTATCTTCAAAATAAGAGAAGTTTAAGACTAGCCATTCAATAACTTTGATTTCAGCTTTAGAATCTGCGGTTTGACTGAATTGAGACCTTAGAGAGGTTTCATATTCATGCAGTTGAACTCTGGTATGCGCGAATAGTTTTTTTGCTTCTTGAAGCTGTTCTTCTTGCTCTTCGGACAAATCTTTAGCACCAGCAAAAAATTCAATAGTTCTTGAAGACTCCATGTTATCAATGATAATCTGATTCATGGCTTCTTGGGATGTTTTAGAAGTCAGCCCGCCCATGTCTCCAAGCTTCTTAGATAGCATAGCTTTAGTTAAAAATCCAGCGTTAATATATTCGTTGTATTTTTGCCCGTAAAAGAACTCGGCATCTTCAAGGTCTAAAATAGAAGGCTTCCTAAAAACAATTCTATTCTTAATAGTATTTTTTACTTTTTTAGTCGTTTCAACTGGACCATTTTTAGTTTTTTTGACATGAGGAACCTCTTTTTCAACGGTTCTCTTGACATCAAACGAGTATAGTTCTTTCATGTATATTATTATATAAATATACAGAAAAAAATCAACCTATAGCTCCTGTAGCTTGTAATGAAAGTACGGATTCCCCATGTTTAGTGAACATAAGTAAATTTGACCTTCCATTCAAAATGCTAGCTCCCGTCACATCTAATCCATTGGCCATTAAAATATTATCTTTATAATAAGAGAAGGTGGAGTTCAGAAAATCATGATGTATTTCAAGGTCAAAGGGTACACCACTCGCATACCCAGCAAAGAAATTACCACTTTGGTCAAATACGTAACCTTCCGCTCCAGAAAATGTAATTAAGTTCGCACTTTTGAAACTACCGTCTATCCCTGTCTCCATAATAGAAAACTCAAAACCACTAACAGGAGAATCAATAGTTATATCTACATTGTAGATACAATTTTTATAATTTGGCAGGTTTCCGCTAGTAATCATTTTATTATAGGAAAATAGTAAGAGAAGCTTACAGAAGTATTATCATCCAAAGAAGTCGATTCCTCAACAGATTCTAGACAACAGCCACTTGTAATAAAATCTAGAACACTTTCATTGTCTCTATCCTTTAAATCTATAGTGATTACTCCGCTTTCGCAAACCAAGCTAGAAATATTTATGCCTGTAACATCTGTCTTTAAAACATTAAAATTAAGAGTCCCTTGAGCTGGCATTTGAGGATATCTATATTGAGGGACTCTAGTCCCCAACCTAGTTACAGGATTTTTTTGAAGAGAAACAGAGATGGAAAAATCTTGTATATTTAAAGAGGCCGAATCTAAACCCTCATCACCATTTGTAGAACTAGTTATTTCAATATCCTCTGGCCTGAAGAATCCCTCAAAAATATCATTGGATTCGCTTGTTAGTGCTCCAGCGTCAGTAAAAATAGCCCCATCTCCTTCATAAGAAGAAGATCCTTTAACTATAGCCCCTACAGATCCATTTATGGAATAAGAGGTTAAAGATGCACCAGAAATAGTCGTTACCCCAACAGTATCTTTTGCCTTAAATTCAAAAAAACCAGTAGATAAAAACCCCGACTCCATATGCTGATAGCTGTAAATAGGATCAATTCCAGTAGCACCAGTTGTTAAATTAACATCATAGGTAAGTGTTGTAGACTGATTTGAGGTTAGTATTCTGTCTACAGAATGGGAAGCCCCTAATCTTTGAATATCGACAACACTCTTAGGAGATGAAATAGAGAGTGAGGTGACAGAAGGAATTCGCTGATCATCTACGAAAAGCTGAATATCACTAGAATGAATCCTATCTGGCATATAGTAGTTTACACAAAAAAGCCCCGCATTTCTGCGAGGCTTTTCTGGGTATAATAGTTATATTAAGATCCAGCTCCGTCTTGCGAGGAATATGGGCTTAAAGTATTATTCTTTTCATATAGGAATCCTTCTCCAAATTTCTGAGCAGAAGTAGTACTATATACATCAGGCTGACTTGCATTAATACCAGAGTAGAAGAACCCCTGATCAGTTTGATTTACTCCTCCAACCTGAGTTGAGAATGTCAATTCAATTGTCTCATTATCATCTAAACCTTGAGAAAATCCTTGTGAGTCCATCACTGCTTTTTGCATGATATATTGATGTTTAGTCAATCCATCATCACCTTTAACAGTAAGAGAAATATTTGTTGTCTCATTTCCAGCATTTCCAGTCAAGATTTTGTCTATTTGACCTGCGTGAATATTCTTGAGCAATGCACTTACAGACATGGTTACATTAATTGGGAAATCCAAAGGTTTAGCAACAGCTTTAGCAGAACCAAGAGCTTCAATAGGAGTCCTTGAGAGAGGAACTTCAATTGAGGCGCTCTGCACATGCATATCTCCGAGATCGGTCCCTCCAAATTCAAATTCTTCATTGGAGAACGATAGAGTTACGTCTTCTGGACGAAGGACAAGAACATCCATATTACCTGTACTAGGAGTGCCAAGCATGAATTGACCTGTATCTGCGCGTCCACCAGCTTTATTTAAAGATGGATTATAAAGGCCAGAGCTAGTAGTATCAAAAGTAATGTTTTCAGCGGTTCCATCAATATCGACTCTTGGAATCTCTCCAACAGCGAAGTTAACAGTATAGCTTTCAAAACTACAATTTCCAAGTGAAACAACATCGTGACCAGCTCTTTCGGCAGTGGTAAATCTTCCAGTTGGGTTATCGATAAATGAAGTGGTAGATGCGAAAGCATCTTCCCCCTCTTTAACAGTTAAAACAAAAAGGTTTTTCTCTCTTTTAGCGGGATCTTCTGCAATAATACCAGAGATAAACTGATCTTGTAGAGCGCCATTTACAGCGCTTTTACCCAATCCATTGAATCCTAAATTACCCTCGTTTTCTCCATTGCCGAGATAGTAACCAAGAGAAAAAGATGGATTGAGGTCACCCAAGGTGATTGTTCCAATTCGTGCTAGTTGACCAAATTCCCTGATGTCCTGTCGCCCTCCAGCGATATCAATGTCAAAAGATAAAGTATCTACACGGTGTAGCTGTTGGGGCATAAACCCAGTGTTTGCTATTACGGGGGCGGTAAGTCCACCTAGTGTACCCGTAGGGGACACATAAACAGCTTTGCTTTGTGAAATTATTCTAGTTCTAGAAGCCATAAGATTTTAAGTTAAAAATGTAAAGGTTTACACTTTCTTACACAAATTCACAGTCTAGGGAAACGATAAGTGCATAATTCAAAGTCGATATAGCCAATTGAAATATTTTTATTTAAGTTTTCACGGATTCTTTCTGAAACTATTTTTGAGACAGAAACATTCTGTATATGAGATTTTACAGGATCTGATTGGCCAGAAATCAAATTATTATAATTATAAGGAAAATCCTTAATAGAGAAAGAAAACCCATATGGGAAATCTTCATAAGGAACATGTGTCAAATCTTCCCTGACCGTGTATCTAAACAAAGACAAAACGGAATCTAAAGTATAATTATCAAACGATAAGACCATGACTCTAATTCTAGTGGTAGTGTCCTCCTCTCCTCCAAAGGAAAATTCTTTATTATCCGACGAGGCTACAGAGATAAAACATGCTGGCAGAAAGTAAGTGGTTTCATCAAACTCCGCTGTTTTACCATACTGATAAGGTAATTCTGTAGCACTATCTTTAAAATCGGAATGAATTATAATTTGGGCATCAGTATCATTTGTAATATATGTATTTACCTCTTTGACTGTAGAATTCGCTGTTAGAGCAGTATCACCTATTTCTGCTCCAGAAGCTTTTGGGAATATTAATCTACCATTTTCATAATCTGTAAAAATTCCGCCATTTTCATCATAATTGCCTGTGATAAAATCACTTCCCAAGAAAAATCCTGAGTTTGGGTTATCTACTGCATACTCTCCAACAAGAGAACGGAATTTTCCCTGAAAACCTATGTGACTAGAAGGGATATCAGAGAAAGACCCTGAGATAAAAGCATTGTCCAGATTTATCTTATAAGCTTTCGCTGAATCACTAAGTAATCGGTTTTCAAACCATAAGAAAAAACTGGATAAAATATTCTGATCAAATTGCGCCTTCATCTATCTAACCTTAATAAATTCTTTTTAAAATTTTCTATTAACTTCCCAATATACGGAGTCCTACTAAACCTTACACCAGAAGATCTGTTTTTGACTTGTATACCTGTTCCAGAAGACGACTGCCCGAATCCAGTTGAGCTATACAAGAATTGTCCTAGATTAGTAATTCCCCCTTCTTCCACACTTTTAGCCCAGCTTTTACCTGTCATCCAAGGAATAGGCGTTAAATTATATATATCATCTGTTGATGGAAGATAAAATGTTACATTATATTGACCCTTATTATTTCTTCTCCTGACTGTAAATCTAATTTTTTGTTTAAAAATCTCAGATATAATTTCGGTTGGCCTATCTCCTCCAGAAAATCCAATAAAAGAAAACAAATTACCATATCCACCCAAAGTCCCACTAGTATTTGAAGCTCTCGGTCCAGCATCTAACTCAACTGTGATAGGATGAATTTTAAATTCTTTTTGAAGATCTTTTTGTCGTTCTTCTATTCTTGGGGCTATAACCTGCCTAATAGCAGTTGCCATTGCTTTACTATTAGGGCTATCTACCGTAAGTTCTCTTAGTAGTTCTTTGGCGTTTATAGTCACCACGGGTCTTGAGACCCTCATGAAATTCTTTTTGGCCATTAGTTCTCACGTTTCAAAAATATAGAGTAAAATTGAGTATCAAATGGTCCAATGATTTTAGCATCTCCATCAACTACGAAGAGTTGATCATCAACCTCTATCTTAGAACAAATCTTAAGTTTTTCATATGCATCACTTCTTATTTTGATTCTAATTTGACCTTCTGATCCTACGAGATTCATTTGTCCGTTGCCATCAAGAATATCTTCTTTTTGCTCATTTTTATAATAGATGCGAGCAGGAAAAGTATACTTTGTCAGGGTAATCTCTGAGGAAATCTCCGCTACATTTTTATTCCTTCCGTACAAAGGGTTAAAGTTAAGCTCCGCAGGAACTGTAGATGTTTCCTTGACGTAAATGAAAATGTTCCTAGAAAATGTATCATGAACATTACTTAGAGCTGAATTAATAGCAGCTTTTTCAGCATCTGTAAGGAGGGAAGACATATTAGACTAATTGACCAGATAAATTAAAAGTCCCATCTGTTCCAGCAACTTGGACAGGAGAAGATTTTTGATAGTTATACTGGAAAAGAAGACTGTCGAGAGCTTCTTGAGCTTGCTCTCCTAAATCTTTATATGTCTTTGCTACAGAGTTTTTATTCTGTCTCTGAATCGTAGTATCACCTTCTTTAATCGTAACCCAGTCTACAGAATCAGAATAAGTAAATGATCTTAAAGATTCTCTTGCTGATTTTTGGTAATACCATATTTCATACAATGTGGAAAAAATGTTTTTTTCTACATCTGCTAATCCAGTTCCATGCATTAATATAGCACCAGTCGAGTCTACCGAAAACTCTTCATGGATAAGTCCATTTAACTCTCCGACATTAGTTTCTAGCCACCCAGAAACAAATCCAACGTTATATGACCCTGTATCATTAGGGAAATCATATGTTACAATTTCAGTAGCTAAAACTCCAAGATCATTCATCAATTAAAAACCTTCTTTAAATAACCTTACAGTAGATTCGTAGTCTGGGGAACTTGGATCTAAAATTGGTTTAGAAGAACCCTGAACGGTAACGTTGTGTTTCTGTACATAAAAATCAAAAGATTTCATTAAAGACTTTCTAAGTAGATTCATATTTCTCTCTCTTGGAATGCCAACCCTAGCAGCTAAATCAGTTAGTTCAGAAGCATTGCAAGAGTCTAAGCGTTGCCTAAAAATATCTCGATGTAGTGTCCCATAAGGATTCATTTGCGGCATCCCCAATAAATCTTCTAATTCTTTTACATGTTCAATCTGCTCCTCTTTAGAGCTTCTATGCTTACCATCAGTGATATCAAAATCTTCTAAGTGTTTTTTTTCAACTCCTTTTGAGGCATTCATCTTCTTTGCTGGTTTTTTCTCACTCATAATACATAATAGTTAAAATTTAGATAAAAATCAAAAAAAAAAGAGCCGCCCCTTTTGGAGC
>Ga0213865_10000342_pt1 | contig 31825 bp, 30 predicted proteins | sample PICome_6_FD_160100 | JGI IMG/M metagenome (GOLD analysis project Ga0213865, IMG submission 160100) | Coastal seawater microbial communities near Pivers Island, North Carolina, United States - PICO282 | ecosystem: Environmental > Aquatic > Marine > Coastal | place: USA: North Carolina...
CGCACGACATTGCCGTCAATAACGGCGATGGCTTGATTGTGGATGATGGAGCTGATCGCCGCCGCAGTATAGGGGCCAATTCCAGGAAGCTGTTGCCAACTCGCCGCGTTATTGGGCTTGACGGGCAGTTGTGTGTAAATCTGCGCTAATCGGTGCAAGTTGCGGGCACGACTGTAATAGCCTAGGCCCTCCCAGTGTTTGAGAACCGCCTCGCTGGTTGCTTGGGCGAGCGCTTCAAAGTTTGGGAAGCTGGTGAGCCATCTATCGTAGTAGGGCAGCATCGTTTTGATTTGGGTCTGCTGCAGCATAAATTCTGACACCACGGTTCTATACAATGTGACTTGTAGACGCCATGGCAGCGGGCGTTGCTCACGTTGATACCAATTGATTAACTGCCTGCGTAAGCTCGGTATGTTTTGAATTTTTGACACGGTTAACGAAGATCAAAAGCTGTGTTCTGTTGCGATATCAAGCGCCAAAAAATGGATGCGAATTGTGCTGGTTTTTACGACAAGTGGGCTTGAGGGCTTGCGCAGAGCGCCGTCACCAACAAATTAAACCCGATGCAAAACCAGAATGCAAGTCAGGCAAATGATTTTCAGGCTCAGAGCTGCTCGAGCTCGGCAGCCTGTGCGAGTCCTCAGGAGCACCATGCCGGCCAGTGGTTAAAAGTGGGGATTGCCGCAGTCTTTGCTGGGCAGGGGATGATGTTTTCTTTGGCTTTGAGTATGACACCACCGCCTTTTGCGAGTCTTGCGTATCAGTTTTTACATATGGGACTTATTCTGTCTGCGCTGCTCGTCTGCTTTTTACTGGGAGGGCCATTGTTGCGAGCGCTGATCGAAATGGTTCAGCAGCGCACTCTTTCGATTGCAGCTTTGTTTTTTTTGAGTTTGTGTGGGGCCTTTGCAGGGTCCTTAGTGAGTACTTTTACGGGACGTGGGGGTGTCTATTATGAGGTCGTCGCCATTGTTTTGGGGATTTACACCTTTGGACGTCTTTTGGGAGAGCGCTCCCAGTCAAAGTTGCATCTGGCCAGTCAGCACTTAAGCCAGCAATATTCGCAGGCAGCCTTATTGGATGAAGGCGGATGCGTTACCGTTTGTCCTGTCGAATCGGTGCGAGTTGGCGATCGAGTTGAGGTTGCGATCGAGGCTCCATTTACGCTGGATGGTGTCATTGTTAGCGGGCTTGGCTATGTGCAAGAAACCGCTTTAACGGGTGAGCCCTTGCCTGTCGTACGCCGAGCGGGTGACTTTGTGCAAGCGGGGACTTGGTCTGTTGATACTCGCTTTGTGGTCGAGGTTACGGCGGTGGCGGGCGAGCGCGTTTTAGATGAAATTTTGGAGACGGTGCAGAGTGTGGATGGGCAGCCCTCAGTCATGCAGCTGCAAGCGCATCGCCTGGTTCGTTATTTCGTGCCAGTAGTGATGACTGTGAGTGCACTCACGGGCTTGTACTGGTGGTTTTTTGCGACTTGGATTGATGGCTTTTTGAACAGTATGGCTGTTTTACTGGTTGCCTGCCCCTGCGCGCTGGGATTGGCAACACCTGCGGCAATTTGGCAAGGCTTGTATGCCCTAGCGCAGCGAGGTTTGGTGAGTCGTGATGGACAACTGATCGATGTGCTGGCAAATACGCAACATATCTTTTTTGATAAAACCGGTACGCTTAGTGATTCAAATCTTCGAGTTGTTGAAGAGTTGTATGCTGATCCGCTACCTTTTGCCAAAGAAAAATTACTGGCAGCGGCATGTGCGGTTGAGTCCAAAACTGCTCACCCAGTTGCTCAGAGTATTCGGATGCACTTTTTCAGGCAAGACGCAGATCCAGTGCAAGTGAATTCTTGGAGACTGGTTTCCGGTCAGGGCATTGTGGCTAGCCTGAGCCTGGAGTCTGCTGATTTTAAAATGCAGATTGGGGAAGCCAGTTTGTGTCAGAATGCTTTTTTGCAAGAATTGGCTGCTATGGACGCGCAAGTCTTGACGGCTCAGGGGAAGCGAATCTACGGCTATGTAAATGGAGTGCCCTGTGCGCTCTGGGTGTTAAAAGAATCGCCACGCCCGGGCTTGCATAAATTAGGGAAACAACTGCTCCAATTGGGACTGAAGGGCACAGTTTTGACGGGCGATCCCCAGCCGCAGCTCTATTTGCCATCCGAGCTTGATCTGCATTCAAAGCTGTCAGCAGCTGAAAAAGTTTGTTTTATTGAGCGATCAAAATCTAAAAAGGAACTCCCTGTCTTTGTGGGAGACGGCATTAACGATGCGGGTGCTATGAAATTAGCCTCTGCTGCCATTGCCATGCAGTGTGGGACTGAATTTGCTCAGTCGGCAGCCAATGCTCAATTAGCTGGTGATCGACTCCATTTGCTGCCGCAGTTCGTGAAGCTGGCTCGCAGGGTTCAGCGCAGAATTCAGTCGAATTTACTCTATGCATTCACCTACAATTTGTTGGGTATGGGGCTGGCGGCTGCTGGCTGGCTGCATCCAATTTTTGCTGCATTGATTATGTTGCTCTCGAGCCTTTTTGTGACCTCACGTGCCGTGGCGAGTTATGATTAGTATTATGTATACTTATGCCTGCGGAAATATTTATTAATCTGAGTAAAAAATAATTGCCATAGCGTCGGGTCCGCGTTCATTTGCTGGAAACTTGTTATGGACTCTAGAATTTTTATAGTGGCTAGTGCGTGCCTTTTTATACGTGTTGCTAGCATGTGGGCACGTATTTGGCGTGATATGACCGCCAGCTCTGCAGTCCTGTTTGATTCTTTTGCGGTTTCATACAAATTGCATGGGAACAGGCATTTGTTTCTAGATCACATTAAATCAACCCGGTTGAAGGGCTCTATCATTCAACTATCTCGCTAAGCTATGGCTAATGTATTTCCTAAGTGGGTCAATTCGATCCCGATCAAAGTTATTGTTGCGCTGCTTTTAATCAAAACGGCTGTTGTTTTGGGGGTGACTTACTATGCGACACCAAAGTACACCCGTGTTGGGTATGCGCCAACGCAGCCGGTTCCTTTTAGCCATGCCCTACACGTTGGACAGCTCGAGATGGATTGTCGTCACTGCCATACCTTCGTCGACCGTTCGGAACACTCCAATGTCCCGGCCACCGACACTTGCATGAGTTGTCACAGTATGGTGCGTAAAAACGATCCAGTTTTAGCGCAGGTACGAGAGAGCTATGAATCTGGTGAGGCCATTCCATGGGTGCGTATCCACAAGACGCCTGATTATGTTTACTTCAATCATGCCGTTCATGTGAATAGGGGTATTAGCTGTGTAGAGTGTCACGGACGCATAGACCAAATGGAAGTTGTCCATCATGCGAAGTCACTCAGCATGCGTTTTTGTTTAGATTGTCACCGCAATCCTGAAGAGTATATTCGTCCACCTGAAGAAGTGTACAATCTTGCCTGGGAACGCCCTACAGACGAGGAGAGCAAGGCGGAATTTGAGGGTTTTGTTCATGACTGGAAGGTGAACCCACCACAGAGTTGCTCCGGCTGTCATCGCTAACACACGCATTTTTTAGATTATGGATTCAAAAGATTTATCTGGTCCTCGTTATTGGAAAAGTTTGGATGATTTGTCCGAAACCCCTGCTTTTAAAGAGTGGGTTGAACGCGAGTTTCCTGCGGGTGCATCTGAGCTCAACGGCGTCAATCGTCGTAGTTTCATGAAGGTAATGGCGGCATCTTTTGGGCTAGCAGGCCTAGGGGTTGCCGGTTGCCGTCGGCCTGAGCAGGTAATTCTGCCGTATTCTAAACAGCCCGAGAATGTAATACCTGGTATTCCCGTGTACTATACGACTGCGCAGCCGGGTAACCGCTCGCACACGCCCATCATTGTGGAGACGCATACGGGACGTCCTACGAAGATAGAGGGCAACCCGAGTTATGTGGCCAACGGGGGTGCGACTTCCGGGTTCACCCAAGCGAGTTTATTAGATCTGTATGATCCTGATCGTGCCACCAAAAGTTTTACCGGCACGCAACGGCTGAGTAAGGAAAAACTGCTCGACTTTATTGCGCAGCTGGCGAGCGAAGCCAAGCAGAATGGTGGTCAGGGCTTTGCAGTTCTTGCTGAACCGAGTTCATCGCCCAGCCGGATGCGACTGGTCGAGTCGCTAAAGGCTCAGTACCCATCCATGATTTGGGCAGAATACAGTCCATTGCACGATGCTGCCAGTGAACAAGTGCTGACTGAATTGCTCGATCAGCCTGCACGTGCATTACCGCGCTTAGCGGAGACGAAGCGAATTTTATCCATTGATGCGGATTTCTTGACGGGCGACAATGGGATTGCTCAATCACGCGCATTTGCGTCCACTCGCAAGGTAAAAGACAGTAAGGAGGCGAAGCAGATGAGTCGACTGTATGCTGTCGAAAGTTCGCTCACCCAGACGGGTTCGATGGCGGATCACCGATTGCGCTTGAGCTGTTCGCAGATGGCTGCCTTTATTGCGCAACTCAGCCTTGAAATCTTGGATGTTGCCGCTCTCAACCCAGAGCTTTTGGCCTCGATACGAAAAATTGCGGCCACTCAAGAGCTAGATGGGCGTTGGGTTTCCGAGTGCGCAGCTGATTTATTGGCTTACAAAGGACAAGCGATCGTTTTGGTGGGGGAGCATTTATCACCCGCCGTTCAGTCGATTGCTGTGGCGATTAACCAGCAGCTAGCAGCTCCAATTGATTATGTGGAAATTCCTGCTGCGGAGGCCGGTATTGAACTGATCGCACAAAAGCTGAAAACAAAGCAGATTGATACTCTGCTCATTCTTGGAGGCAATCCTGCCTACGATGCACCCGCGGATTTGAATTGGTCGCAACTACAGGCGACTGCGAAGCGTAGTGTTTACTTTGGTGGCGCGCACAATGAAACGGCTGAATTAGCGAGTACTTTTATTGCAGCCTCGCATTATTTGGAGTCTTGGGGTGATGGTCGTGCCTTCGATGGTACTTTGGTACCTGTGCAGCCAATGATTGAGCCGCTCTTTGACACCTTTAACGAACTTGAGCTCTTGGCACGTTTGGCTGCGCAGACAGAGACGGATGCCTACAGTATCGTCAAAAGTACTTTCAAGTTAAGTGGTGGCCGTGACTTCAATCGCTTCTTAAGTGATGGTTTGTTGAGTGACAGTGCCTATGGAAAGATTTCTGTGGCACCTTCTGCAGAAAAATTATTTAAGCTGGTGGCTGCTGACAGTGTTGCATCCAGTGCAGCGACACTCTCTATGGATAAGCTTGAGCTGCGTTTCACTGCGAATGCGCACAGCTACGATGGCCGCTATGCCAACAACGGTTGGATGATGGAGTGTCCGGATTCGATTACCCAACTGACATGGGACAATGCGATCTTGATCAGTCCGCGTTTGGCCAAGGAACTTGAGCAGACGCAAGGGGTACAGATCTTTCCGAGTAAGAAGCCGATGAACAAAGACAGCGCGTTCTTTGAAGCGGCCAAGGGTACGTTGCAAACCAATACCGCAAAATTTAAGCGCGGTAAAGAGCAAGCTGTCGTTGCTAAACTGACAGTTGCTGGCAAGCAGATCGAAGCGCCCATTCACGTATTACCTGGCCTAGCTAATTATACCCTCGTACTACCATTGGGAATGGGGCGTACAGTTGTTGGCCGTGTAGGGAAGGGTGTTGGATTCAATGCATATCCGCTTCGCACCAGCCAAGGTTTGGGTTATTGCCTCGGAGCTACAATCCAATTAACTGAAAAGGTCTATCCGCTTGCCAATACCCAAGAGCATTGGTCGATGGAAGGTCGTGCGATTGTACGCGAAAGTACGGCTAGCTACTATAGCAAAAAGTCCGATTTTGCGACCCAAATGGGGGTGGAGTCCCATGCGCCTGCTAACTACGGCAAAGATAAGGACAAGACACTTCAAGAAAAGGTCACCAATCAGTACCGTGGCAATTCTGCTTACAAGCATCCGAGTTTTACCAAGCCCGCTCCAAATGTCAAAGTTTGGGAAGGCCATGAAGATAAATTTCCTGATGTCCAGCAGTGGGGAATGGCGATCGACCTAAATAGTTGCACGGGCTGTAACGCCTGTGTCGTGGCCTGCCAGAGCGAAAATAACGTGCCGATTGTCGGTAAGGATCAGGTATTACGGGGACGTGAAATGCACTGGTTGCGTATCGATCGCTACTTTTCCGCAGAAAAGTACGATCAGTCAGAGATTCCAGAAGACGTCCAAGTTTCCTTCATGGGGATGATGTGCCAGCATTGTGAAAATGCTCCCTGTGAGCAGGTCTGTCCAGTCAATGCGACCGTTCATGACAGTCAAGGACTCAACACCATGGCCTATAATCGTTGCGTTGGCACCCGTTATTGCGCGAACAACTGCCCTTACAAGGTCCGTCGTTTCAACTTTTTCGATTGGAACAAGCGTCAGATCGGTGAGTTCTACAAAGGTCCTCTGGGGCCAGTAGATGAGCCTGAGCTGCAAAAGATGCAGAAGAACCCAAATGTGACGGTTCGCATGCGCGGTGTGATGGAAAAGTGCACCTTCTGTACCCAAAGGATTGAAGCCGCTAAAATTGAACAAAAACGTTTGGCGGGTGCTTCGGGAGATATTAAAATTCCTGATGGCAAAATCAAAACGGCTTGTCAGCAGGCCTGTGCGGCAGATGCCATCAGCTTTGGGGATGTTTCGGATGTGAATTCCGAAGTCTCACAAGCGAAGGCGAGTGATCGTGATTATTCTGTTCTCGGTTATCTAAATGCGCGTCCTCGCACCACTTATCTCGCGCGGTTGCGGAACCCAAATCCCAAGATGCCGGATGCCTACAAGTATCCATATGCGTATTCACAGTATAAAAAACGCTACGGCAGTGCGGCTCCTAGTCAGCACTCCAAGGGCGCTTCCCACGTTCATGATGCGGCCCATCCCGCGCACTAATTGATTGATTCAGGAATTCCTATAATGGCTACGACATCACAAGATCCTTCACTCGATCCGGCGCAAGCAGCTTTGCTCGCTCGTGTTGAACCGGCTGTCCTTGAGGAACAGGCTTTAGTAACTAACAATCGAGATTTTAATTGGGTGACCAATAAGATTTGCCGTATTGTCGAGACCGAGACACCTCTGTGGTGGTGGGTCTGTATGGCTGTGGCATTGGCTACAGCTGCCTTTACTGGAATTGGCTTGCTGTGGCTTGTCAGTACAGGAGTGGGCGTTTGGGGCCTCGCGAATCCCATCAATTGGGGTTGGGCGATTGTGAACTTCGTTTTTTGGATTGGTATTGGCCATGCGGGTACCTTGATCTCCGCTGTGCTGTGTTTGCTGAAACAAGGTTGGCGGACATCGATTAATCGGGCTGCCGAAGCGATGACCATTTTCGCAGTGGTGTGTGCTGGTATTTTCCCGCTCTTTCACGTGGGCCGGGTATGGTTTGCTTGGTGGCTATTCCCCATTCCCAACGCCAATGGGATTTGGCCACAGTTTCGTTCTCCGCTTGAATGGGACGTTTTTGCGGTGTCCACCTATGGGACAGTATCGGTACTCTTTTGGTACATGGGCATGATTCCTGATCTGGGTGTACTCCGCGACCGGGCTGTCCAGCGCCTGAAAGCGGGACTTTACGGCAAGGGATTTTCCATGCAACAGGCCATGGATGTCTTTCGTAAATATTTGTATGGTATATTTGCAATGGGCTGGCGCAATGCAGGCAATCACTGGCGGAATTATGAAATGGCCTATCTGATTTTAGCGGGCCTATCGACTCCATTGGTGTTGTCGGTGCATACGATCGTTTCCTTTGACTTTGCGCTCTCAGTGTTACCGGGCTGGCACACGACTATTTTTCCCCCTTACTTTGTGGCGGGAGCTATTTTCTCTGGCTTTGGTATGGTCTTAACCTTAATGCTTCCTCTGCGTGCGCTCTATGGCTTGCATGACCTGATTACACAGCGTCACATCGACAACATGTGTAAAATCTGTTTAGGCACAGGTTCCATCGTGGGTTATGCATACATCATGGAGTTCTTTATTGCTTGGTATGGTGCCAACCCCTATGAGAGCTATGCATTTATAAATCGTGCTTTTGGACAATACTGGTGGGCTTATTTGATGATGTTCAGTTGTAATGTGTTCACGCCTCAGCTGTTTTGGTTTAAGAAGGTGCGCGAGAATGCTGCGCTGGTTTGGGTGATGTCGATTTTTATTAACGTGGGTATGTGGTTTGAGCGTTTTGTGATTACCGTGACTTCGCTGGCTAATGATTTTCTACCTTCGAGCTGGGGATATTATTCTCCGACGATTGTCGACATCATGACATTTTTCGGAACATTTGGCTTATTTAGCGTATTATTCCTATTATTTTTAAAGTTTTTACCACTGATGCCGATTGCAGAGGTGAAGTTTGTAATGCCAGCGGCTGACCCACATGGAGCCCACGGCGATGATAAAGGAGGGAAGCACTAATGGCTAAAACTTATGGTATGGTGGCGAGTTTTCCAGACACGCCTGCCTTTTTTCACGCAGCGGAGAAGGTCCGTGACGCAGGCTTCAAAAAATGGGATACGTATTCGTCTTTCCCAGTTCACGGTATGCCGGAGGCACAGGGGCAGGCACGATCTAAGGTGCCCATCTTTACATTTTGTGGCGGCATTACCGGTTTTACACTTGGGACCTTGCTTGTGTGGTTTATGAACAGCTACGATTATCCACTCATTGTGGGTGCTCAGCCCTTCTTTAGTCCAGTATTTCCATTTCCCATTATGTATGAGCTGACGATTTTGTTATCAGCTTTTGGGACTTTGGGAGGGATGTTTTTGACCAATTTATTGCCCCAACATTACAATCCGCTATTCAACAACGACCGCTTTCTTGAGGTCTCGGGAGATCGTCTAGTGATAGCGATAGAAGCACGCGATCTTAAGTACGACGCTGATTCAACTCGGGCATTTCTCGAGCAGATTGGCGGTACGGACATTGAGGAGGTACAAGTTTAGGATTTGATTATGCGTATATTTTTAGCAATCTACCTGTTTTTGATCGTGGCTGTGGTGACGATTATGGGCTTTCGGGGCGACCTGTCCACGAAACCACCGATCGAAGTGTTTCCAGACATGGATCGTCAAGCTCGCTACAAGCCGCAGGCAGAGAATGACTTCTTCGCTGATGGTCGCAACAATCGTTCAATTCCCGCCAACACGGTGGCGCGCGGTGATTATTTCAGTCAATCCGAAGTTTTTTCTGAAGATTTTCACGATGGTACACTGGGAGACCAAGTATATTTAGCTGGAAAGAACTTGGATGGCTCTTTCATTCAAACAGTACCCGTTGAGGTGACCCACGAATTGATGGCACTGGGACAGCAAAAGTATGGTATTTTTTGTGCAGTTTGTCATGGTTCTGCAGGTGACGGCAATGGTGTGACTAAACCGTATGGTGTGCTTGCTGCCAGTTATCACGATGATCGGCTAAGATCGATTGAGGATGGCTACTTGTATGACGTGATTTCAAATGGTAAAGGTCTCATGTACGGTCTCAAAGGGCGTATTACGCCGGAAGAGCGGTGGGCAATTGTCCTCTATCTGCGGGCACTACAAGCTTCGCAAAACTATGATGCTGACCTGCTCAGCTCGGCTGAAATCAGTGAGTTAGGATTATAATACTATGCAACTGGATACTACAGATTCCCGCGGGAACAAAACAGGTTTATATGCACTGGTCATTGGGCTGGTGGGCTGCGCAATCGCCTTGTTTGGATTTATGCAAGGCTGGCGTGATGGCGATGTGCGTCCCATCATGAGTTGGTTGATTGGTATTGGATTTTGGCTTTCAATTGCCTTGGGCATGCTATTTTTGATCCAAATATGGTATGTATTCCATGCTCGTTGGCCGGTCATTATCCGCCGTCAATGTGAGCATTTCATATCGGTGTTTCCCTACCTGCTCATTTTGTTTCTACCACTATTGGCGATTCCTTATTTGCATGAGAATCCTGGCTTACTATGGAAGTGGATGAATGGTTACAACGAATTGCCCGGGCATGGCACTGTTGGCGAAGACCCGATTTACAACTGGAAGTCACCCTTTTTGAATCTAAGCTTTTTTAGTATTCGTGCCATCGCTATTTTTGGGGTATTTATTGGTATGGCAGCCGCATTACGCTATTTCTCTTTCAATACCGACAAAACAGGCTCTATCCAAAACACTCACAATGCCCGACGCCTATCTTCAATTGGCATTTTCTTGTGCGCGGTTGCTTTGACGCTCGGAGCCATTGATTGGTTTAAATCTTTGGAGTATCACTGGTTTTCCACCATGTATGGCGTTTGGTTTTTTGCGGCCTGCATTCGTGCAGCCTTGAGTGCGATCATAATATTGACGGTGATACTTGCAGCTAAAGGTTATCTCAAGGGCATTCTGAAACAGGCTCATCGCTATGATGTCGCGTGTATGATGCTCGCCTTTACAGTTTTCTGGGCCTATATCAGCTTTTCGCAGTATTTCTTAATCTACAGTGCCAACATTCCTGAGGAAACTTTTTGGTATAATATTCGTGAGAAGAACTACAATGGCGATTTAAATTCCTGGTGGTGGGTGAGTATGGGCCTTATTTTCGGTCACTTTTTAACACCTTTCCTTTGCTTGCTCTGGTACAAAACAAAGATTGTTGTCTGGCGTACCGTGGCGATTGCTACTTGGATTTTAGCTTTCCACTTACTCGATCTCTATTGGAATATCGTTCCTGGAAAACTGGTCCCAACAGATCCGCATGCTGCCGGGTATATTGTTCGTCAATTTTCGGTTTCTATCTATGATCTTGCCGCACTGATCGGTATTGGGGGGATTTGCATCTTTGCTATGTGCCGCAGTATGCGAAAGGCGGAGCCCATTCCTATTCGTGACCCGAATATTCAACTTTCAATTAACTACACCGAATAATTATATGGCACACTCAGAAAACACTACTCGGTCTCGTTTGCTTACTTTTGTCGGTGCTGTTGGTGCGCTGTTGATCTTTGCATTGCTGCTTTTGATTGCCTATATTCCCAATCGTCCAGCAGCGGTTGATGCTGAAATCAACGCGGCTCGAAAAGCAAAAGCTGCCGAAGCGATTGCGCAGGGGAAGGCCAAACTCAATGGCTATGCCGTTATTGATGCGGATCAGCAACTGGTACGTATTCCCATCGAGCGCGCTATGTTGGTGACAGTAGAGAACTATCAAAAAGCTGCCGAGAATTAGATCGATGGATGTCGAGAACTATCAGGATTTAATGCCGATTATTTTACTGGGTATTGTGTTTTTTATTTCTGCACTCGGCATGTTTTATTGGTCATCGAAGCGCGGTCAGCTACGCGATTTTGATTCGCAAGCCAAAACTATATTTACTGATGAAGAACCCGAGGGCGTTGTCAGCGATCAATTTCCCGATGAGAAGCGTTAGCAATTTAACATCTGGGTTTAATGGAATTAAATTTGAATGAATTCTAAGTCACAAACAGTTTTATCTGATACGGATGCCTACTCAACAAATGACGCGGGGGTACGAGCGGAGTTGAGTGAAATTGATGCCTCGATTCGTACGGCATCCATATTCTTTACCGTCTCTTCTGTTCTCTGGTTGCTGATCGGATCCGTTTTTGCCATTATAGCGGCCATTAAAATGCATCATCCTGATTTTCTAGGTGGGGATGCTTGGACTACTTTTGGGCGCATGCGCTCGGCTCACTTGAATGCGATGGCCTTAGGTTGGGGCAACAATGTGATCTTTGCGGTCGGTCTATGGATTATGGCGCGCCTATGTCGTTCACCCATCCGTCATGGTGGGCTTTTATTGATAGCGGGTCTATTCTGGAATTTCGGCTTAACACTCGGACTAGCTGGGATTATTTTTGGGGATATGACTTCAGTTGAGTGGTTAGAAATCCCTCACTATGCAACTCCGCTGTTGGCTTTCTCCTATTTATTGGTCGGCGTGTGGGGCATCATGGCCTTTCACTTTCGTAAAGGAGCCCATGTGTATGTATCTCAATGGTATATTTTAGCGGCACTTTTTTGGTTTCCGTGGTTGTACGCAATCGCTCAGATTATGATCATTTGGTTTCCGGCCCGTGGGGTGGTGCAGTCAGTCACTAACTGGTGGTTTGCGCACAATGTCTTGGGGCTGTGGCTGACACCCATGGCTCTGGCCACGGCGTATTATCTGATTCCCAAGGTCTTGGGGCGTCCTATTTATTCTTATTATCTTTCAGTTTTAGGATTTTGGTCCTTAGCATTGTTCTACAATTGGGCGGGTGTGCACCACCTGATCGGCGGTCCGATTCCAGTATGGCTGATTTCAGCCGGTATTGTGGCATCGGTTATGATGGTGGTGCCTGTTGTCGTGGTGGGAATCAACCATCACATGTCAGTGGTGGGCTTGCATCGCGCTGTGTGGCGAAGTCCAGCATTACGTTTTGTGGTCTTTGGCTCGATCTCATACACGCTGGCCAGTTTCGTGGGATCAGCGATGGCTTTGCGCTCTGTGAATGAAATTACACACTTTACGCATTTGACGGTCGGACATGCCCACCATGGTGTGTATGCCTTCTTCACCATGATCATGTTTGGTGGTATTTATTACATGCTTCCGAGATTGCTGAAGCGTGAGTGGCCCTCAGCGACACTGATTCGGGTTCACTTTTGGGGATCTGCTATCGGGATCACCATTATGCTGGTGGCCTTACACGTCGCTGGATGGCTGCAAGGGGTTCAAATGAAGGATGCTAGCATTCCCTTTTTAGAGATTGTTCAAATGACCCTGCCGTGGCTGAAAGCACGTTCTGTTTCGGGTTTATTTTTAACAGTCGCTCACATTGCGTTTGCGGTTAATATTTTTTGGATGCTCTTTGCGGCAGGGTCTTTCCGCGCTAGGACGGCGCCCACTTTGCTGAGCAAGAATGATGGGGAGGCATTTGCAAAATGAGAAACTTAGCCTTACTTTTTTGCGGTATATTCTTTACCTTAGCGTTCTCTTTCTCGGGTTTGATTTTGTCGAGTAACAATATACTTGGTGGTTTGCAGCGCACGACCGAAACCCTAGATGAAGAGGGGCAGCTGCAAGAGGGGGAGGAACTTTTTCCTCGGGTTATGCCCGGACTGGCCAAGCAAGGTAAACAGGTCTACATTGAGATGGGATGCATGTATTGTCATAGCCAACAGGTCAGACGTGCTGGTTTTGGTGGTGATGCGGAACGTGGTTGGGGGCCTCGTGCATCGGTACCTCGTGATTACATAACACAAGAGCGTGTCCTACTCGGTACCATGCGGACGGGGCCAGATTTAATGAATGTGGGGGGACGTCCTCTGAATGCTGATTGGCATCATTTACATCTCTATAATCCGCAAATTACATCCGAGCATTCTAATATGCCTCCTTTTGCTTTCTTATACGAGGTCCAAGCGATTGAGCAGAGTCCGTCTGCGGATGCGCTGCAATTTCCTCCCGGATCTCCATACGCACCCGCAGCGGGTTATGAAGTGGTGCCAACTCGTAAGGCTGAGGCACTTGTGGCCTACTTAATGAGTTTAAAACTTGATTACAGCGTGCCAGAAGCTCCGATTTTGTAAGCATGAGTGAAGAAAACAAACAGTCGAATGAGCGTTCGAAAAATTTAGAGTACGCGAAGATGCAAGATGAGCAGGTGCAAAACCTGCACGCTCAACTCATGCGTGAAAAGGCTGAGCCGACGGAAAATGCTTCGCCGGTTCCGATGTTGATCGTTTTTGCATTTGCTGCCTTGTGTTTTTGGTCGGGATTGTACCTGATGGAGAATTCTGGAGGCTTCCGCTGGGATGCGTATTCGCCAGACTTTAATCCTACGGCAGATGTAGCGCCCCCGCCTGAGATTCCATTGTTCAAGCGTGGCGCTAAGGTATTTCGCAATCAGTGTGCGCAGTGTCACCAAGCATCTGGTTTAGGGGTTGCCGGAGTCTATCCTCCCTTGGTTGGTTCATCCTGGGTGATCGAAGATCCTGAGGTCTTGGGACGCATTCTCGTTAACGGCTTGAATGGACCGATCCAAGTTCTGGGGAAAGAGTACAATGGAAATATGCCAGCTTTTGGACCCAATGGGCTTAATTTGAAACCAAAGCAGTTGGCCGGTGTGATGACCTACATTCGGCAAGAGTGGGGGAATCAAGCGCCTGATGTGACAGTTGAAATGGCGGAAACATACATCGAATCCTACGGGGCTCGGACGAACGTTTGGTCTGCATCTGAGTTGCTGGAAGGCTTGGGCGAGTAACGCTTTTGTCGCGTCAATCTGTAGAAATTCTATAATTTCTACAGCCACTTTATTCAGTCATGTGTGCACTGATGGTTGGCTGTAGTTTACTGCCGTTATCTACTCAGTAGTCGTTGGCCTCCATGAAGGATTGTATCCGCTGGACGACCCGCTCACGGCCCATGACTTGTAGCATGGGTAGTAAGTCAGGGCCTCCAGATTGACCGCTGAGAGCAAAACGAATGGCGGGAAAATAGGCAAATACCTTCTTACTTTGCTCGCTGGCGTGGGCCTCCAGTGAGCTCTGGATAGAACTGGCATCAAAGCTTGCTATGCTTGCGAGTAGCGGCAGCACTTCACGCAGCAGCATTCGTGGATCACCTTTTTTTGTTAATTTCTCTAGTAGTTTGGCATCCAGTTCAAAGTCGTCCTTGAAAAAGTAAGCGCATAATTCCGGCAGGGATTCTAGTGAGCGCGCTTTTGGTTGGCAAAGTTCTAGGACTGCTTGAATATAGTCTTCCGAAGCCGTTTCTTCGATGACACCCGCGCCGTGTAGCCGTGGTCTGGCTAAGAAGCAAAAACTTTCTAGATTCAGTTCGCGCAAATAGTCTGTATTAAGCGATGCCAGTTTGCGTTCGTCAAAGCGAGCATTCCCTTTATTGATGCCCGCAAAGTCAAAGCGCTCAATGATTTCGTCGATCGACATTTTTTCTTGTTCGTCCTTGGGGTTCCAGCCCAAGAGAGCAATGTAGTTTCGCACCGCTGCTGCCATAAAGCCACGCTCAGCATAGTCTTCGATTAAAGCGCCTTGATCACGCTTACTCATTTTGCCGGGCCCTTGTTGCTTTAAGATTAAAGGGATATGGGCAAATTTTGGAGGTGTTGCGCCTAAGGCCTGAAACAATTCGACATGTTTGCTGGTATTGGACAAATGGTCTTCTCCACGTATCACGTGCGTAATACCCATTTCAATGTCGTCAACGACATTTACAAAATGAAACACCGGACTGCCATCCTTACGTACAATAACAAAGTCCATTTCCTCTGTTCGCTCAACGCGTCCGCGCACAGCATCCTCAATCACGACCGACTGGTTGTGCACCTTTTCAACTTCGGCTTTGTGGAAGGCATCGTAAGTTTGGTAACGTTCACCTTGCAGTTTAAACCAAATGGCACCCTCTTTTTCATAGGTGCGCCCAGCTTGTTGCAGCTTTTCTAAGTACGCTTTATAGATTGATTGTCGCTCACTTTGAAAATAGGGGCCACAAGAACCGCCAACTTCTGGGCCTTCATCCCAGTCGAGTCCCAACCAACGCATCCCTTCCAGCAGTACTCGTAAAGCGGCTTCCGTGTTGCGCGCTTTGTCAGTGTCCTCAATTCGTAAGATGAAGTCGCCACCAGTATGCCGAGCATACAGCCAATTAAACAGTGCCGTGCGGGCACTGCCAATATGGAAAAACCCGGTGGGACTCGGGGCAAAACGTACGCGAACTTTTGACATGATTGTAAGGGAAAGGCGATATGATTGGCTGAAATTGAATTGAAATGTATCTCAGCATGGAAAGCTCAATGCTGACAAGTCAATGCGTAAGCATGCAAACGTATTGTCCCCAGTGGTCGTCGCGATACTATGGAACAGGCTAGAGTGCCGAAATCACCGCTCAAAAGTTCGATGATTTCGGCCTGCAAGACTGGTTAAAACACGAAGCCGATGCCGACAGAGATGCGGTCACTGTTGCCATGTTCGGCATTTCGTTTACTGACCCTAGACATCAGTTCATGCTTCCATTCAATGCGCGAATGGACTTGATCTTGCCAGCGCCAGTAAATGGCGGGGCCTGTTGCATAGCTGAGCCTGCCAAACTCCCCATATTTGAGATCGTTTTCCCAGAGAACTTGTAGGGAGTCCAAAGCATTGATTCCGATATCCAGCGAGGCGTTTAGATGTGCCGCTTTGTCGCTTTCATAGATCCAGCCACCCAAGCTAGTCGCGAAAAAGTACTGATACGTTTCGGTTTCATAGCCTAGGGAGAGTCCGCTAGCCCATAAACGATCCGCCACTTGGTAGCGATTGCTATCTTTACCTAAGGGGATCTTGACTTGCGGAGTGATCGACCAATTTCCCGTTCGAGTCGCTAAATTAAAATAGCGTTTGAGCGGAAGTGCTAATGTGAGATCACCCCATCCTTGATCCTTCTCGACGATGGTTTGATCCAACTCGTTCAGCGATTCCTTGCGAGCTGCCAGCGTATAGGGCAATTTGAAGGTCATCCGAACGGCACGTGTCCAGGTGTACACGCCCTGTAGGTGCAGGGTCTGTATTTGTTCCGAAAGACCCTTTGCATGTACAGAATCCCCAAGCTTGAGATCTTGCTTGTCGATATTTTCCAGTAGAGTCTGAATGCCATAGCCACCGTTCCAGCGAGGCATCATATTCATAATGGGTTGGTCAGCCTGCAGCTGAAGCAAGCAAGCGCTACAGGCTAGGGTTATGTAGGCGATTAATGTAGCTACCTTCATTACTGATCACTTTCTTCTTGCTGAAAGTAGTGGCGCTGTGTCGTGTGACCATTCCACTGATAGTAATACTCGGAATCATAGCCAGCCTTTACAATGGCTTTAGCCAGCCTTTTTCTGTCGATTTGACTGTCTGCTTTTATACCCAATACGAGTAATTGTTTAGAGGCATCCATCAAAACACCTTGATCAAATTGACTCGAATCGACTTCCGGTAATTTTTTAAGATGAATGCGTAAGCCGATCCCGCAGGAGCTGCAAACAAAGCCTTTTGCGTAGATGGCAATTCGATTAGGTTGAGCTGCTATATGCTGCGCGGCAGCTTCGTCGCGCGTTGCTTCAGTAACGGGCTGAAATTCTGAAGAGGCGTATAGAGAAGTGCTTAAGGAAAAAAGCGCTCCCATTATAAAATAAATTTTTTTAAACATGGTATGTGAAATAATTGATGGATGACAGCAGTTAGCAGCTGCTGCTATTGATTACAAGAAACTGAGCAAGTGCACGTCTGGACAATTTGCTCAGCTAGTCGAGATCCTCACAATTATCTCAGAGTCGCCAAACACTCAAGCGGCTGCACCTAGCCAGCGCAGTCGATGTATGGCTGAATACTTTAGGCGGAAGGCGGAGTTGTTGTTTGCGGTCAAGCTCGCCGTCTTTGGCTGTATGAAATCGCCTTAGCTCAAAAAAGATAGTGGATGTTGCCGAGTTTTGTGTGGCTTGCGGGTAGAACTCAGGTGTCTCGTGTGAGCAGGTGTTATCGCAACTGGCATGCTTAGTTTCTGAGGGCTCTTGCTGGCAGCATTCAGAACTTTGGGTGGGAACCGACTCATTTGTTACGCAACAACAGTGTAGGCTTTCGGCGCACGTGATGCTCGCGGGAGCTAAAATTCCCAGAAGCTGGGAAACTAAAACACCAATTGCCAACATTCTGCGCATATTCTGCTACTAGTTGGTATTTTTTTATATGTCAAGCTGAACTGCGCCTTAGGGCACCTCTGGAAACCTCCCATGTGCCGAGATTGCCGAGTTGCTGTGATGCAGGCAAGGCTATCTCGCCAACGGTTGGGCTGGAAGCCCTGCCTTGGCGAGAGCAACGCCGCCAGCGCACAGTAAGCGGCAAGTCTTTCAAACCGAAACATTTTTGGTTCTGAGCTGCGTTGATCTGCGCACGAAGGGCTTCCAGCCCTCTTATGCACAGAATCGCCTTGCTCAAAATCAAAATTGTATTCGTCTCGGTCTTGGTAGGTTTTCAGAACTGCCCTTTACTTGGCCGCTGCGCGCCGCAGGCGATCGTTGATCGCCAATCCAATGCCGATATTAGGAGCGAGCTGAATATTTAGTTGCGAATAGTCGGATCGATCAAGTTTTTGCATCAGTGAAAATAGATTGTGCGCGACCTCTTCCAAATCCCCAGACTCTGATAGCCAGAAGCTGTTAGGCGCTTGATCACTTGCCTGAGGCCGTTGAGTAAAAACGGTGGCGATTTTGCTGCTTGAGGGGGCCGACGTATTTATTGACGGTGGATGGTCGACAAAGAGCTCGATCGAGGTCTGCGTGCTGTAGTGCTTCAACAGTTGTCCTGGGGCGCATTGTGGACCGTCCGTATGTAGACTGATGGACCGATCCGGTAATGGTCGCTTTAAGGCAGATGCAAGTGCGCTTTGTGAGATGGGGCCTTGTCTTAAAATAGCGGGCTTATTCGGTTCGCGAAGATCCAGAATTGTGGATTCAATGCCATGCGTACAGGGACCACCATCGAGGATGCCATCGATCTTGCTGCCCAGGGTCTTTTGTACGTGTTGCGCCTGCGTGGGACTGACGTAGCCAAATGGGTTGGCACTTGGGGCTGCCAAGGGAAAGTCTAGGCGCGCTAAGAGCTGTTGAAAGATGGGGTGCTGGGGGACGCGGATCGCGACCGTATCGAGGCCGGCCGTCACGATATCTGGTATGCTATTTTGCTTGCGCGCCACAATGGTCAGTGGGCCGGGCCAAAAGTTCTTGGCCACTGCTTCGATCACTGGATGGAGATGCAGGTAATTGAAGGCTGCTTCGATGCTAGCACAATGGACGATAAGCGGATCAATCAGTGGACGTCCCTTTACCGCAAATATTGCTTGCGCGCAGGATTCCTTGAGCGCGTTGCCGGCTAATCCATAAACGGTTTCTGTGGGGATCGCGAGGATTTCGTCTTGGCGTAATCGCTCCGCACATTGATCCAAATCATGCTCTGATGCAGAAAATACAGGACAAGTTTTTGGCATCTTACAGGGCTATAAAACAAAAAATCCTTACCTGATATTTACAGGAAAGGATTTGGAAAAAAGTTTTAGCGAATGCTTACTTCATTGTCAGCATATTACGCGCTTGCTTAATGCGGTTGGTAATATGGCGCTGGTGTTTGGCGCTAAGCCCCGTCTCTTTACGCGGAAGGATTTTTCCAGTTTCGGTAACGAAACGTGAAAGGAGTTCCACATCTTTGTAGGTGTAGTCGGAAGGGTTCAGCGAACGATTGAGTGCTTTACTATCTGTGCTCATGTTGTGCAGCAAACTGCTCGTTTCAATCTGATCCGCAAGTAAATAATGAAAATATTTTTAGCCTCCATATTTCTTTAAAGGGCAGCTCTGAAAACCTACCAAGACCGAGACGAATACAATTTTGATTTTGAGCTAGGCGATTCTGTGCTCAGGAGGGCTGGAAGCCCTTCGTGCGCAGATCAACGCAGCTCAGAACCAAAAGTGTTTCGGTTTGAAAGACTTGCCGCTTGCTGTGCGCTGGCGGCGTTGCTCTCGCCAAGGCAGGGCTTCCAGCCCAACCGTTGGCGAGAGAGCCTTGCCTGCATCACAGCAAATCGGCAATCTCGGCACATGGGAGGTTTTCAGAGGTGCCCTAAAGTGCATTTAACGGCGGCCGTGTCGTTCGTTAGTCTCTCTGTTCTGAAAGATGTGTTTTAATGCAGTCCAAAAATGCGGGCAAAACGTCGTGAAGCTTGCGCGGGCCGATGCCTTTCATTTTGATGGCCGCTGCTGTCGTTGTAGGCTGCTGGTTTGCGAGCTCGATCAAAACAAAATTGGGAAAGATGGCAAATGCTGGCTTGTTGGCAGCTTGAGCCATTTCACGCCTTAAATTTACCAGCTTGGTATACAGCGCTTGGTGAGCAACGGGCTCTAGGGCCTTTGGTTTGCTGGGTTGACTTTTGGGGATGTTGATCGCAGCTGGTTCAATGCCTCGCATCACGCGAGCACCTTGACTGGTGAGAGCGCATAGGGGGTAGGTCTGTTTCGTTTGGTTAGCAATCAATCCGGCCGCTTCGAGTTCTTCAAATAAGGTCTCCACAAAAGCGCTCCCTTTCGATTTTAAAAGGCCGTAGGTGCTGATGCGATCTAGGTTATTTTTATGGATAAACTCTGATCGGCTACCGACGAGGCATTGAATGATTTTTCGCTTGCCGTACACTGCTTGCCATTGGTCGGGGCCCATGTGACGACTCATTCGGGCGACTCCGCTGAGTGCTTTTTGAACCAGAATATAGTCGTCAGATCCTGGCTCCAGTCGGGAACGCTCGCCGCTCGCTAAACAGCGATCGCACTGTCCGCAGTCGTCTGAATTGGCTTCGCCAAAATAATCCAGGATCCATTTTTGGCGACAGCTGCGGGCATAGGCAAAGGCAATGACCGCGTCTAGTCTTTTGCGATCGCGATCTGCTTTCTGTTTCAGTGCTGTCGCATCGAGTTCGAGTTGATCGCCTCGCACATCCACGCGCCGCAGCCGTGTGCCGCGAATGCGGCTGCCAGGGATATCAAAGCGTTCAATCCACTGCTGCCGGTTTAAAATAGCGAGCGCAGTACCAACGGCCATCGGATTGACTTTTCCTGGGATTTGTTCGGTAATTTGATCCATCGAAAGGCGCACTTCATTTTGAGCATCGCTGGCCGCTTTTAAGCTGTCGAAGACCGTGCTGATGAATTCCTTGCTGGGGTTGGCGCCCTCAATAAAAAAATCCTGAACCCGTTTGTCTGCATAGGAAAAGAGCATTTCGCACACTGCGGGTTGCCCGTCGCGTCCGGCCCGACCCCCTTCTTGGTAGTAGGCTTCGATACTGCCTGGCATTTCGTAGTGGCAAACGAAGCGAATGTCCGAGCGATCAATGCCCATGCCAAAGGCATTTGTGGCCACCACTACCTGTGCTTGGCCTTGCATAAAGCACTCCTGGACGGCACTGCGTTCCTGATCGGATAATCCACCATGGTAACGCACCAGTGGGGCTGCAAAAGCTTCAATCTTTGCGGACACGGCCTCCACCGATTTGCGGGTAGCGCAATAAATGATCCCGACTTTATGGCTTTGAACGAGTCGGGCGATAGCCTTGAGTTTGTGCGCTTCTTTTTGACAGTTTCTTACATGAAAGCTCAAGTTTTCGCGCGCAAAGCCAGCGACAAATTTGCGGGCATCTTGCATGCCGAGTGTTTGAACAATATCGGCCTGTACATCAGGAGTCGCTGTCGCAGTCAGTGCAATGCAGGGGGGCATGCCCAGTTGCTTTCGCACTTGACCCAGACGTAAATAGTCTGGACGAAAATCATGCCCCCATTGCGATAGACAGTGGGCTTCGTCAATCGCCATTAACGAGATCTTGACTTGCGTGATGGCGTTTAAAAAGGCCTGTGAACGAAAGCGCTCGGGGGCAATGTAGACGATTTTAAGGCTCCCTTGCTGAATTTTTGCCATAGTGGCGCGTTGTTCTTCGAGTGAGCAACTGCTGTTAATCAGTGCCACCGGTAGTTTGCGTGCCAGCAGGGCGTCCACTTGATCCTTCATTAAGGCGATGAGGGGGGAGACAACGATGGTAACCCCGGGTAGCAGTAGGGCCGGCAGTTGAAAACATAAGCTCTTTCCTCCGCCGGTTGGCATCACGACTAAACAATCTTGTTCATTCAAAACAGTCTCAATGACCGATTCCTGTGGGGCTCGAAAGCTCGAAATGCCAAAAAATTTGTTTAAGCCCTCAATTGCCTGCATGTTTGTATACAGCCTCCATTCTCGATGTTTGCCAATAAAAACCTGTAGTGTGTAAGGTTCTTTTTTCTCATAGAGCTCGCGTATATGAAGAGCGTCGAGGTCATTCGTGTGAAATAGTCTGTAAGCCGCAATACGTCTCTATGATCTATCTAGATGCGATTATGTTTTGTGCTCGGAGACCAACTCAGTCACACTTTGCCCGCTTTGAAAGAAATGCGAGTTGGCGAGGATTTAATCTGGATGGCAGAGTTGCGTTCGGAGGCGAAACGGGTTCGGCACCATAAGAAGAAGCTGGCCTTTATTTTTTCTGCCATGCGCCATTTTGCACAAGAACTCATTGCTATGGGGCATACAGTACATTACACCGATTACAGTGATGTGGATAATGCGGGTTCCTTCACTGGAGAGTTGCGACGAGCGCTTGACAGTGCTCGCATCTCGGAAGTTCATTATATCGAACCTAGTGAATACGCGGTAGACCAAGAATGGCTGCGGTGCGAGCAGGCTTTTCCTGTTAGTTTTGTGCGTTATGCAGATAAGCGTTTTTTAGTCTCTCGGGAAGATTTTCAAGATTGGAGTCGGGGCAAAAAGCAGCTGCGCATGGAGTTTTTTTACCGAGAAATGCGTCGGCGTCCTCAGGTATTAATGGATCAGGAGCAACCCATCGGGGGGAAGTGGAACTATGATGTGCAAAATCGCAAGCCACCAAAGCAGGGCTTACAGGTACCGACTTCCTATGAAATTGAGCCAGATGCAATCACTCAGCAGGTCCTGCAGTTGGTCACAGAAGAGTTTTCGGATCACTTCGGTAGCTTGAAACCTTTTACCTATGCGGTTTCGGCTGAACAGGCACGGGCAGCCCTCGAGCAGTTTGTAAGGGAGCGGCTTTCGCAGTTTGGAGATTACCAAGACGCAATGTTGCAAGATGAGGCTTGGATGTACCACAGCCACATTGCATTGTACTTAAACTGCGGCTTGCTCTTGCCAATGGAATGTATTCGGGCGGCTGAGCGCGCCTACCAGCAGGGAGCTGCGCCGCTCAATGCAGTCGAAGGCTTTATTCGTCAAATTTTGGGATGGCGTGAGTTTGTGCGTGGACTTTATTGGCAGCGAATGCCGGGGTATGCAGAGGCGAATTATTTCGACGCTCAGCGGGCCTTGCCCGATTTTTTTTGGACGGGCGCGACTGAAATGAACTGCCTGCATCAATGTATCACCGAGACGGAGCGCAATGCCTATGCGCACCACATACAACGGCTCATGGTTTTGGGAAACTTTTGTTTGCTGAGCGGGATCCAGCCAAAGGCGGTCAATGAGTGGTTTTGGGTGGTCTATGCGGACGCTTATGAATGGGTTGAATTACCTAATGTAAGTGGCATGGCGTTATTTGCAGATGGAGGCGTGTTGGCCTCCAAGCCCTATGCTGCGAGTGGTGCTTACATCAATAAGATGTCCAATTATTGTAAAGGCTGCCGCTACTCACCCGCGCAGAAAAATGGAGCGGATGCCTGTCCCTTCAATTATCTTTATTGGGATTTTCTGCAAAGAGAAGCCCCTAAACTGCAGAAAAATCCTCGGATGGGGATGCCGTACCGAACTTTGTCCAAGATGAGTCCCGAGCGCTTGCGGGCGGTGGCGGAGGATAGTCGACAATTTTTAAGCCAGCTGGATCAAGTCATAGAACCTTCGCATCAGGCCACACTTTTATGAAATCTAGAAACTTAGCTCCATTATCTGTGGACAGGGTCGACCAATTGCTGGCGATGGCCTGGAGTGATCGTATCAGTTTTGAATACATCGAACAAAAGACAGGCTATAATGAAGCCGCTGTGATCACCTTCATGCGGCATCGTTTAAAGCGTAAAAGTTTTCGTATTTGGCGTCAGCGTGTTACGGGGCGAAAGACCAAACACCAAAGGAAATTTCTTCAGTTTCTAAATGCTTAGCTGACTGACTTATGCGCTTTACGAATTTAATAGATCAAGATTTGCCCTTGTTGGCAGTGGATCTGGGCTACAGTTATCGTCAAAAATCTTGCGGCATTGCCCACCATCATTTGTCGCAGCCATTTGCATGCGAATTCGGTCAGGCGATCGAATACTGTGTCGGTCTGATTACGGATTCGGGGCCGCACTTATTGGTCTTAGAGGCAGTTTTGTCGACCTATCATAATGATGCCCACAACCCAGAGATACGTGGGGCCTTCGAAAAGGGACGTGGCTGGTATCATGGTCCGGGTGTGACGACTTTTGCGGCCGCCTTACGTTTTTTACAGGAGTTGGATCGTCGTTTGCCCAGAGGCTTACAATTACCGATTGTCGAGGGCTTCTTGAGCTATAAGCCGCAGCGCAGTGCGCATCAAGTCGATGCTCAGCGCTTAGTTGACGAGTTTGAACATGCTGAGCGATTCATACCGAGAGAGGGCTCTGAAAGTATTTTGTCCATCATAGAAGCCGTACCGGAAGTGCGTCGTTACAATGCCCCGACCACCGGATAATGCCCAGCGCATAGCTGCGGCTCAGATGTCGCAGCGACGTCGGCCGATCATGCGACAAACTTGGCGCGATTTGCTGTTTTTGCATTGGCCGATTCAGCCCTCAATAATACAGCAGCGATTGCCGGAGGGATTGTATGTTGACACTTATCAAGGCCAAGCCTATATGGGGGTCGTTCCATTTTATATGCAGGGCCTGCGGCCTGTTTGCTGTCCATCGGTACCGTTTATTTCGAATTTTCCTGAATTGAATCTGAGGACCTACGTATATGACCAATTTGGTCGTCCAGGTGTTTGGTTTTTTTCTTTAGATGCTGCCAGTTGGTTGTCCGTGAAAATCGCACGCTGTTTTTTTGCCTTGAACTATCAATACGCTAGAATGCGTCATGAGAAATCTCCCGATGGGTGGATTACCCACCAAGCTCAGCGACGGGGGCAGTCATCCCAGAAATTTGTTTATCAGCCCAAGGGAGTCTCTGAGCCCGCAGTCATTGGGAGTTTGCCCTATTTTTTAGTCGAACGCTATCATCTATTTGTGCAAAATAATCGGGGGCGACTGTATTTAGGAACGATTCAGCACGCGCCGTATCAGCTACAGCAGGCAGAACTTAAAGCCTATTCGACGCAGCTGTTTGATCTTAACGGCTTTACCGCTCCAACAGCAAGCGCGTATCACCTGTGTTACAGTCGGCAAGCTCAGGTTGCGGTGTATGCTCTGCAACCAATTTGATACATTAATGACCGATATTTTGTGACGAGCCTTTGCAAGCGCTGTAGCTTCTGGTGTTGACAACGCACTCGCTTGCTTGATCATGTTAAGCAACTGTCTTTTTAACGATCACCCCCCCCTGCTTACAGCATGTCTGCAATTTCGTTCCCGTCTCGCGAGAAACAAACTGGATTTACCCTGATAGAACTCCTAATGGGGATTGCTATTTTGGGGGTACTTGCGGCCATCACCTTTGGTGTCTTCCAAGGGGTCAAGGATACGCAAAACCGAACGAGAGCGAAAGCCGAATTGAGTGTTATGGCTCAGGCATTGGAGCGATTTAAATCCAAGTATGGGGATTATCCCTGGACGGCGGTGGGATCAGATCCATCCAACTCAGATCCAGCAAGTCAGATGATGGTGGCAAAGGAGAATAGCGCTTTATTGCTGAATGCTTTGATGGGCTGGGGGCGCTTTGACTTGACGGGCAGCACTCCAAACTTTGATCCAGATATGGAAGGGGTTGCATTGGTTGACGTGAGCAAGTTGTCGGTGCGGCAGATCGGTAGCGATTTGGATTATGTCGATTATCCTACTGATCAGTCGCGTGCTCCTGATGGATATTATCTCGTCGATCCAATGGGCAATCCCTACGTGTATCTTTATGGCCAAGATGCGAACCGTACGCGTTGGGAGAATTTTGGCTATGTGCTGTATTCCAAGGGGGACGACCAAGTAGATTCAATAGAAGGCTTTGACCGCTTTTCGGGGATTGCTACAGCTGAGGACGACTATCGCTATCATGCTAAAAATGCGGATAATTTATATGTGGGAGAATAATATGAAGCAAGTTGCGCAAAACAAGAGAGGGGCTTTTACCCTAATCGAATTACTCACAGTGATTGCGATTATCGGTATTTTAGCGGGCATTCTGGTCCCGGCAGTGGGCCAGGTGCGTAAAAAAACCGCGATCGCAACCTCGAAAGCGAAGATCGCTCAGTATTTGACCGCACTGGAGGGTTTTAAAGCTGAGTATGGCTATTATCCCTTTACGCAAGATTTAGATGGTAACGGACTCATTGAGCTCGATACGCCTAGAATTTCCAAAAAGTTTGTGGAAACGCTCAGCGCACGATCGATAAATGATGCAAATCGTTCCGTGTCGGGAGAAGGGAATCGACGTCGCATCCAGTTTTATGTGTTTACCGATGCAGAAATTTCAGATGGGTTAGAGTATGACGAGATCAAGGAAAACACGGTTATAGATAGTTTCGGCAACAACAAAATTTGTTTTGTTTTTGATCACAATGGAGACGGAGTTTTACGGGTCCCAGACCCGGATGGATCGAAGCAAAAAACTAAAGAAATTCGGGGTACAGTCGCAGCCTACGTGAAGGAAAACTCAGCGATTAAGGCACCATCTTACTATCTTTACGACTAATGAGATTGTTGCATTTAAACAGCAAATCGAATTTACCACGGCAGCATCCGTCGGGCTTTACACTCATCGAGCTGTTAGTGGTTGTCAGCATTATGGTTGTTGTGGCCTCGATTATTTTTGTGGGTGGTAATAGTGGATCTGGGACCAAAATCAAAGCCGCTCAGCGTATTGTATCTGGCATCGCTCAGGGCGCGCGCGGACAGGCCGTTTTGAAAAATATGCCTGCCCGTTTGATTGTCTACGCAGACTCGACGAACAATCAATCGGATGACAAAATATTACGTTTTTGTGGGGTTGTCTATGGCGACTCAAATGATGTGGACAATGATGGTGTACCCCTATCGTGGCTTGCTGCGAATCAAGGCACTTTTCTGCCAGAGGGAATTTATCTAAACGTCGCCAAAAGCAATGTCAAAAATGCTTCATTAGGCGCTCTGCCAAAAATGAAACTCAACTATCCGCGAGCAAAGTCGGTCAAAGAGGGGACGGGTGACGAATATTACTATTACGAATTTAGTGTTAATGGGACGATGGCATCCAATCCTGATAATTTTAACAACGCATGGCTTGTTTTACAAGCGGGCGACCTGTTGCCGCAGGGGGCTAATGGTCGCATGCAGGTGGATTTTAGTGCGCAAGAAAATGAATATTTGCTCGCAGGTTTGATTTTTCGACGAGTGGGGACCACAACGCTGGTGAGCGACCCCGATGTAATAGTTGAAAATTAACCTTATCCCTCTTATGATGTATCTTAAAAATCAAGTCCCTAAAGGCGCTGCATTCAGTTTAATTGAAGTTATATTAGCGCTGGGTGTATTTCTGGTGACGGTCTTAGCACTGGTTGGCCTAATTGGGCCAACTTTAAATTCTGTCAATGAAGTGGAAAGCACGGATCAGGTGGCATCCGTTGTGTCGACCGTGAATTCTTTTTTGCAAGATTCGAATAGTATTGCGAATGCGGGTCAATCGACCTTCGAAACAATTTATTCTGGTATCAAAGAGAAGGATTCGCTCACTGTGTTTGTCTTTCAGGCCTATTTGAATGCAAATAGTGATACGCAACGTTTACTAGTTGGTTTTGCGCCTGGCTCACCTGTCAATTCTGCGTCTGTACTCACTGATAATGACTTTGACCTCGCTGCGGGGGCAATCTATCGGGTTGTTCTATCAGCCTCCTCAGTATTGCCGGAGTCAGAGCGTTCGCCAACACGGAGTCAGAGTACTCAGATTTATACGCTGAAAAATGACTACAGTTCGTATTTCGAGGGTTATTTTGCCTATGAAGTGCGGATATTTGAGCAGCAGCCAGGTCCAAATTTTGAGCCTGATTTATTGGAACCATACGAGAGTGGTATGCCGGCAAATTTAGAATCCTTGGCGAAGCTAGAACCCATTTTCGAATTCAATGGAGCCATTGTACGCTAAGTGAGGATTAAAATAATGCGGACAGGAAAATCAAAAGCACGCAGAAGAGGGTTTACTCTAATTGAAATTATGGTGGCAACGGTCATCATGGTGATCCTTGTCGGCTTCTTTATTAAAATCACCACGGATGTCTTGAAGGTTTGGAATCGATCCGCTGGTAAGTTAAGCAGTTCAGCTGAAGCGCGCATTGCGATGGATTTGATCACATCTGATTTCGAAAACTCTATGATTCGAAATAACGGTCAACAGTGGTTGCGAGTACAAGGCCCGGAAAAGGCTGGCGGAGAATTTAACGGTAATTCTGTATCTCTGAAGTTGTTTTCGGCGGCATCAGATCGCCCCAAAAAGTATACTGAGAGCGATCTCAAACCAGAAGGAGCCGTTACGGGGGATCCGATCTCCGGTGAGTTGTGTGCTGTTGGCTATCATTTAAAATTTAAGGAGTCTTATGCGGGGGGCACGCCGACCTATGCATTGTATCGGTACCTGATTAATCCCTATGAAACCTTCCTCGATTACCTCGATACCGCCGAATTAGATACGAGTGTTCAAGCGACGCTATCTGGTAGCGCTCCTTCGCCGAGTGGATGGTCGGAGTCGAGTATCACCCAAAACGAAAATTATTTGGTGGGTAATATTGTCGAATTTAAATTACTCGTCTATCTGCAGGGCGAAACCGATCCAACTAATGCGGATGCGAATAGCTTTGAATTAAAGGATATGACCTATTCCTACGGGGGTAAGGATGCAAGCTTGCAAAACGGCGAGCAAAAGGCAATCGACTATGTGGTGATTTCTCTGAAAGTGATTTCGGACGAGGGGATGCGGGAACTGCAAAATATTGATAAGCTTGCTTTTTCTGGAAGTAAAACGGAGCTCGTGAATGATATGATTCTTAAATATGCCGAGACCTTTACACGTCGTGTCCATTTCACGCAGTCTTCGATGTTCTGAGACATGTTTAAGTGTTCGAGCCATTTGACCAGTGCGACTTCCCTGTAACAATTTTTTGTAGAAAGTTTTCGATGATGGGCTTGCAGCGATCAATGGCCTCTAAATGAGGCGTATGTCCAACAGCATCGACTGTCACGACTTGGACCTGAGCATTGAGCTGTTGCATCTTATCTGCGATTTGGACGTATTTAGGATCTTTGCTACCAGTGATACTGAGGGTTGGGCAATGAATGGTGGGGATCAAGTGCCATAAATCTGGACAGGCCGCAACACCGAATTGCAGTAAACTCATGGCAAGGCCGCTAGCTTCATGTTTCAATCGGTTGGATTGCATGGGCTCAAGAATATCTGCTGGGATGTTTTTTTGAGTCTGGATGATTGGGATAGCTTGCCACTCAGTTAAAAAATTTGATAGTCCGATTGTTTCGATCCGCCGAGCCATTTGTAGATCATTTTGCTGTCTAAAAGTGCGTTCTACGGGGTCCGATAGACCTGGGTTTCCACTGATTAAAATCAGTGCATCCCAAGAATCTAATTGGTGCGCCATCAATTGAAGAGCGGCCCGTGCGCCCATAGAGTAGCCGAGTAAGACTCTGGGCCTATTGAGCTTTTGGGCATGTTCTAACAGGTAATTTAGTGTCGCTTGGGGACTGCAGTCCTTGCGCTGTGTTTGACTCAAATGACCGGGAAGATCTGGGCAATGCCACTGTGCGATTGAACCTGTTTGCAATGCAGCAAAATCAAGTCCACAACCCGTGAAGCCATGCAGGGCGAGTAGCTGGATTTGATGATGTGTATTTTGTTCGAGGCTCATGGTTGTGAATGATGATAGCCCAGACTTGAAGGGAGTCTTTACAGTGGTCTAAAGTGGCGCTTCAGTTTTCAACTGCTGTAGAGTTACTTGTTCGTAAATCTATAATGGGCTGTTCATCAGTGACTGCTGGTAAAGAAGGCTCTTGGAGTGCCTGCAGTGCGCTTATTAATGCCTGGCGATTATTGAGCAAATGACGAAATTGTTGTGCGATGCGTTTTTCTGCATCCTTCTGCTCTAGGATCGTATCAATCCTCATTTTTTTTTGGTAGTCAGCGGGTAGACTCTGTCGAATAAAATTCTTCAGTTGGCCTTCTTGAGAAAGTAAATGATTCAGATCTTGCTCCAAGGCCTGTTTTTGTTGTGGGCTAGTTGTGTGTTGTAGGAGCATGCTATCATTGGCATTGCTTATAAGGGACATTGGTGTCAGGCTATTAATCGGTACAATGCCATCACTTTTGCGAATGGATGGAGCCTGAATGTTATCTACAGGCTTTTGATCTGGCCTAGGCTCATCACTTTGGATATTGGGGATGCCATCTGTTTGAATGCGCTGTAAGACGTTTTCACTAAGCCTAATGAAGCCTTGGTTTATTGTAGTGGGCTCAATTGTTGGCAGGGCAAAGACCTTGCTCAGCATTAGATACCCAACCAATCCACTTAAGCACAGGCCAAAACCAAACGCGCAGGAAATAAGTGCGGCCAAAGTACGCGTTGCAACAGACCTCAGAAAGTTTGTTGGCCATTCAGCCGTCAGCCTTTTGATGATACTATGTATCCCGGCGGCGATAATACGAAATAGAATAAAAGTGGCTAGCAAGCACACGCAGCCAGCTAGCGCTTGGAAGAGTGGTACGGGTAGCTCGATTGGACTGTGTTGACTGATTTGGGCAGATACGGGCTGATAGCCAATATAAGCACAGAAATAAGCGCCTGTAAGCGCACAGATGCGCAAAACTACTTTTGTCAGTCCAAAAATGGCGCCTCGCAGCGCGTATACCAAACAGACGATACAGAAGATGGCGATTAAAGGATCTGAAGGCATGAGCGCAAATGGACCATGAGTGAATGGGGCAGTCAATGAAGGAGCGATTGTCGAGTTAGATAGAGGAATAAAGCTTCTAGCAAGTGGAGTCCATATTTTTCATCGTAGATGTTTTGATAGCGATATGGGGGCGAGTATGGCCTTTGACTGAGATATACTGCCGCGAAGAGCCCGCAGAGTCGCAGCATGCTCACTGTTCGGTCAATGAGTGACTGTCTCTGCTGGCAAGGTCTTCCCGGTGCCGTTGAAAGTCGCATGAAGTCTAGTCGCTTTTTGTAACTCTTATAGATCAGATGCGTCCCAAAAGAATTAATATCAATTTGTTGTTGCTATTGAGTCTCATTATTATTTAAAGCCGTAAAGAATGTATAGTTTTCTTATTTTGGTTCTCAGTTTGTTCCCTTTGGCTGCTAATGCTTTAACAGTATACAGTTATCGGCATTACGAGAGCGATCAGCGGCTGTTTGAATTATTTACCCAAAAGACGGGCATTCCTGTGAAGATCGTTAAGGCGAAAGCAGATACGCTTTTGGAGCGCTTGAAAGCTGAGGGGATGAATTCCAATGCAGATGTACTGATCACTTCAGACGCTTCGCGTTTAGCAGCGGCTGATCGGGCTGATTTGTTGCAGCCAGTCGAATCGCTGCTATTGCGTGAAAGGGTGCCTGCGCATTTAAGAGATCCTGATAATAAGTGGTTTGGTTTTACTCAGCGTGCTCGCGTGTTGGTGTATCATCCTGATCGAGTTCGTCCAAGTGAGTTGAGTACTTACGAAGCCTTGGCAGAACCCGAATGGAAGGGACGTCTGTTGGTGCGTTCATCTTCCAATGTGTACAATCAATCACTGATGGCTGCGATGATTGTCGCGAATGGTCCTGAATCAGCTTTAAAGTGGGCGCAGGGTTTGGTGTCGAACATGGCACGGCCTCCGCAGGGGAGTGATCGTGATCAAATGCGTGCCGTGGCCAAGGGCTTAGCTGATGTGGCTATTGTGAATACTTATTATCTGGGCCTATTACAAAACTCCAGTTTGTCCGCGGATCGCGATGTGGCTGAAAAATTAAAGATTTTCTTTCCCAATCAATCTGGACGCGGTACCCACATCAATATCAGTGGCGCTGGAGTGACGAAATCATCTCGTCAGCCCGAGCAGGCGGTGCAGTTG
>Ga0213865_10000344_pt1 | contig 31762 bp, 19 predicted proteins | sample PICome_6_FD_160100 | JGI IMG/M metagenome (GOLD analysis project Ga0213865, IMG submission 160100) | Coastal seawater microbial communities near Pivers Island, North Carolina, United States - PICO282 | ecosystem: Environmental > Aquatic > Marine > Coastal | place: USA: North Carolina...
TTCTCATTTTTGAGAGGCTTTTTTATTTTTTAATTCAACGCGTCGCATAGGCATGCCATCAATTAAGGCAAACAAATCTCCTTTTGGTGTATAACTCAGTATTTGTTTCCCATTTATTAGAATTCAGTTGATATTTTGAAGGCGTAATTTTAAATAAAATTAATTTGCGTTCTACTAATTCTTGTAGGTCCTTTTCTAAAGTATTTATTTGTTTATTGAAAATTTCTGAATCCTCATTTTTAGAAATTATAAGTATAATTCGATTCTTCCATTTATAGTCATCTACATTTTGACCGAAAACTTCCACAGAAGAAATTAGTGAAATAATAATCACCAATACAAAAGTAGTTCTATCAATATTGCAAGACCCTTTATTCATCAAATGCGTTAGTATAAAAATTGATACCTTCTGTAGCCTTTCCCGAATGGTCGAATAGTGTAGCATTATCCCAATGAGAACCTTGAGCCCATTGTGTAAAACAGTTAGTTGAAACCCATGCTGGCTCCCAATAAACCAATCCTTGACCACCAGCAGTCTTAACAATGTTATAAAGCTGATTTAAATAATCTAGTTGTCCTTGTCCTGAAGCAGGAAAGTTATTTGTTAGCGCATCTTCTCCCAAAATATTATTCGCACTATCTGCATTGTCTAAGGTAAAGGGGTAGGCCGTCTCCACAATCATTAATTTTTTATGATATGTATTAATTAAAGTGCTTAAAGGAATATGTACTTCATTTAGTTCATATTGAGACCAGATAGGATAGTACGATAGGCCAATCCAGTCAAAATCTGACACACCATTTGACGTAGCTTCCTCAAACCACCATAGTCCATTTTCAGGCTGTGCAATGTGCAACATCACTTCGATGTTCTTGTTTCTTACGCCAGAAATATCACGTACGGCCTGTATTCCTTTATTAATTAAGTGTGAATTTCTTTGCCAATCTAAAGGGTCATTTTCTTCATCCTCCTGCAAAATCATCGTATTAATTTCATTGCCAACTTGTACAATATCTGGCAACAAGTCCTCCTGGGATAATTCATTTAAGGTGTTGTATGTATAATTATACAGGAGTTCACCTAAAGCCTGAGTATTATTAACCTCACTTTGCCAAGCTCGCGGGATTAATTGCCTAGAAGGATCTGCCCAAGTATCACTATAATGAAAATCTAGTAAAACTTTCATATTTGCGTTTTTAGCACGTTGAATGGCTTTTTTTACATCACTATAATTAGAATAATATGTCCAATCAGGATTGTGCCATAATCTTAATCTAACTAGATTAGCACCCATTTGCTCAAATATAGAATAGACTTCTTTTTCATCGCCATCTTGGTCTTTATAGATTGCACCACAATCCTCCAATTCATTTACATATGAGAGGTCTGCGCCAAAATAAAATTCTATTGAATCATTCTCAGAGTTATTATTCTCTTCTTGATTTTCACTTTCACACGATGCACAAGAAATAACAAGAAATGATACTACAAATAATTGAATTATACAGAAAGTAGCGTGACGCATTAAATGATGAATTATAAAATTATTTGATTAGTACTTTCGCTAATTTAAACAAAAAAGACCTCTAAAATAGAAGCCTTTTAAAATCAATAAAATTAAGGAGATTAGAGTTTTACTAATTTAGTTGTCATTAATTGATTGTTGCTATTTTCAACTTTAAGTATATACATTCCACTGTTTAAATTAGAAATATCGAATATATCAGTACGTGTAAATGAACCATTAAATTTCTTTACCATTTTACCTGATAAGTCATAAATTTCAATCGTGGATACATTCATATTTACACTAAAAGCTGATGCTGTAGGATTAGGGTAAATACTAAATTTTGTAAATGACTCATCGTTAATACTTAATGAAGCTACAGGTTGATTACCAAGAATTCTAAATTGACCTGCAGGAATTGAAATTGACGTTGTTGAATTGTCTACTGTTGTACTTCCTGTGTTATCCATTAAATCATACCATGTTGAAGTAACACCTCCAGGGAAACTTGTGCTAATGTTTTGAGATGTTAAATCAAAGTTTGCCAAAATGATAACGTTACGTAATTCTGAAGTTGGGATACTCGTATCAAAAATATCAATACGAGGAGTGAAGCTTCCTGAATTAATTGTGTAATTGCCTTCAAAAACAGGCATATTAATTTTTAAAGCATGCAGTCTGGACCAATCATCATAAATCTGACCTCTAATGGCATCTGAAAGCCAGTTATTTGTCCATTGAGGTTGTGGCTTAGTATCTAATTTACAATCACCAATACCATCACCATCATCACCTGGGAAGTTGGTAGTGCCATTATTACAAGTGAAAATTGAATTTTCCATACCGCGTTCTCCAAAATGCCAAATCATCTTTGGTCCTGGTACCATTACTGATACAGCACCTAGTGCAGACATCCGTGACAAGGCGGTATTTAAATCTTGCACATTATGACTTCCATTACTAGTATTTCCAAAAGCCAAATTTTTATACATTAGACGTTCTTCATCATGACTCTCTGGGTAGCCAACAACACGTGGGCCATTGAATGTTGATCTCGATTCATGACCAATACCATCAATATTTTTATTTCCATTTTGACCCATAGTTAATTCATTATAAGGATCTGTCATTTTCCCCCACATCATTACACCTTTTCCTTCAGCCAAACGGTAGTTTGCCCACTCTTTTTCTTCATTTTCACTTCCCAGGTGTTCAAAAATAGAATAGTGGTCAGGATCAATAGCCCATATATGATCAATGTATTCTTTGAGCACGTCAATTCTGTCCTGCTGGTAATTTTGAGTACAATCAAAATCACCATCATAAGTACCGTCACCACAGTTTTGGGTAAATCCTTTAGTTAGGTCCCAACGGAATCCATCTATTTTATATTCTTCAACCCAATATGCTATGACTTGTTTGACATAGTCTCTAGTAAAGGTAGAACTGTGATCAAAATCATTACCTACACTAAAAGCATGTTGTGGAAAAATATTAAAGTATGGATTTTCAGTTGAAGGACCACCCCAACCATCACCATCTGGATCGTCCATCCACATACGTACTAATGAATTTCTACCAAAGGCATGGTTAAAAGCAATATCTAAAATAATCGCTATACCATTTTGATGGCATACATCTACAAGCTCCTTGAATTTATTTGGTGTACCGTAATATTTGTCTAATGCCATATGGAATGCTGTGTTATAACCCCAACTTTCGTTACCTTCAAATTCCATAACTGGCATTAATTCAATAGCATTTATATTTAAATTTTTAAAGTAATCTATCCGATCTATAATATCTTGATAGTTGCGGTTAGTATCAAAATCTCTTACTAAAACTTCATAAATAATCAAGTCCTCTTCATTAGGCTTAACAAAGTTAGGTACCTGCCAATTGTATGGTGTTTGTCCAGTCTGTAAAACAGTGACTTCTCGCTCTTGTCCTTCTGGATAAGTTGGAATATTCGGGTAAGAACTATTAAGAATAAATGGATCATCAAAAGGCGATAGAACTAATGTTGAATAAGGATCTGCAACCTTAACTAAACTAGGGGAGTTTGCTATAGGACTTGTGTCAAAAACCCAATATTGATAAGTTTCTATTTGTCCATCTGTTAACCCATTTAGTTCCAACCAAAATTTATCAGAGGAAGGATCTTTTTTCATCACATCACTATTACCTGGTGTATAGTTGTTCCAGCTTCCAGCTACTTGAATAAAATCTTTATCTGGAGCTGTTAAAACTAAAGTGGCTTTAGTATGATCAGCGTCATAATTTATTCCATCTAATAGTTCTGAAGGAAGTGCTTCTTCCGTTACTGTAGGTATCACAAAAACCTCTAATGTGGCTTCTCCAGATTCCGAATTATTAGGAGAAGGAGGCCTACCTACAACTCTGACAATTCCGTATTCTGTAATATTAGTGATTTGGCCATTGCAACTCGGAAATCCACAATTACCTGTATCAACTAAAATATCATTAAAGTAAATTTCAAATGAGCCTTGCACCGTAGTTGCACCTTGAAAATTGATATATGATAATATGGATAAATTATCTCCTGAATTAATGAAAACTTGATCAGTTGAAGGATTGATAATTTCAATAACTACACGTCCTACATCTTGAAAATTATCACTGCTTTGATTACTTCCATCTTGGGATTTTATTAGGAAACCAATTGTCGCTATATCAGTATTATTGAAAAATTCAGTTGGTAGACCAAAATCATAAGTATATGTACCGTCACCATTATTGGTGAATTTTGCAGTTTCTGGAGAATTACCAAAGTCATTTCCTGTTGCTGTTGGGTTATTAAATTGAGTACCGTTTTTATCTATATGCCAAGCCCATAAGTAAATTTCTGAAACGCCCCATTCTGCGGAAGGATCAAAATTCGAAACTGTGAGGGTAACGCTCTCATCTTCATTAAAAAATTGAGGATTCCATGTAAAAGTTTGTGCACTTATTAAGTAGATACTAAAAAAGAAAACAAAGGTTATTTGATATTGTAGATTTTTATTCATAGTATAAAAGTTAAAAAGGCTATGTCATAAAAACATAGCCTTTATCAATTTAAATTAATTGTATTTAGATTGTTAGGCTACTACTCTAAAGTAATTGTTTTATTCAAGGTATCTATTGTAGTGTAGTATTGCCCTGTTGTACCAATAAATCTAAAGTTAGAGTCTCCATCTTGTGCATTTTCAAAGTTTACATCGATTGTATAACCTTCACCTTCAAAATGAGGGTAATTTAATCCTGAACCCCAATCTGTAGCAGTTGTAAAGAATCTAAAGTTAGCATCACCTTCAGCCAGATAATTAACCCAACCAGAATATATACCATCTCCTTCACACATTAATTGTACTGGAGTGTCCCAAGACCACCCTGCATCGGTTAAACCAGCGCCAACAGCCCACATTTGATCTAGGTCACAGTTACCCTGTGGTGTTGGATCATCAAGTGTGATAGTCTTATTTAAGGCATCCACAGTTAAAAAATACTTACCAGATGGCCCAGTGAATAAGAAATTGTTGTCACCATCCATAGCATCTTCAAACATTGGGTCTATTGTGTATCCTTGATCTATAAATCCTGGGTAGTTAATTCCAGATCCCCAATCCGTTTCGGTTGTGAAGAATCTGAAATTACCATCTCCATCAACGTTATTTCTTAAGTCAACATTTACAGTGTAAATATTTGTTCCTGTACAGACAGCTTTTTGAGGTGTTGCCCAATCCCAACCTGTAAATTTAACTGCTGCTCCAACCATGAAGTATTGATCTAAATCACAAACAGCTTGTTCTTCACCAGTTACTTCTAACATTACTAAATTTAGTACTTGTGATGCTCCAAAATTTTCTAATCCACCATCTCCAACAAAAGATCTCAGTCTAAAGTGAACCTCACCTGTGCTTGGTGCAGGTGTATTCGGGTCTGAATCCAATCCAAGCTGTGCGGCATAAGAAAGCATATCTCCTATAGTAATTGAAATTTCATTACCTGTTGTTGCACCAATGGTTTCAGAATCCGTAAAATCCCCTGAATTAGACTTCTGTAATTGATAGGTAATATTTGTTGGGACATCTACATCAGCATTATCCCAAGTGAAACGCTCCGCTAAATTAGCTGCTGTTTGGGGTGTCAATAGATATTCAGAAGAAAAGTTATTTGTAAAAGACAAATCTCCAGTATTATCTGTTGTAAAAACTACATCATCTTCCGTTTCACAACTATTAAAGCTTATTAAGGCAAAGATGAAAAGGCCTAAAATTGAAATTTTTTTCATTTTTATTTATCGTGTTAATTAGTATCCTGGGTTTTGAGTTAAATTGGTATTAATACCTAAGTCTGTTGCAGGTATTGGCATAAGATCTCTGAAAGAGTCAGTAGTAGTTCCTTGAGGCACATTACCTTTCCATTGCCAAATACCTTGGTCTGAAAACTCACCAAACCTGATTAAATCAGTTCTTCGATGTGCTTCAAAAAATAGTTCTCTTGAGCGTTCATCAATAATGAAATCTAGAGTTAAATCAGATTCAGAAATATTACCACCTGTATTTCCATAAGCACGTTGTCTTATTTCGTTGATATAATCAACTGCAGTACTGGTAGAACCACCACCACCTCTTAAGACGGCTTCTGCATACATTAAATAGGCATCAGCTAATCTAAACATTGGGAAATCAATATCTGTATGATCACCAGAGGCGTCCGAACCAGGATTACCGTCTACATCTACATTTCTGTATTTTGCAACTGCATATCCTTGATTAAATGGACCTACTTCTTCGATATCTTTATTCTGACCATCAGTATATAATAACTCACGTCCATCTACAGAATCAATGGAATATATCAATGTATTTAGATCAAGAGTTACTTTATAAGTACCTGCCATAACGGGAATATTAGGTCCATCTTGAGAAAGCGCATTAGGATTTGTGCTACTTGGGTCAAGACCATAGTTTAAAGACCAATCATTGTTAAATCTAAACTTCATTTCTCCATCAATGAAAGTAATATACCCTTGGTATACGTTAGTATCAATCTCTGCCATCGGAATGTCTGGGCCATCCCATCCATTCGGTGTGCCACTACCAATAAGCCCCCAATCAGACAAAGGTCCGATGGCACTTGTAGCGACAGCTGGATCAAAATCATCTAAACTAAATTGATCCACAAAGGTTGGAGTTGTTCTTACACCAAACCAACCACCATTAATACCAAAGTCAGCAGGATCCATTGTTCCTCCAACAGGTGCATGTACTAAGAACGTCATACCACCAAAAGCTTGGGTTCTTAAACCATCAAAAGGAATGGTGAAAATAACCTCGTCTTGTGCACCATTAGAATCATTATCTGCTAAGAATGAATGATAATATGGAATTTGAGGAATGGTATATCCTTCACCAATTATATTGTTTATTTGAGTAATAACGTCAGCATAACGAGATGCACCAGTGTAAACCTCGGCGTTCAAGTATATTTTTGCTAAAACCATCTGAGCCGCAGCTCTATCTGCTCTACCATATTCGTTTTGACGTGGCGCAACCATATCATCCAGAATATCTAATAATTCTGTTTCGATAAAATCAAATAAATCAGCACGTTGAATCTGCTCAGGTAAAAATGCTCCTGTTGGATCATCTTCTGTTACAAATGGTGGATTTGCAAATAAATCCATAGCGTGCCAGTAAGTCAATGCCCGCATAAATCGAGCTTCGGCTCTATAGGTTTGAATTTCTGTTCTTAAACTAGCTTCAACCCCTCGGCTATCTAATTTATCATCCGTAGTTTGTCTTAAGAACTCATTACACAATGTTACTTGATACATTAATCTTGTATACATTGTTCTAATAAATTCATTACCTGACGTCCATACTTGACCATGTAAGTCTTGAATTGTACCGTCATTCCAACCAATAATCGCCTCATCAGTTGTAAGTTCTTGCATTTTCCAATATAATCTTAAATAGTTGGAAAATCCTTCATCTAAACCAGCGAGATCAGGAGCACCTGCAGGTCCTTGCTGTCCACTTAAAGATATACCCGCATAAATTTTTGCTAGAAACTGCTCATATGCAGCAGGATCTTCAAACGCAGAATCGGCAGTAAGACGCTCATCTTCTGGCTGTAAGTCTAATCTATCTTCACACGATTGCATAAAGAATGCAAGTGTGATGATAAATAATAAACTTTTAATTGTTCTTAACATCATAGCTCTGTTGTTTATATAATTATTCATCATTTTTTAAAAGGTAAAATTTAATCCTAATACAACATCTCTAGTACGTGGATAGAAATTGTTTTCTATACCGTTTCCTATTTCTGGATCTAAACCATCATATTCAGTAATAACAAATAGGTTAGTAGCTGTTAATGATGCTCTTAACTTAACTTTTTCAAATGGAAGCGTATATCCAAGAGAAATATTATCTAATCTCACAAAATCGGCACGTTGTATGTATGCATCTGAGAATAAATTCTGTCCTGTGAAATTTGTGTCTAATACACTACTGTGTGCATTGGCATTATAACCTGGTTGCCCAACAATAGCATTTAAGTTACCTCGGTCTGAAGCCACGTTATTATAAATGTAGTTTCCAAAACTTCCTCTAAATGTGAAATTTAAATCTAAACTTTTATAACGGAAGTTATTAGTAAATCCAATAAATGCATCAGGTGTAGCTTTTTTGTAAGCTTGTCTGTCTGCTTCAGTAATTTGGTTGTCACCATTTACATCAACATAAGCACCCTCAATTGGGTTTCCATCATTGTCATAAACTTGTCTAAATACAAAGAATGTAGAAGGGTCGTATCCTGGTTTCCAGATTTGAATATTGTTACCAACACCACCTGAAATTCCTCCTGTTTGTATAAAGAAATTAGGATCATCACTTAAGCTTAACTTAGTGATTTCTTGCTCCTGGAATGTAACATTAAAGTTGGTATCCCAACCAAAGTCATCCTTTTGAGCAATAATTCCATTTAAACTAAACTCAATACCCTTACTTGTTATAGCACCAACATTTGTTGTGATTAAATCTGTAAGGTTAGAACCTGCAGGAACAGGTACAGTAGCTAAAAGGTCTTCAGTTTCTCTATAATAAGCATCAACTGTACCAGTTAATCTATTATTGAAAAGTCCAAAATCTAAAGCGACATTATACTGAGTTGTTTCTTCCCATTTTAAATTTTCATCAAATCCTTCCGGTCTTAATGTTTGAATAAAAATAGGTTCGCCATTTACATCAGTGCCAAACTGAATAAATGCTGAATTATTTCTAGAAGGTGTGTAAAGTCCTAAGTAACCGTAATTCTGTCCAATTTCTTGCTGACCAGTTACACCCCAACCAGCTCTTACTTTTAAGTTAGAGAAGAATGAATCTTGCATAAAATCTTCATTCATAACTTTCCAACCTAAAGAAACACCTGGGAAAGAACCCCAACGATTATCGTCACTGAATCTTGATGAGCCATCACGTCTAAAACTAGCTGAGATTAAATACTTGTCAGCTATATCGAAACTTGCTCTGGCAAAATAAGATTCTAAAGCATTTCTATTAATGTCAGTATCAATTGTTATATTAGGACCAGAGGCATTATCTATATTAGACTGAATATAAAATTCTTGGAAAGCATGACCAGCAGTAATATCTAACGTTGTGTTTATAGATTCAACATTTTTCTTGTAGTTAAAGAAAAAGTCTAATGCTGTGTTTCTGTTTAGTCCGTCTGAAAAACCTCTAAAAGCAAATGCATCTGGATTATTTGGATTTGCAGGTCCAAATCTATATCCATCATTTTCAGCATAATCTATACCTGCGTTAAGATTGAATTTTAAATCCTTTAAGAACCAGAATCTATAATCAACATTAAAGTTAGAAATAACTCTTTTTATAGTTTGTCTGTCATTAGTGTTTTCTAATGTGAAAATTGGGTTTGCTGGTGCTAAAGGTGCTCCTAATTGAGTATAATCACCATTTTCATCGAACACAGATTGAGTCGGATCAAAAGCTACTGCTTGTCCAATTGCGCCACCATCTGCATAGTTGTATTCATCTTGAATTCCTTTTGCAACAAGGGTCAGCTTTAAATCATTATCTAGGAATCTATGTACAAAGGATGTATTGAATCCGTTTCTTTCATATAGATCTCCTAATAACGGACCTTCTTGAGAAACATGGTTAAAATTAACTCTAAAGTTAAAATTTTCGTAACCTTTTGAAGCTGTTATATTATGAATTGCTCCAATACCTGTAGTATATATTTTATCCTGCCAATCCGTATCAGAATTACCAAAAGTGGCTGGATCTACACCATTGTCTTCTGCCAGTTGTTTGTATTGGCTTGCATTTAAAACATCAACCTTGTTTGTTATTCTTCTGGTTGAAGCTTGTAAACTATATTCAAATTGTAATGGCTGGTTGGTCGTCCCCTTTTTAGTTGTAATTAGAATTACACCGTTAGAAGCGCGAGAACCATAAATTGCTGTAGCAGATGCATCTTTTAAAACAATAAAGTCTTCAATGTCTGCTGGGTTAATTGCATTTAAAGCATTTCTACTTCCTTGTGATCCACCACGTTGATCAATTGGAAGGCCGTCGATGACAATTAATGGATTGTTAGTAGCGGATAAAGATGCGCCACCACGAATTCTAATTTCTCCACCTTCACCTGCAGCACCTCCGCCACTTGTGATACGAACACCAGCAGCTTTACCAGCAATAAGTTGTTGCGGCGCTACGATTGCACCACGGTTAAACTCTTCATCGCCTACTTTTTCTACTGCACCAGTGGCATCTTGTTTAGTAGTAGAACCATAACCGATAAGTACAACTTCGTCCAATTGAGCAGCATCTTCTACGAGAGCAACATCAACTCTAGATTGTCTGTTGTAAACAATTTCTTGTGTTGTATAACCTAAATAAGAAACCACGATAGTTTCTCCTTGATTAATCTCTAAAGTGTAGTTTCCATCAAAATCTGTGGAAGTACCCCTAGATGTGCCTTTAATAATGACATTTACACCAGGTAAAGGCATTGCGTTTGCTTCATCTGTTACTGTACCTGAAACGGTTGATTGTGCCATAAAAATTGTGGGCACCATTAAAAGGCAAAACAGTAAAGCATTAAAGATTGTTTTCATACAGTATTTTTAAATTAATTGCTTTAGTTAATTGATTTATATTTTCACTTCTCGTGCTAAATCTATGTAAAATTACCGTCGTAGCGATGTTAAAAAACATGACATGTATTACGAAAACGTTATAGTGTTAAAAACTTTTTAATTCTGTTTAACTCTATTAGAAATTTATTGAAAAAATGATAATATCTCAATTATTCAATGTTAAATTTAAAATCTGTCAACTGCTTTAAGATTTAATTTTAGATTATATTCGCCTTTGAGTACGATAATGTTACATAATTATGAGGAGGAAAATTACCTTGAAACAAATTGCAAGAGAACTAGATGTTTCTATTTCTACAGTGTCAAAAGCACTTAAGGATAGCCCGGAAATCAGTGAAGATACTAAGCAAAAAATCCAGGCTTTTGCTAAGCTCTATAATTACAGACCAAATAATATTGCATTAAGCCTTAAAAATAGAAAGACAAATACTATTGGTATTATAATTCCTGAGATTGTACATCATTTCTTTTCAAAGGTAATTAGAGGTGTAGAACTCGTGGCCAACCAAAGAGGTTATAACGTGATTATTGGACTTTCTAATGAATCATTCTCAAAGGAAGTTATTAATATGGAGATGTTGGCGAATGGGAGTATTGATGGTTTTATCATTTCAATTTCTAAAGAAACTCAACAACTTCAGGATTACCATCATTTCAATGAAACAATGAATCAGGGAATGCCTATAGTAATGTTTGATCGTGTGGTATCTGATATAAATTGTGATAAAGTTGTGGTCAATGACTTTAATGGTGCTAAAAGAGCGGTAGAAAAGTTAATTGAGAATAAATGCGAAAACATTGCCTTAATAACAACCAAAGACTATGTTAGTGTTGGTAAGTTACGAACACAAGGTTATTTAGATGCCCTTCAAGAACACAATATTACTCCCGAAGCGGATCTTATCCTAAAAATGGGTGATACACCTGACTATGAAGAAAATCTTGAAATTTTAGAATCGGAAATTGAACAACTTTTCAAAACTAACCCTAAGATTGACGGTGTATTTGCCGTTAATGAATTGTATGCTTTATATGCTATGAAAGTTGCGCGTAAACTTGGTTTAGATGTGCCAAACAATGTTCAGGTAATTGGTTTTACGGATGGTGTTTTGTCAAAACACGCAACACCAAGTCTAACAACTGTTAGCCAACATGCACAGCAAATGGGCGAGAAGGCTGCTCACCTTTTAATTGATAAATTAGAATCTGAAAATACAGATATTGAAGAACAGTTTCAAACAGTTATAATTACTACGGATCTTGTTGAAAGAGAATCAACGAAATAAAATATTGGTATTGTCAATTTAAAAAAATAACTATATTTACCAACTGAATCAAAACTTATATTTTCACTTCTCTTTTAAGTTTTGATGAGTTATAGCTTGTCAGAATAGTATTAAGTTAAACATACTATTAATGAAAAAGCGTAGATTAAGCTTTTGGGAAATTTGGAATTTAAGTTTCGGTTTTCTAGGAGTACAGATGGGTTTCGCCCTTCAAAATGCTAATGCGAGTAGAATACTTCAAATTTTCGGAGCCGATGTTCACGAACTTTCATGGTTTTGGATTGTCGCACCTTTAACAGGATTAATTGTTCAACCCATAATCGGTCACTATAGTGATAGAACATGGACAAAACTAGGTAGAAGAAGACCATATTTCGTAGTCGGTGCTATTCTAGCATCACTTGGCCTCATCTTAATGCCAAATTCAGATATGTTTACTGCATTTATGCCAGCTTTATGGGTTGGAGCAGGGATGTTAATGATAATGGATGCCTCATTTAACATTGCTATGGAGCCATTTAGAGCTCTTGTTGCAGATGTGTTACCTTCAGACCAAAGAACACTTGGTTATAGCGTTCAAACAATTTTAATTGGTATTGGAGCTGTAATAGGTTCTTGGCTACCATATGTTTTGACCAACTGGTTTAGGGTTACAAATGAAGCATCGGTTGGTGAAGTGCCTCTTAATTTATTATTATCATTTTTTATTGGTGCAGTTGTACTTATTGGCAGTATTTTGGTAACAGTTATTACTACTAAAGAATATTCACCCGAAGAAATGGCATTAATTCATGCCTCAGAAAGAGAAGAGGAGGTTGAAGAAGAATCGTCTAGTCTTTTAAATATTTTCTCAGATTTTGCCAAAATGCCAGAAACCATGAAACAATTGGCTTGGGTTCAATTCTTTTCTTGGTTTGGATTATTTGGTATGTGGGTTTTTGCCACACCTGCAATTGCATCACATATTTATGGACTAGATATTACCGACACCCATAGTAAAGGATTTCAGGATGCTGGTGATTGGGTTGGGATATTATTTGGTGTTTATAATCTGGTATCTGCCATATATGCATTCTTTCTGCCAGCAATTGCTAAAAAAATTAGCCGTAAAAAAACACATTCCTATTCACTAATCATAGGTGCTTTAGGGTTGTTGTCATTATATATATTACCAGATAAAAATTGGTTAATATTATCTATGGTAGGAGTTGGTATAGCTTGGGCAAGTATTCTTGCAATGCCATATGCTATATTAGCTGGCTCCATACCAGCAAGAAAAATGGGAGTTTACATGGGAATATTTAATTTCTTCATTGTTCTTCCACAAATACTGAATGCCCTTATTGGCGGACCCATGGTTAAATATCTATACAACGACAGACCAATTTTTGCATTGGTTTTAAGTGGTGTGTCATTTATTATTGCTGCACTTCTAGTTTCTAGAGTGAAGGATGTTGATGATACTGTTGTTGAAAATTAAAAGTTTATAAATGAATAAAAAAGGATTCATATTCGATCTTGATGGTGTCATAGTAGACACAGCAAAATACCATTATTTGGCCTGGAAAGAATTGGCCAATAGTTTGGGTATTGATTTTACAGAAAAAGAAAACGAACAACTTAAAGGCGTAAGCAGAGTTAGGTCTCTAGAAAAGATTTTATCTTGGGGAAATAAAACCTTGCCTCAGGATGAGTTTACTCGACTTATGGCAACAAAAAATGATGAATATTTATCTTATATCAATAAAATGAATGAGTCTGAGTTATTACCAGAAGTGAAAGATAGGCTTACATTTATTAAGAATAAAAAACAAGGAATAGCATTAGGGTCTGCAAGTAAAAATGCACGTTATATAATAGAGAAAGTTGATGTAAAAGATATGTTTGATGCCGTTGTAGATGGTACTGATGTAAGTAAGGCCAAACCAGATCCAGAGGTCTTTTTAATCGCTGCTAAACTTTTAAATATAGAGCCAGAAAACTGTATTGTTTTTGAAGATTCAGTCGCAGGAGTCCAAGCTGCAAATACCGCGAAAATGATTTCAATAGGTATTGGAAGCGAAGAGGTTTTAGGAGAAGCAGATTATGTCTTTAAAGACTTTACTGAGATTTCAGAAAAATTTATAAATACACTAATTAATAATTAAAATCGAATGCATTTTATAGCATTCAAAGAAATATAAATGAATTTAGATTATATCATACCTAACGAATGGTCAATCATAGAAGAAGGATTCAATCCAGATAATGTAAAAGCATCAGAAAGTATATTCAGTATTGGTAATGGAGCCATGGGGCAACGTGCCAATTTTGAAGAACACTATTCTGGGCCAACATTTCAAGGAAGTTATATTGCCGGCGTTTACTATCCTGACAAAACACGTGTAGGCTGGTGGAAAAATGGTTACCCAGAATATTTTGCAAAGGTTTTAAATGCGCCTAGTTGGATTGGAATTGATGTTAATGTCAATGGTGAGCAAATCGATTTGTATTCCTGTAAAAAAGTGGAAAATTTCAGAAGGGAATTGAATATGAAGGAAGGTTTGCTCTTAAGAAGCTTTAAGTACACCCTGCATAATGGTGGTGAGATTCAGGTCAATACAAAACGCTTTTTAAGTTTAGAATTGGATGAAATTGGAGCTATAGAATATTCAATAACACCACTAAATATTGATGCAGATCTTGTAATTACACCATATATAGATGGGGCAATTACTAATGAAGACTCAAACTGGGATGATAAATTTTGGAATATTTCAAATTTAGTGGTTGAAAACGACCAGGCATTTATAGAAGCACAGACTATGAAAACCAACTTTCATACCTGTACATTTATGCAATCAGAATGTCTTGTCAACGATCAAAACGCAGGTTTGCAACCACAAGTGATTGAGACTGATAATAAGATCAGTTTCATTTATAATATTTCAGTTAAGCAACAAGAAGTGTTTTCAATCCATAAATTTGGCGGTTATACTTCGGGTAGAAACCATGATAAAGATGCTTTAATTGCAGAGACAAAAGTTGCTTTGGCCAAAGCAACTCAAGCTGGGTTTTCACAATTACTAAGTAATCAAAAGAAATCATGGGCTAAAATTTGGGACATGGCTGATATTACTATTAATGGTGATGTTAAGGCACAGCAAGGTATTCGATTTAATATTTTTCATTTAAATCAAACATATTTAGGGACTGACCCAAAACTTAACATTGGACCTAAAGGATTTACTGGTGAGAAATATGGAGGAAGCACCTATTGGGATACAGAAGCCTATTGCATTCCTTTTTATATGTCTACCAAAGATCAGAGCGTTGCAAGAAACTTACTAACGTATAGATATAAACATTTAGAAAAGGCCATTGAAAATGCAGAAAAACTAGGTTTTAGTAATGGCGCTGCATTATACCCAATGGTAACCATGAATGGAGAGGAGTGCCACAACGAATGGGAAATTACTTTTGAGGAAATCCATAGAAATGGAGCAATAGCCTTTGCAATTTATAACTACCATAGATATACAGGAGATTACAGTTATATTCCAGAAATGGGACTAGAGGTTCTTATTGGCATTGCAAGGTTCTGGCATCAAAGAGCCACTTATTCTACAGAAAAAAACAAGTATGTCATTCTTGGCGTTACCGGTCCAAATGAGTATGAGAATAACGTTAATAATAACTGGTATACAAATTATATTGCCCAATGGTGTATAAATTATACAGTTGAAAACATAGAAAAGATAGAATCAGAATTCACCACTGATTTCACAAGGATTTTGAATAAAGTAAAATTATCTAAAGCTGAAATTTCAGAATGGAAATCTGTAGCTGATAATATGTATTTCCCTTATTCAGAAGATCATAATGTATTTCTTCAACAAGATGGTTTTTTAGATAAAGAATTGATAACTGTAGCTGATTTAGATAAGTCGCAACGACCGATAAATCAAAAATGGTCCTGGGACAGAATATTGCGTTCACCATATATCAAACAAGCAGATACCTTGCAAGGGTTTTATTTTTTTGAAGATCATTTTTCTAAAGAGGAATTAGGGCGTCATTTTGATTTTTATGAACCATTTACTGTGCACGAGAGTTCCTTGTCACCATGTGTACATAGTATCCAAGCGGCCAAATTAGATAGAATGGAACAGGCATATACCTTTTATTTAAGAACATCAAGATTAGATTTAGATGATTATAATCATGAAGTGCATGAAGGACTACATATTACATCAATGGCTGGTACATGGATGAGTATAGTTGAAGGTTTTGGAGGTATGCGAGTTAGAAATAATCAGCTGACATTTGAACCAAAAATCCCTGAGCAATGGGATGGCTATTCATTCAATGTAAATTTTAGAAATCAAATAATAAAGGTAATTGTGAATCAAAACGAAACACATTTTGAATTAGAAGGAGATGAAGATTTGCAAATTATAGTGGATGAAAAGGAAGTAACAATAACACCGAATAATTTGGTGACTGTTTAATTGTAATTATTACGCCTCAAAAATTTATTTAAAAAATTAGACGTATGAAAAACGCATTTAGAATTCTAACGGTATTTATATTAATGGTTCTGATGTCTTGTCAAGAGAGCGTTTCAAATTCTGATGAAGTTAATTCATTAAAGACAACAATTGTTGAATCAAATGAAATTGATAAAGTAGAACCGCCTCATTGGTGGATTGGTTTAAAAAATCAAAAATTACAGCTATTAGTTAAACATCCAAATATTGGTTCTTCGCATGTAGATATTTCGCATCAAGGAGTAAACTTAGTAAAGGTTAATAAAGCTGATAGTCCTAATTATTTGTTTTTAGATTTAGAGCTATCAAAGAGTGCAAAGCCTGGTAAGTTTAATATTGTTTTTAAACAAGATGACGGTTCAGAATTAAAACAAACTTATGAATTGAAAGAACGACAAAGGTCCGCCGAAGACTACTTAGGTTTTGACAGTTCTGATGTAATTTTTCTTATTACTCCAGACCGTTTTGTAAATGGGGACCCATCAAATGATATTATTGAGGGTCTAAAACAAACTAATATTGACAGATCTGAAGGTTATGAAAGACATGGTGGAGATTTAAGAGGTATGATTAACAGTATAGATTATATCCATGAACTGGGATACACTGCGGTTTGGCCAACACCAGTTTTAATTAATGATATGCCGCAAGGTTCATATCATGGTTATGCGATTACAGATTATCATAAAGTAGATCCTCGAATAGGTACATTAGATGAATACAAAGAATTTTCTTCTAAATTAAAGGAGAGAGGTATGAAGTTAATCATGGACCAGGTGGCAAATCACTGTGGGTTAGAACATTGGTGGATGAAAGATTTACCTTTTAAGGATTGGGTTAATTTCCAAGAAAATTATGAAGAGCATATAGATAATTGGAATTGGGAGGTTACTACGTATTCTAATCATAGGCGTACTACAAATCAAGATTTATATGCTTCAAATGTTGACCATAAAGGGAATACAGATGGCTGGTTTGTAGAAGGTATGCCAGATTTAAATCAGCGCAATCCATTTATGGCAAATTATATTATTCAGAATAGTATTTGGTGGATTGAAACTTTAGAATTAGGTGGTATTCGTCAAGATACTTATCCTTATCCAGATAAAGATTTTATGAGTGATTGGGCAGGAGCGATTATGAAAGAGTATCCAAATTTCTCAATAGTAGGAGAAGAATGGAGTTATAACCCTCTTTTAGTTGCCTATTGGCAAGATGGTAAAGATAATGCAGATGGTTATAAGTCTAACTTAAAATCTTCAATGGATTTCCCAATGCAAAAGGCAATTATTGATGGCTTAAAAGAAGAAGAATCATGGGATAAAGGGTTGGTGAAACTATATGAAGGACTGGCCAATGATTTCGTTTATGTTACACCAAAAGATATCATGGTTTTTCTTGATAATCATGACAAGAGTAGAATTTATACAGAGGTTGGTGAGGACGCTACAAAAACTAAAATGGCACTAAGTTACATGTTAATGATGCCGAGGATACCACAAATTTATTATGGAACTGAAATTCTAATGAACGATACTGCCAATCCTGGTGATCATGGTTTAATCCGTACCGATTTTCCTGGAGGATGGGAAGGTGACACGGTAAATGCATTTACAGGAGAGGGATTGACTGCTGAACAAAAGGATATGCAACGCTTCCTTAAAAAAATATTGAATTACAGAAAAAATAGTGAAGCCATGCAGAATGGTGAAACAAAGCATTTTGCCCCTGAGAATAAAACATATGTATTGGCGCGTTATAATGATAGTGAAACTTTGGTTCACATAATTAATAAAAACGACGATTCCTTTGAACTTGATCTAACAAGATTTGAGGAGCTTGGGCTTAATGGCAAAACCCTTAAGAATGTTATGACTGGTGAGACCATCAATTGGTCAGATAAGTTGGTTTTAGATTCTGTAGGAAGTTATTTGTTTACAACAAAAATCTAACATTGCGATATTACACTATCATATGTCTACTATTAATTCTTCCATTTTCATGCAAGAATAAACAAGTTGATAGTGTCTCAACCAAGGAAACTAATAATAAACAATTGGAGACAAAAGAATTTGTAGAGCTGAATGTCAAATTGAGTGCAGGAAAAATACTCCGATTAGAAGCATTTCTTTCAAATTTCATAAAAAGTAGACCAGTAGATGTTTGGTTACCTGAAAACTATTCACCAAATAAAATATACAATGTGCTTTATATGCATGACGGGCAAATGTTATTTGATGGTCCTTCAACTTGGAATAAACAAGAATGGAAAGTAGATGAATGGGCCACAAAATTGATGCTAGAAGAAAAGACGGAGAACTTTATTGTTGTTGCTATACATAACATTGCAGAAATACGCTGGGAAGATTTATTTCCACAAAAATCTTTTGAATTTATCCCAGAAGAGGAAAGAGTTCAAGTAAAAAGTTTATCGGGTTCAAAAGAGTTTAAGCTTAATGGAGACAATTACTTGAGATTTATTGTTAAGGAATTAAAACCAATAATCGATTCTTCTTTTTCAGTGCATAAAGGCAGAGATAATACTTTTATTATGGGTTCGAGTATGGGAGGCTTAATGACTATGTATGCAATTTCTGAATATCCAGAAATATTTGGTGGTGGTGCTTGTTTGTCAACGCATTGGGTAGGTGCACTACCAGTTGATAAAAACCCATTTCCTGAGGGTATCTTTAGTTATATGGAGCAAAATTTTCCATTGGCAGGTAAGCATAAAATTTACTTTGATTATGGCAATGAAACTTTAGATGCACATTATCCTCAGTATGCACCAGAAGTGGATAGAATATTAAAACTAAAGGGATATACAGACGTTGATTCTCGTAATCTGTTTTTTGAAGGTACCAACCACTCAGAAAACTCGTGGAATCAGAGGTTAGATATTCCATTGACTTTCCTTTTAGAAAAAAGGACAGATTAATAGCAACCTTAAATCCTCACAAGTCAGTTTTGGACTTGTGAGGATTTATAAATGAAAAGTGAAATAGGATTCAATTCGAAGTTTCACAATTAAAATTTAAAACAAATGAGAAAGCTTTTTCTTAGTCTTTTATTCATTATAACTGGCATAACGTGTTTATTTTCTCAGAATCCTGAGAGAGTTTACCAGTCACATTCTGAAGAGAACGGGATATTTTCAGTTACCACAAATGATGGAAAATATCTTTTCACATTTTATTCAACGGAAATATTAGAAACGACTTTTATACCAAATGGTGAAGAGACCAATGCAAACTCTCATGCAGTTATTTTGCAACCTAATAAGGTTGAGACAAACTACAATTATGTTGGGAATGATATAACTTATGGTACTGAAGGCTTATCAGTAATTGTTACTACTGAACCCTTCAAAATAAGCTATACATATAATGATGATTCTTTGATTTCTGAAAAAAGAGGGTATTATAAAAGTCCTCATGAATCTATGGAGTTAGTGAAAGATCATATAATTGCCGATGCATCTGAAAAAATTGAATTTAATCTTACCGAAGAAGAGGTCTTGTATGGTGGAGGTTCTAGAGCACTTGGCATGAATCGAAGAGGGCATAGGTTACCACTTTACAATAGAGCACAATATGGTTATCAATCCTATAGTGAATTGCTAAATTTCACCCTACCTATTGTGTTGTCATCTAAGAAATATATGCTCCATTTTGATAATTCTACAATTGGATATTTAGATCTAGATAGTAAAAAAGAAAACACTCTCACTTATGAAACGTTATCAGGAAGAAAGACATATCAAATCGTGGCAGGTAAAACCTGGTATGATGTAGTAGAAAATTATACAAATTTAACTGGGAAACAGCCAATGCTACCACGTTGGGTACTTGGTAATTTTTCAAGCCGTTTTGGCTACCACTCTCAAAAAGAAACTTTAGAAACTATTGATAAGTTTAAGGAAGATGAAATTCCAGTAGATGCCATAATTATAGATTTATATTGGTTTGGTAAGGAAATTCAAGGTACCCTAGGAAACTTTGAATTTGATAGAGATTCTTTTCCAGAACCAACAAAAATGGTAGATGTTTTAAAATCTCAAAATGTAGAAACCACGTTAATAACTGAGCCTTATGTTCTTAAGACTTCAAAGCGCTGGGAGGAGGCAGTAAATGAAGATATACTAGCTAAAGATTCCATAGGCAATCCTGCGGTTTTTGAATTTTATTTTGGTAAAGGTGGTATAATAGACATCTTCAAACCTAAAGGAGAACGTTGGTTTAAAGATATTTATAATAAATTATCAGACTATGGCGTCAATGGCTTTTGGGGTGACCTTGGGGAACCAGAAGAATTACCCAATTGGGTAAATTTCGAAACGGGTTCGGCAGATGAGCTTCATAATATTTATGGTCATAATTGGGCAAAGCTGGTCTATGAGGCAAGTTTAGAATCAAATCCTAATCGAAGACCATTTGTTTTAATGCGAGCCGGTTATTCTGGGTCGCAACGCTATGGAATGATACCATGGACTGGAGATGTGAGTAGAAGTTGGGGAGGACTAAAACCACAACCTGAAATTGCTTTACAAATGGGTATGCAAGGAATCGCATATATGCATAGTGATTTAGGTGGTTTTGCTGGCGCGAATTTAGATGATGAGTTATATGCACGATGGTTACAGTATGGAGTTTTTCAACCAATATTTAGACCTCATGCGGATGAAACCCTAGCCAGTGAACCTGTTTATAGAAGTGAAAAAGCTAAAAAACTTGCAAATTTCGCAATTCAGATGCGATATAGGATGTTGCCATACAATTACCATTTGATGGTTGAGAATCATATTAAGGGTAGGCCATTAATGCGTCCTTTGTTTTTTGAGGAACCAAATAATGCCGATTTATTAGAGTATTCTGATGCGTATTTATGGGGAAATGATATTCTTGTTTCTCCAGTTTTAGAGGCAGGTAAGAAGACTCAAGAGGTTTATTTTCCAAAAGGTTCTATGTGGTTTGATATTGAGACTGATGAAGTTATTGAAGGCGGACAAAAAAAGAGCGTAACGTTAAGTGAAAGTTTTATTCCTGTTTATGCACGAGGAGGATCTTTTATACCACTGGCAAAACTAATACAGTCTACAAAATCCTATGATGACGGTTATTTGCAATTGCAGTATTATCATGATGTTACAGTTTCAGAATCCCAACGTCACCTTTATATGGATGATGGTATTACAACAAATACTTTCGAAAATGGAGCGTATCAAATTTTACATTTTGAAGCAAAGATTAGGGAATCATGGTTAGAAATTGAATTCAATGCTAATAATGGCAAGAATTTTAAACCTAGGACAAAAACCATTGATTTTACGATTCATAATATAGAAAAGAAGCCAAAACGTATTAAGATTAATAACGAGAAAGTAAATGGAACATACAATTCTCAATATAAGACCTTAACATTAAGTATTGTTTGGGATACAAATACTGAGAAGAAAGTACACCTTAAACTAAGAAAATAATCCAGAAATGAAATACTATCAACTTGTCATATTTGCAATTAGTATCTTTAGTGTCATGGGATGTAAAAGTGATGTAAAACAAGAAAAATCAGAAACAATTAAAACAGAACATCTTAAAAATAGCATGAAGAAAAAAGTAGTTGTTTATCAAGTTTTTACAAGACTTTTTGGGAATACAAATACCACAAATAGACCATGGGGAACAATTGAGGAAAATGGTGTTGGTAAGTTCAGTGATTTAACCGAAAAAGCACTAAAGGAAATTAAAGAACTTGGTATTACTCATATATGGTACACAGGTGTTGCGCATCACGATGTAATTACAGATTACACTCAATATGGAATTTCAAATGATGATCCAGATGTTGTGAAAGGTAGGGCAGGATCACCATATGCAGTTAAGGACTATTATAATGTTAACCCAGATTTGGCTGATAATGTTGAAAATCGTTTGGAAGAATTCCAGGCTTTGATAGAACGAACACATAAAGTTGGTCTTAAACTCATTATTGATATTGTACCAAACCATGTTGCTCGTAATTATAAAAGTTTAACCCTTCCTGAAGGTATTAAAGACTTTGGTGCAGATGATGATACATCCGTAACCTATTCTGTAAACAACAATTTTTATTATAATCCTGGTGAATCTTTTCAGGTTCCAGATTGGCAAAATGGATATCAGCCATTAGGAGGTGAAAGCCACCCTTTGATTGATAGTAAATTTGACGAAAATCCAGCCAAATGGACAGGTAATGGTTCTAGAGCATCAAAACCTAATATCAATGATTGGTACGAAACTGTTAAGGTTAATTATGGTATAAGTCCAGATGGTTCAAAAGATTTCGATGAGCTTCCTGCTGGTTTTGAAAATGAAGATTATGAAGCACATTTCAAATTCTGGCAAGATAAAATAGTTCCAGATTCATGGATAAAATTTAAGGATATTGCATTGTATTGGTTGGCTAAAGGTGTGGACGGATTCCGTTTTGATATGGCAGAAATGGTGCCAGTTGAGTTTTGGAGTTATATGAACTCGCATATAAAAATGAAGAATCCAGAAGCCTTCTTATTGGCTGAAGTATATCAACCGCATTTGTACAGAGATTACATTAAAAAAGGAAAAATGGACTATCTCTATGATAAAGTTCAACTCTATGATACGCTAAAGCATGTCATGCAAGGATATGGTAAAACAGATAATATCCCTCCAATTTTAGATGAATTATCCGATATAGAGCATCATATGATTCATTTTTTAGAGAATCATGATGAGCAACGTATAGCTAGCCCAGATTTTGCTGGAGACCCAAATAAAGGGAAGCCGGCAATGGTAGTCTCAGCGACATCTTCGACTTCACCAACAATGATTTATTTTGCTCAAGAGTTTGGAGAACCTGGTGCAGAAGACTTAGGCTTTGGTGATCCTACGCGCACTTCAATATTCGATTATGGGTCTGTTCCAAGTTTGGTTCGCTGGGTAAATGACAAGAAATTTGATGGCGGTCAATCTACAGAATCAGAGTTAGAATTACGGGATTTTTACAAGAGACTACTCAATTTCACAATTAATAGTTCTGCCTTGATGGGTAATTATCAAGATATTCATTTATACAATCAGCAAAATACAGAATGGTATAATGATAAAGTATTGTCTTTTGTAAGATGGAATGAAGATGAACAATTGATAGTCATTTCTAATTTCAATGCAGATAATACGTATGGGTTTGAACTTCAGTTACCTGAAGGCCTTATTGAAAAACTAGGTTTAGACAATGGAGAATATAAGGTAGAAGATCAACTTTATGATCAATATAATTCAACCTTAAAAGTTATAAATGGTAAAGCAGAAGTTAGAATTGACATTGAACCATTACAATCATTTATTTTAAAAATCAACCATTAAAAATGAAACATATAATTTTAACAGTAGCTATTTGTCTAACGGTGATGACATGCAAAAACACATCTAATCAAGAACAAACTCAAGGTAAAGTTGAGGAGACAACAACTTCTAGCACTCCTTTTGTTTGGGAAGGCGCAAATCTTTATTTTTTGCTTACAGATCGCTTTAATAATGGTGATACATCGAATGACATAAATTTTGACAGAACTAAAGAGCCTGGTAAACTTAGAGGTTTTGAGGGTGGTGATATTAAAGGTGTTACTCAAAAAGTTAAGGAAGGATATTTCACGGATTTAGGTATTAACGCCATCTGGATGACACCAATAGTAGAGCAGATTCATGGAGCAACAGATGAAGGAACTGGGTTGTCATATGGTTTTCATGGTTATTGGACTAAGGACTGGACCAGCATAGACCCTAATTATGGTACAAAGGAAGATTTACATGAGTTGGTTAAAGAAGCACATGCAAAGGATATAAGAATTGTCTTAGATGCAGTTATAAACCATACAGGTCCTGTCACCCAGAAGGATCCGGTTTGGCCAAGTGATTGGGTAAGGACAGAACCGCAATGTAAATATGATAATTACGAAAATACTATTACATGTACTTTGGTTAAGAACCTACCAGACATTAAGACTGAAAGTAATGAGGAAGTTGAATTGCCACCTCAATTGGTTGAAAAATGGAAAGCAGAAGGACGCTATGACCAAGAAGTAGCAGAATTAGATTCTTTTTTTGAACGAACAGGACACCCTAGAGCACCTCGTTTTTACATTATGAAATGGTTAACTGATTACATAACGGAATTTGGAATCGACGGATATCGTTGTGATACAGTAAAACATACTGAAGAATACGTGTGGTCAGAATTCAAAAAAGAGTGCGACTACGCTTTCACCGAATTCAAGAAAAATAACCCAAATAAAGTATTAGATGACAACGATTTTTATCTGGTTGGAGAAGTTTACAATTATGGCATTTCAGGAGGAAAATACTTTGATTTTGGAGATAAAAAAGTAAACTATTATGATGATATGTTTACGCAACAAATCAACTTTGAATTTAAGTGGAACGCGAAAGAATTACAAGCTGAAACACTTTTCAGAAAGTATGACCAAAAGCTTAAAAATGACTTGAAAGGTTATGGTGTTTTAAATTATTTAAGCTCCCATGATGATGGTCAACCATTCGATCCAGACCGTAAAAAACCATTCGAAACAGCAAACAAGCTATTGCTTTCACCTGGTGCCTCACAAGTGTATTATGGTGATGAATCAGCACGCTCCTTGGTTATTGAAGGAACTGTTGGAGATGCAACATTAAGATCTAAAATGAATTGGGATGAAATTGCCACAGATGACGCTAGAAAGAGCATTTTAAAGCATTGGCAAAAATTAGGTCAATTTAGAGCCAACCATCCTGCTGTTGGAGCTGGAAAGCATCAGATGATTACTGCACAACCTTATTATTTTTATAGAACTTATCAGAAAGGTGGTTTTAGAGATTTAGTGGTTATTGGGTTAGACGTTCATAAGGGTGCAAAATCTATTGACGTCTCAAAAATGTTTAAAGATGGGGACAACATAAGAGATGCGTACTCAGGTAAAAAAACCAAAGTGGTTGATGGTCGCGTTGTGATTGATTCAGAATTTGATATTGTGTTACTAGAAAAAATATAACTATGAAAATTAAATTATTTACACTTGTTTTAATTATGTCATTATTAGGATGTTCGGAAAATAATAATGAATTGATAGAAGTTTCTTCTCCAGAATCAAAGGTTAAAGTTGAGTTTAATATTAATGATAAAGGGCAACCATATTATTCGGTAAAGTACAATAATGGAGTGGTAATCGATACCTCGTATTTGGGATTTGAATTCACAAATGCAGAAGCTATTGATTCTAATTTAAAAATAATGACTGCTGAGATAAGTTCATTTGATGAAACTTGGCAGATGCCTTGGGGAGAACAAATTGATGTAAAAAATAAATACAATCAACTTGATATTAAACTTCAAGAAACAACTGATTTAAAAAGACAACTTAACGTTGTTTTTAGAGTATATGATGATGGAATTGGATTTAGATATGAATTCCCAGAGCAAGAAGGTTGGGCGGAAGCCTTAATTAAGGAGGAGCACACGGAGTTTAATCTAACCGAAGATTATAAAACATTTTGGATTCCTGGAGATTGGGATATATATGAGCATTTGTATTCAGAGACTATGTTTTCTGAAATTGATGCAATTAGTAAGCGCGATCATCCAAATCTTGCCCAAACCTATATTCCTAATAATGCTGTAAATACACCCACTACGTTGATTGGAGATAAAGGCTTACATCTAAGTTTTCATGAGGCATCCTTGATCGATTATTCAGATATGACACTTGGTGTAGATAAGGAGAACCTAAAGTTTAAAAGTATTCTAGTTGGTAGTGAAAATAAAGAGTATAAGGTAAGAAGAAGTTTACCATTTAATACACCTTGGAGAACAGTGCAAATATCTAAAGATGCAGCTGGATTAATAGAATCAAATCTCATAGTAAATCTTAATGAACCAAATAAAATTGGTGATGTATCCTGGTTTAAACCAATGAAGTATACAGGTGTTTGGTGGGAAATGCACTTAAATAAATCATCATGGGATTATGGTATGGAACAAGTTGATGGTAAATGGGTTGATACTGGTAAGGCTCATGGAAGGCATGGTGCAACAACAGAAAATGTAAAACGCTTTATAGATTTTTCTGCAAAAAATAATATCGGTGGCGTTTTAGTTGAAGGTTGGAATACTGGTTGGGAGCGTTGGATCGGTTTTCCTGATCGTGAAGGTGTTTTTGATTTTGTGACCCCTTATCCTGATTATGATTTTGAAGAAGTAACAAATTATGCGAGAGAAAAAGGGGTTGAAATTATTATGCATCATGAAACATCCGCTGCAACAGAGACATATACAAAGCAAATGGATACTGCATATGCATTAATGCAGAAATACGGTATGCATGCTGTCAAGTCCGGGTACGTTGGAAAAATTTTACCAGATGGTGAGTATCACCATGGTCAGTATATGGTGAATCATTATAATAATGCTGTTGAAAAAGCAGCAAAATATCAAGTTGCGGTTAATGCACATGAGCCAATTAAGGCAACAGGGTTAAGAAGAACCTATCCTAATGCCATTTCTAGGGAAGGGCTGCGTGGACAAGAATTTAATGCCTGGTCAATTGAAAAAGGTAACCCTCCTAGTCATTTGCCTACTGTGGCCTTCACAAGAATGTTGGCAGGACCTATTGATTTTACACCTGGAATTTTTAATATTAAATTTGATGAGTACAAGGAAGAAAGTCAAGTAAATACTACGCTTGCACAACAATTAGCATTATATGTTGTGATATACAGTCCTGTGCAAATGGCGGCAGATTTAATTGAGCATTATGAGGCAAATCCCGAGCCATTACAATTTATAAAAGACGTTGGTGTAGATTGGGAGAAATCTATCGTTTTAAATGGTGAAGTTGGTGATTATGTGACCATTGCAAGAAAAGAAAAAGGCACGGGCAACTGGTTTGTCGGAGGAATAACAGATGAAAATTCAGTATCTTTGAAGTTGGATTTTGATTTTTTAGATAAAAATCAAGATTATGAGGCAATCCTATATAAAGATGGTTCTAATGCCCATTGGGATAATAATCCTCTTGACATATTGATTGAAAAACTAGATTTAAATAATCAGTCTAGTTTGGATATTCAATTGGCTGAAGGCGGAGGTTTTGCTTTAAGTTTAAAAAAAATAACCAAGTCATAAGTCAATAGACAATAAATTTGTTTTCATAGTAATTTCATAGTCGGGTGTAGGAATTAGGGGTTAAAAAATTGACTAATTAAAATTAATTATAAGAACTTTATTTTTTCTAGTTCTTTCTTAAAATGCAACGCTATAATCTCTGGGCTCAGTTGATGCTTAATCTTTTTATAGTCTGTACTTGTATTTTGCTGATTGATATTGTTTAGATATTCAAATATTCCTTCTGTGTTTTCAAAAAGATACCCTATCTCTTGGTATTTTGAAAACAAATAATTAAAATATTCATTTTTAATGGCTAGTATAGGCTTTTCATTGTCAATGGCATCAAATATTGCTCCGCTTGCCCTTAAGATATATCCATCTTTTGGATATAAAAATATGACATAATCTAGCATTGACATATAATTATTCATCTCAGAACGACTTAATCTTCTTACATGAGAGTCAGGAATTGTTTTAATCCCATTTTTTTCCAATAAATCTTTGTTGTAGAATATTCGTCCGATAGAATAGAACTTAATTTTTTTTATGGATTCTAGTAATTTTGAAAATTTAATTAAATTATCAATGAACAGCTTTTCACTTCTTATTTCTCCAATATTTCCAATTCTAAGAAATCCATCATTATTTTTTTTTGATTTCACCTTTTTTCTAAAGATATATGAATGTTCAAAAGATATAGTTTTTTGATAAAAGTTATTAGAGACGTACTTTTTTAAATTTCTTTGAATACTTTCTCCTAATACGCAGAAATATACGTTTTTAGGAGGTGTAAAATTTTTCTCTTTTATTTTGCGTAAGGCTTTTGATGAAAGCGAATTCAAAGGACTTTTAGAGTCGTATAAATACTCAAGTTCACCGTGAAACATAAAAATTACTTTCTGGTTTAATATTTTGCTTAAAAATAATTGTATTGAAAGCCCCCATAAAACTGTATAGTTGAAAAAAATTACATCATTTCTATTTGTTTTAATTAAAATATAGCAACTTGTGAGTAATGCTGTTACAGCAAATAAATAACCGCTAATTCTTCTTTTAGCATTAATAACGGGTAAATACTTGAAAGATATATTGTCAGGTATCTTTTTTAAGATGTTAAAGATGTTTATTTTGACTGTTTTAGAAGAGTAAAAGGTCACTTCATCATATATTTCCGAGAACATTTTCAATGATGAAGCATTGAACATTTCATGTTTTGAACCTATTGAAGTGTTGTCTACGTAAATTAGTTTACTACCCATCTAACAATAATACATAAAATCCTGTTGGAATTAAGTATAGATAATCTTTATATGATTTGTCACTTAGATTAAAGTTTAAAACGAACTTTTATTAAATTTAAAATTCTATGTTTAATATTAGCAATTATCTTTTGATAGGCTTTTGTTTAATATTAGTTCCCATTCTTACTTTAATAGTGATGTATAATCCTCATAGTTTTTGCTAGAAATATGAGCGGAATCGACATCTCTTAAAATACCACCTAATTTTGTTTTTGGTTCATAGGTCATGCCTTTAGCACCAATAATTTCTACAATTCCATCTATTTCAGTATCAGCTACATTGTGTTTTTTTAGGAAATCTCTAGCGATTTTTGCACTTTCTTCTTCCGTAAGCTCATCAATCTTTTCAACCACTCTTTGAGTATAGGCTAATTATGATAAATAAATTTTGGATCTAGTTTTTCATTAAGGTAATGTGCTACATATTTTTCAACTTCAGTTAAGATATTTTCCATAATACTATCGCTAAAATGCTAATTTAAGAATTATTTGCTATCCATATAATGACTAATTATTAACTTAGCATTGAAAGGTATATTAAAGAACAAGATTCATTTTGTTGGGTTTAAACTGGCCACTTTTAAAAGTATGCATTTAAATATTTCAGATACATATAACAAAGAATTACCACCGGATGATAATTTAGAGAATACTAGAAGACAAGTATTTAAAGCGGCTTATTCTTTTGTAAGGCCTTTAATACCGTCTAACGCAGTTTTAATTCATTCATCTAAGCAATTAGCCAAAGATATAGGACTTGAAGTTAAAGATTTAACTTCGAAGAAATTTTTAGAAATCTTTTCAGGAACTACAGTTTATTCAAACACTAAACCATATGCCATGGCGTACGCAGGCCATCAATTTGGAAATTGGGCAGGACAACTAGGAGATGGCAGAGCTATTAATCTTTTTGAAGTAAATCATAATAATAATCAATGGGCATTTCAGTTGAAAGGGGCAGGTGAAACACCTTATTCTAGACAAGGTGATGGTTTGGCTGTTTTGAGATCCTCTATACGTGAATATCTGTGCAGTGAGGCAATGTATCATCTAGGTGTGCCTACAACACGTGCATTGAGTCTAATGCTCTCTGGTGATGATGTGCTAAGGGATATGCTTTATGATGGTAATTCTGCATATGAAAAGGGTGCAATAGTTTGCAGAGTTGCACCAACTTTTATTCGATTTGGTAATTTTGAACTTTTTGCTTCTAGACAAGATTTTAAGAATTTAAAAAAACTTACTGATTACACGATAAGACATTTTTTTCCGCACTTGGGTAATCCTTGTAAAGCTGTTTATGTAGAATTTTTTAGAGAAGTGACACTACGTACATTAGACATGATAATTCATTGGCAACGTGTAGGCTTCGTGCATGGTGTTATGAATACGGACAATATGTCCATTTTAGGACTTACAATAGATTATGGACCCTACGGATGGCTTGAGGGTTTTGATTTTGGCTGGACACCTAATACTACCGATAGACAAAATAAACGCTATAGATTTGGTAATCAGCCAAACATTGGTTTATGGAATCTTTTACAGTTGGCAAATGCCTTGTATCCTCTAGTTGAAGAAGAAGAACCCTTTAAATCTATTTTAAAAAATTACCAGACAGATTTTGAAAGAAAGTCATTACAAATGATGTGTTCTAAACTCGGTTTACAGACCATTAAAGAGTCTGATTTAGAACTTATAACCTTGCTAGAAGATCGTTTGCTAGCTGAAGAAACCGACATGACAATTTTCTTTAGATTATTATCTAATTATAAAATGGGAGAACCAATGAATGGTATTTCAATTATTAAAGATGCTTTTTACAATTTAGATCAATTGAATGATGATACTATAAGCCATTGGAACAATTGGTTCTTAGAATACGATAAACGATTGCAATTAGAATCTTTAACAAAAATTGATCGAAAAAAAGTCATGAATCTTGTAAACCCAAAGTATGTTCTCAGAAATTATATGGCACAGTTGGCTATTGATGATGCAAACAAGGGTGATTATAGCTTAATTGATGAACTTTTTGACCTATTAAAACATCCATATGATGAACAGTCTAGCAAGGAAAAATGGTTTGCAAAACGACCTGAATGGGCTAGGCATAAAGTAGGTTGTTCTATGTTGTCTTGCAGTTCGTAATTAATCAAAATACTTTGGCTAATATTATATTTTCTGTAAAAATCCAAAATTTATTGATGCTCTGTCGCTTTTCATTCAAATTTTGTGAGAAAAATTAATATTTACATATTTGGATTATTAACTAATCAATACTCCTACATGATTTTTTACATAAAACTGTTCTCGCTTATGATTTAATAATACAATTGAATTACCATTAAAACTGATATCGGCTGAGGTCACCCTTGTGTCTTTACCTTCGAGTTCCAAAGAAGATATATAAGTTGCTGTATGAGTACCAACAGCATTTGGTACGGTAAAAACACTAAAAATCTTATGCTCTTTGCTGAATAAATAAAAGATGTCTTTATGTATAAAAAATGCCTCGAAATCTTTTGGCTTTGTGTCAGCTGGAAGAGTAAATTGGATTGTATGAGCTTTAGCGGTGCTATTCTCTAATTCCTTATTGTAGACTTTATAAATTTGAAAATAGGTACGTTTTTTATTATTGTTTCCAAAATCACCTATATAAATATTACCATATTCATCGGCTGTAATATCCTCCCAGTCAATATTTGTAGCCACATTTAATATTATATATTTAGATATTTCACCTGTTGTTTCTAAGCCATAT
>Ga0213865_10000346_pt1 | contig 31402 bp, 25 predicted proteins | sample PICome_6_FD_160100 | JGI IMG/M metagenome (GOLD analysis project Ga0213865, IMG submission 160100) | Coastal seawater microbial communities near Pivers Island, North Carolina, United States - PICO282 | ecosystem: Environmental > Aquatic > Marine > Coastal | place: USA: North Carolina...
GAGTGGCTTGTCCGATGGGACATTGGCGCGGCTCAGAATGTGCTGGCGATAACGTTCCGGGTGGCCGGTCTGGTACTTGTCGATGATCTTGTTGACCGTTGGGTTCTCACCTACGCGAGCTTGGATGAAGTAGCCGTAATAAGCCACACCGTCGGCGGGCGTCTCGAATGCTGGCGTGGGCAGAGGATTGCCATCGGAGCCGGGCAGATCCGACGTGCTGATGCTGTTGAACAGCTTGTCTGCGCCGTCTGAACGACGGCCAACGGCACCGGGGTTGTAGAAGCGTATCGAGGCTGGCGGATAGTCTCGGTTGCCAGCGTAGGTGACGTCTGGCCCATCGTATTGCGAGCGATGTTCGGACAGCATGGGCTGGAACATTCGCCCCTTCTCAGGATCTGTGAAGATTGCACTGAAACGAGCGGCTGGAATTGGTGGAACGGGCGTATCAACCATGGTGCTGGGCCTCTGTGGAAACTGAGGCGCAGCCTAGCAAGTGGGGACCGTGTCGTCGTCCGGGTACATGGTGCCCCCAGCCAGCAGGGAGGAGAATGCTGGCTGGGGGCGTGTAGGAGCGCAGGTGGAGGCGCTCAACTACACTTGTGGCAGGCAGGGATACCGCTCGGCGAAAGCCAGCGGGGCTGCAAGTTCTAGGAAGATGTCGGGGTTCGAGATCTGGTCGTGGGCAAGGAGCCACCGCATGATGGTCTCTTCGGTCGCCTTGATGTCCTCGAACTCGTGGGTGTCACAGATGATTGGTGCGCCTGTGTGCATGACCGAGGCAGCGTTTGCACCGCCAATGAGGCCAGAGATGTAGAACCATACCGCGTGACCCGGCTCGTCTCTTGCGCCAGACAAGGCATCGAACATTTGATCACGCGGCGTCAGTAGCGCCTGACCGCGTGCGTGCTGGCTGAAGAACACTGCACACGCGAAAGCCATCGACAGCGTCAGAGCTATGGTCAGTGGGCGGATCAATGCGTGGCGATCCTCGTCACGACGTCGTCTAAAAAACTGATGCATGACTGAGTGGCCTCGTCGCTGATGTCATGGTCGATGCTGCTAGGCAGATCGTTGGGATCGATAGGCTGTAAGTGGACCATTGCCGTGATAACCATGCTGGCCAGCTCTTGGCCGTCGGCTGTCGGGCCGTCCTTGATGAACTGGCGCAGCTCGGGGGTGATGTCGTAGGGCTTGTCGTCTAAAAACGCACGGAACTGCCAGTACCAGTCTGAGATGTCGGAGCGTGCTAGATCTGCCGTGACGAGACTGTCGAAGAGATGCAAAGCCTCTTCGTTGAACTCCCACAGCGCACGGGCGCGCTCCGGTAGATCGTCGAAGAACTCGCCGCAGATGGAGAGAGCCATCTTATCGGCAACCGGAAGACCAGCGTCCTTGTACGGTTCGGTCTGGGTCTGTGAGACCAGCTCCTCCATGGCCTCGTCTACGAGTGTTTTCACTTCTGCGGCGCTGTTCTTAGGTATGGCCGCAATGATCTTGACCTGTTGCTCCTCCTCGTCCGCCGTCTCGCTGATCACGAAAGCCACGACTGCGAGGGGCGACTGGGCGTCCTCGATGGCTTCGCGTAGCTCTTGCAGCACGCGGTCATCTATCATCATCTGCCTTCTCCTTGACAAATCCCTTGTGGAGCAGCCACCCCTTGTAGAGGGCCACGAAATCTTGAAGCCGCATGAGAACGTGACTGTTCTCCATGGACTGAAGCGAGCGGCGGTTGATCACGACGGGCATGTCGAGGCCAGCGTTCTTGACGGCTTGCTTCATGAACTCGGTCGGCGAAAACTTCTCGGTGCGCTTGGCCTCTACGGCAATGCCGGGGGTGCCTGTGAGGTCGGGCAGGGCCTCGCCTCTGCCGCCGCCCGAGAGAGGCGTGCGATGAGAGCTGAGGCCAACGTGTTCGTTGAAGTAAGCAGCCAGATCGCGCTCGTACTGGTCGCCCTTGGCCTTTGCGCCGCGCCCGTTAATTGCCAATGCTCAGCTCCTTCCTGCATTTGCGGCAGAAGAACCAGTTGCGTGGGCGGCGCTTGGTGTCGCCGCATCGCATACAGGGTCGCTGCCAGAGAGCAGAGCGCTTGGGTTGAAACTTTGCGCCGGGGTACTGGCGAAGGCCCAGTTGGACGTGCAGACGCTTGACCGTGTCTGTGCAGCAGCCAAGGAATGCAGCCTGCTCGGATAGTGGGTCTGCGACATGCTCACGGAGCCATTCCTTTTCTGGGGCGGACAGGATGCGCTTGGCCATGCTGCCTCATTCGTTGTTGCTAACTATGTGTAAACTTTTTTGACATAGCAAGCAAATTATCTGTGGACATTCGTTGCGGACCAGCCCCCCAAAGGGCTGGGGAGCGCCGCGCACGCAGACAGATGAAGCAATACGCTCCGGGGGAGCGTTTGCGTGACAGTAGAAGCAACGGGGGCGGAGCGAACGCTCCGGGGGAGCGTTAGTGGGGCAAACGGCTCGACGTTCTTGGCTGGTCTAGCGACGTGTCCTTTGAGGAAGTTTGATGTGCCAGTCTAACAACCTGGCGCATGTATTTTCGTGTCCTGTCCCACACACCTGACGACGAACAAGGGGTAAAAGACTGTAAACTATTGACAACGTTTTCCCACCATGTCCCTATATATAACAGGTGGGTCGTTAGTAGTTGTCTGACGTTACGTAAACATACGCTTCGCTATGTTTACTTCTTCCAGTCTGCTGTACGTCGTCTTTGCTCCCCTTGGGGTCCGCAAAGACAGTTGCTTTACCTCTTTGCTTCCTAACTACGTGCCTCTTGGGTCTTTGCTGGATCGTGCATCAAAATTTCCATTTAAAATTTGAGACAATCTCCGAGGCGCAAAAGCGCGAGCGCAACCGTGCGGCGGAGCCGCAACTGGCTGCGTGGGTAGACCTTATTCGTGAGCAGCTTGGGCCAGCTCAGGTCGTGTATCTTGGCCCCCGTCGCGTAGACCCCAATCAACCAACAAAGGAACAGGCACCCTCAAAGACCGACTGATGGCTGCCAGTGGATCTGCCAAGGCCGTGATGCTTGGGTGCGTGCGCATGCTTATGGCCGCCTCCTTGACCGACATCGTGCTGTGCAGCGTTGGTCTCCAGTCGCCTGTGCCAATCACCTGACCGAGATAGTAGCTTCGCTCCGTGATGGGGTTGGCTTCCCGCACTTTGCCGTAACTGATCTGCGTCACGCGGTCGAGCGGGTCAGAGATCTGGCGGGTGAGGGACACAGCTTGGAAGGGCGTGCAGTCAATCTGCCTTACGACCTGCCGGTACTTTTCATCACTGTTCCAGATCGCGTGCTTGCGCTGGGCCATGGCCTCATCTTCGTAGACGGGCTTCACAAAGATCTGCGTGCTGATGTTCGTGAGCGCGTGGCTGCTGCCAGCCTCAGTGGCGTGGCCATCCGCACCGGGTTTGTTGCTGTGGTGGAGCCACACCACGCACAGCCCAGCGCGACAGAGCTTTTGGGTCAGCACATTGTACTTGGTCCATTCGCTGGCCTCGTTCTCTTTGAGGCCGGGATAGTGGCTGCGGACTGTGTCGAACACGACGATGTCCGGGTTGTGCCGCTGGATCAGCCGTGTGAGCTGCCGGGTGCCGTTGTCTGTGGTCAGATTGAGAGCCGTATCAATCATGCCGTCTGGCCCCGGCACACTGCCCGGAATGACGCGCAAGTTGTCGCCGCTGTTGCCAATCAGGCTGAAGCGCTTCAGTCGATCCGAGATCAGGTGCGGATTGTTCTCTGGGTCAAACACCAAGGCCGTCGGAGTGGCTTGTATCTGCCAAGGACCAACGAACTTTCCCAACTTCGTCGGATCACAGGCAGCCTTGAGCAGCATCATGAGCAGCTCAGACTTTCCGCTGCCCGAGTAGCCAGCCACCATGGTCGCCTTGCCGGGTTCGAGAATAGTTTCCACGAAGGCCTCTTTGCGCGGGGGTAGGCTGTCGATGAAGCGCTCGGCTGTGGCGTCCGACAGGTAGCCAATCAGAGGCTTCGGCAGCTCCTCTTCCGCAACAGGCTTGCCGTGTTCGTCGGGGTGGTTCTTCATGTCCAGCCTCCACAGGCTGTCCACGATTATGGCCGTCTCCTTACCAGCGTACTTTTCGTGATCCCAGTACAGTGCGCCTAAGCGCTGGGCTTCACCCAACACCCACGCCTTGTCTCGTCGCTCAGCGATCAGCATGCCCACGACATTGCGCATGGTGTTATTGCGGATGCCCTTTGTGATCATCTTGCCGTCGCGGATCGAATGCAGCCATTCCTCAGCCGTTTGGCCCAGAGCAGGGAGATCAGACAGGTCAAGGTCACGCAGGCCGTGTGCCGGTGCATCCGTCTTCTTGATCATGCTGAGGCCCGGAAACGGAGGCAGCTCATCGATGGGCGAACGGTGTAACCATTTCAACCCACTGCTTGGTGGCACCCTCGCGATGCCACCATCCCCGCGCAGATCCATGCCCTCAATGCCCTGAGAGGCGGTGTTCTGCACGCTGTGTCCGGGGTGGCGAAACCAATAGTGCCAGCCTTTGGTGGTCTGAACGGCCAGATCCGCGTTTGTTAGACCATGCTGCTGCGCCATAAGGTGAGCCTCGGGCGTATCGAGGTCCACCACTACGATGCCGCTAAGCCGTCCTGTCACGATGCCGATGTCCAAGGGCACAGGCTCTGGCCAACGTCGGCGCGCTCGGTAATTTTCACTCAGCCACGGACGGCCAACATGCACCTTGCCATCCTCGCTCAGCCACTCGGGTGGTTCTGGGCTTTGGAAATAGTCATGCAGATCAAAGAGGTCGTCCTCTGTCTGCCTGATCGTTTGCCATTGGCTCCATTGATGACACGGAATTTTGTCGCCCCGTTTTAAGGCGACGACCTGCAAGCCTTCTTCGTGGAGTTCAAGGGCAAGATCAATCCACTTCCAATCTGTCACGCAACTTCTCCTCATCGCTGACAATAAACTCTTTTGGGTCCAACCCTTTCGCCTCGCAGACGCGAACCAAGTCTGCAATCCGCATGTCTCGTGACTTCTTCCAGTGATAAACGGCGGTGCGCGAGCGCCCTGCGAGCGCTGCAAGCTGCGGCATCCCGCCGACCTTTTTCACCAGCTTGTCGAAGTCGAGCATTCTTTCCTCTTGCGTTACGGGCTAAACGGGTTTAGAAATTGTTCACTTTTTTGACAGCTCATGCAAGGAGAAGCAAGCAGAATGTCACTTCCAATTCGTTCAACAAGCAGCATCGCGCTCAACGACCCGAGCAAGTCGCTGCTCTACGCACATATGGGCTGGGGGAAGACTTACACCGCCCGGTACTTCGCCGAAGCTTATGGCAAAGGCGTCATCTTTTCCGGCGAAGCAGGCCTTAAAAGTCTGCAAGACGTCGAGATCGACTACATTCCGTTTACGGGATGGGAACAGCCAGAAGGCGACGGGGTCGCGTTCAAGGATCTGCTGAAGATGATGCGCAGCCCCGAGTTCAAGAAGGCTGGTTACAAGTGGATCATGCTCGACAGTTTGACTGAACTGTCAGACATCATCTTCCGGCATTTCGACAAGTTGTACGGTGATGCCAATGGCTTCAAGGTCTGGGCTGATTACGGCAAGGCCATCGAAGGCACGTTGCGGATGATCCGCGACCAGAACGACTACCACGTCGTTGTCACCTGTCTCGCTAAAGAGGAGGCGGACAACAACGGCGTAAATCATTACTGGCCCCAAGTGCAGGGCAGCAAGCAGGGCAAGAAAATCCCAGCGATTTTCGACAACGTATTCTGCGGAGCCAAAATCCCCGTCAAGTCGAGCGACGGGCCACCCGCCATCCAACGGGTTATCTACACCGACGAAGTGAACGGCTGGCACGGCAAGGTCCGTGACCCATTCGGCGCTGCTCGTCCGGTCGAAGAGACCTCGAACATCGTCGACATCATCAAGCGTATCCAGACAGGAGAAAAGAAATGAGCCTAGCGTTTAGCGATCTTGATCTTTCGGGCGTCAGCGAAAACAGCGCCCTTGGCGTGGGCGTCCACGTCGTAGAAATCACCGAAGCCAAGTTCGGCCCAATCCAGCCGGGCGAACGTCCCGTTGTGGAACTTGAGCTGAACAGTGGGGGAGCCACCTTCACTGACCGTCTTCGCGTTTTTAGCGAGAGCGAGGTGGGCCAGCGCATCAGCCGCCAGCGCCTCAAAGCCTACTTGGTGGCCACCGACTTCGAAGATCCTGACAACCCCAGCGACATCAACTGGTTCAAGGGCAAGCGCGTCAAGGTCAAGATCGAACCGGGCAAAGCCTTTGTCCGCGATGATGGTTCGACGGGCAACTACAAGAACGTGACTGGGGTTTACGCCGCAGACGCACAAGTCAGCGAAAGCATAGCTCCGGCAACTGCACCCGCGCTTGCTGCTGCATCCTCTGGCAACAACTTCGACGACGCCATTCCTTTCTAATGACAGAAATCGCCGAGACCATCCTGACCTCAATTGACGAGGGTTTCGTCGGCCTCCGTGCCAAGGACAAACCCCGTCGTTACATTGGTGGGTCAAACATCGGCGGTCCCTGTGAAGCCGCGTTATCCTTCTCGCTTCGCGGCTTCCCCGATGATGAGCCAACACCAAAGACGCAGCGCATTTTCACGCTGGGTCACAAGTTGGAAGACCTCATCATCGCTGATCTCAAGCGGTCGAAGATCACGGTCCTAGACCGAGATCCTGAGACAAACTGGCAGTTCGCGTACCAAAAATACGGCGGCCACATTCGTGGTAACGTCGATGGCCAAATTGAAGTGGCCGATGGCGAACTTGCCTTGCTTGAGATCAAGTCCATGAACGCTGCCAAATGGCGAGCGTTCGTGAAAAAGGGGGTGGCCGAGAGCCACCCCCAATACGTTGCTCAGATGCAGACTTACATGGGATTGGGCGGTTTCGAAAAAGCCGTGCTGCTCGGGTACAACAAAGACACGTCGGAGTATCACTGCGAAGTGGTCGAGTTTGACCTGATTGAGTTTCATGCGTTGATGGCACGCGCTGAACGGGTCATGGGTGGCCACGCTCCACGGGTCACCGACAACGCAGACGACTGGCGTTGTAAGTTCTGTTTTAAGCGGGGCGCGTGCAGAGAGGGCAGGTTGCCAGACAAAGACTGTGCGACCTGCGCTTTCTCACTCGCGCAAGACGATGGCCGCTGGTACTGCACGGCCAAACAAGAAACCGCGCAAGAGGTTTGCGATGACTATTCAGTTTGGGAGCCAAGTGCTGACTGAGGAAGACCTCATCGAGCACCCCAACCACTACGCCAAGAACGAAATCGAGCCGATTACGTTTATCATGGGCAACGATCCAGACGGCATGTACGCCCGTGGAGCCGTCATCAAGTACGTCAGTCGTGCCGGTCAGAAATCCTACGACGGAATGTCGGCTAAGCAGTCAGAGATAGCCGACTGGAAAAAGGCGGCGCGTTACTGCGAAATGCGGATCAGGCAGCTCGAAGGCAAGCCAGTCGTCTAGTCGCAGAGCTGCTGGTGTAGCAGGTTGTGGGCCAAGACCTGACGCTTCGTCTCATAGGTGTCGCCCATTGCCGGATAGATGTACCCGTAGACCTCGCAGGCGTCACTGACGGAACCAGCCCCCGTCCCGCAACCGTTTGTCAATATCAGCGTCAGACATAGTGCGCACGTTACGGTCAATGTCTTGAGCATGGCGCTTGATCTCTTCCAGTTTTTCTTTGGCGCGTTTGTCTTGCGCCTTTTTGCTGTCTCGGCGTCCCGTCAGGTAAACGAACAGCCCGAAGGCAGCCGCTGCAACAGCGGCTCCTCCGGCTGCGATTTGCTGGATCAACATTGTCTCCATTTTAGAACTCCGTTGTTCCGTAAGTTGTCCGCTTGTAGGCACTGCCGCCTACGCCGCTGGACTTGCCTTCGGTTGGCTTGAAGCCATCCACGATACCTTCCTTGAAGACTCTGTTGCCGCCGAGGAATGGCGTCCGTCCGACGACCTCTCGGATCGCTTGACGCTGACGACCCGGCGTTACATCGCCGCCCATCAGCTCGCTGCCAGCATCGGCAACACCAGCAAAGACACTCATTCCATCGCCGAACACCAAGCCATAGGTTGGGCCAAGGATCGCCTCTGCTACCCGCTGGCGGCCATATGCTCCGTTGTCTGCTTGTTCAACCGTCGTGCGGAAGATGTCGCCGAGGAGACCAAGGCCACCCGCCTGCATGAACGCAGTGGTGTACCAGCCTGCAATGGCATCAAGCTGCTCATCGGACCACTCGGGGCCAACAATGTTGCTGAAGCGGGTGGTTTCATTGATACCGACGCTTTTGCCCTCTTCGCCGCCGCGTGCCATCACCAGATCCTTACCAGCGATGGAGCCAGCAGCGACCGCTGGGCCGAGGGTCATAAGCAGTGCGGGCTTCTTCATGTACTGCGCCGCAGTCCCATAGTCGCCAGCCCGGATTGCTTTCCATGCTTCGCCCGTCTCATCGACCAGCATCTCTTTGGCGAACCGCCCATACATGATGCTGAATGATTTAAGCTGATACGCCATGGCTCCCCAAGGGTTGCTGGCGAACAGCGGCATGTCGTGCGGCTTCGGCGAAAAGATCGTTGCGTCGGTGAACCGAATGACTGCACGCTCAAAGGCGTGGTCCGCATCTGTGCCACCACCCAGCTTTGGGATAGGCTGATCCGCCTCATACGTCATGCCGAACTTTTTAAGCTCACGCTTGTGACGCAGGTACGCTGGGCTGTCTTTGGCACCAATCCCCATCTTCTTGATGGCTTCCATATGGTGACGAAGGCCATGCTCGCCGATGGCGGCTGCGCCAGCGCGCTGCATGTTCGTCCACGGAGTAAGGCCCGTCAACTTGAAGAAGGTGCTCTGCAAGATGTTGTTGCCATCCCCGATGAGCTGCGCCATCCGCTCGTGGGTGATGCCATCCATGGCCACACCAATCCGGCGGATGGTGTCACGGTACTCTTTGTCGCCAAGGTACTTCGACCACCCCTGCCACGCAGCCTTAAAATCGCCGCTCCGAATGATCGGCATGGCGATGTCTGAGAAGGACGAGATGGTTGCGTAGGATAGCAAGGTGACGTTTTGGAAAGCCCGGAAGGCGCGGGAGGTGCCACGCATTGCCTGACTGGCGTTATCCGCTGGGCGGCGCATCATCAACTTCGCGAAGCCGTCAATGGCGTTGAGATCATCTGGGTCAATTTGGGCGGGGACACCCTTGAAGTCAGCGAGGGCATCAACGATAGCATCGACACGTCGTTCGTAGGTGATGGGTGGCTCACCTCGGGTTCCGCGATAGGCATCCATCAGGATGCGCCTTGCGGCTGCTGGGTCCGTGCGCCCAACACGGACTGCCTCCTTCCCAAAGTCATTCGCAGCTTTTGGTGGCAGCATGCTGATCGTAATTGTCTCTTTGCCTTCTGCTGCTTGCACGCCGTCAGGACCAATGACTGTCCTGTTCGCCGCAAAGTTCTTGTCGGTTTGCAGAAGCTCAATGATGCCTTCTTCGCCCAGTTGAGCAGCCTTGGCGTAATCAGCAATACCATGGCCATTCAAGCCGAAGTGGTCGGCCTGCTGGATCACACGTTCGGTTTCGTCGAAGTAGCGGACGACGGTCGCAAGGAGCGACTGCTCCTGATACTTCTGCGCGCTCTCAAGCAGCTCAGGTGCTGCCTGATGGAAGCGCAGCAGACGGCTGAAGTCGGTGCTGTCGATCAAGGAGGAGGGGCTATCGAAGTCAACGACACCTGTGTCATTGCCCGTGATGTTGTTGAAGACTTTGTCGGCAAAGGCCTGAGCGTCGTCATTGCTGATCGTCGTCCCAGCGTTTGCACGCTCCTGCTTGACGTAAGCAAACATCAGGCTCTTGAAGCCCTTCTCGTCGCGTCGAACGATTTCTGGGTTCCACACTTGCGGGAAGTAATCAGGACCAAGATCCCCGACCAGAATGCCAGCGTCCTTCATACGCCGCAGTTGGCCTTGGAAGTTGTCCCGCAGTGCAGAGAACATTTGACGCTCTTGGTCGTTGCGCAGCTCGCTGGTCTTGCTAGGGTCAATCATAGCCGCCCGGATACGCTGAAGCGGAGCAGGCTCTTTGAATGCAAAGCCCATGACCTTGTTGCCTTGAGCAGCCGTGGTCATGTAATTGCCCACCTTGCTCAAGAAGTTCGCTGGCATACCCGGCAAGTTGTTGAGACCAACGATGCCGTAGCCTTCGCGCTTCACACCCTCGAGCAGAGGCATGATGATATTTCCGGTCATCCGGGTGTGCTCAGCGGTAAAGTTGGCAAACTTGTCGGCCAGCTTTTTCATCCCGGCTTTGTTCAACCGCTGCTCAGCGCCATCGAACAACGACCGGAACATGCGATCCATGCCAGAGCGCGTGCTCTCTCGAGAGTTAGTTACGATGTTGGACACAGCTTCGGCCACAGCCGGTGCGACCTCGTTTAGGCGCAGGTAGTCTTCGACTGCACCTGCGCTGCTTGGAGGAAGCTTGAGGTCGGAAGCCACTAACTCCCAGAACTCTGCGCCCAAACCTGCTTTGACGACGCCGTCTTCATCCGGCGCAGCGAGCAGGTCAGGGGACTTGAGACTGCGAACCTGATCGCTGTCAAAGATGGCAATCACGGGCAGGGCTGCGCCCTTACGCTCAGTCGTGCCGATGATGCCTTCGTAACCCGCAGCCATGAGGTCATTGTTGATGCTGGCTCGGGCTGCGCTCTCGCTCATACCGGAGCGCTCAAGGACATCGACCGCAAGATTGTACAAGTCATCGCCATCGATGCTTTCATTGATGGACTGGCCGAACTGTATGAGTGCTCGCTCGTCCTTCTGGCCAACGGCGCTTTGCATCAGACGCACCAGTTCATCGTCGGCACGATACACTGCATTCTGCTGGAAGTTGGCCACGCGACTTGCACTGGTCACGACAGGGGCCACGTCGTCGAAGCTTTTACCCGTTTTGACCAGAGCCTGTATCATACCTTCGCGCTGTTCAAACAGGCTGACCATCTCGTTGCGAAGGTCAATCGCATCGGCACTGGTCTCAGCGCTCGCTTGCTGACCACGAAGCTGAAGCAACTTCTCATCAAGCAGCTCCAAGCGGTCGATAAGGTCGGCTGCCCGTTCCTCACCTTCCTTGGTTCTGGGCATGGTGTCCGCCGTCTTGACGCTCAGAGCGCCATCCGGTTCTGAGCTGACGTAAGTAGCCAGTCCAAACATGCCCTCCGTTTGCACGCGCCCGTTGTTGTCCACTGGCGTGCCCTTACGGACAGGGACATACAGAGCTGCTGGCAAGCCGTTGGGCATGATGTTGAACGCACCCTTCGTGAAGCGCTGAATGCCAAGGCGCAGCGCTTCTGTGCCTTGCTCCAAAGCTTCGCTGAATGCGTCTGCCGCAACTGGGGGTGGGACCGCAGCCCCAACGCCATAGGACGAAGCGATTGGGCGCTTCTTGCTGGCAAACATATCGCCGTACTTCATCAGGCCGGGGTAAGACTTCTTCAGATCGCCATTAGCAATCAGCCCGTTCACCAAGTACGCGCTCCGATCCATGTAGCTGCGAGCAGACCGAAGGAATGCGGCCCGGTCGGGGCTCTGCGGGAAGACGTTTTCAAAGTTGGAGCGACCAGCCAGTAGCTCGACAACAGCATCCGTCATGAAGTCATCAGCAGGCCTGCCGTTGATCGACTTAAATGGCATGTCGTTGCTGGCCCGAATGGCCATACGGACAACGTCTCGGACTGGATCATCATCCGTGCCTCGGGTTAGGCCCTGAGCAATCTTGCGCAACTCAGAACGCATGCCCTTAAAGCTTGCGCTGGCATCCGTCATTGCTGCCTTGCCGAGCTGGGAGGCCTCTTCACCCAGAATGTTTGCCAACACCTCGTTTCTGATGGGGCCATTGGCTTGTTCGTTCGTCGCGCCTACCATGTTCATCACACGGAAGAAGAGCTGACGCATCGTTGCTGTCATCTCTGGATCACGGCGCACCTGCATCTTGCGTTGCAAGCTGCGAAGCTGAGGTCGAGCGGAGAACGATATACCATCCAGCGAAAGGCCATTCTGACGAGCCTCGCGGATGCGCAGGTTGTCTACGACGCTGTCTTGCGGCGCTAGGTTTTCCTTGCCACCAGCACGCTGGTAAGCACCCAAGATCTCGTAGAAGTCAGTGAGGTCGTTACGGTCAGCGGCCAGAACCATCTTGCGGAATAGTTGCCGTGGGGTGGAGCCATCGTCGTATTTGCCGCGTTGCTTAGAGGCAGGCGGTTCGGCGTCAGCCATCCGCTTCATCTTTTGGGCAATCAGCTTTTCGCGCTTGCCCATCGTGTCCCCTGCGCCAAAGCTGAACATGTTGACCAGCTCGTCCATCGACGCATCGGTCGGAATGTCGTTGGCATCCAACGCAGCGTCGAACTTCTCGTTACCTTTCTCCAGATTGCCCTTATAAAAAGCACTGCCGACCGCTTGTGCGGCCCGGTCTTTCTTGACCTGCTTTACGCTGTCAGTGACCTGACCAGTTGTGAGCTGGTTAGCAGCAGCATCACGCTTGTTGCGCTCTGACCGCTTGCGGTTGCGGACGCGACTCTGCTGAGACTGACCGCTCTCCTTGAGCTGGTACTCGTGCGCGTATCGGTTCTCCATCCGCGTGAGCAACTTGCCAATTAGGCCGTCGTCATCGATCTCCCGTGTGATCCGCTCGTATACATCCGGCGCGTAGTCATTGAAGGTAAACAGCAAATCTTCTTGCTCGGCAGCCAGACCGCTCGCGAACCGTTCGTCCGTCGCGTAGGTCTTGGTCATGTCGTTCAGCTCGTTCATGTCTCGGATGAGGCTGAACCGGATAGGCTTGAGCGGCAAGAACGTGCCTGTGTTGTTACCGTAGACCTCACCGCCAGCTCTGTCGGCTAGGTACTTGTTCTGCGCTGAGGTGTTGGTTTGCCCAAAGACAAACCTCATGAACTTGCGCATGACCGGCTCGTAGGACTTGCCGAAGTCCCGCGCTTCAAGCCACTCATTCCTAAGCTGGGTCAACTCGCCGTAGCGCTTCCGAATGTGGACGCCATCGTTCGTCTTTGGAGGCCGGTCAAAGTCATTGAGGCGGTACTCTAACCGCTGAGTGTCGCTGAGAATGTTCGAGAACATGGGGTCGAATTGTTCCGGCACCCCGCCGCTCATGAAGAAATCAAACAGCTTGCGGAATACGTCCTTGAGCTTCTCAAAGAAGGTGTTCCGACTTTCGCTCAGGGCGCGACGGAAGACTTTATCGCTGCCCCACTTGGTGAACATGTTGGCAAAGACTTCGTGGAAGTTCTTACCGACGTCCAAGCCTTGTGGCGCACCAGACAATCCAATTTTGTCTAGCCGCAGGTTGCCCAGATCGTCGATGTAGTTTGCCAGTTCAGCAAAGAACGCGCCCTTGACCTTTGGCGTCAGGACATAGTCCACGCTCCAGTGAGCCATCTCGTGCAACATAACGTGCGCTGGGTGGAACTGGCCGTCCGGGTTTAACTCAATGGTGCCACCAGACAGGAACTCTTGCTGCTCAACACCGATTTCATCAGTGGTTGCAGCCGCAGCACGGTAACGCCCAGCCACGGTGCTTCGGTCTTTCGCATCAACTTCGCCGAGACGTGCGAAGGTTGGCGCACCATCGGACTGGATGCCACTAAGGATGCGCTTTACCACGTCCAAGGTTTTGGTGTTGTGCCCCTTGAAGATGGCGTCGAGCGCATTGTAAGCGGCGAAGCGGGTGCCCTGCGGCATGATAATGCCCTGCGGCAAGACCCGGCTCATGTAGCTGTACATCATGATGGCGCGTGCGGCCAGTTGACGGGCATTGCCTGTGCCAAGGTCTGCACGCAGCATCGTACTTTCGCGCTTCAGCAAGTCAGCATAAGTGTTGAGCGGCGTGCCCTCATCGATGAAGAGCTTGAACATCGCCTGTTCTTCAGCCGTTTCCGGCTTTGGCAGTTCGACGTCTGCAATATCTTTAAGCTGTGGTGGGCCAGCAAAGGCAGCGTCCAAGCTGTACACTGTACCGGGTAGGTTCATCCGGTTAGTGTCAATCGGCGTTGCCTCTTTAACGGCAGCAGCCAGACGGGCGTACTTACCTTTGGTCGGCTTCTCTGCTGGCAGGAAGTAGGCCTTCCAGTTGGACGGGTCGAAGCGAGGTTCCATAACCTGCCCATCGCGAGGAGCGCCAATAAGCTCACGGAAGCCATCACCACGCTCGATTTGGCCTCGACCTATCTGGCGCACTGGGCGATCAATCTTGCCGGGGCCAACATAGGCCACGGTCAGGACGAGATCCGCTTTCTCGACCGGCAGGTCTGGATAAGACGCGGCACCGACACGATCTGCCGTTGCCCCTAAGTCAATGTGCGTCGTGCCATTTGCGTCGATGAACTCATTGATGGCGATCTCGCGTTGGGCTTGCTCTGCATCGCGAGTGACACGGTCGAGTTCATTGTTTTGGTGGAACTTAGCCAGCACCTCTTTGGCATCATCAAAGTCAGCGCCCGCAAATGAGCGGTCCAAAGTTGCGTCGTAGATAATGAAGTTGCCGCGATCAATTTCCTCAATGCGACCGCTGCCCGTCAGAGCTTGCACCCGCGATCGGTTCATATACACAACGACACCATTTTGGGCCGTGATGCCTACGCCGCCGTCAGCGGCGGTCAATTCTGCAATCTCTTGTTTGCGCAGGCGGTTCACAAAAGCCATGGCCTGCGTGCGTGCCTCAGCTTCTTCCTTGCCACGGTTGATGAGCTGCTCGAGCTTCTCGTTGAACGCATCCTGTTCAGATGGAGCCAGATCGTCGTAGTTACGGACATCGGTAGCCATCGAACGTCCGTAAGCGTCATCCCCGACAATAACCTTTCCATCACTGTCGAGGCTCTTCTTTGCCAGCTCTTCGGCGTAGTTTCGTGCCACGCTTGCACTCGTTGGAGGACGGAAGCCCTTGGCAAACATCCACTGGTAACGTCCCGGCTTTCGGGTCGTCCGACCTGTCAGCGGATCAATGTTGTCCGTCAGTGAACGACCAGCATTCTCGCTGGTGGCCATCTTTTCAGCAGACTTCGCCGTCCGGTCAGCAACACGTTCTGGCGTCTGACCAGAGATCTTGCGTCCTGCGAATATCTCATCCAGAGCCTGCGTGGCTGCATCAGCAGCTCCCGTACCCCCTCGCTGCAAAGCGGCAACACGCTGCTTCAATCGAGCGATCTCTGCGGGAAGGAGCTGGCTCACACGGTTCACCAGTGCAGTGCTATCGGCAACCAGAGCCTCTTCCAGAGCCTTGTTTGCAGCTCGGACGTCTTCGACAGGCAGGCCAGCAGCTTCTGCTTCTTTGGCGATGTTTGCTTCGATTGCAGCTTCGCTGACGGCTTCGCCTGTTGCGTCTTCAACTTTCTCTTTGTTGAGGACAGTCGAAACAGCAACTTCAGCCGCGCTGGGTGTCGATGCTTCTGCGGTCAGTGCGCGCTCTGCGAGGATTGCATCGAGATCGACTTTCGACAGACCAGCCGATGCTGGCGTGTTTGATAGTTGCTCACGGCGAATGACGTAAGCCTCGATCTCCGGGTCTTTATAGACGTTCTTTCTCTTATCCACAGACAGGTCGAGGCCTGCCTCGTCGGCCATTTTCTTCGCCTTGCTCGAAGGGTTGCCCTTTGGCTTAGTGTCCTTGGCCTTCGCGGGAGCAGCTTCTTCTGGAGCGTCAGTTGCCGCGCCTTCGGTCTGCGCGGGGGTAGCGGGTTCGCTGGCTGGAGCCGCCTCTGCTTGCTCTGGAGTAGCGGTACTGGTAGCCGCTGGAGCGTCTTCCGGCACGTCGAAGCCATCAAGATCGAATGTCGCCGCAGACGCCTCGAGGCTGTTTGCTTCTTCCAGCAGATCATCTTCAGCATCAAAATCGCCACGGGCTGCCGCCTCTGCTGCGTCACGGCGCAGCTCTGCGACTTCCTCTTGTGGTGTGATTTCTGGAGCTGAAACGGTGGGCTGCTCGGGTGCAGATGGAGCTGGCTGAGCAGGGCCGGGGCCAGTGCCTCGGATTGCACCCGAGATAGCGCCAGCCGTACCACCGATGCCAGCACCGATACCCGCACCAAACGCTGCCTCCCCGGCAACGTCAGCAGCCAATCGGCCAAAGCTAAATTGATCTTGCAGGCCGAGCTTGATGTCTACGTTCTGTTGGCCAACTGAGTAAACGCCCCCGAAGCCAGCGCCCAACACGCCTTCCGCCACAGCACCGCGTACAGCACCGGCACGAGCGCCTGCCATCGTGGTACTGGACCCTGCAAGACGTGCGGCTTGAACTGCTTTAACAACACCCTTACCACCAGCGCCGACAAAGCCACCCACAAAGTTAATCGGGTCGAGGATGAGCGCTTTACCGTAAGAGGGCAGAGCAGTGCCAGCGCCTACGCCGCCTGTCTGGAAAAAGGCAGGCAGCTTGTTGTGAGCGTCACGGAGACGGGCCTGACGCGCGCGGCTCTCAGGCGTAGCGGCCTCGGCTCGTTGATAAGCGTTGAAGGGGCCGACAGTGGCGTTCAGTTTGGAGAAGGTCTGGTCGTCGTAGAACTTACGCATAAGCTCTTCGTCGTCAGATATGTAGATGCCCCGGTCTTCAAATTCAGCACGAACGTCCGCGATGACACGCGGGTCGCTCATGATGTCCTCGCCGCGAATGTCGGCGTAAGTGGTTTGTGGGGCAGAAGAAAGGGCCGAAGAACCCAGCAACGAGGATTTGCGGAACATTAGAAAACTCCATTTGTTCCGCCGAGTATCGCTGTCGTGTTTTTAGTTGTCGTCCTAGTTGCCGGGAACGAGACGAGCGCCTTCTGGGAGGCCGCTGTCGTCTGCTCCAAATATGTCCATCTGAGTGACGTTTTTAATGCGAGGTGTAGCGCCAAACGCATCTTCAGCGATGAAACGATGCTGACGGGTGGCCTGACTGATGTACTTCTTGAAGTCACCTTGCAGCTCTGTGACCTCACTGCTGGTGAAAACGCTGCTCATGTTAAGTGCAGTGGCGAATTGACTTTCAGCATCTGCAATAGCTCGGTTGTAACCGGGAAATTGCGACCACGCTTGCTGCTGGGCAGTGACCTCACGGGCAACCATGGCCATGAAAATTGGCAGCAGTCCCTTCTTGTTTTTGATTGGCGTGTTCTGAAGACCCGTGCCACGCTGAGCTTCAAAAGCATCGAATGCGGACGCCATGGCGCGGACAACGGCTTGCTGTCGGTCAGGTGACCCTTGGAGTAGCTCCCTGCTCAGGGGGGTCCGACCAATCGATGAACGCCGAGACTGTCCAGAACTATCGGTGCTAAACTCCACCCCAATGCCATACCCGCCTAAAGCTTCAACAGCCGCAGACACCGTTGCATCAGTGACTATTTCATCGGAGAGGTCGATTACTCGATCAGTCTCAGTGGCCTGACGGTCAATCTCAGCCTGTTCAGTCGGATCGACTTCTAATGATGGGTCATTGGCAGCTTCGAGAATGGCGTTGATTGCGTCGTCATATAGGGCAGCCGCTGCCGCTGGGTTGTAGGCTTGATGTTCAGACGCAGGCAACAAGTCGAGCGCATAGGCTCCACCTGCCGCATAGATGGCGACAGGATCGTTTGCTGCCGTCATGGCTTTGAACCGCATCAGTTGCCCAGCCCGTTGCTCAGCGGCTTGCTTGCGGGCGTACAGCGTATTTCCAGCGGCTTTGACCTCGGCAACCAAGGCTTCCTGCATCTGGGCAATCTCTGCACCTTGATCAGCAAGCAAGTCATTGACGCTCGTGAAGGTTTTTTCCTGCCGCAGGATCTGATCTCTTTGCCTTGCGACTTGACTGGTGTCGTATATGCCAGCGGAATTGAGCTGAGCTTCGAGTTCTGCCAACTGTTGCTCAGTGATGTTAGGCGTCATCGTGATGCCGCCATCGCCCATCACAAAGTAGGGACGCATGATCGCCGCAAACTCGTCCACCGCATAAGCTGGAACAACACGGTTGTTGAAGATGCCAGTGTTGTTCACCTCATCAGTCAGGATGTCCTCCAGCTTAATGGACTGTGCGTCTTTACCTTCGCCAACGCTAATCGCCATTTGATTTGCTGGACGCCCAACCAAAAGTCCGGCTTTGAAGGTTTCGGTGTCGAGTTCTGTTTCATAGCTGCGGTAGAACTCAGTGTCCTTCAACGCAGCAATGATTGCCGCATCTGAAGCCTGTGACCCACCAGCTCTTGCGACAGAGATCGCAGTTTGTTGGAGCGTCTCAAGTCCATTTGGACCCAAGAAATTATCCGGTCTCTTTTGATAGATGCCCTGCATGTCGGCGTTAAGCGACAACTGCAAACGAAGATCCACGGGGACTTGCGACGTGGCGGAACTTGCTGCGGAGGTTGGGGCTGAAGCCGGAGCTGAAGCCGGAGCCGGAGACGGCATGACTGGGCCAGCGTCTGACACCACAGCAGGTGACCGGCCAGAAGAGGCGGAAGGTGTTGACTGCGCCGTCATGGTCTGAGGAGCCATGCCTGTTTCGCTCAGGTAGTTGTAGCCGGGGAAGCGGTCGTCTGAGAGGTAGCGGTTGGCTGGGTCGCTGCGCCATTGATTGAACTGACTTGTCCAGCGGTATGCGTTGTCCGCCGCACGTTGCGAACTGATACGCTCGTTCTCTTCGACAATCGACGCCTGTAGGCCACGCGCCCACTTGAGGTTATCGGTGTTCACCTCCATGCCAGCAGCCGACAAAAGATCCTCGGGGTCTTTTTGGCCATTGGTATCCTTGATCATCTGGCGGACAAATGTCGTGCGCTTGACCTGTATGTCGAGGTCTTCAGCTTGACGCCTGCGCTGTTCGCGAAGTTCATCTTCCTGCTTCTTGCGCAGGTTATCGGCAGCCATACGTTGGATGGACATGCCATCAGGCAGAGCTACGGAGCCACCGGGTGTCGTGGAACCTAGCTGCTTGACCTTCGCATGAAAGTCCATGGCTGTGGCGTAGGGGTTTGACGCCTTCCAGCGCTCAAACTCTTCTCGGATGGCGGCACGCTCACTGCGGATTTCTTTCCGCCGTTGCCCCATCGCAAGGGATGCTTTGCCAACATTGTAAAACATCAATAACCGCCTCGAACTTTGGAACCCGGATTACGGGCGTCAATCTGCTGTATCTGCCGGTAGGAAGGTGAACTGTAAGAACTTCGGTTGCCTTCAAAAGATGAGGCCAGATCAGAGAGAGCATCGCCCAAACCAGTGAAGCCATCACCCTGTCTTTCTACCGCTGCGTTGGCGTTGCTGCCGTAAGCATCTGCAATGTTGCCATAGCCGGAAATTAAGCCACCCAGCATACCGGCAGGTGCGCCAAACGGCTGAGTGCGTGCAGTAGGCAGATTGAAGCTTTGTACGGCAGACGGTGCGTTGAGCTGCTGTCCAATCGCACTTGGAAGGCCACCAGAGAATTGCGCTGAGTTCAGACCGACCGGAGTGTTGTAATCGTTTGCGCTGCGGAACTGTGCATTCAAGATCGTGGAGTTGATCCCAATCGGAGCGCCAACATTCTCGGTGGGCAAGGTGTTCATCAGGCCGCGCCGCTGGTCGAAGCCAGCGAGGCCGACATTCGCTGTCTCGCCCATGATTGCATTCCGGGTGGCAATGTCGCGCTGGATGTCGTCAAACAACAGGCCACGCTCACCGGAGATGTACGCCAGTGCTTGTTGCTCGGCCTGCATCTGCGAGGCAGCCAAGTCGTCTGCGAGACGCTGAGCCATGCGACTGCGGGTGTCGCCCGGATCGGTGGCTGCGATGCCACGACGGCGGAGGTCAGCCTCGTTGAGGCTGGCCATCTGCTCGATGACTTCGTCGTAGCTGTCTCGGGCCGTGTCTCGGTAGCGACCGACCTGCGCGTCGATCTGCTCTTGGGTCAACGGATCAAGACGACGAATGTCGCCAAGGCCTGACTGCACGTTGCGCAGCTCGTCTTGGAACCGGACAATCTGCCCGTCTAGTGCAGTACGGAAGACGCCCTCTTGCTCGCGCTCCGAACGGGCGATGCCTTGTGCGCGCTCAAACTGGTCAACGCTGTACTGGCGCTCAGCTTCTGCGCGGAATTGGTTGTCGTAGTATCGGCGCAGCTCTTCGTCACGTTCGCCTGCTGCAATCTGTTGCGCTCGAGCTAACTCGGCCAAGGCAAAGTCACGCTCCTCTGCGGCGATCTGCTGGTTCTGCAACATGAAGCCAAGCTGTTCGACCCGCTCTTGTGCGGCCTGCTTGTCTAAGAACTCTTGACGCTGGATGAAGTAATCACGCTCTTGCTGAAGCTGCGTGTTGTTCATCATGTACATGTCGAAAGCTTGCTTGCGCTCTTGGGCGGCAAGCTGACGGTTTAGCGCGTCCTGCTGGCGAGTGTACTGCTGCTCAGAATTGAAGGCATCACGTTGGAAGGCCAGAGCACTTCTCTGCATCCCGATGGCATCGTTCTGCTGATCGAAAGCCTGTTGCGCTTGTCGGCCTTGGGTCAGTGCGCCAAACAAGCCGAGGCCTGCTTGAATACCTGAGATGACGTTCCCGATGCTCATTCGTTACTCCTAGCCCAGACCCAGCGCTCGGCTGAACCCGGTGCCCATGTTGGCGTAATAATCGTCGTCCCGTCCAAGTTCGAGCGCTCGGAGATAAGCACTGTAGTCTTCGGGTGACATGAACTGATTGTTGAAAGTACCACCGCCTTGACGCTGCATGGCTCTGCGCCGCTCCAGCTCTTGGCGAGCAATCCGTGCAGCCTCGTCTCGCTCGAGGTCAGAGCGGCGAGAGGAGATCTGGTCAGTCAGGCGTTGCAGCTCATCCGCCGCTACGCTCGCATCAAACAGGTCGCGCTGACCTGTCAGGTCTTTAAGAGCCTGCTCGAAGTCACGGATGTCGTCCGGGCGCGACAGGCGGGCGTTGGCCAGCTCATCGAGCTGGGCCTGTGCATTGGTCTCGATCTGACCCTGACGGCCACGGAGTTGGTCAGCAAGCTGAGCGTAGGTCTCGTCTTGGTTAAAGAGCTGCTGACGTAGCTCGTTGGCTCGGTCGCCCGTACCGTAGGGATCAAGGTTGTTCAGAGCGTCAGCAAGACGGTCGCGGATGTCGTAGACCTCGCTGGCGCTCTGAATGTCGCGGAGCTGGCGGCTGTCACTGATCGTCCCGTCTTCGTTTTGCGTAATCACCATTGGGTTGAACGGCGCTCTCTGTACGTCCGCGCCGGGGACAGCAACCGGGTCGGTGCCGTAAAAGCCTTCCAGTGACGTCCCAATACCACCGATGTCTTCGCCCAGCGCATTGAGGTCACGCATCCGGCGGTCGCGCAGGTTCTGTACGACTTCGCGGTACGGATCGGTCTGGCTGGCCAAGTCGCTGAAGTCGTAGTTCAGATCGACGTTGAGGTTAGGATCGGTAATGCTGTCGAGCTGGCTGGTCAGGTTGTCGAGCGCCTGCATGTTGCGGTAATCGACGTCGGTGTACGAGCGGCCAAAGTTGGTAAGGTTCTGCTCGGCTTCGCGGCGGGCAGTATCGACGATGCCTTGTTGGCGGTCTTGATCCATTCCGAGACGATTGATGTCGTCGAGGGCGAACTGGATTTGTGACTGTGGGCTGCGCAGGTCTACATCGAGGTCGGTGCGGTAATTCTGAGCTTGCAGCATCAGCTCGCGCAGGGCGCGCTCTGCGGCATCGAGGTCTTCGTTGACAGTGTAGTCGCCGTAGCCAGCGAGGCTCGTATTGACGCCCCGGCCAAACTCGTCAAAGCGGTTTTGCTCAGCGGCGCGCTGCTTCAGCAGGCCTTGGAGCTGCGAGCGGTATTGATCTGCACCACTCAGGCTCAGGCCACCAGAGGTGTCGCTGCTGTAGCGACCTGCTTGGTTGCCCAGCATGTCGAGCTGGCCAAGTGCTGCGTTAATTGCCGAGACGTCATTGATCCCGTAGCCACCGAGGCGAGAGCCAAGTGTGTCCAACTGGGTCTGTAGGCCACGCTGGTAGTCTTGGTCACGCTGCTCACTGTAGCGGCGATTGTCTTCCTCACGCTGACGACGCTGCTCATCCAGCCGTTGGCGCTCCAAGTCCATCTGGCTCGTGTAGTAGTCCGGTTGTGTCGGGCTGGTGTTAGAGGAGCTGTTACTAGAGCCAGCGCTTGAAGTGACGCTTATGCCGGAAGATTGAGATGGAGCCGGAGCCTTTCCTCCAGTTACCTGACCGCCAAACTTGGTGCCACCAAAGGCCTGTGGTGAGGACAGGTAGGGCGCGTCCAGCATCATCTGACCAGACTTGTCACGGAACATCGTGCTGCCGCTGGTAGGGTTGTAGGCAAAGTTAGACTTTGACTGGAACCCCTTTGGAAGAAGGCTCTCGTAAAAACTCATTAGCTTGCATCCACGTAGTCGGCTTCGATAACAACATCGAGGGTGTTCACGGTGCCACTCAGGCTAGAGACGGCCACCTCTAGGTTCAGAGGTCCAGTGCGTGCGTCGATGATGATTGGATTGCTGGGCGTGAACGCTGCGTTAGAGGACGTCGTGACCGCAAAGCTCTGGCTTTGTGAGACGCCACCCACCTTGATGTCTAGGGACAGGGTGCCTGAGCCATCAGCCACGACAGCGTAAACTTTATTGATGCGCACCCGAGCGCCGCTAATCCGTTTGATGCGGTAATCGGTTGCGTCGGTCACGGGGCTGGCAGCGGTCCCGATCTCTTTGTCCATGATAAGCAGCGGGTACTGCTGAAGAACGCTGAAGCTCGGGATGCGGTCAATGTTGATCAGCAGGTTGCTGTCCAGCGAGGGCACGCCGTTGGCAGCGTCTTTTTGGGCTGTCGTGATGTAGCCAGAGAGGACGTCGGTCAGGGCGGATAGCTCGTAAGCGCCTGCTGCCGACACGCGGATAAACTTGCCGCTGTTCGCCGAGCTAGGCGAGGGGATGTCCACTGCGGGGTTAATATCGACGTTCTGGCTCTCAGAAACCTTGAAGCGCAAGCGCGGCGAACCTGAGACGTCTTCCAGATAGAACGTGTTAGTGGGGCCAGCGCTCAACGCGGTGCCGCCTGCGGTGACGTCCGAGAGGCCAGCCTTACCCGCGAGGCTGGTGGTTAGGCCATTGACCTTGGCTTGCGCGATGGCGTTGTCAGCGATCTCCAGCTTGGAGAACAGGATCTTGCCGCTTTGGGTGTTGGTGAACACCTGCTCCAGCATGAGGCCAGCCACCACTTGGTTGGCTGTGTTCTCTACGGTGATGATCGAAACAAGATCGCCGTTGGTGGCGGCGGTGTTCAGCGTGACGGTGTCAGCGCTGTTGTCTCGGACGTAGTCGTTCGAGCCACCTTCACGGAGAAGCAGGCCGTTTTGATAGACTTGGATTTCGGTCTGGTCGTCCATCACGAATGGGAAGATGGACTGAGTTGTCGTGACTTCTGCATCGACGCGCTGGAAGCTGGTGATGGCTGTCGCGCGGATTTTGTAGATCGTGACGACTTCAGCGCCGCCGCTGTTGTCGGTGGTCGTCAGGTCGTCCGAGAAGGTCACGGTGTCATTAGTGGCGCTGGTAACATAGTCGTTGCTGCCACCTTCGACTTGCAGCAAGCCGTTCCGAAACACCACAATTGTGTCGTCGCTGGTGTGGCTGTACTCCAAGACGGTCGTGCCGCTGGGGTAGGCCACGCCATCGCTGGCCCGGAGCGTCGTGCCAATGATGTAGTCTTGGCGACCGTTGAAGATTGGCGCACCAATGTCGCCTACGTTCTGACCGGCTTCACCGCGCAGCTCGGAGAGCGCAGCGATGGTGGTGAAGTCACCTGTCTCGCCAACGCGGAACTGAAGGCCAGCGGAGCTGTCGAGCTGGAACTCGACATTACTGTTCAAGTTGCCGTTGTCGTCAGTGAGGTTGTCGATCACCTCTCCAAGCGTCTTGCCGCCGACTTCGGCTTGCTGAAGATAGCGGATGACATTCTCAAACTCAGTTTGCACTTTGTCTGAGCTTGCGTACTCGAATGCAGCGGTCTGGCGGATGCCTGCCATGGTCTCTAGTTCCTTAGTTCGACTGCGAGACCGATGATGCGGAACAGCCCCTTACCGGAGTAGGTGAAGGTCAACTGAAGGCCACGATAGCGATGCTCGAAGGGTCTCAGATATTGCGCGGAGAGTGGCACAGAGCGGCGACCACTGTCGTCCGCATCTGTGAGCTGGATGGCCATAGCCCCCAGATCTCGCCCGTTTTCGTCTTGAGCTTCAATCCGCAACTCTCCATCACCAAACGCTTGGACCAGCAATGACTTGCTTTGCTTGCGGCCATCAAATGGCCCAGTCCAAAGCACGGGGGTTTTGGCCGTAAGGGTAGGGGTGGTGGTGTCCTCGTCTTCGACCTTGCCGACTTCGTAAATGCCGTAAGGTGTGCCGACAACGAAGTTACCGAAAAGAAACGCACCGCACGTCGCGTTCAAAAAGTCACTCGTAGACCAACGGGTCTGCACGCCGCCTTCACCAGCCACAAACGTCATGGTTAGGCGCGTGGTGTCGCCACTGCTGCCCAGCGGGAAATAGACATGGTACTGCTGTTCGTCGCGGTCGTAGACAGCGGTAATTGTCTCCGGGTCTTCGACTTGCGCAAACAAGCGGCGGTACTCGAGATCGATGCGCTCGCTGAGCTTGACCACGCCGACTTGCAGGCCGTTCTCACTGACGCGGCGGAGTGCATAGACGCCGGAGCGTGAGCAGTAGAGTAGGTCCGTGCCTGCCTGCTGGATCGTGTTGTGACTAGCGCAGCCAATGCCGACGTTAGTTTCCGTGTCCAGCTCGATGCGCGTGATGTCCGGGTCCATCTGAAACACGAATACGCGGTCACTAGCGAAGATGACGAGTTTGTCTTGCTCGAAGCTGGACAGGCCGGTGATCTCGTCTGCCGTGCCGAGCAGGTTTCGGATGTCCAGCGTGCCCGCGCGCAGGGCGCTTTCGCTGTTGGGGTCCGTATCATCGGCGTGCTTGTCGAGGTTGCCGTCTTCGCTGATGAGAACTTTGGTGCTGCTGGACTTTAGGCCAGCGAAGCAGGCGCGGTCTCGAACTGTGGTGCAGTAGGCGGGCAGCTCGGCGTTGAGGTGCGTGCTGGTGCTGGTGCGCCAGCGGTTGCCGGTGTAGATCAACGGCGGGAGGCCACGGACTGCGAAGACCAGCTCACGGTTAAAGACGGTCGTCGTCGTGATGGCGTTCGAGGGGTAGACCGTTTCACTCTCAATCCCAGTTTCTGAGATGAAGTGCGTGCCGTCGCCGTGTACTTCGGTGTAGGCAATCTGGTCCTTCGAGAAGAAGGCGATATGCTTAACACGGCTGTTAGCTGTGCGGCGCGTGACACCGGCATCGCGAACGATCTGGCCACGCTGGTCGCAGAAGCCATTGGTCAGGTCCACCAGTGCTTGGCCCGTGCCGGTGTCCATGTTGACAACATCGCGACTGGTGTCGAGGCCCGTGAATTGTTCGTAGGCCACGAACCGCGTTTTGTCTGAGCTGTTTGCACGGGTCGTGGTCATGTCGGTTTATCAAGGCCAGTGTTCGGGTCGGTGGTGGCTGCGTTTCGGGTCTTGTTGGTCCCGCCATCCCATGGCCGCATCTGGATCTTCGTGTTGCCCGCCGTCTGCCGCCATAGCTCTTGGTTCATTGTTCGAGCGAACTTAGGGCCATAGCTGGCCACACGCTCAGAGCCTTGCTGTTCGGCGTAGTAGAACAAGAGGCCAGCAACCATGATGTTGTCTGGGATTGCACTACGGTCCTGCATGGCGTGGTAGTAGGGCACAGCTTGCAGCGTGGTGCTGGAGTAGGGGTGCATCCGCACGTCATCGACGACCATGTTGGCCAACTCGATCATCATCGAGAGAGCCTCAGCCTCAACAGTGCTGGCGCTGAAGTCGCCATACCGGCGGAAGACCATGCGTGAGAGGTCTTCCAACCGGCTGTTGGCTTGGCCAGAAATGTGGGGCGTCAGGACATCATTCGTCACGGACTACGATCCCGCCCTTAAATTCTTTAGTCCGCTCGAACGCCGAAATGTCCTCTGCTGGAACCTTGTAGTAACAAGGGCCGGGGATCTGAGGCATACGGGGGCGGAAGCCAGCGACCAGAAGGCGACCAGTTTGATCGGCTACTGTCCGGTAGATAACAGGACCGGCTGGCGCTTTTTTCACGGCTGGCTTCGGGGCTTCGACTTTTTCGATTGTCGTCTCTTTGGCCGCAGCCTTTGGGGTCTTCGTCGCCATTGTTTTCTCCATAAAAAGAAGGGGGACAGCGTGCTGACCCCCTTTATGAACGAGTTACGTTAGGTTGGCGTCCGCCTTACGCAGCGCGTGCGGACCAACCTTCGATGACCGCATGTACCTTGTCTTGCATCAGCTCAAGGCCACACTCGGTGAGATATTCCGAGACCTCGGTGTCGGCACCGGGGTTCTGGCGGTTCTCAAGAAGCTGAGTGTCACGACCTTCGAGGTAGCGGTAGGACAGGTAGGGGAAGTCAACGATGACCATGGCCGTGTCCATGCCCGGAATCTGCCGGAATTGCGGGTGCAAATGAACCATCAGATCTCCCGCAAAAGTAGAATAACGGGTCAAGTTTACGCCGTATGCACCCTCGACTTGGGTTGGCTGCCAGCGGTCCTTGCCGAACTGCTGGAGGTGGTTTGCAACCTTCGCGCCAACGAATGCGATCTTGGAATTGCTGCCGAATTTGAAAATAGTTTCGGTCAGAGCCAGATCGAACTCTTCTTCAGTCAGGATGCCGTCTGCTGCGTTGATCGCAGAAGAAGAGGCCGTCGCAACATCGAACTTGTTGGTCAGAGAGGTCATCAGACCGCCAGTGAAGCGGCGTGGCTGAGCAGAAGAAGCGTTGTCTTCGTCCTTCTTGCCGAAGAACATGGCACGCTCGATGTCACTCATGTGCATCTTCAGAGCCTTCACGCGAGCCTCGTCCTGCTTGTCGCCAGTGCGCAAGTAGGTCGAGTTCATCGTGCCGGTCACAGAGAAGCTGGTACGGAAGATCTGACAGAAGTTCTCGATCATGATCGCATCGAAGCTAACAGCGGTCGGAGTGTCTGCACCTTCCTGCGCCGCAAAGCCTGCGATGAACAGCTCAGCGTTGTCAGCAATAGCGTGCGCCGTGCCGCCGACGTTACGGGTGACAGCCAGCGAAGTGCCGGTGGTGTCAGCAGTAACGTGCATGACTTCACCAGTGGCAGCGTTGACGACGATGGAGCCTGCAATAGCAAACTTGTTTTCGTTGTCGGCGTCCAAAGTGATGGTCTCGTTGCCGGTGCCGGTAGAGGCGACAACACCATTTACGGTCATCCGACGCTCTGGCAGCTCGTCACGGAAGTTACGGAAAGCCGGGTCATTCGTGCTTTCGGACTGACCCATGGACAGCAGCGCATTGAGGGGGCTGTTTCCATTCGGCTCAAGCAAAGTAAAGAGTTCACGGTAGTTGCGAGGGCGGAAGGTCGTGTCGAACTGACCAGTGCCGCGCAACCCTTGGATTGGGGTAGACATAGCAAAAGTTCCTCAAGTGGAGGTTATGGAAGAAGGGTGTCAGCTCGCGGGATTGCCATCGCGAGTAAAAGCGCATGTGGGGCCGAAGCGCCGCGCTGTAGGGGTGTTATACCGTGTACACCCCTACAGTGTCAAATATCTGGACTTTTAGCCAAATCGCTTGGTCATGGCAGCGTCAGCCATTTGGTCGAATGGCGTCTGTGGGTCCGATGGCGCAGCCGCTTCCGCCGCCCCTTGGCCAGCCGTGTTGCCCATTGTCCCGTTAAAGGAATAGGCCTGACGACGCTGGGCTGCCTGACGCAACCGTTCCATTTCTGGCTGGTTACGCATGTTCGCGAAATCACCCATGGCTCGGTCAGCGAGCGCAGGGTCCACGAAATCGTCGGTGGTGTAACCGCGCTCGTAGATGAAAGCCATAAAGTCATCAGCAGCATCGGTGGCAGTCGAGCCAAGGTGACGCTGAGCCGCCTGATCGATGTTGTTGCTAATCCGCTGCTGCATGAGCTGACCTTGCGTCTGAGCTTGCTGCGCCCCTGACTGACGCGCCGCATCAGCAACGCCCTGTGCTTGAGCCAATACCCGCTGCATCATCTGCTCGATGTTCGCCAGCTTGCTGTCAGTTGCGTTCTTGCTATCTACCAGCTCGCGGTACATCGGTGGGAGCTGCACGGCGTTCTGCTCCTCGTATTGAGCCAACATATCACCGCTCAGTAGCTCGTTAGGAGCTTGCCCCTTTTCGCCCTGCTGGGTGGTGTTTGTGTCGTTAGACTGCTGACCCATGGTCGGGTTGTGCTGCTTGGCCTTCAGTGCTGCGATGATCTCTTGGTTCATCATGTCAGCGTCGATGCCAGTGCGCTCCATGAGTTGGCTCACCGTGTCGATCACCGGCTTCATCTGTGAGTGTTTAAAGTTGAGGTCACGGTAACGCTCAAAGGTGCCAGCGATCTGCTTGTCGGTTAGATCGCGCTCTTGGTCGCCGACTTTGATCTTGTACATGGCCGACAGCTCTTCGTTGGAAACGGGTTCTGCTGCTGGTTCAGTGATCCTGTCACCCTCAGTCTGAGGGGCAGCGGCCTTCTCGGTCGCCTCACGGTTGTCGGTGGGAGTGCTGGCTGCCTCTGGGGCAGGGGCTTCTGGAGCAAGACCTTGAGCCTTGTTCACGCGGTCAATCAAACTGTCTGCCATGGTTTATTCCTTCCGGCCTTGGCGGGATGCAGGTTCATGCGCTTCCATTGGCAACTCGTTGGTTAGCTGCGCGATCCTGCGTTGGGGGAGATCAATAACCATCGCGGCGGCATCAACCCGCCCACGACGCCAATGGAGTTCTTCGTTTGTGATGTCTGGCGTCTGACCAAGGTTGACGACAGCGTGATACATCTCACGCTTCATCACCGTCACTAAGTCATGCCAGCCGGGGTGTTTGGCTAAGTCCTCAAGCGCCTTCAGCTTGGATCGGATCTCGCGCTCAGTCATCGACAAGCCATGCCTTCATCTTGTTCAGCCACTTGCGCTTTGGCTTCGGTGGCTCACTCAGGTGCAGCGGTGGCATGCGGCCATCTTTGTCGAGGCACAGGAAGGCCTTGTAGTCGTAGACGGGGCAGTCGCGGATCACGACCTCACAGTGGCCGTGGAAAGTGATGTCGTCGTAGGCGGCTCGGATCTTCTCGCAGAACTCACGCAGAGCGATGATCTGCTTGGTCGAGAAGTCGTCCTTGGCGTCTTGGCCGCCATGCATCGCAATGGCTATGGTGCCCGTGTTGTGGCCCTTCTGAGCGGCTGGGGTGCGCTCGATGTCTCGACCCGCGCTGATGCTGCCGTCCTTGTGGATCATGTAATGATACCCCACGTCGGACCAGCCGTTGCCCTCAACGTGCCACTTGCGCACGACTTCGATGTCATCGTGATGGTCGTAGCTGCTGGCTGTGCAGTGGAGAAAGACGCGATCTACGTGTCTGTCTGGTTTCTCGAAAGTGGTCAAAGGTGCCTCCCTTTAAGGTGTTAAGATTATTTACACCTTTTCGACGGTAGGAGCTACCCCGTCATCAAGCCGCCAGCGAAGACGAATGCTGCAAACTGAGCCACAAAAGCGCCCACGATGAACAAGACGACCTTGTTGGCGTTTGCGTTGAGCCGGGTCTGGGCCTCTTTGATGTAGGCGAGGTCGGACTTCATTACAGCAAGCTCGACAGCCAAGTTCTTTACGTCGTCAGTGGCCTTGCGCAGATCATCGACGTCTTTGCGCAGTTCGGCGAACGTAATTTCAAGGTTCTGGATTTTAAGTTCGACGTCCACTGACTGGCTCCGAGATTGGTTTGGTGGATGTTAAGGGCAGGGGGCTGGGCTGTCGTCCGGGTTAGGCACGGGTAATGATAATTTGACCGCGTGAATTGCTGTATCCGCGCGCCCCACTGACATTCGAAACAAGACTGCTGTCGTAGTAGGCCGAACCTCCACCACCGCCAGCGGCATCATTCCCGGCAGCATAAGCAGAGCCGCCGCCCCCACCGAAATAACCGGAGCCACCGCCGCCGCCGCCTTCGTTTTCGCTGCTCCCGTCATAGTCATCAGCGCCACCGCCGCCAAAACCAGCGCCAGCTTGCTTGGCAGATGGCGCTGATGTTCCCAAAGAACTGGTCCCCTGAGCGCCCCGAGCGGTCGTGGTCCCCCCACCGCCGCCCCCTGCGTTGTCAACAGTAGACCCAGCAGTACCGGATAAATTAGCTCCTCCTCCTCCCGCACCGCCGCTTCCGACGGACCGGCTGCCCCCGCCGCCGCCACCGCCAGCAATAATGATTGCAGAAGATTGGGACAGGCTCGTTCCACTGAACAAGCCACTCAGCCCACCGCCGCCACCACCAAGTTCTCCGCCCAGACCCTGATCCGCTGGGGTGCTGGAGTTTACGTAGGATTGGGCTAAGTCGCCGCCATCGCCAAAAGCGGTGCCGGGTTCACCAGACCCTCCTGAGGTGCCAGAACCGCCACCTCCGTAGCCACCAAAGCCCCACTGGATGTTCGTCGCGTTAAAGCCCAGTGCCCCGAGCAGCAGAGTGTAGGTCGTCCCCGGCTGCAACTTCACCTCGCCAACCACTCGTCCCCCAGCGCCGCCATTCCCCGAACTCCCAGAGCCGCCCCCAGCCCCACGGACGTCAAACTCAACATCGACAGCCTGATCTACCGTGATCCGATACAGGTGGGGCAGGGCATTGGATTGTGTGCGATTGGAGCCAGTAGGTGCAGTCAGCGTTACCGACGCGCCAAGGACGGAGAAGTCTACGTCAGTCGCCGTGCCACCAAAGTTGAAAGGTAAATACGACAGGACGGGGTCGAAGACCGACACCACAGTCAGAAAGGGAGCGCTGAAGATTGGCATTTAGCTGACCGTGATAGACCCGAAGACAAGAGTAGCGGTCGTTGCGCTGCTGTCCGCTTCAAGCACAAAGCCACTCAAGATCATAACTGGCCCCGCTGAACCGCTGGCGCTGGGCTGAGGCTGGGTAGCGTCCAAAAACTTTGTCGTCATCGTAAAGCCAGACGAAGACAGCGTCAGAGCCGAGGTGCTGGCATCTTCTTTGATGGCAATTGTGAACGGCGTCATGGGCGCACACAGATGCGCGTTAGCAATCGTAAGCGTACTGCCGTCAGTCGCCAAATCCATGACGTGATTGTTCTTGTCAGAGACATCAAAACTTGCGCCAGACGATGTCGCCCCAACAGCCAAACCGCTCAGAGTGAGATCGTTAATCGTGGCGTCAAGGTTGCCGCCCACGAAGTTGGCGATGTTGCTGGGCGTGGCGTTGAGGTCGTTGGCCACGGTGGTGATGGCTTGGCCAACGCCGATGTTGTCGGCCACAGTGTTAACG
>Ga0213865_10000347_pt1 | contig 31393 bp, 18 predicted proteins | sample PICome_6_FD_160100 | JGI IMG/M metagenome (GOLD analysis project Ga0213865, IMG submission 160100) | Coastal seawater microbial communities near Pivers Island, North Carolina, United States - PICO282 | ecosystem: Environmental > Aquatic > Marine > Coastal | place: USA: North Carolina...
CCCTTCTGATAAGTCTCCAGTATTATGATTGGAGATATCAGATGCTTGACCTGTTAAGTTTGCGGTAATCGTTCCCGCAGAGAAGTTACCAGATGCATCACGGGAAACAATCGCAGAACCAGTGTTCGCATTTGTCGCAGTAGTCGCAGAGTTGTTTACCTTACCCGCAGTACTAATCGTTGCAAGTTTTGTATCTGCAATTGCGGCATCTGATTTAATGTCTGCGTTGACAATAGTGTCAGATGCAATACTTGTTGCAAGTGTAACCGCACCAGTACCATCAAAGGATACCGCACTGGCAGTAACATCCCCTGTTAGAGAGAAGTTTCTACCCGTTGCAAGTGCCGATGCAGTAGAGGCGTTACCTGTTACCGCACCAGTCAGATTACCTTCAAATGTATCTGCAACCAGAGTCGCAAGACTGAATGAGGCATCCGCAGTGTTGATAATTCCTGTTGGTGTTGAGTCATACTCGTCAATCAGTTTCCACTTCTCATCTGTGACATCAAAGAATATACCCGCATGGGTATATCCAACACCACTTGTACCAGTGTTTCGGTTAGTGAAGAAACCAGTATCAACATTTACTGGAGCAGCAGAACCAGTCCACTTGTCACCCACGGTGTGACCTGTAGTTGCACCGAATTCAATGTCGATATTATCACTGAGTGTTTGTGCTGACCCTGTGATACTAATACCTGTTGCTTGAGGTGATGCAGAATCATAACCCCATTCAAATGTGTCTGGTGTTCCTGTTGCATCAATCTTCACATAGAAGTTTGTTGATGATGTTCCTTGGAAATGTCCACCAAAGAAAGCATCGTCAAGGCCAGAACCTTGGAAAGTTGTATTCGCTTCACCAATCGTATCACCCTCATTGAGACGATACATTGGAGAACCTTGGGTTACATTAGATGTACCTACAGTAGTCTGACTACCCAGAATGGTAAGGTTACCATCGACTTGTAAGTCCGTCCCGATGTGTGCAGATGTCTGAACACGGAAAGAACGAACAGAGTGGTTCTGTTGATTGACCAACAGAATACCGTTATCTGAATCACCCGATTGAACAACCCAACCCAAACACATAGGGAAGTTTGGGTATGTCGGAGATGCATTCTGGTGTGAACCAGGCGTAGTCACGGATACGAAGAAGTTCGTTCCATCACTCAAGTGTGCAGTGTTTACTTCGGTCAATTGACCAGCAATCAAACAGTGACCATATGAGTTGTTTGCGATATCTTGAGCGGCAATACCTTGAGCGTTGTATGCATTCACATCTGTCGCATCTGCAAGACCGATAGTTGGAACATCAATAGAACCTGAAGTGTAGTTACCAGAGAAGTATAGTGCAGAACCTTTCTTAATAGTTGCACCAGTATTGTTGAATACTCGTTGATGTTCCTGAGTACCAACCTCGTGAACCATACCAGTGATATCATCATTGTAGTTAAGTGTCTTATGCTTGTTATCATAATACAACAGACCTTCACTATATGGTTGATGTGAGTCAAATCTTGTGGTATCAAACTGAATGTTCAGAAGTGATGCTGAATCCGCAACCAACTGAGTAGTCTTTAATTTACTTTCTACACGCAAGTCATCAAAGTGTTCACTCAAACCATCAACAAGGATAATACCGTTATTTGAGTCAGCGACCAGAACACGACCAATGTGGAATGGATAACCAGTATCAACGGTTACGGGAGTTTCTGTAACAACACCCGCAGAATCAGCAGACAAGAATAGAATATTACCCGCAGTCATTCCACCCGTGTTTACATCACGAACCAGACCATAACGAGTTACCCAACCGTGTGCGCCATCTGGAATATCCATTGTCGCAAGACCAGTCGCTTGACCAGTTGTAGAGGTGTTTGCTCTTGCAAGTGATACTTGTGGGTGTTTACCATGAGCCGTTCCAGAGATGTATACTGCATCACCATTACTGATTGCAGCACCAGTCATGTTATGAACATACAGGAAAATTTCTTGACCAATGTTCAGTGTGACATCTGGATTTGGATTATTCTGTGTATCAAGAACAAGTGATAGACCCTTTTGATGGTCTGAGTCAAAATACAATGTTCCAGCAGCATTTGAATGTCTTGATGTGAGAACACTAAAGTTAATTCCATCAACAACCGCAGAATCTAATGTAGTCTTCGCAAAGGTTACATCATCGGTAGTTCCGACTGATTGACCAATCGCAACTGAACCATCGGTGATTGTGACACCAGTTCCACCAGAGAAATGCGCTCTTGTTTCAGATGCACTTGGGCCAGTGTATGTGATTACACCCGTACTAGAATTATAAGATGCAGAACCATCTCCACCCGCATCGGTAACGGAGAACATTGCTCGTATCTCAGCAGAAGTGTGTTGATCTGATTCTGTTAAAGAGAATTCTCCTGTACCACTATTATAGGACAGGTCTCCGCCAGCACTAAACATTGCTCTGATTTGTGCGGAAGTGTGTTGTGCAGAATCAGTAAATGAGAATACACCCGTACTAGAATCGTAAGATAAGTCACCCGCAGCAGAGAGTTTACCTCTCACAGCTGAGTCTGTAACTCCCGCATCAGCAACATTAATACTGAAGACACCAGTCGCTGGATTGTAGTTTAGATCACCACCCGCACTAACAGCATTCTTCGCATCACTATCGGCACGAGCAGTTGTATAGTAAAGGTTAACACCCTCACTCAGATAAGAAGTCGATCTACTTTCAAGACGAATATCAAAGTCAGAATCACTTCTTGCGGTAGTATAATAAAGATTATTCCCTTCTGAGATATTAGTGGTCGATTTGGTTGTCAGACGAATATCAAAGTCAGAATCACTTCTTGATGTTGTGTAATATAGGTTACTACCCTCACCAAGATCAGATGTTGTTTTGGTAGCAAGTCTAGTATCAAAATCTGTATTTGCTCTTGCAGTGGTATAATAAAGGTTTGACCCTTCATTAATATCTGAAGTGGTATTCAGTAGTGTTGTAAATGACAGATTACCGATACTCGCACTATCAGATGCAATATTAGTAATTGTACCATTAGTAATTGTACCATTAGTAATTGTGCCATTGGTGGTGGTAAGTGTTGTAATACCCGCACTGTCAATTTGTGTTTGTAATCTAGTTGAGAAGTCACTGTCAAAGTTTGCTTGAGAGTATATGTCCTCAACATCAACCGAAAACGCACCAGTAGTAGAGTTATAGGATAAGTCACCACCCGCAGAGAACATTGCTCTGATTTGTGCAGAAGTATGTTGTGCTGAGTCTGTGAAACTAAATTCACCTGTTCCCACATTATAACTCAAATCTCCGACAGCACTAAACAGACTTCTTATGGAAGCTGGGTCTCTATCAGAATCACTATATGAGAATTCACCAGTAGATGCATTATAACTTAGGTTACCACCCGCAGAGAACATTGCTCGTATCTGGGCAGAAGTGTGTTGTGCTGAGTCTGTGAAACTAAATTCACCAGTACTTGAGTTGTAGGATAGGTCACCACCAACACTGAATAAACTTCTAATCGATGCGGGGTCTCTATCGGAATCAGTATACGAGAATACACCAGTTGCAGCGTTATAGGATATATTACCTGAACCGCTAAACATTCCTTTGATATTTGAAGAATCAATATTGAATGTTCCGTCAGAATAAGATAGTCCTTTATTACCCGCAAACATTCCTTTGACATTTGCAGAGTCAACATCAAATACACCCGTAGATGAATTGTATACAAGACCCTTATCTCCAGAGACATATCCACGGATTGTTGATGTGGATGTTGTATCACCCAATGCAGAGTCAAATCTCGCACGAGTGTAATACAGGTTAGACCCTTCAGTCAAGTTAGTAGTTGTATATGGGTCAAGTGTTGCGGTGGTAACAAATGATGCACCATCAGCAGTTCCGATAGTAAGATTGCCATTGGATGAGTCGAATGAGAATGAGGACACACCCGCAACTGCGACTGAACCCGCACTATCAAGTTGACCTTGTGCATTTACCGTGAATACAGGAATCTGTGTCGCAGAACCATATGTTCCCGCAGTGACTCCAGTGTTCGTAATAGAAATTGTGTCTGTGGCAGAATCATAGGTAATACCTGTTCCACCATCAAGAGCTGCGCCCAAGTCAGAATCAAAGTTCGCTTTGGTGTAGACTTGTTCTACATCAAACGAGAATGTACCTGTCGAACTGTTATATGACAGGTCACCAGATGCAGCAAAGTATCCACGAATAGCGGCAATAGATGTCGCATCACCAATCGCAGAATCAAATCTCCCACGAGTATAATAGAGATTACCACCTTCATTGATATCACTTGTTGTGTTGGTAAGGTGGTTAAATGTTAGTGTCTGAATAGCAGCACTATCGAATGTCGCATCTGTACCAATCGTAGTAGTTGGATTCAGATTATCAATGTTCGCAGTAGTAATACCCGCAGTAACAATAGATGCATTGTTAGATGTCAGATTGTAAACTTGTTGAAGTGTGGTAGTGTCCGAATCAAGAAGTCTGTGCCAGTCACCCGCATGAGCATAGTATCCACGACCAGTGTTGTGTACATGGGCATACATACCGTGATACTGAGATGCAGACGGAAGAGACGCTTCTGAATCATAAACATTACCATACAGAATCTTACCAGTGGTCTCAAGGTTTTTGTCATCCAATGTCCAGTGACCAGCGATTTCTGACCATAGGAAAGATACATTTGCAAGGTCACCACGTTCAATCTCAATACCAGCGTCTTGGTTTGGTGTTCCTGTTGCATTAGAGTTGAGGACAATAGTGTTGTCTGCAAGATTGATAGTTTCGGTATTGACAGTTGTCTGTGTTCCTGATACAGTAAGGTTACCGTCAAGAACAGTGTTACCCGTAACTCTCAGTTCACCAATATTCGCACTATCAACAGTCGCTTGGCTTCCCGTTAAAATTACATTAGCAAGGTTGGTGATACTCGCACTGTCAAAACTCGCTTGATTTCCAATCAGTTGCGTGTTCGCAAGGTTTGTGATGGTTGCACTATCGACAGTCGCACCATTGACTACAGTCACACCTTGGTGGAAAGTCTCGGTGATGTCAGTTCGTGCGACATCTGAATCATTGAATATAAGTCCACCTTCTTCACTATCAAATGTCAAGATGTTGGGATTGTTACCAACAAAATGAATCTCAAGTGAGGACTTAGTCGAGGCGCTATCGATAACAACAAACTTACCATCACTATCTTTTAATTGAAGACTTCCGAGGTTGATTGTTGAACCAGCGAGATGCAAGTCCTTCCATTTCTTTGTTGGACTACCGAGGTCATATGCTTCATTTGAGTCGGGAACGAGATTACCAGTAAACTGATCACCCGTGAAAGTAAAGGTAAAACTAGTTGTTGAACTATCATAAGCAACACCCAAATTACTAGAACCACTAAGTTTTGTCGGTTCGTAATTCCCACTAGATGTTCTATACGAAAGGATAGTACCATCAGATTCCGTACCAACTGAAGTATCTACGCCTCCTAGATTGTCGATGGAGAAAGCACCAGACGAGATTCTTTTTATTGGTGTCCCGACAATAATCTTTTTTAGGATGATTTTATCAACGGCCATTATTGTTCCCTTATTTTGTCACTGAAGGTGAGACTTCAATTTGTCCTTCAAGGACTCTTTGGATTATTGTGTTGGAATCACTATCCACATAGGATAGTTCGACATCGTAGACATAACGACCACGAGTCTTTAATGAATCGGTTTGGGTATTAGTTAAAGACAGACTAATTACTCCGTCTTCTGGAGGAGACATTACATTGGCACTGAAACTTAATGTATCGGGATCGCCCGCAGAATCAGTATAACTTCTTTTCATTCTTGCGGCAATTTGTCTGCCAGTTAGATCGTATGCACTACCACTATCATGTGCAAGGTGGAGTTCGATTGCAACATCTGCCCCTTGGTTGATAATGATATCTTCGTAATTTGGTGCTGCCATTTAGAATTACCCATATAAAAACATTTCTTATGTTGTTATTTATAAGGATTCTGAGTCTAACAAACTAGTAATCTGACATTATTTCTTCGATGATTTCGTCTTGCAGACCCATAGACATATCAGTGCGGTCAAACATATATGAGACGGTGATTCTCCAACAGTCTGTTTCGGCTGCATGATAGACACGATTATACCAAGGTTCACCATAAGCACCAAAGTATCCTGCCTTACATTGCCATCCTTGAACATCTTGCATAACAACTTCATTGCCAGTATGACCATCAATGTACTTGAAACATCCATCACCTGTCTCTGACCAAGTGAAGATTAGATTGTATGCAGATGCGTTTGCATTATTATGCCATGAGATGAATCCATCGGGTGGATACATCTGTGTCAATGCATTGTTTCGTGTGCATAGAATTTGACAAAGTTGTGCATTATATTCAGCGTATCTTTCAATCAGGTTTGCCGCTTCTTGATTTTTTCCTGATCTGGGTTCTAATCGGTCTCCTTTCAATGAATAAGAACGAACATAATCTGGATACCCCTCATGGTCTAAATCCATTGCAACAATTTCATCACGGTATAGATCACTCATCCATCTTTGTCTATCAGAAGTTTCACCGTTTAGTCTCAAAGTATTTGCGACAACATCCTTGTTATCATAATACCACAAGAAATTGTTGAGTGCTTCTAATAATTCTTTATTGTTTATGGGAATGTTCTTCATACTATAAGTTTGTCTTTCGTCAAAGACCCAGAATAATGTCTAAGAATAGGTGGTTTACCTTCGATTGATTTCAAACATTCGTATTGATATTGTGTGAAATAGTTCCAACGAATATCGTCATGGAAGAAACCGATCTTCAAGTCTTTGTACTTATCCATCTTCTCTGTCATATACCACAGAGTTGTTTGGTCAAAGTGTTTTAGGTCTTTATCAAATTGTTCCTTTTCAAAACCAGTTGGTTGCCACATATTGTTATATTGTTTATTGAATAGTTCAAACCATTCTTCCATAAACTCACGAACCAATGGGTTGCCACTTCTATAGAGACAGACTCCACCACATAAAGTAAACTGTTCTGTACGACCCTCGTATTTGAACTCACGAATCGCATAATACTTGGAGCGTTCTGGTGTCAGTTCATGAAACACCAAATCACGGTCACCAAGTTCGTCCCAGACTTTCATGATGTCTTCGTGTTCACAATCCATATCAGCATCAACATACATGGTAACATCATAAGGAGATTGCGACATACCCCACAGTTTTGCACGATAGTGATTATCACAGAAAATAATCTGGTCAGCTTCGTCAGCACGATCATCAACGAATCGTTCTTCGGTTACCAAACAGATTTTTGCTTCTGGATAGAAGTCTTTGATTGACTCTATTAAGTTAACTGCATATGTATAGAAGTTTTGATTTCTTGATGCTACTATTACAAAACCTTTACTTGGTGTTGTCATCTTCAAGGGCATCCTTCACAATCATCATAGCATATAGATTCACTTCTGGAATCGACTTAGAGCGTCTCAGTTTAGATTTCAACAGACGGTTTTTAGATTCTTTGATTTCTGGAATCTCAAAAGTTTCGAGTTTGTACTCAAAGAGTTGTTCTAATTTCTTGGCACGTTCGTGTTCAAGTTTCTTTTGTTTCTCAAGTTCAGCCTCCGCCTGTTTCTTTTCCAGACGCTTCTTACTTGATGCATCAATCACATCTTCTCCAAGAAATGCAATCACTTCTTGGAACATTTCATTCTCTGAACCATCTTCATTGAGTTTATTTAATTTATGAACTTGACGAATCTGACGATTTTCGATTTCTTCTTCACTAATGCAATTCAATAATTCTTTCTTGGGAGTTTCCCAGAACGCATTATCTAACCATTTTCTTGCCATTGCAAATCTCCTAAATGTTTAAATTATATATATCAAAATTATGCGGTTCTTTGATATAAAGTATATGTTGTGATTATAGATGTTCCCGAATCAATTGTTGTACCTACATAGTTGCCCACATAGTTACCACCATAGTTACCCACATAGTTACCTACGAAGTTGCCGATATAGTTACCTGTAAAGTCTCCAACAAAGTTACCTGTGAAGTTGCCCACATAGTTACCTGTAAAGTCTCCAACAAAGTTCCCACCGAAATCACCAGTAAAAGTTGTCGTTGAGGTTCTTGTTCTACTGTAGTTACTTGAACGAAATACTGTACTCGTTCTAGTAAATACCGCAAGAGAATTTCTGGTAGAGTCTCTTGTAAAGGTTTGGTTAAAATTACTGTCTCGTGTTCTCTGATAATTCGCACTGTATATTGATGTTCTTGTTCTAGAATAATCGGCTGAGTATGTTGAAACACGAGTCCGTGAATAATCGGCAGTGAAACTTCTGTTGTAGTTACCAAGATACTGACCAGAGAAGTCACCCGTATAGTTTACGACATTATTTCTGGTATAGTCTGCGCTGTAATTACGAGAATAGTTACCAACATAATTACCCACAAAGTCGCCTGCATAGGTAGTAGCACGATTGCGTGTATAGTCTGCGCTGTAATTACGAGAATAGTTACCAGTGTAATCACCAAGAAAGTTACCAGTGTAATTAGTCGCTCTGGTTCTTTGGTAATTGGCGCTGTAATTACGACCATAGTTACCAGTGTAATCACCAGTGAAGTTGCCAGTGTAATTACCCGCAAAGTCGCCAAGATAGTTACTACTGCGATATCTTATGTAATCACCTTGGAAGTTACCAGTGTAATTACCCGAAAAGTCGCCAAGATAGTTTACTAGACGATTTCTTATATATGCTCTTGCATAATTCCCTTGGTAATTCCCTGCACGATTTCGTGTAAAATCGAATTCTCCGTAAATATTGTTGTTAACATAGTTACCAACGAAAGTTACTCCACGATTACGAATAAACGCACGAGCATAGTTGCCCTGATAATAACGTCCATAGTTTGTGTTACGGTCTCTGGTATATGTAGTAGCACGAGTTCTACTATAATTACCAGTGAAAGACCGAGCGTAATTTGTATTTCTGTCTCTGTTATATGCGGTTGCTCTGGTTCTTTGGTAGTTGGCACTAAAGTTACGAGAATAGTTACCAGTGTAATCACCAAGAAAGTTACCAGTGTAATTAGTCGCTCTGGTTCTTTGGTAGTTGGCACTAAAGGCACGACCATAGTTGCCCACATAGTTACCAGTAAAATCACCAACAAAATTTGTTATACGAGTGCGTGTATAGTCTGCACTAAAGGCACGACCATAGTTGCCCACATAATTGCCCGTGAAATCGCCTGCATATGTGGTTACCCTTGTTCTGGAATACTCAGCCGAATATGCACGAGCATAATTACCCGCATAGTTACCTATGAAGTTTCTGGAATAGTTACCAGTATATTCGCCCGCAAAGTTTCTTGAGTAGTTACCAGTGTAATCACCAAGAAAACTTGCGACAAAATCACCCACATAGTCGGCTATGTAATTACCAGCGAAGAACCTAGTATAATCACCAGTATAATTTTGAGCGAAGCTCCTTGAATAGTTACCAACATAATCGGTATTTCTTGAGAATGTGTTGGTACTGGTTCTGGTCGAATCTACTGTATTATTTCTTGTGAATGTATTAGTACTGTCTCTGGTAGAATCTGCTGTACTATTTCTTGTGTAATCTGTTGCTCTAGTTCTTGTATAATCTGTTACTCTAGTTCTTGTATAATCCGCAGAATAATCGGTGTTTGTTAGATCGTATCTGGTATCTGTTGCAATTCCTCTTGCAGTCCATGTCCCCGTATCTGTTGGAGCGCCTTGGACATTACTTCTTAATTGGTATGTTCCTATACCCGCAGAACCATTCATTGCACGAGACTGGACTCTTGAACCAAAGGTGGAACGTATCTCCGCATCGGTCATCTCTTGGAGACCTTGGAAAGAACCAGTCAATCCTGAAGACCGTTTGATTGCAACAGGTCTTACTGCTGTTGGTGAAGTCATGGAAGACTTGACATAAAGATTGTATGCCGTTCCAGCAGTATTTGTTCGAAGTCTATCTTCAAACACATTCGATTTATATGTTGAGTATGTTCCGTCTGGTGCAGACGAACCCAATTTAAACACGCCTGGATATTCTGATACTGCAATACGAGATAGGAGCCTATCTGAAAGAGTGTCTACCTCTCCCGAATCAAGTTCATGAATTTCTGCTGTTCCGCCATTGTCGGTGAATTCAATAGGATATCTAAAAGTAGATGCAATAGGAGCGACACCCTCTTTTTGATACAAAGAGGTTGTTGTTTGTGTAACAGGAACATTACCATTAGAGAACCCGTGAGTGCCGGGCCCATCACCAAAGTTAGTATCTGTGTATGTACCAATTGAAGTACTACCAGAACTTGAGGCAGTAAGGGCATACACATCACTAGAATCCAACCCAGCAAGATGCAACCCTGCCTGATATGCAAGATAGTTCTCTTCTGTGGTTGTTATCTCTTTAAGGTCACCATTAGTGCCTTCGAGTTTTAGTGCAGTAGTTCCCATAACACCTCTATTTATGCAGTTCTAACATAGAGAGTATAAGTCTCAATATTTGTATTTCCAGACCCTATTGTTTCGCCTGCGTAGTCTCCAGAGAAGTTTCTTGAGTAGTTACCAGTAAAGTGTCGTGCATAATCACCTGTAAAGTTACCCACAAAGTTTCGAGAGTAATCACCTACAAAAGTGTTTGTGAAGTTGCGAGCATAGTTACCAATAAACTCGCCAGCAAAATCCCTTGAGAAGGCATCTTCACCAAGATAGTTGGAACTACGAGTGGACACGAAATTTCTAGAATAATCACCGATGAACTGTCTTGTATAGTTACCAGTGTAATCACCTAAGAAGTTACCCAAGAAGTCGCCAGTGTAATTACCTAAGAAGTTACCCAAGAAGTTACCTAAGAAGTCACCAGTATAATTTGATTGACGAGTTGGTTGTCTGGTTCTAAAAAAATCACGAGAATAATTGGTGGTTCTAGTGACTCGAGCGAAATTCTTTTCTACATCACCCGTATAGTCTCCAATAAATTCAAAGGCACCATATAAAGCATCTTCGAAAGGCCTTGTTCTAAGGTAATCTCTGGAATAAGTACCAGTATAATTACGACTAAAGTTACCAAGATAATTTCTAGCATAATTACCTAGATAATCTCCAAGAAATCCACGACTATAGTTTGTCTCTCTGTTTGCTTCACGAATATAAATATTGTCATCTACAGTATATGCAATACGAGTAGCTGTTCTATCCGTAATACGATCCCTTAAATACTCACGAGAATAGTTACCCAGATAATTTCTGGAATAATCACCAGTATAATCCCTTGCGTAATTCACACCATCACTAGCGGCTGTCAAACGGTCACGTATGAAATTGCCAAGATAGTTTCCTTGGTAGTTACCCGTGTAAATATCAGTGCGAGAATAGTTACCAGTGAAACTCTCAGAAACATTTCTACTAAACTCATGTACATTAGTACTTGATCTGGAATAATCACCTACGAAGTTACCACCCCTGAGTCCCGCAGAGTTTCTTGTATATGTACCAAGATACTCATGAGCTCTTGAGTAACCTTGTACGGTGTAAACTATTGTGTTTCGAGTATACGAATCAACATTAACATCACCTCTCGTGAAGTCATCGATACGAGTATTGGTATAGTTACCTACGAAGTTACCAACAAAACCAGTCACAGTATACAAACTCGTTCTGGTTTTACTATATGTTGCAGTGTAATCTCTTGAGAAATTTGTAAGAGATGTCCTTGCGTAAATACTACTTCTTGTTCTAGCATATTCGCCAGCATAGGTAGATGTTCTCAACCTAGTGTATGTCGATGCTCTACTTCTGGTATAGTTTGCATCAACGATTGCTTGACGGGTATCAGTTACAGTTCCTTTCGAAGTCCATGTGCCAGATAAACCATTGTTAGTTGGTGTGCCTGCGGCAGAACTGTATATTCTATAGTTACCAATGTCTGTGGTATCAGACGATATCTTGTTTTGTAAACGAGTACCAATAGAATACTTTACTTGGTCATCGGTCATCAACTGAAGACCTTGATATGTACCCGTATCACCACCAGAGCGTTTGATTGAGAATGGCAACACCTTGGTCGGTGCAGTCATAGATGTTCTTCTGTACAGGTTATACGATATATTTGTGCCGTCTGTACGAGTATCAGTTGTCAAAGTCTTGACAGAAGTATAACCACCAGCGGGAGTTGATGTTGCAAGTTTGTATGAGCCTGGATAGTCAGATGTGAAGATACGAGAACCGACTCTAGTAAGTAATGAGTCCATATCAGAGTCATTCATCTCACGAATAACTCTTTGACCGTCACTGTCTCTCTGCATTACAGGAAGACGATTGTTCGCCCCAGATGGAGTAATCGTTCCTCGTGTTTGTCTGAGTGGAGTTGTTACAGTGGTAAAGGTAAGAGTTGCTTGGTCACCACCTGTTCCTATTGCGGAATCGTATGAGGTATCAACAACAAGACCAACAAGGTTCTCAGTTCCATGAGTGCTTAACGCAAGAGAACCCACATCCGAACTGTCTTGGGATGCGAGGTGTAATCCTGCCTGATATGCAAGATAGTTCTCTTCCGTAGAGGAGAAGACTTGCAATTCAGTTGGTGCAGCACTGTCTTTTAACTTCAATGGAACAGTCATGTTCGCACTTTCTCCGAATTAATTTAGTTGTGTTCCATTCTCATCGTATATAAGTGGAATGTCTGCCCTCAATGCATTAAGTGCTGCAACGAAATTATCTCTTTCTGCACCCACAAACCCATCAGAGTCAAGTAAATTCAAACTTCCCAATCTACTATTTACAGTAGTCTGGTCTGCATCAAGCAATGCAATATCATCGGCAAGTGAATTCGCTACTCTTACAAGATTGAGTCGGTTACCAATTGTTCCGTCATCATTTAAATCATCAAGGTCACCAATTGCACTGTCTAATCTATATAGACCAAGACCAATGTTGTTATTCGCAAGGTTACCATTGAGACCATCAGAGTCGATATCCTTACCGATAGTGGTGTGTACTTCATTGATTGCACCACGCAATGTCGTGGCAGATGTATTCAGAGCGGCAGCGCCAATCTCTGTATCGTGTTCGTTAATTGCGCCCGCAAGTGTTGTTGCAGTAGTAGTAAGTGTTTCACTACCAATCTCTGCATCCAACTCATTGATAGCGTCCATCGCTGAGTTTGCAGTTGTTGTTAATGCTTGGTCTGGTTCAACCTTTGAGTTGAGGAAATCAATCTCTTGTTCTAATTCAAAGATTGCACCTGATACAGTTGATGCGGTAGTACCCATTGCACCCGCAGTAATTGTACCCAACTCTGCATCAAGTTCGTTAATCGAAGAAACAACTGTTGAAGCCGATGTTGTTAATACAGAAGCAGAATCCCCAATCATCTCATTGATGGCATTGATGTGTCCAGTGACAGTCGATGCTCCACTGACCTCACTCCCCATTGCAGAGTCACCAAGTTCCGCATCAAGTTCATTCACTGCATCTGATAATGTAGTTGCAGTAGTAGTTAATGCTTGGGCAGGTTCGACCTTTGTATTAAGTGTGTCAATCTCGACTTCAAGTTCAGAAATGGCAGCACCAACTGTTGATGCAGTTGTACCCATTGCATTTGAAGTGATTGTTCCGAGTTCTGCATCCAGTTCGTTAATTGCAGCGACAAGATTCTTTGCAACGGTTGTTAGATTGGTATGAGGTCTCGCACCTACATCACTATCAAGTTCGTTGATTGCAGCAGTAAGATTCTTTGCAATGGTTGTCAGAGTAGTGTGTGGACGAGCACCAATGTCACTATCAAGTTCATTGATACCAGATATAACATCATTTGCGATAGTTGTCAAGTCTGTGGAAGCAGCACCCCCACCAGCACCGTGTAAGTCTACATCAAGTTCTACTAATGCAGATACGATGTTGTTTGCGGTAATACCCGCTTGTGATAAATCAGTTGCAACTAGGTCATTAGAAGTACCACGAATGGCAAGTTCCAGTTCGTTAATCGCTGCAACGGCACTAGAATCTTCGTTTGTATTTAATCGACCAGTTGCACCCAAGTCTAAAGACACTGTATTGGTATTGGTTACCAATGTAGTGAAAGTATCATTGATAGTTGTAATTGTCGGTTTGCTTGTTGCCATTACAGTTTCTCTACTAGTTTATTGAGGAGTTCTTTTAATTCACTGACTTCATGTTTTAGTTCTTCAAACTCTCTGTCCTTGTTCTTTCTTTGACTCTTTGCCAATCGTGCTTTCTTAATCTCATCTTTATTTATATTAATTATCGCACCCGAATTTGGGTCTCTTGCGAGACCCGAATTACCGTCAACTGCAATATACTGTTTCATTATACTGCCAATGCGATTGCCCTAAAGTCCTTGAATACAGGGACTCTAGCGGAGTTATTGGAACGCATTACAATCTTAAATTGGTATTGAGTGAATGGGTCAACATCACCACCGTCACCACCAATTAAGAATCGATAGTCACGGAAGTTGTTTACATCTGGTGCAATAGTCTGTTCTGCTGATTGTAGTGTCCAGTCCACATCAAAGATGTTCACACCATCGTTTGCGGTTCTGAAGTACAAGTCGAATTCTGTACCAGAAGGTCTTAGTGCAGATAGGATTACTTTTAGACCCACAGCATCTTCTTCCAAGTTTGCAACACTTGTAATATGTTTCGCAAGAGAAGAACCACCAAACGCAAGTGTTTCTGCGGCATATGATAATGGTACATTAAATCCAGATGCCGCACCAGCAGCCTGATTATCAATCAAGTTAGTTGATGTCGATACAGAGACTCTCTGCGTATCAATCAATGGGGAAACATCTCCACGAATTGTACTCATGTCAACTTTGTATGATAATGATTTAACTCCAGAACCCAGTTCCGCAGTTTCGTTTGCAGTCTTGGCAATGAGTCTTGGAGCATTAAAGTAGTTCTCATCATTCACCACAACTTCAGAAGACCAACTTGCATCTTTCTGATATCTGACCTGTTGACCAGTAACAGCAGCAAGTGATTTACCCGTAGTCAGTTTGGTCTGGAATGTGAGTGATGTGTCATCTGGTTGTAATGTGGTAAAGTTTGGTGTGATAGTATCAAACTGAACTTGTCTATCCGCAACAACATCATCACCACCGAATCTACCAGACGATGTCGCAGCAGCGGCCGCCTCAAATGTTAGACCGAATCCATCGACTGCGGTAACAGTTCTTGTACCATTAATCTGACTTCCCAGAACACCATTGTAGGATGTACCATCAACCAGACCAGAGATTTCGATTGTGTCACTCACATCATAACCATGATTCGGGAACAACATGGTAACTGTTGCATCACCACTAGTCATGAAGAATGGGTTTCCATCAACAGCATCCTCTTCAACAGGAGCATTCTCAAATATCGCATAACCACCCGCAGTACTAAACTCTGCTTGGAAGATTTTGAATGCGAGGTCTTTTGTTTGGTCTGGCTCCCAAGTCTTACCATTCTGAGACTTAAAGAGTGAACCCATAGACGGTTGACGAGCGATTCTTTTCTCGGTTGAACCAAGTTCGAATGCATATGTCTCTGCGACATACGCTTCGTAGTCAACAGATTCCGCAAGAAGTACAATACAGTAATCTGTATCGGGATTCAAGAAGATTGGTTCATCGAACTCAAAGGTTGTTGGTGTCGCAATAACAGATGCCTGAGTCTGTGAGGACGGAAGGTTTACCGAACTTGGACTCAAGAACTTACTTGCGTTACCGATAATCTCAGTTGCAGACGGAATACCATTAACCATAGGACGAATCTGTAGTTCAACAGGAACAGTAGAATCCTTGGTTTTAAAGTAAGTCTGAACCTTAGTTACAAACATACCTGAAGGTTTATTCACAGTAAATGATTGTGCAAGTGGATCACGGTTTCGTACTCTTGTAGTCTCTGTCCATCTACGAGTTCTGGTTTGAGTGATACGAGTAGATGTAATAGTCTTCTGTCTAGTATCCAAAGTACCCTGTGCAGTATAGTTCAATGATGTACGAGACAATGCAGCCGCATCGTCATTCACACTAATATCAAGTAGTTTGAATTCACGAGTACCCGCACGGAAACGATTGGTCGGACTAGATGGAATGAAGAATGAACCCTCAATCTCACCATGAGTATTAGATATCAACTCACTTGAACCCTGTGGGTGTGCAGTTGACAATCTGTATCGGTTACCATAATAGTTCGATGAACCACGAGTAACAGAGTGTCTTTGGAATGTTTCTTCTCTACAGAAATCACTTACTGACTTACCATCAAAGAATGGGAAGTACTTGGTGTTGGGTTTCAGACCTTCTGCTTTAAAGAATACTTTTCGTGAACGAATGAATGGTAGGAATGTTAAGGATACCGTTCTGTCACCAACTTGTTTACGAACAGTCCTAGAACCAACAACAACTGTCTGGTTAAAGGAACGAGTCGTTACACGGAAGTTACCTTCTTGTCTACCTGTAACATTGGTCTGGTTAATACCATTAGAACTTCTTTGAGTATTGATACCATTCCAGTTCCATTGTCCAGCTCCTCTCCATCCACCAAAGAGATTAAAACCACCAAAGATACCAAAACCAAAGATTGGAATGAATGGTGAAGCTGCTTGCCATGTCCAACGATTTCTTAGACCCGAAAATCCTCTTGCGGTTGCAGTACCAGCAGCAAGAGCACCTTCGTTAAGGTCTGGAAGTTGTTCCTTCGCAGTCTTGTTGATTACATTTGCGGGTTTGTATTTTGTCTGTTGCCATTCGTCAGATGCGGGTGATAGAGTAAGAGTACCCTCACCAGTGATAACTGCGAATGGATTTACATTCTCTGTACCAGAAACTAGGGGTTGACTAATTGCAACTTTATCTGTATAATTAAGGTATACAGTATCACCCTTCAGAATAGTGTTGGATGATTTTGCACTGTCATATACAAGAGCAACATTATCTTCAAATGTTGCGGGTGCAAGAATATTCTTTGATGGATCAATAGCTGCACGATATTCGGGATTCTCTGCATCCGTGAAACTTCTGTCTGCAAAGTTATCTACAAAGAAACCAGACTTGGTTCTAGAGTTACCCGCAGAGTCAAGTACTAGAAGTGAAGATGTATCGACTTCAAGAAGACTTAAAGAAGTGACTTCTTCTAATTTATCGATTCTAGTCTCCAGTTCGGAGATGTCTTTCATTGTGAATCCCTTCGCCTTGATGGGAGTTACAACGACATCTGAATCATTTAGACCATATGCATTATGTTCTAATTCAAAGAGTGCTAGTGTATTTGATGGTGTAGCGGGAATCTGTGAAGAGAATCCTGCCTCACCTTGAATTGTTTTAATCTCACCCTGTGTACTTACAACAATCTTATCTGCACGAGGAACATAGTATTCTACATCACCTTGGAAGATATCACCATTAGTAGGTATTTCGTTGATTGCACCACCAGTACCAGTAAACAATCCATTACTACCAACCGATGAACGGAAGTCAATAACATCACGCAAGTTTACTGAACTACGAGGCCCAGCTTGATATGAATGAATGTCTTCATATTCTACCTGACCAGTATATGAGTTTACAGAGAAGTAATCACCCGTACCGTGAGTAAAGTGTTGGAATTTACAGTAGACATTACCGCCTGGGGCCGATGCACCACCCTCAAGAACTAGGCGACCATTGTCATAGAAACCTGCTCGTTGACCATTGTCAACAGTAAAGAGGTGAGAAATATCTGCACCACTAGAGTTTGTTTCTTTTATCTCAGAGACACTATAGATGTCTGATTTTCCGAGGTCAATATATTGTTGACCAGTGATTGAGTCTGTTGAAATCGTAGTGGTTTGAGTAGTTTCGACCAATGTCTTCTGTCTAACAGAAGGTTGTGCCTTATTGACCTTTGCATATATGGTAACTGCTTGACCACTAGGAAGACTACTGATAGTCACCGACTGTGTGCCAGCACCACTAGTACCAAAACCTGTTACAACCGCACCAGTGTCATCTCGTGTGATAATCCACTGTGAAGTGTTTACCAATGTCTCACCAGTTGCGGTAACAGTGATTGTTAAGTTAGTACCAGTAGCTGTTCCTGTGAATATTCTTTGAACTTCAAAGTCAACATCACTGACCGTTCTTGGTCTTGGATTAGGGAGAGGATATACCAAGTTAACCTTGGTCGATTCTTTGATAACTGCTTTGCTACTTTCAAGAACTGGGTTGGCATACTTAGTTGAACTTGTTCCCAAAGATTTAACATTACGCAGTGATTGTCCACTGTTCATCTTGATATCAAACAAATAGACACGATGGTTTGCACCATCTTCTTCTACATAACGAACTCTTGCAGTACCGATAGTTGAACCACCATAGTCTACCGCACTACGCAAATTGAGTGTTTCGAATTCGGATACATTTAGGTTACCCTCTAAAGTACCACAAACAAAGTATTGACCATAGGTAACACCTACAACTTCATTGGCTGTAGTTGATGTAGTTCTTGGTTTTGGAATAGTAAGAGGTGTCGCTTTTTCTGTTGCACCACGATAACCGTTGATGTATGCAACACCGTCTGATACAGATGCAATCAGATTTGTTCCTGAGTCACTGAAGTCTACAGTAAAGTCTTTTGCAATATAGTCACCAGATTCTTCACTCGTTCTTTGTGCAAGAAGTGTATTGGGGGCGTTATATGCATCCGCACCTGTTACTTGGTCAACGATATTACCGTCTACAACATCACAGTAGTAAACAAAGTTTTCGTCCGAATCAATTAAGTCTGCGGTTGTTAGGGTTAAGGTGATACGATATCTGTCAGCTCCAGGCGAGGACAGGTTTGGAGTCGCACCTTGGTTATCATACAACTCTTGTGTATCTGCAACAGTAACAATATCTTCTGTTGATTTAAAACCAATAGTTGCAGTCGGGAATCTTGTGTACTTAGATAGAATGAGTGACTGAGGTGCAACGAATACAAAGTGACCACGAGTAAAGAAGTCACCAGCACCATTCGCAATTTTACAACCTTGACCAACAGCAGGATTTGCGACTGTGTTGACTGATTGTACAGTAAGTGTATCACTTCCGTTTGAGATATCTTCGCCCGAACTCATACGGATTGGATTCTCACCAGAAACACCACCAGATGTATTGGTGTACTGGACATAAAGTGTTGCGGGATCAGAACCTTCTGCCTCAACAACCTCAAGTACTCTTGCCTTTACACCAGATGTCTGTCCAGTAAATTCTGTTCCAACCAATGTGGATGTGTCAGAAGGTAGTACATTGGTTGTCGTGTTTAATTTAATAAACTCGTAATCACTAGTGATTGTTGGGCCGCCTGGATTTACAGATGCACCTTCAAGGAAGATGTTTCGACCAAACCGAGCAATCTCTTCTTGGATAATGGTCTGCATCTGAGTAAGTTCACGAGCCTGCAATGCACGACCACTGTTAAACAGAATGCGGTGATAATTATCACTATCCTTGAAATCATCCTTGTAGGAAGAAGAGAATACGTTAGATGTAAATGTCTTTGGCATTTTTTATACCTTAAATTTGGATTACGATTTTAATATCTTCAGTCTGTTCAGCACTTCGTGTGACTGCACCACGGTTATCAATATATAGTACTTCACCAGACATAGTATCAACTTCGGGATTAACATATGGAGCGAAGGTAGCATTCAAAGTACCAGCACCATTTCCGTCAGTTTCAGTAATACTTTCTCCAGAATCAAAGTTACCAAATCCTGTCGCTTCTGTCTGGTGATACCAAACATTCGAAGAATCTACTTTATCGATAAGTGCCTTAACACCAGATGTTCCACCGAGAATAGTATTGTCTGCGGTAAACTCTGAAGTGACACTAGAGAAAACTAATTTTTTCAATGCAAGACCAGTAGACTCAGTGAAGTCTGCCGTGCCCGCACTATCTTTTAGATTCTTTATAAGACCAACTTGACGGAAATCATTACCGATAATGAAGTCATCGCCTTCAACACCTTCGGGTTTTGCGTTGAACATGATTGCGGTAGAACGAAGGTCATCTCTTGGGTCAGCACCAAGTCCTAATGGAGTACTCAAGATTGCACGAACAGCAGCGGGTTTTGTTGGTGAACCGCCAGTCAATATAACATCAGCAAAATTATATCCAGAACCCAATGTGTAGTTGCCAGAACTATCGATGAGTTCTACCTTAACTACCTGACCACCCGAAATAGTTGCAGCAGCTTTTGCCTTTGTTCCGTTACCTCTAACAGTCACGGTAGGTGTGGACGAATATCCAGAACCACCTGAATCCATTGCATAACCAATAATCTGACCTACAATTGCAGCGTCCTGTACTGCCTTCTGTTCGATTACCGCAGCAGGTGAATCCGAGTCAGTTGAAGTTACAAGTTCTACAGGAATATAGTTTGCAGAAACATATTTGTTGGCATCCAATGCACCGATAGAATATAAGAACTTCCAGATGTAACCATCCGCAGTATCAAACGGAGTACCTGTTGTATTACCTGTTGGTTGTACTGTGGATACTTGTGCTTGACCCGATGCGTTCTTACCTTGTTGGATACACATATAAACTTGGTTGTTGTCGTTCACGATGTAGTATGCTTGTGAAGGATAACCAACTACACCATCATCGTATGCAGAATAGATCGCACCTGATGACCAGTTGTAACGAGGAACAACAAAAGAATAATCATTAATGTTTTTTACAGACTGCAATCCAAGACGGAAGTTTCTTTCTTCTCTCATACTGTTTAAAACAGTCGGTGCGATATCAGAATCGTTCCAATCCTCAGATCGTCCGATTCCTATAAAGTAATTACTAGCCGAATCAGCGATATCAGTTTTGATTGATTCAATAACTTGTTTTTTAATTCTGTTAGTTACAATTGCCATTTCTCAATTATCCTGTTGTTGTGCCGTTATTGGACACGAAAAACCATTTACTCTTTGTGTCATTCCACACTAGTATACAACCATCTCCCTCATCGAAACTGACAAAACCACTACCAGAGTCAACACCAAAGATGTTTGATGAACCACCAGCCGGAGTAAGACGAGTTTCACCCGCACCCACATTGATGAATGTTTTTACTTCACCCTGAATAGCACCGTCTCCAATAGTCGGAGAAATCAAACTGCCTGCATTAAATACAGTTGATGGTTCTGTTAAATCTACCGCAACACTAGTTGCGACATCTGTTCCCTTTTCAAGAACAAGTTTGTTCACAATCTCCACACCACCAGTACCCTTTGCACCGAGTCTGAGACTGATATTAGTATCGTCACCATCTACATCGATTTCAGGGCCATTACCTGTTGCAGCGTTTGTAATAGTTGCAAAGTTAACTGCACTAGAAACATTCTTCAACTGAAGGTATTCATCACTCGCACTGTCGAGAATAAATGCACCACCATCAACACCACCAAAGGTAGGGTTAGTTACTTCCAAACCATTAATTGTTTTGTTATTAAGAGTCTGGGTTGCATTTGCAAAAACAAAAGTGTCGTGTGTAGTAAGTAGTGGAAGCGTGATATTACGATTCGCAGATAGGTTACTTACCACAAGATTGTATGAATGACTTAAATCAGCATCTTTGATAGACGGAGTGGTCAATGATGGACTCAGAATAGTCTTGTTGGTCAATGTCTGAGCACAAGAATCTAGAACCAGTGTTCCACCATCATTGGGAACATAGACAATATTATCCGCAGTAGGTTCTACCGCACACAATGTGGTTTCATAAATGTCTTCGGTTTGACCCTCAAACACCACACCAGATTCAGTCAGAGTTACACTGGACTGTGCGGAATCACCGCCAATTGCGGTGTAGAGTTCCTGAAAGTTCTCATTAATCTTTTGAGCAGCAGTCCGTAAGGTATCACCTGTACCGTCATTTGCTGTTGTTCCACGATTTAGATTTTGTCTTGCCATTGGTTAATCCGTCTGTTTTATCTATTTATAAGAGTTGACAATCAAAGTGTAAAACTTTTTAAGTATTGGTCTGAATCTGGACTGTACCAAATATGTTTCTCTTGGTCAATCGTTTCAAACTTAAAGTCATTGGATAAGTCCATACCGTTAGTCTGGAATTGATCCGAATCATCAAATGTTGGTGATGTTGCGGTTTGTGCTTCACGCAATGATGAGTATTGATTCTCAATTTTCTGTATTTCTTCTAGAGAGAATGTACTCATACCTGTAAGTTCTGCATTGATTCTACTCAACACACCATCTGAATCACTATATAGGTCATCCACTAGAGAAGTAATATCGGTAGTTGCTAGGTCACCAAATAGTCCAGTGTTCTCTATAACAATTGGTGGTACAGGTGCGGGGATGACTAATGGTGCAGTCATCGTATCTGTTACCTGAGATACAATCTGAACCTCACTACCAATAAACATCCCAGCAGGGTGAGTGAATAGTTTATAGGGTTCTCTCCACTCATTAAATGCAAGTTCTGACTTGACAAGGATAGCGAATGTCTGATATAATTTGTTATCAGTAATGAACTTCTGAGAGTTGAATCCAATCTGAGAATCGTCTTCTCCAACCTTAAATACATTTTCTTTGGTATAAATCACATCGGGGTCAATACCAAAGAAAGTTCTAAAGAACTGTTGAATAGAATACTTCGTACCCTTTGAACGATATAGTGTGTTGGAGTACTTTGCGGCCGCTCTCTTATCTGCAAATCCTTCAAAGTAGGATTGTCCCAAAAGAAGTTCGTCTTCGATATATGATAGAAGTTCTAGGTCTGTTTGTGTGATGTCTCGACTATAGAATAGTTCACTCACCAATCTTGCGGGAGCATCCTCAGTATCATCAAACTCATAGTAATGTTCTAACAGAGTAATGAGTTTGGGATACTCTTTGCCAAAAAAGTCAGGTAACACTTCCTTGATGCTTGTTTTAGGAAAGGCAATATCTCTTCGATTGATATCCCTCAGAGTATCATTGTGGTTTGTTGTCATTAGTTTGTAACCCCAGGCTCAACATCAACGATACGAGAGAACGAACGACCAGCGTCATGTTCAATAACATCTTGTCGGAACGGAGTTACCGCAGACTCATTAGCAGGTTTTGCAGATACCTTAATAAATCCATCTGCACCCAGAAGGTTATCAATTTGTAAACCTACAATAGAGACAGTGTCGCCACTATAAGAACCCACATTATCCACAATCACTTCACGGTCATCTTGGTTGAAGACTTCTAGTTTGTTGGTATTCAACTTGTTTCGAACAGTACAAGTCTTGTTCTTGTAAGTAAATGCGGTTGAAGTGATGATATAATTTACATCATCGGGGTCTGCCAGTTGGGCAGCATATCTCAATGTGTGGTCTTCAATCTTAGTCAGTGTTGGAGTGAATCGTCTTTGGATACGAACTTCCGCACGAGAAGATAAAATGGCAGGACTGACATCATCAATCAATGTTAATAGGTTAGATCGTCTGAATGATTGTTTGAACTTACCAGTATTGACAGTGAAGTAATCAGAAATAGTCTGATTCACATTGTCTTGGATAGTATTCCTAGAAAGTGTAGTCAGATTGGGATTGAACTGGAAGAACAATTCAGTTTCAACAAATGTCTTGACTGGGTCGGTAAATTCGATATTAAACGATGCAACTGATAGTTGATCCGCAAGGTCTAGGATAGACTGTTTGGTCGTTTCTTCGGTTGTCGCATCCACATCTGAATTAAACAGAATAGACATGAACACAGTACCAAACTTAGGTTCAAGTGCATCCTCACCACCAAAGGATTGAATGTCCTTGATGAGTGTGGAGAAGTTTTTCAATACCAAGGTAGAGTAGTCTACCGCAGTTACCATTCTATTCTGAGATGCATATTGGAATGGTGCAACTTGACGAATGGATTCGATGGATTCCTTCTCACCACCACCAACAGCATTTGAGACTGTGGTTACCGATACGGGGTAGTTTGTACCAACAACACTGACTCCAGTCTGTGGTTCAAATGTCTTTGCTGTATCTGAAGCTGCACCAGAAGATGCAAGATATGTGAGAGTAACCTTGTTACCCGCATCTGGTGCCATACCAAGAGTTGTACCATTACCAAATGATAATTCATAGAAACCATTGGGTGATTCTTTTAGAATGTATAATGTTGAAGCGGCACTGATTGTTGTCGCCTTCAGTAGATTTGTATATGATGAGAAAGAAGAAGATGTTGGTGTTTCATAAACACGAACTACCGCAGTGTCAATATCCATTGATGTATCGGGAATTATATAAACTGCATTGTCTTCTTTCCTTGTTACGAGGAATGTCTTTACCCTTTCAATTCCTTCGTATACTTTAATCTCTGTACTACCGCCTGCATCTTTAAATATATAAAGACCTTCACCGTTGTCAGATGCACTCAAGTCTTCCTGTGTTTGGAATACATATTCGGTCTCATCAACAGTCGCATTGAATTTGAATCCCGATTCTAATTGTAGGTTTGCGGGGCGACCACTTACTCCATTAAGATTGACAGACATATTGATAATTGCCTGAGAGGATGTCTTGGAGTCTGGAATATATCCAATACCTTCTGCAAGGGATACAATAGAACTACGCAATTGTGCAGTCCCAAGGAACGATTCGTTCAAGGCAAAATTAGCAGTCAATCCATTGTAGTGAGTGTTATATGCAAGAACATCCAAGATATTTGAGAGACCAGACGCCTCAAAGTTATAGTCTGTAAACTCTTCTTTCTCTGCAAGAAAGGTCTTCAGATTATTCTTGATTGCATCAAAGTCTAATGAAGTTGATTTTATTGTTGTTGCCATTTTATCTTAACCTTGAGAGTGTTGTTGTGAACTCAAGTTCTTCTTCTGTGTTCACTACCTTGAATTTAATAGTTACATCTAAACTGTGGTTATCAGGTTGCACATTTACAATTACATCTAATACTTCGGCTCTTGGTTCGAACACTTGTATGTTTTCTATAATACTTCTACGCATAACAGAAGAACGACCCCTGTCTGCCAACTCAAATAACTGCGCTCTTACATTACCACCGAAACGAGGACGAAATGGTTTCTCTAGTAAGTTTGTCATTACTAGTGTCTTTATCGACTGTTTAACAGCTGCACCATCGGTCTTCTTGTAGATTTCTCCACTAGACGGTTTCGCCTTAAATGTAAGGTCGATGTCAGTATACTGTCTCACACGACTGGTCGTTACAGTTGCAGTCTGTAAGTTAGTATCTTCTTGTGCGAATGCTCTTCGTATTGCCATACTTCTATTTATAACCTTTTTTAGTCACTTTCTTTAATTTCTACTAATTCGTCTGCACTCATCAACTCATTATTAAAATAAGTTTCTACCTCACGATCAAAGGTCAAATCAAAAGAAGATGGGACATTAGGAAACTCTAGACCAATCTGTGCTGTCAGACTCTTGTCCACATTGTATGTGTCATAGTCTAGTTTCAAAGTACCATAGTTGATATAATCTTTCCAGTATTCTGCCACATCAAATGTTTTCTCTAGGTCGATGTTACCATCCCTGTCAACAACTTGATAGTATACTAATCTACCGTTACCCTTTTTACCCATTGTCTCATCACCAAGATCACCACTCTTTAGGTCAAAAATACCTTCCGACACAATCAATCTGACATTGTTGAAGTTCTCTGTGTTACCATTGATGATTCTCATCGCCTCTGCCTGTAGATACAGATTACGAGCAGTCTGTAGTCTGGATGATTGACTGACCACATGATTAAATGGTGTTCTATCACCATACGCACCAAGGAACTTTGCAATTGTTATGCCTGGGGCCAGTTTGGTTGCAGAGTTAATCGTACTCTGTAATTCTGGATTGTATACGGGGTCAACTAATACTATCATGGTGTAAACCTCTTTCCTCTATTCTCAATTGCATTACCAATAGGTTCAAATCCGAATCTAGACGATGGGGATTTCTTTGCAGTTCTACCGATGGCAGGAGGAGTCTTTGTTTTGTAATCAGGATTCAGTCTTTCTTCGGAAACAAGAATACCACCCACCTTGTCTCGTGTGCCAGCATTTCTAAATGCAGAACGAATCTCTTGGGTCGTAGGAACTTTATCAAACACATTCTCATAGTCATCGGATAACAGGATTCTATTCTTTAATGTATCACCCGCATCGACCACAACATTCTTGATTGCATACGAACCTGAAGTTGCGTGTGCGACTACGAGAATTGGTGTGATTGGCTCTTCACCTGTAATCGTTGCCTGTGTCTTGGTTGCGGCATCAACACTTGGGTCAGATGCAGCACCCGCTGCTCCCAATGAACCCGCAGTTCCCGCCTTCTGTGCTTGGAATGCAGTCTTCGCTGCATCTGCCACATTCGCATTATAGGAACGAATCGCTTCGTCTGCAATACCTTTAAATGTACCATGAAAGATTGCACCAGACCCTTCGGCAGTTGCACCTTCGTTACCTTGATACACATTACCAGTGAAGTCAACCTTCTTACCACCGATTGCACCCTTCTGTCCCAATACCGATACATACTTCGCACCTGTGATATTGGTGTTCTTGGATGATACCGCAAAGGATTCTTTACCAGACATGAAGATGTTATCCTCAGATGCAACCTCAATCGCACCCTCAACATAGTTGGTCTGGTCAAGTTTAACATATTGGTTATTGTCTGCCAACATGATATCGGTGTGTGTTCCGATAGTCTTGGTTGTCTTGGTTTTCTTGGTGGTGTATTGTGAGTGTCCAGTTACGGTAGTTCTGTGATTGTGTTCAATCGCCTCTACCTTATTACCCGCAACATTTACATTATAGTTACCACCCACATCCACATTGTAATCACCTGTTACTTTCAGATTAAGATTACCATTGTAGATTAGATTTCCGTGTCCCTCAACAATAACAGTCTGATCACCACCCGTGACTTCTACCTTGTTATTGACCGCAGAGATAACAACAGAACCATCTGCTCTCATCTCTACACCCGCACCCTTTCTATGTTTGATGAGGATTCGTTCCCCGCCTGGCGTGTCATCATATTCTACGACATGACCAGATTGAGTTTCGTTTACATCATTAAAGGGATATTCAGATGGTCTTTGTGGTTGGATATCTAATGATACACCAAAGTCACCACCCCCAACATAGAGGTCGTTTATCTTTATTCCACGAGCAGCCTTGTTGATAGAAGAACCATAGTTGTATTCTCGTTTGGGATATTCACCTGTGGGGTCTTGCATCCCGTCATAGGATACACCCAGAGTCTCTTCATTACCCTCACCGAGTTTATCAACTCTTAAATCAAAATTATCTTTTTTAGTTGTCAAGGTTTATCTCCGATGGACTCAATGGTGAACTATTTGCTGGGTCTGTTGTAACATTAGTTTTACGGAATGTAGATTCAACATAGTCAATAACATCAAAGTATGGGTCAAGTTCTACAACATCAATATCATTATGACCAAACACTTGACCACCAGAATATTTACGATAGAATGATCTCAGGAACTTTTCTAGTGTTGTGAACTGTTCACGAGTAAATGATTGAGCAGACCTATGGTCTGTTGGATTATCATCACCTGTTGCAACATTCAATCCACCGACCATTACTATACCGATGGAATAGTTGTCATGATCATTTACTACAGCGTGTTCCCCTTTACGGTTGATTGGTCTACCTCTCTGTAATCTACCGTCTCTTCTAATCACATAATGATAACCAATACCATCATGACCTAATGCGTTATGAATGTTATTTATCTCTATCGCACCAATGTCTTTATTGGTATAAGTTTCGGTTGCATGAACAATTACTTCGGTTATGTCTCTCTTGATACTTGCGAACTCAGCGTCAAGTTCTTCAACAGATGCGATATAGGTGAATATGTCGTTATCACTATTGCGCCCCCTCCACTTCTGATTGTTTGCATCAACAGGAACACCTTCATCAAATAAACTTGCTTCAACAACAACACTTCCACTGATTGTCGTGTCCAATTCACCCAGTTTGGTATCAACAATAGTAATCTCGTTTATCGCCGCCTGACTTTCTTCTTTGGGTACACCAGTCTTATCTGCCTCATTTGCAACCTTATCCGCCAACTTCTGTGGTGTGGTTGCGTTAGTTCTCTGAATAATACCCTTCATTCTGTCAGATACATTAGGAGATTTGGTAGTCAGAGTCTTTACTGCTTTGGTTTTCTCTACGGGATCATCACTTGCAAACTGGGCAAGAATTCTCTGTCTTTCTGTTTCTGTTGTAGAGATACCGCCAGACACAATGTTCTCAAGAAATGCGGCCGCATCTCCTGTCAATCCTTCCGCAAGGTTTTGTAGGACTCCACCTAATCCCTTATCAATTCTTGTGGAGAAGTCATCTACGAAATTTGTTATGTCATCAGCGAATCCATTCACTACAGATGTCACATCATTGAATACACTCTTACCAAGGTCACCAACACTACCGAACTTAGATAGTTCATTCTTGGGGTCGGGTAGTTTTGCGGTCAATCCACCAATACCCGTTGCATCCGATACGGCATCCTTTAAACCTTCTCCAACACTACTGAGACTTGCAACAGGAGTAATCTCTCCAACCACATCATCAATACTAGGAATCTTTAGGTCAGGAAGTGCGGCAGTAATCGCAGATAGTTCATCACCAGATGCGATACTTGAAGTGAATGTAGATATGTCTGACATTGCTTCACCAGAGATAGTCTCTACCTTTTCTACTGCGGATTGAATATCTGTGGGTGCGCCACCACCGACTGCCGCCATTGCAGACTTAGCAGTATCACCACCCGCCTTGGTCATCTCAGGTAATCCCAAAAGAGACGGTAGTGAAGAAGAAGGAGTTGCAGTCCCACTTAGGCCTGGAATTGAGTCGGTGATTTTACCGATACCATCTTTGAGAACTTCGTTTGGAGAAATACCTGCTTCACCGATACTCTTAATACCACCCAGAGTTTCTCCGTCAACCGCACCAATCTTACTGGTAGTTTTTGCAAAAGTCTCTTCTACACTCTTGACCGCAGTGTTAACATACTTAGCATTCTTTTCACTAAGTTTGTTCTTTTCTGATTTTAATACTACATCAAGGTCAGTTTTATTTAATGCCATTATACTATCCTATCCGTCATTCGTCTAGCCTTCAATTCAACTTGTTTGATAAAAGTCTTATCAATTCTACCAAGATAGTATCTACTGAATATCTCACACGCTCCAGTCTTACCCTCAAGTTTATCGGTCTGTAGTAATCTAATGTTTGCACCAGTTTGTGAACCATTTAATTCATATGCAATAAATGCTAGTTGAATCATGAACTGTTGATAATTATTAGAAAAGTTCTGTAAATCTGAATACCTAGTTTTGGAGAAATTCGCTAGACCTTTTGATTGTGGATTAACACCTGTTCGCATACCAGAAGAATAAGATAGACCAGATACAATAGCAATAGACTGTTTTACTGTATATCCCAGATTCAAAAAGAATTGTACTGCGGTCTTTTCCCTAGATTGTTTTACTCTATTATTGATGTTACCAGAGTTATCGTTTTCGATATCTGCATCTTTAGGTTTTACAGCAGCAATAACACTTTCCCATAGACCTTCTGGTTTGTTATCTTCTCCAACATCTTCGAGTGGTTGTTGTAATTGTGTTTGGGTCGGTAGTTCCACATGAGGAATCGAACCAATCACAATAGGTGTCTGTGAGTTGACCCCGTCCATAAACATACCGAATACCAATGCATTGGATTGAATCTTAGGCATTCTACCAACACCAGACACCCCACCTTCTGTGGACGGCAGAACACACTGCGCCCAAGGTAAGTCACTCTGTGGAATTAGTTTGGTAGACGAGGTGTGCAATCCGTGTACACGAATCTTGACTCGTCCCTCAAAACCATATGGTGGTGATGCATCCACAACAGTTGCAATGAACCATCGTGTGTTGTCACCATAATATTCTGATAAGATAGGTTTCATTATCCCTGTCTCTCCAATTTACACAAGTTCATTGATACGATATGTTGTGTTCCTCTAAAGGTGTGACGAGTGTCATAGACGATAAAGTCGCCAGACCTAGTCGCATCTATCAAATCATCTTCACTGCCAGTCTGAGACATTTCGACACTGTCGTTCACAACTTTGATATTTACAATGTCACCAACACTAGCCTTTGACACAATGAATCCCGCACCTTCTACAATAACATTCATCATATTCTTATAGAGATGATTTAGGATGGCAGTATTTTCTATTTTCTTTTTGAACTTGGTCGCATCGAACTCATCATGATAACTCTTGTATCTACCATATGTGCCACTAGAGGTTACAGTATGAAAGGTCTTTGATTCAAAAGTATCCACACGAGATTCGTCTACCTTAAACTCACCATCAAACACATTTTGATTATTACCTATCACTTCTTGTTGTTGTAATTTATTCAAGGTGTTTCGAATGGTGTGGTGTTGTGAAAATATTTGACCCGTATTAATATTTGTGTTAGAATATCTGGATGATACTGCACCCTCTTGTATTAACTTCAAGGTGTTTGCCATCTTGGATGTTTTCAAATCCTTGATGGTAAATGTCTTTTCGAGTTCTGTTTGAGTTTCGGCTTCTGCAATATTTGCTGGATTGAAAGTGTAGGGTAACCTTGAATTAAATGCTTTTTGTGATAACATGGAATCCAGATTACCTAGACGAAGATTGTTATCGTGCATCGATGCATAAACGAAGAATGGTGAACCAGTTATGGTAGTCGCTCTTTTGGTCAACCATCTGACCGCCTCAATCGGATGTAAATTGGGAATAATACCTTTTATGTTAGTCTGCACTGGGGCAATCTTCTTACCATCACCAACAAACAAATACGAAAGATCGATATCCATATTCATTTCGGTTGCAAGAAGTTTGGTCAGAATATCATCGATACTTCCGTTAAAGGATTTACTAATCTTTTTCAATTCACTCAGAAAGGCGTGTTCGTCTAATAGTGTAAACACATACACACTAGATTTACCATTGTCGTTTGACTTGACAGACCGTTCAATACCTGTCATAATAAAGGTTCGTTCAAATACTGTATCTAAATCATTGTCAACCGATGCCATCTTGACACGGAATCGTTCTGTTCCTTGAAAGTCCATCTTGTCAAAGAGCGCCTTGTCATCAAGGATAACAACCGTACCAGTAAGATACGGTTTATCTAAAGATTCGTAGATGTTTAGTTCACTTACGGATGTTCGGACATCAAAAAAGTTACCACCGAATCCACCGATACGGTCAGCAGTGA
>Ga0213865_10000348_pt1 | contig 31383 bp, 25 predicted proteins | sample PICome_6_FD_160100 | JGI IMG/M metagenome (GOLD analysis project Ga0213865, IMG submission 160100) | Coastal seawater microbial communities near Pivers Island, North Carolina, United States - PICO282 | ecosystem: Environmental > Aquatic > Marine > Coastal | place: USA: North Carolina...
GTACACTTCATTACAGCAAGGTGTGGTTGATGGTGCAGAAAATAATCCACCAAGCTTTTACCTGTCTAAACATTATGAAATTTGTAAGTATTATTCACTCAATGAACATACCTATTCTCCTGACGTAATCATTATCGGAAATTCTTTTTGGAATCAATTAAATGAGGAGCAACAACTTTGGATGTCTAAAGCCGTAAATGCTTCTATCGATTTTCAGCGTAAACTATGGGCCGAACACGAAGCAAATGCGCTTGAAGAAGTGGTTAAGGCAGGTGTAGAAATTGTATATCCTGAAAAGGATGTTTTTATGGAATTGGCACAAAAAGTGCACGAGCAGTACCTTCAAGACGAGGAGCTCAAATCAATCATAACCCAAATTAAGGCATTAGAATGAGTTTAAAATCAAGACTTGACCGAATACTAAGTTCAGCACTAATAATCATTTTGGCCCTAATGGTACTCAACGTTTTATGGCAAGTTTTCAGCCGTTACATACTTCAAACACCTTCTTCTTTTACCGATGAGTTATCGCGTTATTTAATGATTTGGATAGGAATTTTAGGTGCAGCATATGTTTCGGGCATGAACGCACACGTAAGAATTGATGTTTTTGTATCACGCCTTTCGATGAAAATGCAGCAAAAGATTCAACTCATGGTTCGCATCGCAATTGCTTTTTTTGCCCTTTTAGTGCTTATTATTGGCGGAAGCCGATTAGTGTACATCAGCTTTATTTTAGGCCAAAAAAGCCCTGCCCTTCAAATTCCTCTGGCTTATGTTTATCTGGTATTGCCTTTAAGCGGATGTATTATCATAATTTATAAGTTATTAGAACACCTTAACCAAAAATCGAACTGAGTATGGAATACATTCCCGTAATGGTGCTATTAATCAGCTTTATATTTTTTCTCAGTTCGGGAACTCCTGTGGCGTGGAGTATTGCATTATCTTCCTTTTTGACCATTTTGGTGAGCATTCCCTTTTTACCTGGCGTAACAACAATCGCACAGCGAATGGCAACTGGCCTAGACAGTTTTGCTTTACTGGCTATTCCGTTTTTTATATTGTCTGGTCAATTGATGAAACACGGAGGAATAGCAAATCGCCTCATTGCATTTGCCAAAACCATTGTTGGAGCCTTACCTGGTGGTCTGGCACATATTAATATCATTGCGGCCATGCTTATGGGTGCAATCGCTGGATCAGCAATGGCTTCTGCATCTGCAATGGGAAGTATTCTTGGGCCAGAAATGGAAAAAGAAGGCTATTCAAAAGAATTTGGAGCAGCGGTCAATATTACCTCAAGTACCATGGGACTTATTATTCCTCCAAGTAATATTTTAATCGTTTACGCCTTGGCCGGAGGTGGGCTTTCTATTGCATCGCTTTTTCTTGCCGGTTACATCCCTGGAATAATTACTGGGCTTTTTTTGATGATTGTTGCGGCCTTTTGGGCAAAAAAGAAAAAAATCCCCTTGGGAAAGCGAAGCACAATTTCCCAAGTGCTGCGTACTTTTTTAAACGCCTTACCCAGTTTGTTTCTTTTGTTTATTGTCATTGGTGGTATTGTAAGCGGTGTGTTTACAGCCACAGAAGCCTCTGCTATTGCCGTTCTTTATTGTTTAGTGCTCGGCTTAATTTATAAAGAAATTAAGTGGAACAATTTGCCACAAATTTTATTAGAGTCTTCGGTAACATCGGCCGTGGTAATGCTTCTTATTGCGAGCTCTATGAGTATGTCATGGGTAATGTCTTTTCAAAATATCCCCCAAGAACTAAGCATGGCCTTATTGACCTTAAGTGATAATCCTATAATCATTCTACTGGTGATTAATTTGCTGTTGCTATTTGTTGGAGTCTTTATGGATATGACCCCCGCGGTTCTCATCTTTACCCCAATTTTTCTGCCCGTTGTTACTTCCTTAGGGATGGATCCCATTCACTTTGGGGTGGTAATGGTACTTAATTTGTGTATTGGTCTGTGTACCCCTCCTGTAGGCTCCGTTTTATTTGTAGGAGTCGGGGTAGCAAACACCTCAATTGAAAAGGTAATAAAACCTCTCATTCCCCTTTTTATCGCAATGGTGATTTCATTGTTTTTAGTAACCTATATTCCTTCATTGAGTTTATGGCTTCCTGAGCAGTGGGGTTACTAAGTGGATAAATATAAACTCAAAGCCTCTTGATTTTATCGAGGGTTCTGCCCTTGGCCAACTCATCAACTATTTTGTCTAAATAGCGCGCTTTCTTAGTAAGTGGTGTTTGAATATTTTCAATACGATACCCACATACAACGCCTCGAATCGATTCGGCCTTTGGGTTCAGTTCTGCACGATCAAAAAAAGTTTTATAAGTTACTTTTTCAGCCCTAAGGTTTTCAAGGCTTTGTTTGTCAAATCCGGTGAGCCACTCTATAACCTCTATCAACTCTTCTTCTGTTCTACCCTTTCGTACGATTTTATTGAGGTATAAAGGATAAATCTCTGCAAAAATCATTTCTGCAATCCGTTTGTCGTGTTTAGGGGTTGTTTCCATTCTGTGCGCTTTGAGTTTGATTAAATTTAGTTAAGTTTAAAAAATAGATTAAAAAGATATATTGAAATCCAACAAGATGGAACAACCTACTAGCTTTTTTAAAGAGAATCTTAAATACTTCATAGAGGGCATTGTAATTTTCGCCAGTGTATTGTTTTCTTTTTACATCGGGAATTTAAATGAAACCAAATCGAACATTACGACTAAAAACATGTTCGTCTCTGATCTGATTGTTTCCTTAAATGATGATGCAGAACAAATCGATAATTTACTGGAAATATTAAATGAATCTGAACAGCTCATCAACCTACTGCAAAATGATATTGAAAGTGGGCACACACTCATGTCAGATCAAACAGTTATCAATAATCTCATTAAAGTAGAGGTTGGTTTTTCTTTTTTCCCTAAAGACGGTGTGTACAATCAGATGATTTCCACAGGAGCTTTTGAACTGATTAACAGTAGCGAGCTCAAAAACATACTCTTAGAGATGTACGGGCATCAAAATGCAAGGAACTTTGCTACTTCTAATGAAATAGATCTATTCAATTTAGATTTTAGAAAGATTCCCTACGAGATGTTCCGAATTCGATTTGACTATGACATGCTAAATGGGGAGTTCTATGGCTCGAGAAGACTGACAAATTTCACCTTTGACCGAAACTTTTATACGTCTGATAAATTCTATGGTCTTTTGTCACAAGCCAAATTGTACTCTAATATGTACAAAAGATTACTTCGAGACATTCAAGAATCTTATAAAATGGCGATATCTCTGGCTAAACAAGAACTTGTGATGTAGAAATAATGATCATGAAGAAAATTGGCATTTTAGGAGGTATGAGTTCAGCCTCAACTTCAGAATACTATAAAATCATCAATAAAGAGGTTCAAGAAAAGCTTGGCGGGCACCACACACCAGAACTGCTTATTTACAGCGTTAATTTTGAAGTCATTTCAGAATGCATCACAAATGATCATTGGAACGATGCAGGTCTATATTTAGCGAAAAGAGCCAAAGCCTTAGAACAAGCAGGCGCAGATGCCATAGCACTCGCTACAAATACCATGCACAAAGTTCGCCATCAAATTTTAAGCGAAATCAATATTCCACTGATTGATATTATCGATAGCATTTCCTCTAAAATTCAAAGTGATAACAAAAATAAAATTGCCATCTTAGGCACCTATCCAACCATGACAGACCCTTTTTATAAAGAGGCTTATGGTCAAAATGAAATTGAACTTTTAGCCCCTAAAGAGCATGCTAAAATTGAAATTAACCGGATTATTTTCGAAGAACTTACCTTTAATACCATTAAAGATTCTTCTAAAACTTTTTTTCTTCAAGTCTTAGAAGATTTATTTCAAAGCGGAGCCGAAGGAGTAATTTTAGGATGTACGGAGCTCAAATTAATACTTCAGCAAACTGATTTTGAAAAACTATCCTTTTATGATTCCTTACATTTACACTGTAAAAAAATTGTCGAAGTGGCCTGCTCCACTTAGGTAACAAAATTCAGTTATGAAAGTTTTCAAATGGATATTGACTGTAAGTTTTTTGCTTTTAGCGATTGCTTGTTTTGTTGTGGTGAATATTATGTACGGTCTGCAAAGCTTTATCGACACCCCCTATCTCATTGGTGGGCTCATTTTTTTGCTACTCGGTGTTTTACTGCTGATCAATATAAAAAGGAGCACCTCTTAAATACCTTTTTAGATTAAACGCTTTTTAAAATAGCCTATGAGCATGGCTGCTGAAAAAAAGAGCACGCCAAAGAAAAATGCGATCCCTAAAACAAGCGTACCGATTATGTAGATTATTGTTGAACTTTTCATGTTTAAAGTTAAACAAAAATTTTAAAGTTCATAATCTTTTTTATTTTTACTTTTTAACTACAACAAAACAATGAAAATGAAAAAATGTATTTATGCCTTAACATTAGGGCTGTTATTTATTGCTTGCGATAAAGAAGACGAATATGATGGAATTGCATGGAATGAAGCCATTGATGGAGAATTGTCTGGGGTGATGTCATCACCTACCCCCATTACATTAAGAAATGGAGACAATAGAATTATTGGTGGTTCAACACCAGCTTCTGGTGGAGAATGTACAACCTTTGAGGGAGGTCCACCTGCGCCGGTAATACCTTACTTTCCAAATCACGAATCATATACAGATTTGGTAACATTCACCTTATCTGCTAACCAGAGATTAGTAGGAATTAAAATAGAGGCGCTTGAAGTAAGCCCTGTTTACAGTTCAGATGAATATCCGTGTATCGGTCAGCTTGAATTACAGGCTGGTGCGTTTACAGCAATCAACAATTCTAATCAAATTGATTGGAATTCTGATAATGTCATCAACTTTATTTCTTTACCGGTTCAACATCCTTTAAAGGGAATGGGATTTGCTAAGTCCGTGGGAGATGATTTACTCGCAAAATATAGACAAGACTTTCCACTCCCTGGATATGAAGGAATTAACACTCCCAGTTTAGATGTAACCAATGGAACTTATACATTCTGGTGGAAAGAAGGTCAAAATCAGACAAGCTATACCCTCAACTTTATGGTTGACGAAATTGATTAATTCAATTTACCTATAATATTAGGCCCTCTTTTAAGAGGGCCTTTTTTTATTCATCACAGGGAAAGCATCCTTCCGTATCGCTATAGCAACTACAAGAGCTAGTTCTTTCTTTCTCACAAGATTGAAGCAGAAATCCTATGGCTAATAGAAGCATTATAAAGTTCTTGAACTTATTATTCGTCATTGAGGTCTTCTAATAATTCTACTTCGTCTTGAGGCGCAGAAGAAGGTAATTCTTCAACTTTTCTCAATTTAGACATCATCATACGCGTTCTGGTACCTACCAAAGTGTCGAGCTCTTTGTTAGCTTCTGTGATCTTCTTTTGAGCTTTTTCTAATACCCCACCGAATTTGCTGAATTCGGTTTTTACCGCTCCTAAAATATCCCAAACTTCACTACTTCTCTTTTGTATGGCCAAGGTTTTGAATCCCATTTGAAGACTGTTGAGCATTGCTGCTAATGTAGTGGGACCCGTAATAATAATTTTATAATCTCTTTGCAGGGTGGCGACCAATTCAGGTTGTCTTACGAGCTCTGCAAAAAGTCCCTCAATAGGCAAAAATAAGATGCCAAAATCTGTTGTATAAGGGGGATCTATATATTTATCACGTATACTTTTGGCGAAATTTTTAATACTGCGTACCAGGGATTTTTTGGCTTGTTCTATTGCTGCCAAATCCGCCGAATCATAAGCCTCTTGCAATCTGATGTAATCTTCTTGAGGAAACTTAGCATCAATGGGTAAATAAACCTCTTTACCTTGATGGTCTTTACCGGGTAATTTAATGGCAAATTCTACATGATCATTTGAGCCTCTTTTTGTACGAACATCCTTGTCGTATTGTTCGTGGCTCATAATTTGTTCAAGGATATTGCCCAATTGGATTTCTCCTAAAACTCCTCTTGTCTTTACATTGCTTAAAACTTTTTTGAGGTCACCAACACCATGGGCCAAATTTTGCATTTCACCTAAACCTTTTTGAACGGCCTCAAGACGCTCACTAACTAATTTAAACGATTCGCCAAGTCTTTTTTCAAGGGTGGTTTGAAGCTTCTCATCGACAGTTTCTCTCATTTTTTCAAGCCTCACCTCTGTAGTTTTAACCAGTTCTTGTTGCTTGACATTCATCTGATCAAATTTTTCTTTTTGAACTTGATTAAAATCTTTGATGCTTTTATTCAATACCTCAGAAAAATTGTGCAAGGAGGTTTTGGTTTCAATTCTAAGGTTATGTGCACTTTTTTCTTGTGTCTGAGCATTTTGATACATCTTCTCTTCCATTCTTTTGGAAAGTTTATCAAGTGCCTCAGAAAATTCTCTTCGATTTTCTTTTAATGCATTTTGGAGTTCAATTCTGTTCTCGGTGAATTGCGATAAAAGCGCATCGGTAATCACTCCTTTAAATTGATTTGTATTTGCACCTTTAGACCGTATGAAAATAACTGCTAAAAGGATAGAATTTAAGATGAGTAAAAAGAAAATAATATACGATTGCATGCTATTGAGGTTTAATACCACAAAGGTATCAATGTTCTCTTTTCAATTCACTTGAATTGCAGGGAACTTATCAAGAATTACAACCGCCATTTACGAGGTTTTGAAGCCATTAATTTTGAACCAAAAACCACATTTATATTAAATTAAGTTCGGTCATTGTATCAAAATGAGAAAATAATCGATGGTTTTAGTACTTTTGGGCGTGTTTTTTAATAATGGTTTTAAACCTTTACCTAATTTTATAGTCTTTTTCAAAGACTAATTGCTAACATGAAATTGAATAAAACTTTAAATCTCCTTGCCCTTTTTGTCCTTATTTCTGCTGTAACAAATGCGCAGCAAACAGTTGACAAAGAATTTACTGCTAAAAAAATTGACACTCCACCAATAATTGATGGAGTCTTAGATGAAGCCATTTGGAAAGACGCACAAGTGCTCACCAACTTCTCTCAATATTTTCCAAGTGATTCAGAAATTGCAGAACACCAAACGTACATTCAAGCCGCGTATACTGATACGCACCTGTATATCTCTATCAAGGCTGAAAACCCTGACAACAACTTCGTTGCCTCTACTTTGAAACGAGACTTTTTTGGAACACAAAACGACAACGTAAGTTTTTTAATTGACACTTTCAATGACGGAACAAATGCTTTTCAGTTCAGTATTTCTCCTTTCGGAGTTCGCAGAGAAGCCCTAATTTTTAATGGAGGAAATCGCAGAGATAGTTTCAATCGCACTTGGGACACCAAATGGAAAGGCGAAAGTAAAATTTACGACGCCTATTTCACTGCTGAAATGGAAATCCCTTTTAATTCAATCAAATTCAAAGAGAACAGTACATCTTGGCGTTTTAGAGCGTATCGATTCAATATCGCAACAAATGAACAGAGTGTTTCAAATCGTATACCTCAGAATCTTATTCAGGCTGATTTAGGTATTATGGGTAAACTTAATTTTGAAGAGCCTTTGGGTAAATCTAAAACTCCGATTAATCTGATTCCTTATATCAATGCCCTAACAGAAAATGACTTCGTAGGGAAAGAAACAAACGGATCTTTCAAATTTGGAGGAGATGCCAAAATTGCAATTGGCTCAGGACTTAATTTAGATTTAACACTTAATCCTGATTTTTCGAATGTAGAAGTAGACCGAGTATTTACCAACCTATCGAGATTTGAATTTAGACTTCCTGAATTGAGACAGTTTTTTATCGATAATGGTGATTTATTTGGTAATCTTGGAAGCGGTAGAGATGACACGCCTTTTTTCTCAAGAAGAATAGGTCTCGCCTACGATAAGGATAATAATCTTATTGAAAATAGAATTCTAGCCGGTGCTCGACTGAGCGGTAAAATAAACGAAGATTGGCGTTTAGGATTTTTGAGTATTCAAACGGCAGAAGATCCTGAAAATGAGATTGCATCTTTCAATAACACCATGTTGGTTTTGCAAAAAAAGGTCTTTGCCAGATCTAACATCAACATCTTCGCCATGAACAGGCAGACACTTAAGGATTATGATTTTTTAGATCGCAGCAAAGAATACAACAGAGTCTTTGGAGTTGATTATCAACTCGCTTCAGCAGATACTAAATGGCAAGGAAATTTTTATGCCCATAAATCTTTACAGCCCGATGATTACGAAGGTAATATATCTGCAAGAGCGCAATTGTCCTTTAATACTCGTGAATGGAGAATTTCAAACGATCTTGTATATGTTGACAAAGAATATCGATCTGACTTAGGATTTGTACCGAGGACGGGAATCATAAAGAATGGTAATTTTATTACTCGAAATTTCTATCCAAAAACGGGTAAAATTCAGAAATATCAACTGCAATCTTTTCACTCTCGTTATTGGCAACCTGAATTAGACAATCTTTTTACAGATCGATTTTTGAGAACTTCTTTTGAGACGACTTTTAGATCAAACGCAAGGGTTGAAATTGGTCATGAGTACAATTATACTTTTTTGACAAGTCCATTTGATCCGACTAGAACAAGTGGAGCAACACCGCTACCTGCTGATGTTGGTTATCACTACAATAAAGCTAGACTAGAGTATGAATCTAATCAAGGCACAACACTATTTGGACAATTTCAATTAGAGGCCGGAACTTTTTACACTGGAAATGTATACAGTCTTCAAGGTCGCTTAGGTTACCGTTTTCAACCTTGGGTAGAGCTGAATTTTGGTTTGAATTATGACGCGATTCGTCTTCCTGATCCTTATGAATCTGCTGATATTTGGCTTATTAGTCCAAGAGTTGACGTTACCTTCACCAAGTCTTTATTCTGGACAACCATTTTCCAGTACAGTAATCAGAGAGATAATCTGGGAATCAATTCAAGGCTTCAATGGCGTTTTGCACCTTTATCTGACCTGTATTTGGTGTACAACGACAATTATTTTGTGAATGTCTTTTCGCCAAAATACCGTTCACTAAACCTAAAAGTTACCTATCGTTTCGGTTTATAAGTTGAGCTTGACCATTTGACTGGCCTCTCCTATTCGTCCACTGCGTTGAAGTCCAATCCAGAGGTCTTTTGAGAGCACATCAATTTGAATATTGAGTACTTCTGCGTCATACACTACGTATTCAATAGGATGTACATGAATAATGGTCTTTTTATTTGGGCTCTCAAGAACAAGACCCAAAACATAGTCTTTGGATAGCCATTTATACGGAGCATTCCAATAGAAACTTTGATAAGCAATTTTATAATCAAGCCCCTCGACAAAGTACGACTTGATTTGATCTAAATACTTCAAAATCACATCGTAACGCAATCCGTTTAGTTCAGAAAAACGAGGATACATTCTAACACCTTCAAGCTTTACCATTGAGGTGTACACAAAATTTCTGGGATGTGCAGTGAAGACCACACCGTCTCCAAAACGAACAGATTCAAAATACTTTTGATTTCGTTGATAATGCGCCTCTGCATTTTTCTTATGCATTCCAATAGTCAATCCACGAAAAAGTTCAGGACTTTTGTTTTGCCCTATAATGGATGAACAATTAAGAAGTAGGACCGCCATTAGAATGGGACGCATCTTTTGCCACATAATGAACAAATTTTGATGGATATTACGCTTTTTAGTCTAAATTTTCTTCAAAACTCGTGCTTTGATTACTTTTTTAGATGTACCGCCTTAATATGCGGATGAAATGAGTGTTAAATGTCTTGTAAGAACTATTTTTGCGTAGATGTTTTCATTTGGTAAAAAAATATTTCTCGTTGATTTACTTGAAGGATTTATAGATATCCACAACCATATTCTTCCCGGCATTGATGATGGTGCTAAAACGGTTGAAGATTCCTTTGAAATGATAGATGCCTTGAATAAGCTTGGGTTTGAGGGATTAATTCACACCCCACATATCATGCCCGGGGTTCATCCAAATACACCTGATACCATTGCTAATGCTGAAAAAAAATTGAGTTTACATCTAAAGTCTCATCAGCTTTCAATCAAACGGAATATAGCTGCAGAGCACATGATTGATGAGCACTTCAATCAGCTTTTAGAACAGCAGCAATTCATGCCTTTAGCCAAGAACTATCTCTTGGTCGAAATGTCCTATTTGCAAGCCTCGGCAAATCTAGAAGACGCCCTTGAGCAATCTTTAAAAAAAGAATTGTATCCTATTTTAGCTCATCCCGAGCGTTATTTATATTACCACAAAAAGGCAGACTACTTTAAACGTTTAAAGAAAACGGAAGGGGTTTTTATGCAAATGAATTTGTTAGCTCTTGGCGGATACTACGGAGTACAAGTTCAAAAAATGGCCTATACTCTACTCGATATGAATGTCTATGATTTTGCGGCTACAGATACACATCATATGCGTCACATCAATGCGCTCAAGAAGATTCAATTAAAAAAACGAGACCTCCCAAAAATTGAAAATCTAATTGAAACTACTATTGGTAGTTTTTATAACCGTGCATTTAAGTAAATTTGCACTCATAAATGTCCTAAACATGAATGTAAAGTCTATTTGTTGTATTGGAGCTGGTTATGTAGGAGGCCCTACCATGACGGTAATTGCAAATAAATGCCCAGAAATCAAGGTTGAGGTGGTAGACATCAATCCAACGCGTATAGCCCAATGGAATGATGAAGACCTTGACAACCTACCGGTATATGAGCCTGGTTTAGCTGAATTAATCGCTGAGACCAGAGGGCGTAATTTGTTTTTTAGTACCGATGTAGATCGTGCTATTCAAGAGGCAGATATGATTTTTATTTCTGTGAACACCCCGACTAAAACCTATGGTAAAGGTAAAGGGCAGGCGGCCGATCTCAAATATATTGAACTCTGTGCGCGATCTATCGCCAAGGCAGCTACATCAGACAAAATTGTGGTTGAAAAATCAACCTTACCTGTTCGTACTGCGGCAGCCATCAAAAACATTTTAGACAATACGAGTTCTGGGGTACAGTTTGAAATCTTGTCAAATCCAGAATTTTTAGCTGAGGGAACAGCGATTACCGATTTGGTAGAAGCAGATCGCATACTCATCGGAGGAGATGAAACGCCTTCAGGAATAGCGGCTCGAAATGCACTTAGTGCAATTTATGAGCACTGGCTTCCCAAAGAAAAAATATTACAGACCAATGTGTGGTCATCAGAATTGTCTAAACTTGTCGCCAATGCCTTTTTGGCTCAGCGCGTCTCTTCCATAAATGCCATTTCAGCACTTTGTGAAAAGACTGATGCCGATGTAGATGAAGTCGCTAAAGCTATTGGACTTGACTCGAGAATAGGACCCAAATTCTTAAAGGCTTCTGTTGGCTTTGGGGGTTCGTGTTTTCAAAAAGACATTCTCAATTTAGTGTATATCGCGAAGTCGTATGGGCTTCAAGAGGTCGCTGATTATTGGGAACAGGTCATTCTTTTAAACGATTATCAGAAAAAGCGCTTTGCAGAACATATTATTTCTACACTCTACAATACGGTATCAGGTAAGAAAATAGCATTTTACGGTTGGGCCTTTAAAAAAGACACCAATGATACGCGTGAGGCTGCTGCAATTTATGTTGCCGATGCACTTATCGAAGAACATGCGCATATCACTGTGTACGACCCTAAGGTTAAAAAAGAGCAAATGCTCGCAGATCTGAATTACCTTGGAACGCGCTCAGCTGAGGAAAACGAAAAATACTTAAGCGTGGTCAATTCGGCTTATGAAGCTTCACAAGATGCTCATGCAATTGCCGTTTTAACCGAGTGGGATGAATTTGTTGATTTAAATTGGTCTGATATTTACCAGGCCATGATGAAACCTGCTTTTGTATTTGACGGAAGAAGAATTCTAGATGATCAGCAGCTCAACAGCATTGGATTTAAGGTCTACAAAATTGGTCAATCATGAATATTCTAGTTACTGGCGCAGCAGGTTTTATAGGATATTTCACCAGTTTAAGACTACTAAAAGAAGGACATCGAGTTGTTGGAATTGACAACATCAATGACTACTATACTACCGCGCTGAAATTCGACCGACTCAAACAGTTGGGAATCGCACAAGTTGATGCCGAACAAAACAACATGAGGTGTCACAGTGAAATTTATCCACAATTCAATTTTTATAAAATCGATATTGCAGATGCGGATGCCTTGGAGCAGCTATTTGAGCGTGAAACCTTTGATGTCGTTTGTAATTTGGCGGCACAAGCGGGCGTTCGCTATTCCATAGAAAATCCAAAAGCCTATGTCGAAAGTAATATAGTTGGCTTTGTAAATATTTTGGAGTGTTGCAGACACCATAATATCGATCATTTGGTTTATGCGAGTTCATCCTCAGTATACGGGCAAAACGAAAAAATTCCATTTTCAACCGATGACAGGGTTGACCATCCTATAAGTCTTTACGCGGCTTCTAAAAAATCAAACGAGCTTATGGCTCACACCTACGGTCATCTCTATAATTTCGCGACCACAGGACTGCGTTTTTTCACGGTATACGGGCCTTGGGGAAGACCCGACATGGCGTACTTTCTGTTTTGCGAAGCCATTAAACAACAAAATCCGATTAAGGTTTTTAACAAGGGTAAATTAGAACGTGATTTTACCTATATCGATGATATTGTAGAAGGCATTGTTCGTATTATTTTAAAAGACACTGCCCAAAGAGAACCCTATAAACTCTACAACATCGGTAATAATAAATCGGTGAATCTGCTGGATTTTATAGACACCATCGAAAAAGAAATGGGAAAAGAAACTGCTAAAGAATACGTAGAAATGCAAGCAGGAGATGTTTATAAAACTTGGGCTGATGTAGATGCGCTAATCAAAGACTACAATTACCATCCGAATACAGACTTAGCCACCGGTATCAAACACTTTGTTGAGTGGTATAAACACTATTACAATTTTTGATTGACCCTTGCTTGTCGGTAGGCCTTGTCGTAAATCGCCTCGTATAAAGGTAGAATCACTTTAATGTCAAATTTAAAGGAGTGCTCTTGTGCCCTGTCTTTAAATTCTTTTAATCGGTCTTCATTTTCAAGAATGTGAATGGCTGAGGCTGCCATACCCTCAATATCACCGATGTCATTCAAAAAGCCCGTAGTACCATTTTGATTTACCTCGGGCAAGCCCCCCGCATTAGAAGACACTACTGCACATTTATTGGCCATCGCTTCTAGAGCAGACAATCCAAAACTCTCTATCTCAGAGGGAAGTAAAAACAGATCTGTCCAGCACAAAATACGGTCAATTTCAGAGCTATTCCCTAAAAAATGAACCTTATCACTTAATCCTAACTTATCGACCAATTTTTTGGCCTTGAGTTTTTCTGGTCCATCCCCTACCATTACAAGTTTCGAAGGTACCTCATGCGATACCTTTTCAAAAATCCTAATGACATCAGGAATTCGTTTGACCTTTCTAAAATTAGAAACATGAGTTAGAATTCGCTCTTCTGGCAGTGCCACTAAATGACGCTTACAAGGCTTTGTTTTGTTCTTATCGTATTTTGAGGCATCAATGAAATTTGGTATAACCTCTATGGACCTTTGAATATCAAACATATCATAAGTCATGTTTTTTAAACTATGACTCACTGCTGTGACGCAGTCTGAGTGATTGATGCTAAAAGCAACAGCGGGTTTGTAAAAGGGATGACTACCCACTAGACTCACGTCTGTTCCATGCAGTGTAGTGATGATCGGAATGTGATATCCCTCATCTTTCAACATGGTTTTAGCCATATAAGCGGCATAAGCATTAGGAATCGCATAATGCACGTGAAGCACATCGATTTGATGTTTACGAATCACATTAACCAACTTACTAGAAAGGGCTAAATCATAAGGTTGGTGATTAAACAAGGGATAATCAGGAACCTGAACCTCGTGAAAAAATACATTTTTATTCAGCTGAGCTAATCGAACGGGTTGCTGGTAGGTCACAAAATGTATTTCATGACCTTTGTCTGCAAAGGCAAGACCGAGCTCTGTGGCTACTACACCACTTCCACCAAATGTGGGAAAACAAACGATAGCAATTTTCAAAGGCGCTTTTTTACAAAAATAAAGATACTATTCGAGTATGGCATCATAGATGGCTTGTTGAATGCGAGTTCTAAGGTTTGAGCGCAGTAAAGACTCGTTATTTCCTTCAGGATAAATAGCATTCGATAAAAAGACATAAACAAGCTCTTTTTCAGGGTCGGCCCAAACATAAGTTCCCGTAAAACCACTATGGCCAAAACTCTCAGAAGACACACAACCGCAAGTAGGGCCGGTATCTTCCAACTGCGGTTTGTCAAATCCAACACCTCGCCTAACCCCTTGGTCACAAAAATAACAGGTATTAAATTCATCTATTGTTTCTGTTTTGATGTATTCTTTTTCGGCATAAACACCTCCGTTTAAATACATCTGCATGAGCTTGTATAGTTCTAAACTGTTTGAAAACAATCCAGCATGAGCAGCAATCCCACCTAAAATGGCGGCTCCTTTATCGTGAACATAGCCCTGAATTTTTTGTTTTCTAAACTTTTCTTCGAAGACCGTCGGAACGATTTTCTCTTTTGCGTACCACTTGTTCGGATTATAGCCTATTCGATTGAATCCAGCAGGTGCATATAAAAATTTAGCAATCAATTGCTCCAAATTAGCCTGGTATTTATCTTCCAAATAATGCTGAATTAAATAGTAAGGCACATCACTATATGTATAGGCTTTAGGTATAGCTTTTGCTTCTGTGATTTGATCGAGAATAAGATTTCTGATTTCATCTTTTATGTACAAATCCTCTGCTACTTGGAGGGGGAATTTTTCACTTTGTTCAGAGGCGTAATACGACTCGAGCGGATCAGATGTATCTTCGTCAATGGTTTGCTTGTAAAAAGGAATCCCTGCAGGAAATTGACCGTAATGAGATAAAGCAGTAGTGAGGGTTTGATGTGCAAACTCAGAATCTGACAGGCTCGGAATCAATGATGACAAAGCATCAGAGAGTTCCAATTTTTCATTTTGAACCTCGTTCATCAACAAAGGCAGTGTGGCGGCAATTTTTGTCACTGACGCTAAATCATAAAGGTTGTCCCATTTAACTTTTGTTTGTTTTTCATAGGAGTGGTAGCCAAAGGATTTGTGATAAATAATTTTACCTTTTCTACCTATAACAATTTGAGCACCTGGAAATAACAGTGAATCTAAACCGATTTGCACTAGTGAATCAACTTGAGTTAATTTTATTGAAGAGAATCCTTCAGCCTCTGGAGTATTAGCTATTGATATCGTTTTTAAAGCCCTTGTTTCTAAGCCCATACCTTGCTTAAAATAGGCATTCACATCCACCGGTAAACGGCCAGACCCCGCAAATGCTCCAAATAATAATTGAGCTGTTTTTGATTGTGCAATTTCACTGTTTTGATACGACAGGACAATTTGATCTAAGGCCGAAACATTTGGAATCTCATCCAGAGAATAGGGTTTTGAGAATAATACCAACGCCTTTTTTGCTGACCATTGTTCTAAAGCCTCAAGAACTGTTAAATCTTGCTTAGACCACTTATGTGACTTGTAAGGGTTGACATTAGATTTATGGAAACCAATGATGATTTGATCGGCTTGAGCTAATTTTTCTTTGGTCTGGGCGTCAATATCAGTATGTAGTTCTAACTTTTCAATAGCTCCGTAATAGTTTAAGGTTTCAAAGAATGTTTGATGGTCACTATCCCCCAAGGGTACATAGACTATATTCTTCGCTGGTGAGAGCGGAAGAGCCTCACCTTCATTTTTTAATACAGTTAGAGATTGCTCTACCAGCTTTTCGTTGAGCATCAAATCTTCAACAGCGGCTAAATCTTCATTTATCCTCGCTTCTTCTACATAGGGATTTTCAAATAATCCATTGTTCGACTTGAGCTGAAGAATCTTTTTGACGGCTGTAGCCATTTGTTTTTCACGAATTGTTCCCTTTCTATAGGCCATAAGAATACTTGTGAATGACTTTTTATAGTCTGCTGGAAATACCAGTAGTTCATTACCCGCTAAAAAAGCCTCGAGAGCTGGATCTACTTCAATATTGGCAGTAGCACCTTTCATGTTCAATGCGTCAGAAACCACTAATCCCTCAAATCCCAATTCTTTTCGTAGTAATTCTTGAATAATTTCTTTTGAAAGGGATGCGGGGACATCAGATTTTGACTTTTGATAAGCTGGTACCGAAAGATGTGCAACCATGACGGCTTGCAACCCCTGCTCTATCAATTTTTCATAGGGATACAATTCTACCTCTTTTAAACGCTCTTTCGAATGCGGCACTTGAGGCAGTGCCAAATGTGAATCAACTTCTGTATCTCCATGACCAGGAAAGTGCTTAGCTACAGCTAATACCCCCGCAGAATCAAGACCCTTTGAAAATGCAATGGCCCTTTTGGTCACCTCCTGAGCTGAAGAACCAAAAGATCGATTTCCTATAATTGGATTTAGGGGATTCGTATTTATATCTACCACTGGGGCAAAATTGATATGTACACCTATGCGTTTGCATTGAAGACCAATTCTGTAACCTAACTCTTTAATTAGAGCGGTATCTCTGACCGCACCTAAAGTCATATTCCACGGAAACTTTAATACGTTTCGCAAACGCATCGCCAGGCCCCATTCTGCATCCATTCCTATAGCCAGTGGAATTTTAGCTAAAGCTTGAAATCTATTGGTTAATTTGATTTGTGCCTCTGCTGTGCCCGTAGAAAAAAGCAAATTACCCAAGTAATAATCTGTGATAAGGCTGTCTACTGCTTTCGGATCTGATTCCTCCTCTGAATTGACGTAAACCATAAAGAGTTGACCTACTCGCTCTTTATCGTTTAAGCTTTGGTATATACTATCAACCTTTGAGCTTATTTGTTGTTGTGCCCAAATACTTGAGCTCAACGTTAGCAATAAAAGGCAAAGGAGATATACTTTTTTTTTCATTTAACGAAGTGGTTAACGCGATCTAATTAATAGTATATAACAGGATTTTGGCACACCTATTATGTACATCACAAATTAATTAAAATCGAAATGAGTAAGGGCTAAAAATTGATTTAAATCCTAGAAAAAAGATTGGATCCACTCTGGGAAATCGCGAAGCTTTTGAATCAACATATCCATAAAAGCACTTTGGTAATTGTAGATGTAAACAAAAGAGGTTGAGAATAAGACGCCCACGGCAGACAGTACGTTGCGCGCACTGTACACTGGTTTTTTAAGTTGCTTGGGCTTTGAAACTGTTGTCTTCTTGGTTGCCTTCTGTTTCGTCTCCATAACCACAGGCTTTTCGATAACTGTGGAATTGTAATAACTCACATTGCTGCTTGAAGAATAATTCCATCTTTTGCGATACCCTCGAATGTCATAATGAACAAAGTTGTCGTAGAGTCCCATTCCTCCGGTGTGAATTTTTCCTTTGTGTTGTAACTCATCTAATTCTTCAAAAACTTCCGTAGAACTCATTCCACTCACCACGATATCAGCCGCTTTACCAAGAACGTGCTGCGAGCGACTCGAACTGCCAGGAATAGTGCTGTTATACGACTCACATCTGTACCCACTATTAATGGTGATAGGACGTTGTATAAAATCTCTAATGTATTGCAATTCTTCTGCTAAACGTTGAACATTCAACTCCACAGTCATGGGCATCTCACAGCCACAATTACAATTAAATTCGTGTTTTTTAAAATTTTGAGTCACTGTTTAGGAAGTACTTTTAGGTACAATTTATAATTTAAAACTCTAATTTCACACATAAATAGTATACCCATATTTTTAGATAAACGGCGCTAAGTATCGATAAAGTAAAGCGCTGTTTACTTCATAAATCTAGAATGCCAGCTCTCAGCAGCAGGCACCTCCCAATTCGATTCAAACTCAGCCTTAGTGGTTACTAAATTATTGAATACTATGGTTTTAGCAGAAATAGACTTGTCTTTTGCCATTTGCTTAAAGTCTTTTAGAGGTTTATAAGCAATAAATTCTCCATGCTTAAACGACACATTCATATTGTCCATGAGCACAACATTAAACTTTTGCTCGAAGCCTTGAATAAGATGCACAGAGGCATCTATAGAACAACCCGAAGGCGCCTGGTGAGCCTGGTCAACAGCAATGACAATAAATCGATTATAGGGCGTTTTAAAGCCCGCTTTAAGCGGTGTTCCGTGCGTACCCCATGCATCAATAAATTCTTTGAGCGCTGCTGTTATTTCAGTTTGCTCCTTTTCAGAAAAAGTTCGATTGCATTGGTAAATCCAAATCCGTGAGGCGTCTGGAAGTTGATCAAATTCTATATTCATATTATAAATCTGCTGCTTCAGCAATAAGTTCGGCGATATCTTTTACTTCTGTGGTATTTGATTCGTCCTGAAAAGAAAGTCCATCATTCATCATTATGTTGCAAAATGGACAAGATGAGGCTAATATATCGGCATTGGTTGCTTTGACTTGTTCGGCTCGTTCAACATTAATTTCTTTATGCCCTTTTTCAGACTCTTTGAACATCTGTGCCCCACCAGCGCCACAACAAAGACCGTTTTTCTTGCATTTTTTCATTTCGACCAGCTCAGCGTCTAACTTGCTTAAAACTTCTCTGGGAATTTCGTAAATATTATTTGCCCTACTCAAATAACAAGGATCGTGATAGGTAATTTTCTTTCCTTTAAAATGTCCTCCACTAACTAAGAGTTTATTGGCTTCGAATAATTCGGCGAGAAGTTGGGTGTGATGTATCACATTGTAGTGACCTCCTAGCCCTGGATATTCATTTTTCAGGGTATTAAAACAATGAGGGCAGGCAGTTACAATGTTTTGGGTTTCATAGGCATTTAGTACTTCAATATTGGCCATGGCCTGCATTTGAAACAAGAATTCATTACCTGCTCTTTTGGCTGGGTCTCCACTGCAACTTTCTTCCTGACCTAAAACGGCAAAACTCACTTTAGAAGCCTGAAGGATTTTAGCAAAGGCTTTTGTAATTTTTTTTGCCCGATCGTCAAAGCTTCCCGCACATCCTACCCAAAAAATATAATCAGGTTTAATGCCTTGAGCTTGTAATTCTGCTACCGTGGGTATTTTTAATTCAGAAGTATTCATTTTTTATTCTTTTGTCCAATTCATGCGGTCTTGTGGACTAAAAGGCCAAGGCGCACCATTGTTTTCCATATTGGTCATCATTGAATTCAAGTCAGATGGACCAGAAGATTCTTCCATAATAAGATATCGTCTCATATCTAAAATAATCGATACAGGATCAATCAAAATTGGACAGGCTTCTACACAGGCGTTACAAGTGGTACAAGCCCACAACTCTTCCCTTGAAATGTATCCGTCGAGTAGTGGTTTTTCTTCATTGGATTTTTGTTTCTTATCCTGAATCAAAGCAGTGGCACGATCTCTGGTATCCATCATTATTTTTCTTGGAGAAAGCTTTTTGCCAGTTAAATGGGCTGGACAGACTGAGGTGCATCGACCGCATTCTGTGCAACTGTATGCATTTAACAATTGCAATACACTTAAATCTGTGACATCTTTAGCTCCAAAAGAAGCTACGGTATTTTCATCGGTGCTTTGAGCAGCACTGGGATCCATAAAAGCCTTAACCTCATTAGTAACCGATTGCATATTATTCAGTTGGCCTATGGCACCTAACTTGGCGAAAAAGGTATTGGGAAAGGCTAAAATGATATGCAGGTGTTTAGAATAGTAGAGGTAATTCAAGAAACAGAGTATTCCTATGATGTGCAACCACCAGAAACTTCGTTCAAAAACAATGAGGGTGGAAGTCGTCATAGATTCAAAAAGAGGCGCAAATAGCGCACTTACAGGAAAAAAACCCGCTTCTGAATAATGCGCTACTCCTCTCGACTGCAAAACCATATCAGAAGTGTTCATTCCGAAAAAAAGAAGCATCAAAAGAATTTCGAAATACAAAATGAAATCCGCATCTAGCTTTGGCCAACCTTTCATTTCAGATAATCTGAACCTTTGAATTCTCAATACATTTCTTCTCAGCCAAAAGATTACAACCGCCAATAGCACAAGGGCTGCAAAAACTTCTAAAGTTGCCGTAAAACCGTTGTAAAAACTCCCTAAAACTTGATTTAAAATTCGATGAGTTCCAAAAAGACCATCGATCAAAATTTCTATAAGCTCAATATTTACAACAAAAAAGCCTATGTAGACAATGAGATGAAGCATTGCCGCTATAGGTCTAGCCCCCATTTTAGATTGTCCAAAGGCCACTTTAAGCATCTGTCTCCAGCGAACACTGCTGTTTGATTTGTCAAAACTTCCTTGGCCTTGATTAATAGACTTTTTGAGCTTATTAGCGTTATTAAAGAGTACGAAAAGTGCAATAATCCATACCGATAAGAATAAGATTGAACTAAGTATTGTACTCATCAATTACTGTTGTTTGGATGCCGTTTTCGCAGGATCATCTGAGGGTAAAACGTAAGCTTTTTGCTTTTTACCAAAAAGTGAAATGTCTATATAACGCTTTGGATTCAGTCTTAAGTCTTGTAAAAGCAATTCCAGCTCTTTAGAGGTACTCAATAGGTTTTGATGCAAATCATCGTTGGACATCATTTTACCTAAACTGCCTTCGCCTTTTTCAAGTTGCTCTAAAATAGCCGTTAATTTTTTGGTGATTTCCTTACTCTCTGAAACTATGGCAGCTACATCCGTCGAAGGGATACTGTCAGTTATCATTTTAAGGTTCTCACTTATGTCGTTGGTGTTTTTTAAGGTATTTTGAATATCCGCGTTTGAGCTAGACATCAGTTCATTTAAACTAGAGGTTACTCCATTTAAACTCTTTGAAATTTCTAAAAGCTCAGCACTTGTTTGTTTTAAATTAGCCTGAGTATTGACGTCTAAAACATTATTAATGGCTACAACTAAGCTATCGGCATTTGTAATGGCGTCCTCCACTTTTAATTGTAAAGGAGTCAACTTTTGTTGCACCAATTCGGTTATTCCTGGTTTTACTGAAGTCGGTAAGGTATCACCACTTTGGGCTAAGGGTGCATTATCGAATTTTTGAACAATTTGAATACCCTTTCCCCCAATAATACCCGTATCGTAAAGTTCGGCAAGTGAATTTCTAGAAAATTCAAAATCAGAGGTGATAGAAAGTGTAACTAAAAGTTGTCCGCGTTGATTTAAAAATCCAACGTCTTGAATGGTACCTACATTGAATCCATTTAGGCTTACTGCAGTTCCACTTTGAAGTCCTCCGACGTGATCATAGACAGCGTAATAGGTTTTTGCAGAATCAAAAAGAGTGGAAGACTTCAAATAATTCATTCCGAAAATTGAAGCACAAATTCCAACAACGGCTATAAAACCTGCTTTTAACTCTTTGGATATTTTCAAATTCATGAATATTTAAGGATGTTCCCGTTTTACTTTGGCCGTTATAGATATGCGCTGATCAGCTCTATAACCTACAATATATGCATCGGCATATCCAGACAGTTTGGCGCGTTCTAAAAGTCTCTTTACAGAGGCATAGGAGTGGGTGTCTCCGGCCATATATCTCGTATATTGACCAAATTGTTCTGTGCTAATCTTGGGCAAACCATTAAAGTTATCTGAAACAGCATCTATGGCCATACTTGTTTTTCTCGCCATGATTTGAACTTTAAAGGTGACTAAGGTTTCGTTTACCTTCTTAAGGGCTTCTTCTTTCTCAGAATCTAAAGCTTGTTCTGAAGTTTCTTCTGTTAGAGTTGTCTGCTGCTCCTCTTCTTTAACCTCAGTACTATCAGTAGACTCCTCATCATCTTCGGTCTCAGTCTCTTCTACAGCGAGTTCAGTCTCTTCTGTCGGAGTAGATTCTTTAGTTATTTCTTCAGGATCGTTGGCTGTTGGCGGAGTTGAGAGTACCTGGTCATCACTTTTTTGAATTTTATCAATCTCAGGCTCACCTTCTTCTATTTTATCTTGAGCCCTTTGATCTTCATAGCTATTGATGATTTCTTGATTCTTTTCTTTTGCCTCTTGTAATTCTTTGTATGAATTGATAATTGTTGGTGATGCTATTTCGCCTTGATCTATGGTCTCATCCGTTGATGCACCCCCTATAATATCCGTATCTATGTCACTAAAGACACTGTTGCGCTCAAAATTCTTTTTGTACAACAAAACAGCTTGCGCGATAGAACGCCCCATTTCGATTTGCCCTTTTCTTGAATTGAGGTAACTCCCTTCTCTTTTATTGGTTAAAAACCCTGTCTCTACTAAAACACTTGGCATAAAGGTTTGGTGAAGAACGATGAAACCCGCTTGCTTGACCTTGCGGTCTTTTCTATTGAGTTCACGCGTAAAACTGTTTTGAATCAAAGAAGCCAACTGAATACTTTTCTCCAGATGCTCTTCTTGCATAACCGTTAAACCGATTACAGATTCTGGAGAATCGATATCGTATTTTGCATACTTCTCTCTGAAGTTATCCTCCAAATAAATTACTGAGTTTTCGCGCTTTGCAACTTTGAAATTTTCTTCTGAAGCGTGAAGACCTAATACAAAGGTGCCAGCCCCATAGGCGTTTGAGGTATGCGCATCACAATGGATGGATAGAAATAAATCTGCCTCGTTTCTATTCGCAATAGCGCCTCTTTCTTCAAGTTCCACGAAAGTGTCACTATCTCTGGTAAAAACCACTTTAATATCGCTATCTCTCGCCAATTCGCTTCCAATGGCTAAGGCAATATTCAGCGCAATATTTTTTTCGATATAGCCATTACCTACATTTCCAGGGTCTTTTCCGCCGTGACCGGCATCAATTACTACTACAAAAGGTTTGGTATCAAGATTTGAGACGGCCCATGTAAAATGAATCGAAAACAACAGAAAAGTTAAAATTGATATACTTTTTCGCATGTTTATTTTAATTTGACAGGACTTGAATATACTTCAAATTTAATAAATCCTATTTCAACTTAAGTTAAATATTATGTAAGTTTGATGTCAAAAATCAAGCCATACCTGGTAATTAATATCCTTTACAGATTTGGGCCCATCTAAATTTTCAGTTGTATTAGTGTTGCTAGCCCTATGTTTATCAGGACATATTCATGCTCAAGAGAAGAAAATCAAGGGCTTAACAGCTCCTCTTTTCCAGTCTAAAATTGAAGGCCAGCAAGCCTCTCAGGCGCTTAAATTGGACGTAGAAAATAGTAGTTCAACGAAATCGGATAGTATTCCAGCTACCGTAGTCTCAAACGGTAGAATAACCGGTCCAATTAAATACAAGGCCAAAGACTTCGTAAAAATCTCCCAGCTCGAGAATAAAATAGCCCTCAACAATGAGGCTGAAATTCTATATGAAGATACAGAGCTCACAGCAGGTATCATCGACATTGATTATTTGACTAGTGAAGTTCAGGCCGGTAGACTCACCAACGCCGACGGCGAAAAAGAACAAACTCCAAATTTTACCCAAGGGCCATCTGTGGTGATTCCAGATTCCATTCGGTTTAACTTCAATACCCAAAAAGCCCTTATTTACAATTCGAGAACCGAACAAGGAGCTTCACTTGGAGCCTTAGGAGGTGGTGAATCTATGAAAGTCTTCACCGAATTCACCAAAAAAGAAAACGATTCAGTTTTTTTCTTCAAGGATGGAAAATTGACCACTGCAAAAGACACCATTGATCCTGATTATTACATCAAAATACGCAAAGCAAAGTTTGTTCCGGGAAAAAAAATCATTGCGGGTTTTGCCAATATGTATCTCGAGGATGTTCCTACTCCAATCGCATTGCCCTTCGCTTATTTTCCCTTGACTACAGGACGAACAGGCGGACTTATTTTTCCGACCATTACCAACGATCCACAACGTGGGTATGCTCTTCAAAATGGAGGCTACTACCTACCCTTGAGCGAATATGCTGATTTAAATATCATGGGAGATTTCTATACCAACGGAAGTTATGGAATGCGCCTGCAATCAGTCTACACCAAACGTTATAAATATCGAGGAAACGTGAATTTTCGATTTGAAAATTTAGTCAACAGTCAAAAAGGCTTTGACGATTACAGTCGAAGTACCATCTTCAATTTACAGATTTCGCATTCACAAGACGCTAAAGCGAGTCCCAATTCAAGATTTTCAGCCTCTGTAAATATTGGAAGTAGCTCTTATTTCAGAAATTCGGCCAATCAACAAAACCTGGCCTTGACACAAAACAACAATTTATCTTCATCAGTTTCGTATTCGAAGACCTTTCCGGCCTACCCTTCAGTGAACTTAAGCATGACAGCGACACACAACCAAAACACCAATACACAGGCCATCAATATGACCCTGCCGACGATGCAAGCCAACATGGAACGTATTTTTCCATTTGCCAAACGAAACGGAATCAAAAAAGGAATCATTCAGAACATCAACTTGCAGTATTCGATGCGAGCCGAAAATAGAATTCGTACCACAGATTCTCTATTCCTTACTTCGAGAATGTTCGAAGATGCCAAGTTTGGTGCCCGTCATAGTATTCCGATCAGTACCAACTTTAAAGTTGCCAAATACCTCAGTGTTTCTGCTGGCGCCAGTTATGAAGATGTTTGGACTTTTGAAACCTTCAGAAGAGGTCAAGACCCTAATGCGGAATTCAATAAAGAAATTGTACTAGATACCGTAAGAGGCTTTGAACGATACAACAACTACGGTATTAGCTCAAGTGTTGGAACCACCTTGTATGGAACTTATACCTTTAAAGAAAATTCAAAATTTGAGGCTATACGACATGTAATGCGTCCTTCGGTTTCTTGGAGTTACAAACCCTCATTTGAGCAGTATTACGACTATTATGAACGCTACGACGGGGCCTTAGAGCAGTATTCTATTTTCGAAGGAAGTCTCTATGGTGCTCCGAGTCTAAGGCGTACCAATAGCATGAGCTTTGCACTGCAAAATACCCTGGAGGCCAAGGTAAGACCAAAAGACAGTACAGAAACCGAATCGAGAAAGGTTTCGCTCCTGAGCAATTTAAATTTTTCGAGTTCTTACAATATGGAGGCGGACTCTCTACGTATAAGCCCTGTTACTTTTAATGGAGCCACCGCCCTATTCGACAAGAAGATGAGCATCAATTTTACAGGATCGCTAGACCCCTATGCACTGGATGCCAATAACCGAAAAATCAACAAACTCAATGTAAAAAACAACGGATCTCTCTTTCGCCTTACTCGTTTTACGGTGAATGTGGGTTATTCATTGGACAATAAAACCTTTGATAAAAGTGCGCGCAAGCGAGACGATGAAGAAGCTGATGACAGAAATGGAGAAAATTACAACGAAGACTACAGAGCAGCCAGTGGTGGACGCGATGACGATTTATTTGGATTTGGATTAAACGATGGAGGATTCGACGATAGAAGCCGCTCTAGAGGGGCTCCTGAAGACGAAGAAGAGGAAGAAAGTGAACTGTATCGTAATCCATTGCCTTGGACCTTGCGTTTAGCCTTTACTTCAAATTATTCGAATAACGTCAGACAAAACGAATTCACCAATACTTCATTAATGTTTTCGGGGACCGTAGATCTCACTCCTAAATGGAAAGTTCGTTTTTCTTCGGGATATGATTTTAAAAATAAAGGATTCAACCTCACCCAACTCGGATTTAAACGAGAATTAAAAAGTTTTGATTTGCGATTTAATTGGGTACCTTTTGGTCGAAATCAACGGTGGGATTTCTTTATTGGTATAAACAGTTCTATGCTCTCAGACCTCAAATGGGAAAGTCGAAGTCAAAGAAACACCTCGTTCAGACGTTAAACTATTTAAAACAAACGCGATGAAAGAAATCATTACAACTCCGAAAGCTGCGGCACCAATAGGCCCTTACAATCAGGCAGTGAAATTTGGAAACATCCTTTATACCTCTGGGCAAATCGCTATAGATTCAAGTACTGGAGATCTTGTTCAATCCGATATAAAAGCAGAGACTAAACAGTGTATGGAAAATTTAAAAGCCATCTTGGATGAAGCTGGTTTTTCTTTCGAAAATGTTGTTAAGACAAGCATATTTATAGCCGACATGCATCAGTTTTCAGAAATCAATGAAGTCTACGGAAGCTACTTTGACGACAAGACTGCCCCTGCGCGTGAAACGGTTGAAGTGGCGAATCTTCCAAAATTTGTCAATGTTGAGATTTCAATGATTGCGATGAAATAAAAAAGACGCTATTAAAGCGTCTTTTTGTGAAATTCTACTAGACCGTCTATTGGTCGTTGTTCAATTTTACCAATCACCAAGTCGTTACGCTCTAGACAAGCCCTAACCTCGTCTTGCAGGAAATGGGCAATACTGCCCACAAAGTGAATGGGCACTTTTGTAGCCAATTCGAATTGCATGATATGATTGTTGACGAATTGTTGTAAACCCTTCTCTATAACCCCTTTACAATAAGAATGTTCCTTGTTTTCGATTAAGAATCTGGCAAATTTGGCTAAATAGGTGTTTGGATTTGGCTGCTTGTATAAATATTCTTTGATGACATCTGCTTCCAAATCGAATTGCTTTGAAAACTTCATTCCCAAATCTTGTGGCATTTTATGAAAGTAATAATCCCTCAAGAGTTTTCTTCCAAAGAAATTTCCGCTTCCATCATCCATTAAGATATACCCCAATGAGGTAACTTTTTGAAAAGCTTGATGTCCGTCGTAATAAGAACAATTTGAACCTGTTCCCAGAATACAAACGATTCCCTGTTTGCCGATTTCAGTGGTAGCATAGATTGCCGCGTAGGTGTCTTCTTGAACATCGATATGTGCATTGGGAAAGAAGTCTCTAAAAATTTCATTTAGAAATTTCTTCATCCGATCAGTTCCGCATCCCGCACCATAAAAATGAACCTGCTCAACTTTTTCGCTATTTTGAGAAAGCTCATAATTATTAGCCAATCGATCTTCTATAACCTCACGTGTTAAAACTTCAGGAGACAAACCAAGGGTTTGTGTCATAAAAAGCTGCTCTCCAGCATTCGATAGCGCAATCCAATCTGATTTGGTTGCGCCACTGTCAACGACTAGAATCATTGTACTTAGTGAATTATAATGAAGCTACGTGTAAAGCTAAATCAACGAGTTTGTTTGAATATCCCGCTTCGTTATCGTACCAAGAAATAACCTTGAAGAATTTATCATTCAACTCGATTCCAGCTCCAGCATCGAAAATACTTGTGCGTGCGTCGCCGATAAAATCTTGAGAAACAACAGCTTCGTCTTCGTAACCTAAGATTCCTTTTAATTCATTTTCAGAAGCCTTTTTCATTACAGCTTTGATTTCTTCGTATGACGTTTGTTTTTCAAGACGAACCGTTAAATCAACCACAGATACATCCGCAGTTGGAACTCTAAAGGCCATTCCTGTTAATTTACCTTCAAGGGCAGGAATTACCTTGGTAACGGCTTTAGCTGCTCCTGTCGATGCAGGAATGATATTTAGAAGTGAAGAACGTCCTCCTCTATAATCTTTTCTAGATGGACCATCCACTGTCATTTGAGTCGCAGTAGTCGCGTGTACAGTTGTCATCAATCCTTCTTCGATACCAAAAGTATCATCGAGAACCTTGGCTAAAGGAGCGAGACAGTTTGTTGTACAAGAAGCATTAGAAACGATAGTGTCAGATGCTTTTGCGTCATTGTGGTTCACACCCATTACAAACATAGGCGCATCTTTAGAAGGAGCAGAAATAACTACCTTTTCAGCTCCACCATCGATGTGCTTTTGAGCCATATCAAGGGTTGTAAAGATTCCTGTACACTCAGCAACTACAGTTGCACCGACCTCGTTCCACTTTAGGTTTTGTGGATCGCGTTCTGCAGTAATACGAATGTTCTTCCCATTTACGATAAGTTGACCATCGATTACTTCTACAGAACCATTGAATCTTCCGTGTACTGAATCATATTTTAAAAGATATGCAAGGTGTTCTACATCTAATAAGTCATTGATTGCAACGATTTCAACATCATCTCTGTCTGCTGCTGCTCGGAAAACCATTCTACCGATTCTTCCAAACCCGTTAATACCAATCTGTAATTGTGCCATTTTTATTGATTTTAATTTATGTTGTCATTATATCTGAAACTCTAATGAGTTCTTGATCTACTTGTGTTAACCCGCTGATTGCTTCGGCGATAGGAACGAGTACTAGAGAAGTATCTCTGATGCCTATCATTTCATTGCTGCGTCCTTCAAGGAGTGACTCTACGGCTTTTACTCCCATTCGAGAGGCCAAGACTCGATCAAAACAGGTTGGATTACCTCCTCTTTGCATATGTCCTAATACCGATACCCTTACGTCGTAAATTGGAAGGTTCTTTTCGACATAATCTTTTAATTCAAAGACGTTGTTTCCTGTTTTATCACCCTCAGCAACTATAACAATACTTGAGGATTTTCCTGAATTTTTACTTCGCTTTAAGGACTCCACTAAACGCTCTAAACCTAAATTTTGTTCTGGAATTAAGATTTCTTCAGCACCAGCACCTACACCTGCATTTAAGGCAATAAGACCTACATCACGGCCCATAACCTCAACGAAAAACAAACGGTTGTGTGAGCTTGCCGTATCTCTAATTTTATCGATGGCATCTACAACCGTGTTTATTGCGGTATCAAATCCTAAAGTGTAAGATGTACCCAATATATCGTTATCTATTGTTCCTGGAATTCCCATAACCGGGAAATTAAACTCTTCATTAAATTTTAGAGCCCCTGTAAAACTACCATTACCACCGATTACCACTAGAGCGTCAACTCCGGCCTTGATCAATTGATCATGGGCTTTTTTTCTACCTTCTGGTGTTCTAAATTCTTCGCTTCTTGCAGATTGCAGAATCGTACCTCCTTTGTTGATGATATTGTTAACACTTCTAGCGTTAAAGATTTCAAAATCACCTTCAATCATGCCCTGATATCCTCTGTAGATGGCAGTACATTTTATGTTTAGATAGGCACATGTTCTAACGACAGATCGTATTGCTGCGTTCATTCCAGGGGCGTCTCCCCCCGAGGTAAGTACCCCAATGTTTTTGATTGATTGACTCATTCTATTTCAAAAAGTGCTCAAAACTAATAAACTAAACTTATATAACACTCTTGATTTACGTATTTCAGAAAAAAGAGCGCAGAAATAACTATTTCTTTAAAATCACCCTACTCTTTTTGAACGATTTTCATTAAAAGGCTCTTAAAATTATCAAAATCTACCTGATATGATAAACCGACTCCTTGAGTATACCCCTGTTGTTCGGCTAAAAATTGTCTAATTTCATTCTCGCGATTAAATATTTTCGCACTGAGGGTTCCTTCATCATTGAGTATGATTTGAATTTCGAGATCACCTGCTATAACGGTCTCTGAAACTCCACCTACTGGAACTCCAACTTTACCGTTGATTAAAATGCGATCGGAGATTTGTGTACTCACCGTTACCCCTATTCTATTTTCAATTTGAACATCGGCTGTGGGATCTAAAAAGCCTTGCTCATAGGACAATCCTAAATCAAAAGTTTCACTCTCTCCAAGTACTTGATCTAATAAACCAGAGGCTGTTTGAAATAGATTTCCAGTAAGTGCCTGTTGATTAATTCCTATTTGATCGTTCACAAAGGTTCCTTGTGCAAGTAAAAAGAAGGCATTTCGTTCTCTAATCGTTGGATCTTGTAAACGGTATTGCAATTCGGATTGAATCACAGAAGAAGTGTTGGGAAAGGCAATGTCAAAATTAATGTTCGGTGCTTCAAGTTCTCCATCTAAGCGCACCAGCACTTCTGTAGGTATTCTCCCGGAATAAGAGGTGCTCTCTAAGATAGGTGAAGGATTAGCATTGAGAGAATAGACGGCGTCCATCTGAAGCTGAGCCGCAAGAGGGTCTCCGTCCCAAAGCAAAGTTCCTCCGGGTTGAAGTTTAAATCGCTTGTCGATAAGTCCACCGAATTTATAATTGTAAAATCCTTCAACAGCAACGAACTCACCATACATATTGAATTTACCATCGGTATTGATTTCCATGAGCAACAGTCCTTCACCACTACCTTTGAGTGAACTTCCACTTCTGGGATCAATCACAATTTCGACTTCAGCTTGGTCCGTTACTTCAATATCAAAGTTGAGTTCTAGTCCGCGATAGGTCTTTAGCACCTTTTCATTTTTCATTTCTTCAATAGTCTTGTCTCCAACAAAATTGATGAATGAGTAATCCGATTCAGATTCTACATCCCCCAGAGGGATTTTTAAACTTGTTCCTTGGGCAGAGGCTCCATTAAATTCAATATTTAATTGAGTAGAAGGACCTTGTATGTAGCCCTTACCTAAGACAAATCCAGTTCCGTAATAGAGTGAATTCGGCTGACTGTCTGTATTGAGGATAAGGAATCGATTAAAATTAGTATCCACTTCTAAGTCTAGATTCCAAATTTTGAAATTCTCATGTGAAATACGACCAGAAATATTGGCAGAGGTATCGTAAATACGATCTCTGAAGTCAAAATTCACAAAGTCAAAGTTTTGATCTTCTATTTGAATAATGGCTTGATCTGAGATTCGATAGTCCGTATTAAGGTATTGAAAAGCCATTCCTCCATCGTTTAAACGCAGTGAACCATTTAACATGGGTTGTTCGAGATCACCGCTTACGTCAATTTTCCCTGTAAGGCCTCCTCGCAGTCTGTGCAAGGTTTGTTTACCCAAAGGAGAAAATGGAGCAATATCGAAATCGTTTAATTCTGCATTTAATTCATAGTTATAGCGCTCCTCTTCGTCTTGATTGATATTCCCTTGTATGTTGAGCAATGTTTGTTGATCTCCTTCAATCCAAGAAGCCACTTCAAAAGAAGTTAAATCTCTATTTCCTGCAATGACCATTTGTGCATCCCCCACTACTTCATCGTTTACACTCAGACTTTCGATTTCTAAACTGGTACTTGGAATGTATTGACCATTGATTTGATTAATAGTCATAAAACCATCAAGCACCCCGTCTAACTCGAGGTTGGGTATATCAGGGGTAACTTTAAATAATTGAACGCCATTGAAATTAAGGTCAATTTGCTTTTCAGTGGCCGCGATATAAGGCGCTTTGATTTGAATGCGATCTCCGTCATCATTTGCAAGTTCGATGTTATTGATTACCAATCGTTCTCGTTGAGGATTATAGGATAACTTATGATCCAAGGCATTAGCTGTATTTAACTTCCATGTTTTTCCCTTGAGTCCC
>Ga0213865_10000349_pt1 | contig 31374 bp, 43 predicted proteins | sample PICome_6_FD_160100 | JGI IMG/M metagenome (GOLD analysis project Ga0213865, IMG submission 160100) | Coastal seawater microbial communities near Pivers Island, North Carolina, United States - PICO282 | ecosystem: Environmental > Aquatic > Marine > Coastal | place: USA: North Carolina...
CACCTCCCGAGGAGCGACCGTCCGGGCGTCGGGGAGGATGGAGGCGGGGAGGGTGGGGGTGTTGAGGCGTCCAGCGGTGCTGGTCTGAGGCGATCCACCGGCCCAGATCGTGTTGCATCCGCCACCCACTGCGAACCCTGCCGACGGATCGCCACGCATTGAACAGTTCGCCATCAGAGCCCACCGCGCCACCTCCCGAGGATCGACCGGGGGCGCCTTGACCGGCCCCTCTGCCCGCAGCCGTTCCCACAGCGCGCGTGGGTCTTCGTCCTTCCATCCCCGGATGATCGCCGCCGCTTTGCTCCTCAGATCGGCGTCTGTGTAGCTGGTCAGCAGGAGGCGGCACCCGTCGTCCGGCTCACACCACAGATAGCGGGCGGCACCACTGCCGGAGCGGAGTCCCAGGGTGCGCAGGATCGCCTGTGCATACCCCTGTTTATTGCCCATGCGGGAGACAGGCGGGCGGGCGTTCTTGCCACCGTGCAGGCGCAAACTGAGTGCAGCGGTCCCGGCGCACAGCTCGACGAATAGGGGCAGAGCGGTCATTCCTCGCCGCTTCCAATCTGGGCGGCCTCGGCGGCGAGGGCTGCGGCGAGGTCTTGATCGCTGAGCATAGACACGCCGCCGCTGATCTCCAGCCGATCCGGCGGCGTCATTCCGCACAGCTTCATCGTGATTTCAGCGGCGCGGATCTGCTGTGTGGTAGCTGGCTCGCCTTGAATCGTCTTGACCATCAGCCGGGCGGCATCGGCGGCGCCGCCGTTGAGTATCCGCTGAGCCCGAGCCACGCTGAGCTGCTGGAGGTCTTTCAAGTCGGCGGCGAATTCTGGATCTCGCAATCGCCGGTAGATCGTCGGGTTGCTCACGCCGATCGCTTTTGCAACCTTGCGCGCCGACAACCCTTTAGCCAGCAGCCTAAGCGCCTTTTCGCGTTGTCCTGGGCTCCATTGTGCTCTCATCTGATCTGAACTCCAGCGAAGTTATCCACAGCCTTCAAAGGTTATCCACAGGGTTGTCAACAACCACACCGTAGCTCTGATCCGTCGTCTGGAGCCAACACGCGCCGATGTCGCCGGGTTGCTCTGGAGCGGCGACCAGACACAAGGCATACCCGCGATCACTGCTCAGCCGATCGACGTGCTCGCCGTCGCCGGGCCATGTACAGGCCTGCTCTTCGGCGACGATCCAGAGACTCAACCACGGCACGTCACAGCCGACCTCAACAATGCACGCCGAGCCAGCCAGGTCATACCGGGCGGCGAGCTCCAGCCCAGACACCACGACCTCCAGCGGCTCGCCAGTCGAGCACGGATCCAGCCCGATCATATCCACCGATCCACACTCACCGGATGAACGGTCAATAGGTGCTATGGGCTCCGCTGTGGTACCTGTGACGGCTTCTGATGGCTTCGGAGTGTGCTGATACTCCGAAGCGACGCAAGCGAGCAAGAGCAGCATTACAGAGCCTCCATAGCTGACGGGTCGATAGTTCACTGTGACATATACCTCAGCACCGCCCCGATCCGTCGGATTGCCGCCGTTTTTATATATGTGCGACACTGGAAACCCGCTTGGATGCTGGCGTTTGATTTAATCTCCTATTTTTGATCATTTATGGGATCGGGTATGTCGCACATATGTAAACTACTTAGAACGCCAACTATCGAATATTCGCATTTATTTTGGCATATTCCCGCCCGCTCGGCTGAGAGGCTGGTTTCACACGTAGAACCATACATATACTTATAATTATATATTTTTAGGCCATAAAGACAGAACACCGGTAAATGCCTAAAATAAATACCAATATTCGATAAAGAGCGTTGTAAGTGACTTACATATGTGCGACATACCCGATCCCATAAATGATCAAAAATACCTCAAAACGAACAAAAACAGCCGACATCGCACGGCGAACCACGACAACCACGCGCCGATTATTCACCACGCCAATATTTACAGCCGTGCTCAATATTCCGGCTCGGTAGTTCTTGCGGCAAAACCTCGCGCCGGGTAGTCTGCTGGAGCACCTCGGAGGATCTATGTCTGCTCACGCCGCCCAGCTCCGGCGAATCCGTCGCCGCCGAGGCTCCAGCAATGCCGAGATCGCCGACCTGGCGGGCATCGCTCGGGCCACACTCTCGAATATCGAGGCCGGGCGCTGTAGGCCCAGTGTGCCGGCGCTGGCTCGACTGCTGGTCGCGCTGGAGGTTTCCGACGCGGAGATCGCCGAGATCGTCCGCAGCTACGCGTAAACAGAGAAGCCGCCGAGGTTACGACCCTCGGCGGCTTCAGAATTCCCACCAATGCACACAGGAGAGAAAACGATGTCACTGACAAATACCACAGCCGCCGGAGGCGTGCCAATCCACGGGCTAAGGGCGTGGCAGGCCGCCGCGCTACCGCTGGCGCTTGACAACCTCGCCGCCCAGCTCGCCGGAACCGCTGAGCCGGGCCTGATCGCCGCTTGCACGGGAGCGGGCAAGAGCCGGCTGATCGGTGAGATCCTCGCCGCCCGCGTGCCGCGACTGCTCGCCGACGAGGTCGCGGTGATCACCACGCCTACACAGCGCCTCGTTAGGCAGCTCTCAGCGACCGCCCGCCAGCACCTCGGCGAGCCGGTCGATTGCCACTATGCCCGGCGCAAGTGGCGCGCGGCCCGCGTGATTGTGTGCTGCAATGCCTCGGCGCCCGGCCTGGCGGCGAGGTTGACCGCCGAGGGCAAGGGGATCGGGCTGTGGATTGCCGATGAAGCGCACCGCACTGAAACGCCCGAGATCCACCGATTCGCCGAGGCCGCGCCCGCTGTGACCGCGCTCGCCGTGACGGCGACACCGTACCGCGCCGAGGCCGCCGAATCGCTCCGGCTGTGGTCTGATCTGCTGTACCGCTACAGCCCATCCGAGGCCCTCGCCGACGGCGTGTTAGTGCCCTGGCGTGCGGTGCCATGGACGGGCGATGCCGATACCGAGATCGACCCCGCCGCGCTGGCGATGATCCGTGAGCACCTCGCCGGCGGCCTCGCCGGGCCCGGCACCGTAAACGCCCTGAGCTGTGACGACGCCGAGCAGTTCGCCGCCCAGCTCGCCGCCGAGGGCATCGCCGCGCGGCCCATCCACAGCCGATTGACCGACCGTGAGCAGGATCACCGGATCGAGCAGCTCCGGAGCGGTCAGATCGGCGTGCTGGTCTATCCGTCGCTGCTCTCTGAGGGCGTGGATTTCCCGTGGTTGCGGTGGGGATGCCTCCGGCGCCCGGTTAAATCCCGCGTCCGCTTCATCCAAGAGCTCGGGCGATTCCTGCGGACCACGCCGGGCAAAAGCGAAGCCGTGATTCTTGACCCGCTCGGGCTGCTCGAGCAACACGCCACGCGCGTTGATGCCGCGCTGGGCTGGATTCCCGACGCCGAGCAGCCCGAGCCGCTGGAGGTCGATGATCTGGAGGATCTCGATCCAGCAGACGACGAATACGAGATCGAGCCGCGCCGAATCGTGGCGCGTGTCGCCGATGCCCTCGGCGCCTATGCGCGGACGCTGCTCTATCTGGCGATTGCGGACGGGCAGATCGATCCCGCTCTTGCACCACAGGGCGGCGCCTGGCGTCGGCGACCGGCAAGTGACAAGCAGGCCCGGTATCTCGGCGTGCTGGCGAATCAGGATCGCAACCTTGATCCCGAGCACGCCGCCCCGATCCGAGCCGCCGCCGCTGCTGGTCTGATCCCGTCGTGCGGTGCCGCTGGCGACCTGATCACGCTGCTGAAAGGGCTCGCCGAGCCGTGGACGCCCGGCGCTCGCCTCAAGCCGCTGAGCGCCGAGGCCCTCAAAGCCGCCGCCGTCGCTGTTCAGAGCGAGCCGATCTATGTCGCCGCTGCTCAGCGCGGCGGCGTGGTCGCCCTCGCCGCCGTCCGCGCCGGTCAGGTGCTCGCCAGTAAAGCCCGAGCCGTCGGCGTCGGCGTAAACCCGCTTGCCGCCGAGATTGCCGCCGTGCGATTCGGCGCGGTCGCCGCCGTCCGCGCCCGAGCTCCACAACCAATGGTCGTCGCGACCTCCAGCCGCCCCGCTGCTGACCGGATCAAGAATCGATCCCGCGCTGGGCATCCGCAAATACACGCCGCGCTTGTGAAGTACCACGCCGCCGGCATCACTCACGACCTCAAGATCCTCATGAAATCAGACGACAACCCTGCACAATCGGCGGCGTGGGCCGCCGTTCACCGTGCCGCCCGAGGTCAGAAATGACCGGCGCCCGATGGATTGAAGACGCACGCGCGCTGACCGTCGCCGAGGCCGCCCGGCTGCTCGGCGTGACGACCGCCCGATCCGGGATGGCGTGCCCCGCGTGTCAGGCCGCCCGGCGAGGCAAACGGGACAAGCGCCCGCCCGCGACATTCGGCGCGCGGGGCTGGCGTTGCTGGAGCTGCTCGGCGGCGGGCGATGCCCTGGATCTGGTCAGCTATTCCCTGACCGGGCGCAAGCTCAGCGCCGACCACGCCCAGCAGACCACCGTCCGCGCGTGGCTGGTCGATCAGGGCATCACAGCCGCCCACGCCCAGCCCAGCCGCCCACGATTGCGCGCGATACCCGCCGAGCCGCCGCCGTCCGATGATTGGCCCGAGCGCGGCGAGGTTGATCGATTCTGGGCGGCGTGTCGCCCGGTCGCTGACGATCCGGCGTGTCTGGCGTGGCTGACTCGGCGCTATGGCGAGCACGCGGGGCGGATCGTCGCGCTGCTGGATCACCTCAGCGCGGCGAGGTCTATTCCCACGACCACAGCGGCGCGGTTTGCTCGATTCGGCGGGCGCCGCTGGAGCGAGGCCGGCTATCGGCTGGTTTTCCCCCTATCCGACGCCGACGGGCAGATCCGGAGCGTCCGCGCGCGCGATGTCAGCATCCGCGCCGACAATCGCCAGCCTAAAGCAGTCCCGGCGACGGGTTACGGGTGTCGCGGCTTGATCCTGGCGTGCGATCGGGCTCGGGCGATGCTCAGCGGGGCGCCGCTCCCGGCGAGCTGGCCGCCGGGCCGGTTGCCTCGCGTTACGGTTGTCGAGGGCGAGACGGATTGGATGGCGTGGCTCAGCCGCCGTCATACAGTGACCGATCCCGCCCTGATTGGCGTCTATTCTGGCGGCTGGATTCACGACCACGCCGCCGCCCTTCCTCACGGCACGATCTTGACCGTCCGAACGGACGACAACGCCGCCGGCCATCGGTACGCCGAGGGCATCGCGCGGACAATCGAACAGCGCCGCGATCTCACCCTTCTCAGAGCAGGTATCCAGTGAACCACACCACAGCACACACTACAGACGACGCCGAGCGACTGATCGCCGGCACGCTACCTACTGACCCCGCCGCCGAGGGCTACGACCTGGCGGGCCGCTGGCGGATGCCCGAGCCGCTCGCCGACGCGCCCGCCCCGCCGCCGCCGTTTCCGCTGGAGGCTTTGCCGGGCTGGCTCGGGCGATACGTCGCCAGCGTGTCTCATGTCACACAGACACCGCCCGACCTCGCCGCGCTGCTGGCGCTTTCCTGTCTCGCCGTCGCCAGCGCGAAGCGAGCCCGTGTCGAGGTGATCCCCGGCGTGTGGTCTGAGCCGCTGAATTTGTACGCAGTGTGTGCGATGTCGGCGAGCGAGCGTAAAAGCCCAGTTTACAACGCTATGACCCGCCCGATCCGCGTCTATCAAGCCGCCGAGGCCGCCCGCCTCGCGCCACAGATCGCCCGCGCTGAGCTGGATCGGCGGATTCTGGAGGGCCGGCTAACCGCCGCTGAGAAAGACGCGATCAGCCTCAAAAACAAGCTCGAGCAGGCCGACGCCCGGCACCGGGCCCTCGCGCTCGCCGAAGAGCTCGCCGACCTTCCGGCGGCGACTCCGCCGCGACTGCTCGCCGACGACGTGACGCCGCAAAAACTGGCGACAATGCTGAGCCAGCACGGCGGGCGAATGGCGATCCTGAGTAGTGAGGGCGACATTTTTGCCACAATCGCCGGGCGATGGAGCGGCGGATCGGCGGATATGGGAGTGTTTCTGAAAGGGTATAGCGACGCCCTTTTGCTGGTCGATCGGTCGTCCCGAGCGTCTGAGGTGATCCCATGGCCCGCCCTGACGATCGCCTTGACGGTACAGCCATCCGTCGTCCGCGAGATCGCCAGCTCGCCGGAGATGAGATCGCGCGGTCTGCTGGCGCGGTTTCTCTGGGCAATCCCGCCGAGCATGGTCGGGCGGCGCGAGGTGCTCAGAGCTCCAGCAGCACCCGAGGGCGCCGACGAATACGACGCCGCGATCCGCGCGCTGCTCGAAATGCCCGCCGATCCGGCGGCGGATGAGGACGCCGATCGGCGCTTGATCCCGCTGAGCGCCGCCGCCGCTGAGCACCTCCACAGATTCCGCGAGATGATCGAGCCACGCCAGCGCGCGTATTCTGACCTGGCGGACCTCGCCGACTGGGCGGGCAAGCTGCCCGGAAACGCCGCCCGCGTGATGGGCCTGCTACACCTCGCCGAGCACAGCCGGGCCGCCGAGCCGTGGACGCTGCCGATCTCCGGCGACACCGCCGCCGCCGCCCTCCAGATCGCCCGCTGGGCTATTCCCCACGCTGAAGCCGCCCTGACACCGCGCCACAGTCAACACGATGACGCTGAACACGTGCTGGGCTGGCTACTTGCACAGCCCGCTGACATTCTGACCCAGAGCCAGATCCATAGAGGCGCTCGGCGGCGTGGGTGGACCGTCCGCGACAATCTCGCGCCGATCCTCCAGACCCTCGCCGATCGACACTGGATCCGCCGATACACGCCGCCGAAGACCGGGCGCGGACGCCCCGCGAAGCGCTGGCAGATAAATCCGCTGGCTCGGGCGCTGTAGCCGCCGAGCTGCTGGAGGTTGAATAAATAAAGCGATATCGGTTTGCACGATAAACCGATATCGCTTAATCTATTTGTGCGGGACGGAAACCGCACAAACGCACACAGGAACACACAATGACCGACACAATCGCAGACCAGATCGCCGACCGATTCGACAACGACGGCGAAAACTTTCTTGATGATAACGACAACTGGATCACGGAGGTGCTTGACCGCGCCGCCGTGGGCGTTGACACCCACCGGGACAGCACAATTTACACCCTCAAGGATTTCAGCATGATCGCGGTGAACGACTCCTTCTGGGACACCTTGACGCTTCGCGACGGCGCCGAGGGCTGGGGACTGTACGGCTCCTCCGGCGATCTGTACGTCCGCACAGACTCCCGTGGTGTGATCGACTGATCCACCATCGACTGATCCCCCGCCCTCCGGGGCATGGTCTGGCGCTGTCGCTGCGTCACTGATGAGCCCGCAGCAGGGCGAAACCAACCCACCTGGAGCACACACCATGATTCTACCCGTCGCACTGTACACCACTACCATCGGCCCAACCGGCCAGCAGGTCTCTGATGGCTGGCTCTCGGCTGGCACCGAGATTCGAGACATCGACGCCACCATTGGCGGCTCTGACATCACCGTCACCATCACCATCGGCGGCGGGCTCGCTCCCGAGCAGGTCCGCATGACACCCGCAGAGCTGGCCACATTTGCCGGCCATGTAGCGTTTGAGGATTCCGCCGCTGCTGACTACCTCCAGCACACCGCAGAGCAGGCCGCTGAGGAAATGGGATGGCAGGCGTGAACACCAAAGAGCACACAGGAATACACACAATGGCCGATTACACACACTGCGGACGCTGCAGCCTCGGCGCTATCTTCTCCCACGACCACAGTCACCTCGTTATCGTGGTCGCTGACTCCGGCGAGGTGCTCGGCGCCGATGCTGACGGCGACTTCTCCCGGTTTTGGTTTAGCGACGGCGGCGAGCTGGTCGACGGCGACACCGACACCGCCCACGCGATCCGATGAAGCGCGACACCGCCGAGGGCGGCCCGAGCAGACGACCGGGCCGCCCTCGGCGATCAGACGACCAGCGGCGCAAACAGGTTGCCGTCAGAATGAACGTCGCCGAGCGGGCCGCCGCCGAGCGCCTGGCGGCCCGCTGGAGCTGCTCGCTTAATGAAGCAGTGATCCGCGCGATCATTGCATCGGATCGGGCCGAATGATCGACAACGCCGCCGAGGCGCTCGCGCTCGCCGTTGCCCTGCTCGGCGAGCGCGCGACACGCCAGCCCGAGCCGGAAGCGGCGACACCGCCGCGCGGTCAGCGGGTAGATTTCGCCTCGCAAAATGGCGAAGCTTGCGATAAAACCACCACGCACACAGGAGCACCACACAATGACACGACAAAATGACGCCGGGATCGTTCGCCTCGGCGGCAAGAACTACCACACCGTAGCGAAGCGGATCGGCGACTTCCGAGCAGCTCACCCGATTGACGCCGGCTGGGCGGTCGTGACCGATCCCGTGACGGTCACAGACGAGATCGTGATGTTTCGCGCCGCGATTGTCGATCCCGAGGGCCGAACCGTCGCCGTCGGATACGCCGAAGAGCGCCGCACAAAAGGGCGCGGAGTCAATGCGACTTCCGCGCTGGAGAACTGCGAATCGAGCGCGATCGGAAGGTGCCTCGCCGCTGCTGGATACGTCGGCTCGGGATCGTATGCATCCGCCGATGAAGTGATCGCGGCTCGGGCTCGCCGCGCCGTGCTGGAGGCCGCGCCGAGCTCCACAGCGCCGACGGCGCCCGCCGAGCCGCCGCCGGTCGTGGTCGGGCCGGATAGCCCTGGCGGCGTGCCGGTGCCGGAGGAATACAGCGAAGAGCACGATCCGAGCTGGGCCGGCGAGCGTGTCGGATTCTGTACCGCGATCCAGCGCGACACCGGCACCGGCTACGACGCCCTTACCGCGTGGCTGGAGGGCCACGGATTCCCACGCCCGAGCCACGCGCCGAGGGCCTGGCGGGCTGATCTGTACAAGTGGCTGAAGTACGGCGGCGGGGCGGCTACAGTCGCCGAGCAGGCCGCGACATGACGCCAGCGGCGCGGCGGATCGGCGAGCTGCTGAGCCGGGAGCGGCTCGCCGCTGGCTATACCGTCGGCGAGCTCGCCGCGCTGGCGTTTGTCGAGCGGCGCGAGATCCGCCAGCGCGCCGACGGCGAGCATTTCGGCGCACCTCGGCGAACCGTCGCGCTGATCCGGCTGTGCCGCGCCAGCTATGGCACGCTGGAGCACGCCGAGGCCCTCGCGCTGTCTATCCACCGTCAGCGCGTGAGCAGTCGCGGCGACGGGTAGACAGTGATCGGCACTTGAAGCACGTCCACGATCCGCTGTAGCGTGTCAGCAGACATGCCCGCGCCCGATTCGATGTTGTGGACGTGGGATTGGCTGAGCCCGGTTTTTTTCGCCAGCCTATAGCCGCTGATCCCCTGTTCCGACCTTGCTTTTACGATTTGCTCGCCAATACTGGCGGGCTTTTTATTTGTCATGCGATTGACTCCGTGTATCGGTCACAGCTATATATACCATGCACACAGGAGAGAAGACATGGACCCCGCCGATATCCAGGCCCTCATCATTGATATTATGGCTTGCGAAGACACGATCGCCGCCGCCGCCGACCTGCTCGGCGTCAACCCGACCGACCTTGACGACGCGATCGAAGTTGCGACCGCCGCTCAGCTCGCCGTGCTCGACTACCTCGCCGGCACGCCAGAGACGGTCAGCCCGATCGACATGCTCGATCTGACCGACGCTACGCTTGACCGCACCTCGCGCGGCGAGCGCCTTTCCTCCCGGCTTTCATGGTGGGCGGCAATCCTCGCCGTCTGCCCTCTCCAGCGCGGCGACACCGCCCCGCGTGGAAGCCTTGTTACCCCGCCTATCTCCGCCGCGCCCGCGTCGGATCGGCGAACCCTCAACCGCACGATCCGCAGCCTTACGCGGATCGTATGGGGCGCGTCCATGATGCGAGATCCCGACCTCGCCAGCATGACCGCCCGCCGGTATCCGCTCGGCGACCTGGCGCCGGTCTTCGGCGAGGTGCTCGATTGCGCCCGCGATGATCTCCGATTCGCCCGGCGAGCTGCTCAGCTTCGCGCCGCCGTGGATGCCTACGCCGCGACGGGCCGCGACCACGCGGGCGCCGCCCTCGCCGCTGAGCTGGGCGTATAATGCGCGCCCGTATTGCCCGCCCTGAGCACCTCGCGCCCGTTCCCCACGCCGACACACACGCGCGGCTGCTGGAGGCCATAGAAGCCGGCGACACCGCCGCCGAGCACGCCGCGCGCTGGTCGCTGGTCATGACCGTGCGCGCGCTGGTCTATGCGAAGGTCCACAAACACTCTCAGCACGCCGAAGACATCGGATCGGCGCTGCTGATCCGGCTCGCCGAGAACGTCCACAAGTGGAATCCACGCCGAGGCCGGCTGACGACATTTAGCCGCGCTGTGGTCATGTCCGCGCTGAGCGACGGGCGAGAACTGCGATCCGTGTCGGGCCCGATCGTCACTGTGCCCTGTGTCCGCCGCCGGCTGGTCAGACTGAGCCAGCGGTATAGCCTGGCGGATGCCGCCGCCCAGACAAACCGCTCGCCCGAGGCCGCCGCGCGGATGCTGGCGATCAGCACGACGCGGATCGACGCGCCAGCGCCAAACCAGCGCGGCGGGCGCTTGCTTCTCTTGCATGAGGTGCTCGCCGACACCGCCCAGCCCAGCGGCGAGCAGGTCGCCGACGCCGCCCGGCGTGCCGCTCAGCTTCGCGCCGCTGTAGCGCTGCTGGGGGACCGCCCGCGCGTGATGCTGGAGCGATTCTATGGGCTCGGGCGCCCGCGCGAATCCAGCGCCGAGATCGGCGAGACTGAGGGCGTGACACGCCAGCGGATCGATCAGATTCTCAAACAGGCCCGCGCTGAGCTCGCCGAGCTGCTGGAGGAATCATGATCGCCGATGCTCTGGAGGCCATCGCCGCCACAATAGACGACGCCACGATCCACGGGAGCGCCGAAGCGGTCGCCGGGCTGACAGACGCGCTCGGCGAGCTCGCCGAGGTGCTGGAGCCGCTCGCCGAGGTGCTGGCCCATCCCGAAAACCGGGAGCACCTCGCGCGCTGGCTCGCCTGGCTACACGCCAACGGCCCGGCGACCTCCAGCCCGCCCGCCGAGGTGACGGCGCTGGTTGACCTGCTCGCCGCTGTGGAGGTGCTGTAATGGACTGGATCGCCATCTCCCAGCAGCTATTAATCGTGGCGTGCGTCCTGTTCTGCTACCACGTAGCAACCGAGCCGTATTAGCGGGCCGCTGCTATCCCTTGCGCCGCTTGATCTGCTCGACATCGCCGCCGGGCTGTGTCCGGCTCTCGGCGATGCTCAGCACGCGCTCAGCGGCGCGACGGGCCCGCCGCTGAGACTCGCGCCACAGCTCCAGCGATTCAAGCGCCGAGATTCGGATCATGATTCCTCCAGCAGCTCGGGCAGGCGCTCCAGCGCCAGCGCAAACAGGTCATTTGTCCGGGCCTGACCGACAATCAGAGCGTCGATCGCCTCCAGCAGTACCGCGTCAACCACGACCAGATCAGAAGCGGCCTCGGGCGGGCGCTGCTCGATCTTGCCGATGCTGGCGGCGAGGGCATCGATCCCCGTGACGATGGACGCCACGCGCGGATCGCGGATTCGCGCGACCTCAGACGCCGGAGCGCCCCGCGTGTATCGCCACGCGCCGCCCACTGCCATCCCGAGCCCGATCAGGGCGTTCATGAGGATCGGCCATGGGAAACGATCGGCGGGGTAGTCGCCCTCCTCGTAGTATCGGATCGTCGCCGTCGGGATGGATTCCAGAGACTCGCCGACCTGCTCGACAACCTCGGGATCAATGTCGCCGGCCTCGGCGGGCGCGGCGTCTTCGGCGAGCGCCCGAGCCAGCAGCAATAGCAGCACGATCACGACTGATCACCGGGCCCGGTGATCTCGCCGAGGCTCTTGACCGGCGGCGCCGAGCGTAGGATCGGCGCGCGGGATCGCGTCGGCGCGGACACAGCCGCCGCCCTCATCTTCGCGCGGTGCCGGTGCAAGGTGCGACCGTCACGGCGGGCGATTCGGCCCGCTCGGGACATGGCGCGCTCAATGAGGCCTTCCTCAAGCATGGCGAGCAGGGCATCGATCCCGGCATCGCTGGCGGCCTCGAGCGCGGGGCTGGAGGGCTCGATCAGCGCGTCAAGCAGATCCCGAGCCAGCGGGACGGCCTCTTCGATGTCAAATCGGATAAATCGGCTGATCCGCTCCCGGCTCCATCCACGCTCGGCGAGCAGGTCGGCGCGGTCCTGGAATTTCAGCCGCACCCGCTCCCACCATCTCAAGATCGCGTCGTCGGATTCTGTCATTCGGCCCATTTGTGTGCTCCTATGCCTGGCGGCGTGCAAGCATCGCCGCCGCCGTTCTGGTTTTCTCGATCCGATCGTCGCGACCATTCAGCCCGCCGTTGATCCGGCGCGTGATCGCGTCCACGTCGCCCGCGTCGGCGAGGGCGTTTAGCCCGTGATCCAGCCAATAGAGGCCCGCTGAGAGAAATCCGATCAGCGGTGTCGCCAGCAGCTCGGGATGACTTTCAGCCGGCACGCCGAGCGCCCGCCCGACGCGCCGATAGTTCGCCCGCCCGGTCGTCTGGATAGGCCCGCGCCCCTTGTAGCGGCGACCGTCGCCGGGCTGGAGGTTGCCCAGATCGGCGCGGCCCTCGTATGCCGCGCCGCTGGCGTATTCCTCCAGCGTGGCGAATCCCGCCGATTCGTGCGCGAGCTGGCCGATCAGAAATGCCGCGCGGTGCTGGTCGGCGACCACGTATTGCAAGCACAAATTCAGCCCGCCGAGCCACTGCAACGGGTTGCCGCGCTCGCCGAATCGCGGAAACGCGCCGAGCACCTCGGCGAGCGTGAGGGCCGGCACGCCGCGCCGGAGCTTCGCGACATCGCCGAGCAGCACGGCGAGGGCCTCGACTGGATCCAGGCCGCGCGCCCGCCGTGAGCTCTGCTGGGCGGCCTCCAGCGCCGCCCGCGTCTTTGGACCCCAGATCCCATCAATGACGCCGGGTTGATAGCCCAGCCGCGATAGCGTGAGCTGTAGCTGAAGGATCTCAGACATCGGCACGCCAGCGGCCCGGCCCGACGCCCTCGGGCGCGCGGATCGCAAGATACGGGCCGTTTCGTTCGCCCTCGGCGGTCCTTACGCCGTGCGGAAACGCCGACCGATACCACCGATCAGCATCGGCGAGCTCGATCACGACCCACGGATCCAGATAATCGCCATCTTCGGCCATTGGCGGCAATCTGAGCGCGCGGCGGTCTTGATCAGCAGTCGCGCCGTGAGTTAGCCGGTACAAACCCCACTGAGGCCCGTCTACCGGCGGCGGCTCGGGATCAATCGTCCGGCGGGCTCTCTTGACGCGATCCTCTCCGGCGATAGCCTCGGCGACAACCTCGCCGGGCTCGACCAGCTCGCCGACGACGGCGCGCGCTTTGATCGCGGCCTCTTCAAATGCTCGCCGGTCGCCGCGAATGATCGATCGCATCCGCGCTTTAGCGGCGAGGGCCTCGGCGCGCCCGTTTCCGAACATCCGCCGAAGTAGAGTCAGCAATGGCGCGGGAATGGAGATCATGATTATCCCTTATATTACACACAGCGGACGACTACGCGCCGCGCTCCAGATCATCGGCCCATAGCGCCCACGTATCAAAATCAGCAGTCCGCGCGCTTATGCTGTGTCCAGTCGCCGCAATGACCGGCGCCAGCTCTGTAGAGGTGCTCGGCATCGCGCTATTGGCCCACGGGATCTCGCCGCCGGTATCTACCCACGCGCCCGAGCTCCTGACGATGAACTGAATCCCGCTCGCCGTCGCCCTCCAGCCGATAGTCTGCCAATTTGCATCCGCCAGCACGCCGAGATCCACCGTGGTTTCCGTGGATCCATTTCGGACCACGCCGAGCCAGTTACCGAGCGTTGTTGCACTATTACTGCTCACGCGGACGCCGATCCCGCTATTGCTGTTTACCCCGCTTGGATCGGGCCATGTCTTCGATTTCTCCCAGACGCCCGTCCATACGGTTTGTTGATTTAGTGTCGAGCTGCTGATCCGCACCTTGCACGCGAAATAGACGCCCTCGCCGGGCTGACCGTATAGCGGCGTGATCCCGCTGGCGTTGTCTTCGCCGAGATAGTGAACGCGCCCGCGTGGATTGCTCGCCGACGCGCCCGACGATCCGCCGCCGAGCCGCATGACGCCGGCCTCACGCCAGCCGGTGCCGGTGCTGACCGGCTGTAGCGACTGCGTACCTGACGATATCGCAGTGGACGACCAGCCCAGCATCCCCCATTCGCCGTCTTCTGTAGTCCGCCCGATCCAATCCTCGACAACCCACAGCCGCCCGAATGGGTCAAGGCTGGAGCCGCCGCCGCCGCCGCCGCTGCTGGCGGCCCACGTCACGCCAGCCGCCGCCGAGCTGCTGGCGGTTAGCACGTAGCCGTCTGAGCCCGGCGAGACGCGGATCCATGCCCGACCCTTGGCGACCAGCAGATCGCCGAGCGTCGGCGCGCTGAGCGGCACTGTGGGAATCTCCATTGTCTGATCGGCCCGGCTGCTCGGCGTCCGCAGCAATAGCCGCCCGTCCCGAGCTCGGATCGCCAGCGTAGCCACGCGCGCCAGCCGGCGAGCCAGCCCAGACAGCACCGGCACCGCCAGGCCCTCGGCGGCTGAGCCGCGCGGGCGATCGTCGTCAGTTCTGGGCATAGTCATCGCTCGGGCTGGAAGGCGTGATCATCAGTGTGATCTGTGTCCGTCCGCTGATCGGGTCAGCGTGGTATTCGGTGATCATCGCCGCGCGGGCGCTGTAGCCGTCTGAGGTGCTGACCAGCCGCCCGCGTGCTCGGGCTGTGGTGAGCGTGCCCACGTCGCCCTCGGCGAGCCCGTGAAGCGCCCCGCGGAGCGTCAAGCGGACAACCTCGGGCGGATAGTGGCACCAATCGGCGAGCAGCCCGGCGAGCATGGTCCGGACCTTGACTTCATTGTCTCTGATCTGGTCGGCGAGGTTGTAAATGATCTCATCTCGGGCCGGTAGAACCGTGACCGGTAGGATTGACTCAGCGCTATTCGCGGCGCTGTCGATTTGTACGCGATTGTATGAGAATTTACACGCTGGATCGTACCAATGAACGTCTACATACCCGTCGATCATGTCGTCCGTAATCGTAAACGAGGGTAGATCGTAGCTCGCTAAACTCTGAGCAGCCCACGCCGCGATCTGCCCTTGTCTGGTACACAGCCCGATCCCTGATTCGCTGAGCAGCGACGACAACCAGACCAGCCCATCCGGCACGGGATCGTCTATTGCAAACCGCCAGTCATACGCGCCCGTCTCCGGCGTCAATATCTCGCGCTTGACGGATCGGATTCGCTCTAAATCGATCCATCCCTGATCTATCGCAAATCCAGATTGCACCGGGTAAACGTCATATACTCCATTTGAGCCTGTGCCCGTCGAGCAGAGCAATTGCAGCGCGATGATCAGCGGATGATCATCAAAATATACCGAGCTGATCGCAGTGTTGCCGCTGGCGGCGTTTTTGCTGCTGGTCGTCCCGAGCTGGGCTGTGGTGCTTACGCCGGTCAAGGTGTTGCCCGACTTACCGGTGAACGTCAGATAGATCACGGCGCCGTCGTTATCCTCGATTCTGAGCGCGCCCGTGCCGCCGATCGTCTCAAATCCCGCCGCGTTGGTGAGGGTTAGTGAGGTGCTGGAGCCGTTGATCCAGCTGCTCGCCGTCGTGGTTTCCGTCCCGGCGAGGTCGTGGAATAGGCGAGTCTGAGGCAATCCCGAGCCGTCAAGAGAGGCATAAGGGCGGCTTCGGAGAGCATAAAGCAGGTCGTACACTTCCAGTGTAAGCACGCGCGGCCCGGTGCTGGTCACAGCCGACAGCACGCCGAGGCCGAATCGGAGATAGCCGCCGATGTCAGCAGCGCCCGCCGATACCAGCACCTCCACAAGCGCGCCGCGCCGGAGCCTGGCGGCGATGTCCTGAGCGCGCCCAGCATCCATCACAGCGGGCAGCACGACCACAACCGACCACGCGCCCGCTCCCCGCTCCCAAGACCTCGGCGATAGCGTCGTGCCGGTGCCGGTCAGGCTGGCGGCGTCAAGTGTCAAGTCGGGCCCGAGCGCGGGATCGCTGGCGGCGAGGATACTACCGGCGCTGATCCCGGCGCCGCTGAGCTGGCGACCGATTCGCAGGGCAACGGACATGCCGATCCGGCTGCTCTCTTGCGCGGCGATTCGCGCGGCGGGCCATGTCATTTAATCCACCGTGACCAGCTCGGAATATCCACACGGCTGACAACGCCTTCAGGAGCCGGATCAAAGTCCGGCGGCGGGCGATAGTTTACGGTCTGATCAAGCGTGATCTGACCCGGTGATCTGGGCTGATCCTGTGTCGATACCTGCTCAGCGACGGCATAAAGCGCCCGATAGGCGGCGGGATACTCCAGCCCGATCAGGTTGAGTCTGTACTCAAGCCGGCGGTTATTTTGAGTCAGGATCGGGCGCCCGTCGCTGTGCTCGCCTGAGCCGAAGAGCACCGGGTAAAAATCCCGAGCCACGACCAGCGCGCCCGCGCCGAAGCTGAAATCCGAGCCGTCGCCGATGGTCACGATCGCGCCGGATCGGCTGGTGAACGTGTCGTGATGGATTCTGAGATCCGGGTTTCCGTCGGCGATCCTAACTTCATCGCCGCTGGACAGATCGCCCGAGCTTGACCACGATCCAAACACCGATCCGCCCGCTTGCACAGTGAGCGCCGTGTCGCCGTGGCTGATCGGCGAGGTCGTAAAAAAACCAGCGGCGAGGGCGTGATCGTGGGCGAATCCAAAAACACCGCCCGCTTGAACGTGGCTTTGTAGACTCAGCAGCCGGCGAATAATCGGCGCGTGCGTGGCGCTGTTTGGATCCAGCCCCTTGCACTCAATCATGACCTCGGTATAGCCGCCGAGGTCGGTTCTGTGTGGCGTGCCGCCAATCGGCGAGACATCCTGAGCAACCCGGATCGGCTGTGGATCCAGGTCTGTTACCCATGGCAGATCGATCCGCTGAAGCGAAGTTGCCCCGCGTGGCTGCCAATAGATCGCCGGGTTTCCCATTATGCGCGCTCTCTCAGGCCGCCCGGCCCGGTTGCAAGGTCTATTTGCTGAGCCGTGCCGAAGATGCCCGGCTGTCTGAGCTCTACGGACATTCTACCGCGCCGAGGGTTGCGCCCGGCGAGGGCCGCCGCCAGCGCGGGCGTGGCGTTTGTCGTGGTCAGGCTCGGCGTGGATGCTGCTCTAAACGCGCTCGCCGCGCTCTGCATCTCTTCGCGTTGCTCCATTTCGGCCTGATGCGCGGCGAGGATCGCGGCCTCTTGTGACGCGCTGAATTCCTTACCGGTGTCTTTGGTGCCGCGATTCGGGAATATCATCGCGAATAGCTCTGATACCAGCCCGCCGATAGCCTCGGCGAGCGCGCGAGGGAGGTTCAAGGCAAGCGCCAGCGCAAAGTCAACAACCAACGGCCCGAGGATATCCGGCAATCGCTCCAGACCGGCTAAAATCGCATCCGCCAGGCCGCCGAACATTGCCTCAAGCTGCTCATCTGATTTGCCGCCGAGCGAAGCCAGCCCGCCGAGGCCGCCCGCAATCGCCCCGCCGACACCGGGAATCATGCCCAGCAGCGCCAGCGGATCGCCGCCGGTCGCCAGGACATCGCCGACGCCCTGTGTGATTTCTACGGCGCGGATCTGGCGCGCCGCGCGCTCGCCGGCCCGCTCGATTTCGTCGCCGAGGGCTGACCAGTTCACTTCCTCGAGCTGAGCGACCAGCCCGGCGCCGAGGGACGTTAGCTCTTCCTCCATCACTTTGAAGCGCTGGATCGCCATCGCCGCCTCTTGCTCGGCGAGCTGCTTAGCGAGGGCGGCGGCTTGCGCCTCTTCGGCTTCCTTTGCTGCGGCGGCGCGCATCTTTGAAGCCTCGGCGGCGTCTTGCTCGGCAAGCGCCTGTTGTCGGGCGCCTTCAATCGCGTCTTTTACGGCCTCTTTACCTCGGATTAGCTCAGTATTGCGATCCTTGATCGCCTGATTGTGCTTGCGGATTGCGTCGGCGGATTCGCCCTCTACGCCGATCAGCCGGATCTGACGCTCGGTCATTTCATCGATCCGCCGATTGAAGTCGGCGATCTTGATATCGGCCTCGGTAAACTCGCCGTTCATCACGCTGAGCTCGTCTGTGATCCGCTTGTTTACCGCGTCCAATTCATCGCCGATCTGAGCGGCGGTATTGAGCTGCTTACCGTGCTCCTCAAGCTTTCGATCCAGCTCGTCTAATTCTTCTCCGAGCTCTCTTGTTACTTTTGTGATCTTTACAAAAGCAAGCGCCAGCGCCAGCGCGGCAATACCCATCGGGCCCATTGCTGCCGGTAGCGCCTTTAAAGCTGCTGCAAGCTTAGGAACGGCGACTTTTAAAGTGACAAACGTCATGACCATCGATCCGATTTCAGGATTGACAGTGCTAATCGCCCGAGCGAGCCCACTAACGCCGCCGCTCAGCCCCTTGACACTACCGCCAGCAGAGCTGGCACTTTCTCCGGCGCCGTCTGTACCCTCGGCGAGCCCGTCCATTTCGGCGCGTGTTTCCTCCAGCTCTTCGCGCAAGCCGGCGACGATCTCAGACAACGCCGTGACGGCGGCTTGACCGTCGCCCGTTTCGATCTCGATCACTTCCTGGATTGGATCCATGTCACACCGCCCGCGCTTGTCTGGTAATCGTGATCGGCGGGGTCAATCCCTTGCCGCCGGTCTGAGCTTTCCACTGCTCGATCAGCTCTTCCTCAGCATCCATAGACTCTGCCAGGCCCGCGAAATAGCAAACCGAATCCACGGCGAGGGCTTCAAACCGGTCAGCAGACAGGGATAGGAGCTGGCTCGGGCGCGATCCGTATGCCCGGCCCATCCGATCCAGCAGCGCCGCCCGATTCGAGTTGTCCTGGAAATCGCGCCACGCGCTCGAGCGCCTCCCCGATTCGCGCGGCGGCGGCGAGGTAGGCGCCTTGCAGGGTGTTGCGGTCCATGATGCCGACCCAAATCCGCCGAGGCTCGGCGCCGTCGTATCCGCTCGGCGACTGCTCGCCGATGTCGTGCACCAGCCGGCACGGCGAGGGCTCGCCGTCTTCAATGGCGATGGAGCGAACCGAACGGATCGCGATCCGCTGTAGCCGAGCAATGATGTCGGCGGCCTCTTCTGTGGTTGTCTCTTCGGCGCGGCGCCCCTTGCTATCGCGGGCCCTCACGGCCTCCAGAGCCTCGGCAAGCGCCGGATTACCAGCAGCACCGGGCCGGGAGCGTAGAAGGCGCTGAGCGGACGACAGGAGCATGTCGAGCACCTCCGGCACCTCAAGCGCCGCCGATGGATCGAGCACCTCCAGCCCCCACGATACCTCGCGCCCCTTGATCCGCTGGCGGATCGTGGTCTGTGTCGCGGCGGCGAGCAGCTCGCCGAGCGGGTCTGTGTGCGTGGTGGTGCTCATTAGTTCGCCGTGCCGCTGCTGGAATCGTTGACGATCTGGATCGTCAGGGCGTTGTCTGAGCCGTCAGGGTAGCCACTCCATACGACATTCTCGGCGATGCCGTCGCCGCTGCTGATCCCCTGTGGCGGATAGGCGGTGATCCGAGCGTTTCGCAGTGTGACGGTCCCGGCGAGGTTGCCCGCTCCGCTGAGCGCAAGCGTGAGATCCTGACCTGACACGTCATTCTTGCGGTGATTGTTATACAGCGTGTCGCCGTCTTCAATCCGAGCGACGGTCATTGTAGGCGGCGACATGGACGACCGGATCGCGGCGACGACATCGCGCGATCCAACCTTGCGCACGGGTGAGAATCCGTTTTCAACCTCAAGCGTAAGCTGACGGTTGACAACATAGGTTGCAGAATTCCAGCCCAGATCGCTGGCGTCGTCTTCGGCGATAATGTTTGTCGCCAGGGCGCCGAATGATCCAAACGTCGCCGTCCCGGCGCTGGCGCGGTCGGCGGATGCTTTGAACGCGACTACGTCGATCTCGATCGTCGCTTCGCGGCCTTGCTGGAGCACGACGCGAAACGCCGGGAAATAGCAGCCGGTGAAGACCTCAGACACGCCGCTATCACCTCGGATCAGTTCGATCGTGTGGTGATGGATCGTTGTGCCGCGATTGTACTTGTGCGTGTATGGGCCCGATCCAGTGGTGACGACCGCCGCCGCTCCCATGCATCCGAGCAGCCACAGCCCGAGGCCGTCGTAAGTCATGGGCAAGGTGATCTTGCCGGTGACGGTGTTGTTCTGCCGGATCACGTCTGACGGATCGGGCCCGGTGCCGACGCCAGGCCGGAGCGTCTCGATATTGCGATAGTCGTACTGCTCGACAAACCCGCTGACGGACATCGGGATCGCCCAGTTGGTACGGCTCACCGGCGTGCCGGCGGTAGTCTCGGCGCCGATGCCAACGGCGGTAACGAGCGGTGATCTGAGAGGCATGGATCAAGTCTCCAGTGTGGTTTTTATTTTGACAATGATTCGTTGATCGTAGACTTTGCGCGGCTCGTTTGAACCATCCACCGGATCGTCAGGGTTGCTGATCCCGACCTTGCACCATTGCGTATAGTCGGTCGCCGTCGTGCCGCCCTTTAGAATGGAGCGGACAAACCGCCCGCTTAGATCGTACCGCGTGTAATTCGTGTTCCATAGCGAGGTAGCCACGGTCCCGGTTTCACCGCTGACCTCAACCCAGCTCGGTTCGTCATACGCCGCCGAGCCGTTGATCTCCGTGCTGGCGCCGTCCAGCAGATGAGCGATCGAGATCACGATCTCGTTTTCATCATCCGCCGATTTCTGTTGAATCATTCGCGGCTGACTATCGCCAGGTAGGGCGGGCGGAATGACCAGCGCCCCGCGAATCCGGCCCGGCCAGCACCTCGCCGGGAGCGCGCTTGAGGGCGTGAAGGGCGTAGCGGGATCGCCTGCAACCGTGTCGGCGGTGTCGAAATAGATCCACAAGAGATGGATCCGAGGTTTGCTTGATCCCCTGTCTAGTCCGGCGTTGTCGATGTCGATCTGTGCCGTCTTGCCCGCATAGTTCCAAGAGCCGCGCGCGTGGGCGATCTCAGTCATGCCGTCGCTTTGCGTCACGATGATGTCGAATCCATCGGTCTGAACATTCGCCCAGAATTCCGCGTGCTGTGCCGCCAGCTCAAGCGACACGTCATACGAGCCCGGCGAGCCGCCGGCGGAATCGATCACGCTGATTGCCATCCGCCGCCGCCACGTTGTAGAGCCGTCGCTATACCAGGCCATGATCAGCCCTCCAGAATCGCGGTGATATTGATGTGTCCGAAGACGATCCCGCCGCTCGGGTGATTGGCCTCGGCGCCGTCAAGGCTGGTCAGCTCCAGCGCGACGGATTGAGCAAGCCGGGTAGATCCGGTGTCGAGCCGGTGATTCTCCAGAATCGCGCGGGCGATGTCGTCGCCGAGGTCGGCGGCGGCGTTAAGCCGCCCCGCGCGCGTGTCGCCGTCGGCATCGGTCGGCTTGACATACCCCGCCACGCCGACGCGAAGCCGCTTCCTATAGCCTCTCAGGCTCGCCGGGCCGCTGTGCTCGTATCGGCATCGGTCGGTCCATATATAGACGCTCGGGACCACCTCGGGCCCGTCGCGCGGCGGCATGCTGACCTTGACCGCGCCCGCCGCGCTGAGGTCGTACACATACGGCGCTGAGCCGTCCACGCTGGGCAATAGCGTGTCGCGCAAGAATTCCAGAATCGCCCGCGTAGATGTCGCCATGTCAGCGGCCCTCTTTCATGAGCGCGACGAATTCGTCATGCAGAGCGCCGGGCAGCTCGGCGGCGCCGGCCTCCATCGCGGGCCGAAGATAGGGCCGGGCCGGGATCGTGACCTGGCGAACCCTTGCCCATCCGTACCGCCCGAGGAAGTGGAGATATCCATCTCCGGCGGCCTGGATTGTGCCGCCGTGCTCATGAATCGCGGCATACCTGACCGTCGGCGATCCGGCGGTCGCCTCAATTCCGGCGCCGCTGGAGCCGCTGATCGTCACAACCTCCAGCGTCTCGAGCAGGTCGCCGGAGCGTTGTTGTAGGACGCGCCCGCTGAGGTTTTCGGTCGCCTCATCGCGGACGCGATCCGCTGCTCGCTCCACAGCCGGATGAAGCAGGCCCGGCATATTGCTGGCGAGCCGCTCCAGCACGGCGACATATTCGGCGAGGCCGCTCATACAAGCGAGCTCGATAAAATGTAATCGCCGAGCATTTCGGCGACGTGGGCGGGCATTGTCTCGCCTCGGTACGTCGTGACCAGATTGCCCTGATTGATATTCGTTGTGCCGCGCCTCTTCGGCAGCTCGTATAGGTGCATCACCAGCTCGGCGGCGGCCTGCTTGAGTGTCTCCGGCGCGGTCGTGTCAGCCCATCCCGCCGTCACTACAGCCTTGATCAGTCGCGGCGAGCGTGACCACGATCCATGGGCGCTGGATTGGCTCAGGTAGATCACGTTTCCACCGTCGCCGCGCTGGCTATAGTCGCTCGGCGCGACCAGCGAAGAGGCGCTAAACTCCTCGGCGGTGTCGTCGTGAATCGAGGTAATCACCGTCAGCGGCGACATGGCGACCAGCAGCCGGCGGTGATTGCTCGGATCGACCTCCAGCCAGCCCGATCCGCTGTAGATCGTATAGCTGGCGGATTCCATCGTCCGCGCCGAGGTGCTCGCCGGGCGCGGATACCCGCAAAACGTGGCGATCATTCCGTCAGCGCGGGCGATCAGGGTAGTGAGCTTCGCTGTGGTGCCAGCGTTGCTCGATAGCTCAGACGCCGATCGCGCGATCGCCTCGGCGACGGTGATCAGCGCCATGATTACCCCTTTGCGTCGGCGAGCAGTGTAGCGGCCCGCTGAGCGGCGGCCTCGGCGGCGTCCGCTCCAGCCGGCCCGGCGAGCCAGCAGAAGATCCCAACTACCGCGAGCCGGTCGTCATGATCGCCCGAGCGGATCGACTTGACGCCGTTTCGCCCGAGCAGCGTTGCCGCTGTCTTGTCTGGTAGCTGTGGCAGACCGTGAAGCGCCCGAGCCGGATCAGTCGGAAACAACCGCGCCCGCTCCATCACAGCGTCCTGAGATCGCTTGAGCGATGCCGGGAGCCTGGCGGGCGGTGCGGATGCCTCGCCGCTGAGCACCTTGATCGAGCCCGCCGGAGCGGACGCGATCACGGCGGCGGCACGCTCCGGCGTCGTGACGACCTTTTCACCCGCCGCGAAGCTCTGTCCCTTCATTCGGAACACCTCGCGAAGATGATCGGGCACGCTCGGCGCCGGGTTGTACTGGATCGTAACCATCAGAAGCGCATCCGATCGAAGGTCGCGATCACGGTGCCGGCGACTGCCACGCCCGAGCTGACCTGAGCCACCCGGAAACTGAACGGCTCGGCGGCGCTGATCTCCAGATCGCCGCCGGTTGCAGTCAGCGCGAGGCTATCGATGGTGCCCTGAGTCAAGGCACCGCCGCCGCCGTCGGCGGTCGTTCGCGCGGCGGTCAGGGCAGTGGAAGCGCCCCGAAATGCCTGGAGACTGGCGTAGTTGCTGGCGTGGGCGGCGCTGGTTTCATTCGGCATGAACTTGATGCTGGAGATCTTCCAGGTTTCACCGGTTGGTGGGACCAGATAGACGCGCGCCGGGCCGCCGGCTCCGGCGATCAGGGGAAACTGCTTGTTTACGGTGTCAGCAGACATTGAAGAGCTCCGAATCAGAGGTTGTAAAGGACGGCGACGGGCTTTTCAGTGCTGATCACCTCGGGAGTCAGCACGGATCGGCGAGTCATGCCGATGTACTGGGCGCCGCGCTCGGGATACGACACGTCGAAATCGTCCGATCCGGCGTCGTGCTCGTAGTGAGCATAGGCGGAGATGTCGGCGTAGACTGCGATGGATCCGGCGTTGCTTCCGGTGTACAGGCCCGAGGTGGTGTCGAACTGGTTCGGGAGCATCTGAGAGATGATCACCGGGGTGTTGCCGATGCGCCCGAGCTCGCCAGTCTGGAGGGTAGCGCGCGGCCCGGCGACATCCACAGTCGTGAAGTCGGCGAGCGGCAAGAGCTGAGTGTACAGCGCGTGAAGACCGGTCATCATGGCGACATCGCCGCCGGCCCGGTTTCCGAGCAGTTCAATCGCGCCGAAATGGTCAGCCGCCGAGAAGGTGCCGCCCGCGCTGGCGGTGTTGCTGTCGTCGTGAGCACGACCGCGAAGGCCGATCCAGAACTTGAGCGCCGAATCGGAGCCGTCGAGATCGCCAGCGGCGTACATGCCGCCCATGGTCCACGTTGCGAGGGCGTCCATGTGAGTGCCGGCGGTGTCACCGTGAAGGAATGCCATCTCAAGGGAGTCAGCATCGCCCATCATAAGCCAATCCATCACGAATCCGATCGGGTCGGCGAGGATCAAGCCGTTGTCAGTCGCCCACAGGCTATCAAGCAGCGCGGTAACGGTGCGGTTGACCACGCTGATCGTAGCGTCGGAAGTGGTGAAGTTGTTCAGCGGGAATCGGCTGGGATCGCTCTGGGTTGCGCCGCGAAGCTTCGCGAGGGCGCGACCGGTGACGATCGGTGCCTTGAATGAAGTGCTCGGCGCCTGGCGAGTCTGAATCAGACCGGGGATACGGCGAGCGAGATCAGTGGGACGGCGAACCGCGCTGATCGTCGGGTTCTGGATCAGCTCGCCGCCCTTGCCAGCGGAGCCGTCGATCACGCGCTTGAGGGCGGCGGGGTCGCTGAGAACCGACCGGAACCACGCTCCAGACTTGCCGCCGAGGTTGCGGGCGGCGTCGGTGAACGCGCCCCACTGGCGAGCGACCAGCTTGTGACTCCAGACCGATCCGGCGCTGCCAGAGCGACCGGCGAGCCGATGGGCCACGGCGAGGGCCTGATAGGCGCGGATCAGATCGTCGTGCTGGCGGCTGACGCCCACGGGCGCGTCAAGCAGGCCCCGGATGCTCTTGATCTGAACAGAACCGTCAGGGCGGGCGGTACGCTGCTCGACACTCCCGAGCCGAAGCGAGCCGTCAGCGTTGAGGAAACGGCGATCCACGTCGCTCGCATCGCCGGCGGGCATCCACTGTGCAGACGCTTCCTTCTGAGCGGCGGTCAGCTTGCGCTCAGCATCGCCGATCATGCGCCGGAGCTGGGCGGCGTCTTCGGCGCGCTCAGTATCCAGGTGCTTGATCGCTGAGCGATGCTGATTGAGCATCGTAACGACCTGGCGGGCAGAGGTGCCGCTGTCAACGGCGACGACATCGCCCAGAATGGTATCGAGATCCTGATCTTCTGCGGACATGGACGCCGCTCCTATTTGAAGAGGTCGCCGAGCGTATGCCCGGCGGGGTTGTTGTTGTTGTCGCCGGCCTCGGCGAGTAGTGCGGACAGCTCAGCACGGGCGGCGCGCTGAATATAGGCCGTCACGCGAGGATCGCGGGCGGCGATGAACAGGAGCCGATCCATGGAACCAGACCGGATCGCGCCTTCGATCGTGGCGTCGTCGGCGCGCAAGAGCGGCCCGAGGTCGTCAAGCGCGCGGCGCTGGGCGTGCTCCAAACTTACGGCGTCGGCTTGCGCCGGGATGGTCACAAGCGAAGCCTCAAGCAGCCGATTCGGCGCGGCTTCAGAGCCCATGACGTAGCCCTCGGCGGGCATACCACACTCATCCTCGGCGGCCTCGCGCCAGTTTGGATCAAGCGGATCGAGCTCTGAGCGGCGGACCTTCTCACCTGGAATCCAGCCGATCGACGTGGATCGAAGCAGGCCGGCGCGGACCTGCTCGGCGACATCGCGCCCAAGGGCGGTAACACCGGGCAGATAGGACCGACCGATCAGCGCCTCGCCGCTGTAGCTGGCGGTGTCAACCTCGGCGACGGCGAGCGCGCGCCACTGCCCGGCGAGGGCGTCCCGATTGTGGTTGTAAAGCACCGGCACGCCCGGCCCGCCCTGAGCACCTCGAGACAGATCCCAGTGCATCTGGACGATGTGACCGTCCGTTGCTTCGCGCGGCGTGCTGAGTACCCACGCCGGATCGGCCTCGGCGGCGAGCTCGCCGCCGGTAGTTGGATCCAGCAGCACGACCGCGCCGCGCTCGCTGGTATCGGTCAGCAGCGATCCGGTAATCGCATAGCCGCGCCCCTGTAGCAGTCGAGACAAGCGAGCGGATCGTGTCAGGGCATCCATGGCGCCTCTTAAGTTTGGGGCTTCTATCGAGCCACTATACCGCTGTGTGCCGCTTGTGACATTGCATAGCTGACAGCGATACCCTCACTTCGCGGCGACCGCTTCCACGATCAGACCTTGCCGCCCGAGCCTCCGGAGGCCCTCGACAATCGCGGCGCGCTCTGGATCGTCGCCGGTCGCTGGCTCGGGCGTGGACGGCTCGACATCGCCGAGCGGTGCCGGCCCGGTGCCGGGCGTCGGCGTGGCTTGCGCTGGAGGTGCCGACGCTTGACCCTCGGGCGCCGGCAAGTCAAGGCCCTCGGCGGCGGCGGCCTGCTCAGCCGACCAGCCCAGCGCGACCAGCTTACCCGCCCGATCGATCGCCTCGCTTCGCGCGTAGATATTGCCGGGATGGGTTGAGAGGTCAAAGCGGCACGTCACCTGATCGGCCCGGCCTGACCAGCGCCCGCCAGCGTTGCGGGCAAACTGCTGAGCCAGCGGACGAAATAGCGCTGACTCCAGCAGCGCGACGATCCCGGCGTCCATGTCGGCCTGAGCTCTGTACTGCTGTACCGCCGTGGCAAATGTCGAGGCCTCGGCGCCGAGCGCGATCGGCACCGTCCCGAGGCTCTGGAGCGTCTTCCGCTCCGTCGCGGCAAGCAGCTCTTTGCTCTGAAGGTCGGCGGGTTTGAATCCGGCGTCTTTGATGTCCAGATGCCCGCCGAGCACAAACACGCGCCGATCCGAGCCGCCGCCGCTTAGGGCTTCGCTCACTTGCTCGGCGATGGCTTCGCGATTTGATTTGCTCTTGAGAAATCCAAGCGTGGTTGCATCTTTACCCGTGACGACCAGATCCACGCCGCCCTGTTGAATCTTCGCGGCGGTCTGCTTGAGGGCGTATTCTTCGGCGTCAAGCATCGGCGCGAGGGCCTGACACGCGCCAAGTCCGAATTCACCGTCAGCGCCCGCCGAGGCGCTCAGCATCTTGATATGAGCGACGGATCGCCGTGGGTAGTCGCGCCCGGCGAATCCCTGACCAAATCGCCAATACTCGCCGTCCGCTTTTGTGACCAGCGAAGCGCCGACCGGGTGAACGCGTTGCAGGCCGGCGATTAGCTCGCCGGAGCCAACCGGCACAACGTAGGCATCTCCGGCGGCGATCAAGTCGGCGATCACTTGCGCCCAGACAATGACGCCAGGCCGGGCCGGGAATAGCGCGCCGAGGTCGTCGGGGTCTGGTGTCTGTAGCAGTCTCAGCAACGCGGCAACCCACGGAATCCGCTCCGGCTCCAGCGGGATCGCCGTCTTCGGATCAAGCCCTCGATAAACGCGGATCGGAAACCGCGCCAACGTCAGCGACCGGCGCGTGACGGCGGCGTACACCGTCGGCGAGGTGCTCAGCCGCGCCAGCTCGGCGGCGGCGTTGTGATTGCGGGCAACCCGGCGCGACGACACGCCGAGCGACGGCGGCGGCGTCCGCGCGGCGCTCGGTAGCAGGGCGCGGACGTATGACACAGCCCGCGCAAGGGTTGACGGCGGGCGGCGGGCGGGGAGATCAGACATGCTCTGTATTTAGCACCTCGCCGGGCGGCGGGGCTACCTTGCCGCCCGGCGGGCGCGGTCGTGCGGCGTCATTGCATTGCAGTGGTGGATCTGTGTCCCGGCGGCGAGCCCGAGCAGCATTACGGCGACCAGCTCGGCGCGACTGTAGCGGCGGCGTCTCACTGGTCAGCCGCCAGGAGCGCCCGATCGCCCGCGCGATTCTCGCTATCGTCCGCACTCCATAGTGACCAGTCGCGACCGTCCACACGATCGGTATCCACCATTCCGGCAGGATTGCCGACGCACCGCCCGCCAATAGCAGCGGAGCACCGATCATGAGGATCGGATCGTCGCGCGTCGGGATTTCCCACCATCCGAATAGAGCCACGCCGCAAGCTACCGCGCGGCGTGCTGGCTTCGCGGATCGAATGTATGCCCGGCTCCATCGGCTCGGGCGGCACCTCGGCGAGATCGCCCAGCAGCAACGGCCAAAATGGATCGGAGATAATCACCGCTCAGTATCGCTCATGATTTCGCCGCCCAACTTCCACAGCGCGGCGCCGAGGGCATAGGCGCCGAGGGTATCCGGCGAGCCCGCCAGGCGATACACGCGCCCGCCGCTCGGCGCGGTCATTGTCACCACAGAGATCACGCCCTCGACTTCCAGCCCGGCGGCGGTGTCGAGGTCGCATGTCGCCGCCGCCAGTCCAGCGGCGAGGGCCGCGCCGAGCCGGGCGCGTAGTCGGTACGGTGTCATTCCAGATCCAGGTCAGGGGTATAGGTCGGCTGATCGAGCAGGTCGTCAAACAGAGCCGGCGGCGAGCGCCACGATCTCACGTCGGCGTCGGGATCGGTCAGCACGTCAGCATCAGGACGGGGTGCGCAGATGTCGGCGTGGTTGCACGGCGAGCAGAGTTGGTAAGCCGCGCCGGGCGGCGGCTGCTCACTAGGCCGGTAGGTGATCTCCCGGTCACAGTGTCGGCAAGAGTAGCGGCGGATCTGCGGGGCGATAGAGAGGCGCGTCACGGTGTCACCTCCAGAGCGGAGATCGTGACGTGCGCGCCGACGCGGGCGGGATCGTGGCTGGCGTGTAGGCTGACGTGCAGACGGCTTACAAGGGTATCGTCTACCAGCGCGCCGCCCTTTACAAGCGCGTCAAGCACGCTTCCGGCGGCGTTGTCGGCGTCGGGTTTGCCCATCCATGCAAACGGCTCGCCGCCGTCGGCTGGCGGCTTCCACAGCGCGCGGCGGGCGGTGCTCGACTTGGCGGGCCGGCTCTTCGGCGCCGGGAGCACCACGGACACGTGGACGGCGACGGCGTGATCGATCACGGCGAGGTCACGCGCCGAGCTCACGCGCGCCGAGCGGACGGCGAAAACCGCGCGCGTCGTCCATTGCTGATAAACGCGGGGCATGTATGTTCCCCGGCTGGTCACGCGCGGGCGCGGTTTGCCGGGCGTCTTACCGGGTATGAAAGCGGCAAATATTGGCGTCATCTGGGCTCCTGTGTGCCCGAATAGTTTAGCCCAGCCGATACATTCCAGAAATCACAGCCCGGAATATTGCGCCCGATATTGCACGGCGTAGCGAAGAGCATCCGCGCCGTGATCGTCCCTCTTCACCGGGATCACGTTCTCCGGCGAGCTTCGCGAGTGATGCCGGTAGTTTTCGAGCTCTTCGATTAGCACCGGGCAATCTTCCGTCACGACCAGTCTCGGCGCGACCAGCTCGCCGGTAATCGGATCGATGGTCTGAAGTAGCGCTTCTACAAGCGTAATCCCGCGCGTCACAGAGCCGGGCCCCTTGACCGCTGGAGCAACCCACCAACCGAGCTCGGCGGCCTCGGCGATGGCGCCGGGGTCTTCAGAATCCGCCACGCGGTACACCTCGCCGCCGAGGTCGCCCGCGTGTGTCTCAGCGTCTATCGCCATGGATACCAGCCGGCGCGAGGTCAGGCCGGGCGCGGTCAGCTCGATTCGCGGCGCCAGCTCTCGATACACGATCAACTGACCGGCGGGCGATTCGGCAATCCAGAGAACGTGAGGCGCCCGCGATCCCCAATCTACAGCGACGATCCGAGGCCAGGCGCTCGGCGGCGAGCAAGCCGGGACGACATGAGCACCGCGCGAGAATGGATAGATCCGGCCCTCGACATCGCCGAAGACGCCGCGATCCCGGCTGGCGCGGCTCCATTCCGGCTGGCTCGATAGCATAAGCTGTCGCATCTCTTCTGATATGTGCGGATTGTCGGCGCCGTGCAGTGTGCGCATGGCTACCCACGGCGGCGCCGCCCTGACCAGCTCCTCATACAGCCAATCCCGCGTGCCGCGAAGCGGCGTAACGCTCATGAACGCCTGACCCTCCAGATCGACCAGCCGGGACAGACCAGCGGCGAGACAGTCGTAACTATTCGGCTGTTCGTCACAGATCAGCCCGCCAATAGCGGCGCCCTCCCATGTCTGATCGTCGTGGTCATATTGTCGATACGCTTTTGACGTGATCAGCCCCTTGCCGCCCGTCCCGGCAATCACCGCTTCGGCCTCGCTATCGCTATTCCACGACCGATAGCGCGATCCAGCGGGTAACCATCGCCGGATCTTCGGACGGATCTGCTTCCGCGCCGCGGCGAACGTCGGCGAGGCCACCCAGACCTCACAGGGCGCCGGGCGGATTAGACCCTCGGGCAGCCCCGCCCGAGCCAGAAAACGGCGAACCCATGGTACCTCGCGCCGCCCGTCGCGGATCACTGCGTCACGCCCAGCAGCGCACAGGATCGCATACATCGCGGCGAGCTCGCTCTTGCCCGTCCGATTGCCGCCGACACACAGCCCGAGCAGCACGCCAGGCGCCGACATCATCCGGAGCGCCTCGCGTTGGCTGGTTCTCGGCGGCGAGTGATGCCACAGGTCAGCATAAGCCAGCGGCGCGAGGGCCTGACGGCGCCGGGCCTCGGCGAGCAGGGCGCGCGCTCGGGCGGTCACGCCGTCACACTGAATAGCGCCGACTGGATCGAAGGGCGCCACGCGGGCGGGCGGTTCATCGTCAAATACTCGCGCTGCTGTTTTGAGAAGGTTCGTTTTTGTCCGACGCGCTCCCCTGTAATTTCTACATGATGCCAGCCCAGCTCTGCCAGCGGCTCAGCCTCGGAGATGACCACCCACGCGCCAGCACTCGCCCATCGCTCGGCGAGCTCACAGACCGCCCCTCTTCCGAGGTCGTGAGCGTAGCCGGTGGTATTGACGTAGGGCGGATCGATGTAGACCACCGAGCCGGGGGGTAGCTGTGGTGGGTCGATGTCGCGGGCGTCGGGGAGGATGGAGGCGGGGAGGGGATCGGGCACGCGATCCAGCGCGTCGAGTAGCTCGGGGATGGAGGTACAGAATGACTCCCCGCCGTGGGTTGATCCGCCCTGGCCGGTGTTTTTGAAGTCGGGTCCGACGTTGATCAGACGGTTTGCTGTGACAAGCCGTATCCACCGCGCCACCTCCCGAGGATCGACCGTCCGGGCGTCGGGGAGGATGGAGGCGGGGAGGGTGGGGGTGTTGAGGCGTCCAGCGGTGCTGGTCTGAGGCGATCCACCGGCCCAGATCGTGTTGCATCCGCCACCCGCTGCGAACCCTGCCGACG
>Ga0213865_10000350_pt1 | contig 31363 bp, 24 predicted proteins | sample PICome_6_FD_160100 | JGI IMG/M metagenome (GOLD analysis project Ga0213865, IMG submission 160100) | Coastal seawater microbial communities near Pivers Island, North Carolina, United States - PICO282 | ecosystem: Environmental > Aquatic > Marine > Coastal | place: USA: North Carolina...
GTCAACAAACCAAGGCCTAGCAATTTCCCATGCTTCAACGAGGCTACATTCCCCAGTTCTAGCAAGCGGGTGGCTTCCATCTTTTTCACGACCGTCAGGAGCAGGAATTGCAAATCTCTTGCCTTCGCGCCATTCAGATAACTCTGAGTCTGAAATTGTGTCCTTACAATCCATGACCTCATCCATGTGCATCTTCAAAGCTGTTACACACATATCACGGTAAACATCCATGTCGTAATCATGCCAATTACCAGCTTTTCTTGCATCTTTCGACCATTCCTCATGCATCTCATCTCTAATTTTCGGCCAGTGGACGTTAACTCTAGATTCACACCAGCTAAGGAAATCATTAGGCAATTCATCGTCGAAAAGTGGGAGTAGATTGTCAGCCCCGTTTTTCATTACATCAAGAGGAGCATTGGAGAAAACAAGCCCAGGAGATTCCATAAGAACCCTGCAAACACATTCTTCTACAGCCCTACCTAGGAATAGCGGCGGAGTCTGCGGAAATTTCAATCGCATCTTATTTTGATAATACCAAAGCCTTGGACAGTCTTCCCAAGTATTGGCTTGAGAGGCAGATAGTCTGTTGAATCGACCAACTTCGTCAGTCTCGGGGTCTGCACTCCTCACCGGCATGATTGACGAAGCCGTGAATGGAGTCTATTCAAGCCTTCGATTTGATTTCGATTCTAGTTGTTCTGGAATCAATCCTAAGTTGGACCAATCCTTCTCTCCAGCCTAACTCTGCAGAAGTGATTTTAATTTCACAACCGGGACTAATCGAGAGGAGTGTACCGTTAATAGCAGAACCAAAGGCTACGACTTCAGCAACTCTTTCTCCATCCCAAAGATGGAATGACAGCATAGACCATGGTCTTCCATCACTTCTTTTGCCATCCCTTTTCGAACATGATAAGACAACCCCTTGGACATTAGCTTTAGTTCTCAGCATTCCCATCCTTGTAAGTTCAAGGTCAGATTCTACCTCGATTGAAGAAGAATCGTCGAGATACAGCCGTGGCTGACCTCTCCAAACACCAGGAAGTGCTCCAACGATGACGACATCGTCTTGCGGCGAATCGTGCATTGCAGGATATGAATTGGGTTGGCTCTCTTCTAGAGTTACCATCTTGTCCCCTGCTTTGATCATTGCACCTAATACGGGCTCACCATAATGATTTGGCAATGGACCCCAAGCACCCTGCAGTCTACCTTTGACATTCACTCTTGATGGAATTGCAGACAATGGCTCGCAAGGCATACTCATTTTTGGAGCATAATATTCTAACTCTGAAATTGAACACCAAAAACATCCGCCTGCCTCACCATCACATGGTGAATCTAGAGGGAATTGATTGTCCGTAGTCCACCCTTTCATTCTATCATGTATACCTCTGTATTCACTGGTTGTCATTGGATTAACATCGATAATTTTCCTCAACCCATTCGTTAGATACCAACCTTCCAATCCATCGCATTTTGTGTCATGAGTTTCATTCCACAGCCACGCATAGAAATTCAACTGACCAGACAGTGATGTTGCGAATTTACCTGCACCATCCCCCATTTTTATGTCCACAATACGAGTTCTGCCGTCCCATCTTAGCACTAGGTCGCACTCACCAGCAGCCCATTTGTCTGGATGATACATTCTCTGTGGTTCTGGATTTCTTGGGTCCTTTACCCAAGGACGAGCGATTTCCCAGGCATCTTGCCAAGTGATTTCCTCGGAAAACTCGTGAGGCTCATTCTTCCAAGAAATCATGCTGTTTGCTTTTTCTGGTTGTGTAAAATGTGGAGGAGAGTCCCAGCAAGGAGCAGGAATGTCGAACTCATGGATACCACCGCCAGCATCGTAGCAGGCTTGCACTTCCTCTAACTGCAGAGAAATTCCATTTTGCAACATTTGAGACACTAACTCCAAATCAAATGATTCATCGAAGTCCCCTCTTGACCACATTGCTTCCTCAAATACTGCTCTTCCATTGTCTAGAGCCTCTTTGGCATGGCCTTCGATTAAACTCTCAGCCCAACTTTTTAATTCCTCTATAGAATTAACTACGGGGGCCCTTTTCATAAGTATTGAACAAAATGAATCCTCGACTTCGATACCCATTACTTGATGAGGAGACAATGGTCCTCGCAAACCAATTCTGTAATTCAAAAACCATTGCTTTTCACACCTTTGAAAGGTTGTGAGAGATGATGCTGAAAGTCTACCTCTCGCCCTACCAATCGATTGAGCTTCTGGAGGCACCTGGGCTGGCATTATTACACCTCAAGAATCGAATGAATAGTAATCGCCTTTAGCACGCTGCTCTCTATCCTTTCTGCTGGCTTGCTTGTTGATTCTTGGTCGCTTTGAATCATGGTCTCGGCGGAATGTTACGTCAACTCCACTCAGGAATTTGTTCATTCCAGTTCTTAGTTGGAATGGACCTTCTGCCATACCGTGTTTTCCACCCTCGCCTTCGAAAACTAGTAGTGAATCTGAGACGATATCGATGAAGTATACATCGTGGTCGATAACGAATGCTGCCTTTTCATTTGACTCCATAGTCCTGCGGATAGCCTTTGCAGCCTCCATTCTTGCATTCGCATCTAGGTGTGCGCTGGGTTCGTCAAGGAGATACAAATCTGCTTCTCTGCCCAGACAGATCGAAATTGCCACGGCTTGAGCTTCTCCACCAGACAAATTGTTTACTTGCTTAGCAAGTAACTCATCCACTCCAAGAGCACGAATCACGGCAACATTGTATTCCCCACTTCTCCATTTTGGACCGACCTCTGCATCTAGCCAGGTTTGTACTGTACAATCCATATCTGTGTCAATATGTTGAGGCTTGTAGGAGATTGATGCGTCTGCAGTTACCCATCCTTCATCGTATTCGTGCTCACCGGCTAAGATTTTGATCATAGTGGATTTGCCAGTACCATTTGGCCCTACAACACCAACAACCTCTGCTTGGTGGACTTTTCCTTGTCCAGTTTTTAGATTGAAATTTCCTAGTGATTTCTCAATATCGCCCCATTCAACAACCGGATTTCCTAGTTCATTTGATCTGTCTGTATGGGTTTGGAACCTAATCGGCTTATCCCTAATTCTGACATTCTGCTCTACGAGGAATCCATCAAGGTAGGCATTGATTGCCTGTCTTGTCGAGCGAGCAGGCGTGAATATCCCAAACGCTCCTTTTTTTCCGTATACAATATGAACCAAATCTGCTAGAACATCTAGAACTGCTAAGTCGTGTTCGATAACAATAACTCGAGAGTTTTCAGATAGTTCCTGAATAATTTTTACTATTCTCATCCTCTCGTGAATGTCTAGATATGATGATGGTTCATCGAAGAAGTAAACATCTGCTTGCTTAAGGAGTGTAGCACATATTGCTACGCGTTGAAGTTCTCCTCCTGACAATTGGTCAAGATTTCTTTCAAGAAGATGGTCAATTCCAAGTTTTTTTATCATCTCTTCATAGACTCCTCTCTCATCGACTGATGAGAGTAATTGTCCAACTTTCCCTTTGACTGCCTTTGGTATGTGGTCAACATATTGTGGCTTTAGGGCAACTGTGACATCAGATTCGCTAACATCCACTAAGAAATCTCTCAACTCACCTCGTGGAAGACTAGAAATTACGTCTTCCCACCAGACTTCGTCCGCTTCGAAGTCCCCTTGATTTGGGATTATTGTTCCACTAAGGATATTGAAAGCAGTTGACTTACCCATGCCGTTGGGGCCAAGAATACCAACAACGGATTCCTTTGATGGAGTTGGCAATCTGAATAGTCTGAATCCGTTCAATGAGTACCTGTGTATCATATCACTTTCCAATTCAGCGGGTAATTGAGTGATTATCAATGCGTCATGAGGACACTTATTGACACAAATCCCACATCCGATACAAAGCGACTCTGAGATATGCGGTTTGCCTGTTGATTCATCCATGACAACGCATTCTTGCCCATTCCTCACAGGGGGACAGAATGTCATACATTCATCCATGCATTTCTTTGGTTGACAATTGTCTTCCTTCAGAACTGCTACTCGCAAAATAATCCCGCCTAGTTATGTGGTTGAATATTATGTTCATCAATCAGCCGGTTGAATATTGCCTTAATCGCCCATTGTAGGCGAATACAATACCGACCAGAGGTCGTGTATCAAACAAGTCCCTTGACGTGCTCGTGTCCAGAGATCAGCTTGGTTGTGCATGGAGTTGGGAACTTCATGCTAGCCTTACGTAGAGCGTCCTTTGCGACTAGGTAGTGTTCAGGAGTGAACTTTAGGGAAATGATTCTTTGGCCACGCTTTACTCTAGCTGCGGTTCCAACATTCTTTCCGAATGCACATCTCATTCCCTGAGATACACGGTCAGCACCCGCTCCGGTAGCCTGCTTGTTCTCTCTTAGAACGTGATGAGGGTAAGTGTGGATTCTCAGAGCATAGTTCTGTGCACCAGCCACCTTACGGATGGTTGAGTTGGAGATAACACGTGCTGCTTCTAAGGCTGTGTGCCTGATTTGGCAAGACTCATCAGCGATAAGGTTCAGTTCCATTAGGAACTGCCCTGTCTCAGCAGCACGGCGGTTTCCAACGTGGAATTGCATAATTCTGTTGTTTGGAACACCACCGATATACTTGCGTCGAGTATATGCTGGACCTTTCAGTCTGCGGTACATCTTTGCGGGCTTACGTGCCATGCTTGATACCTCCGGGCGAGTTTGCGACCCACCGTCCCTATATGACCATACCGATTGCATTTTTTTGCTGGCAGCAAGGGTAAAGGTCATGTTTGGACTACGTTTAGGGTAACACGATGTCAGGCTGGCGCAGGCTCCTCGAAGAAGAATCTGAGCACCAATGGCTATCTTTTGCAGCTTTCAGTATAATCGTGATTCTCGGCTCGATATTAATCGATTGGTCAAGCGATTTGTCCGGTTTTCAGGAAGGTAGTTCGCTGGGAGTCAATGGACTCGTAATGGACTCAACTGAGGATTCTGTTCTTTACCAGAGCGATGATGGAAATATCATCAATTACAAAGGTCAAGAAAACTCAGCACAGTACGCTACTTGCTTGGAAGAGTATGGAGATTTGACACTAGCTTGCCTCGGAACTGAAGGGATGGTGGCTTTCATCGGAGATGGAGGAGAGGAGTGTGATACTGAATGGTGTCAGTTTAGCATCGGAGAAAACCTCACAGCATCACAGATTTCGGGTAATGGCTTGGCATTACTTCTAATTGTACAAGATGGAACAAGTGACTCTCTGGCTGCAATGTGGTATGGCGATTCAAATCCACAACCAGTTGTTAGCCAATTTGAGGAGACTATGTATCTGGACACAATCATTCCAACCGAGGAAGGGTGGTTAATCGGTGGCTCTTGGCAAGCACCACCGAATTGGCTGGGTTCCAACCCCGCATCTCCGCCAAAATATGAATTGATAATTGAGGCTACCTGGGACGGTATTGCGGCTCCTGCAATAGAGGTTATTCAAGTCGGCGGGGAGGGTGTAATACATGGCTTATTTGAAACCGAAGATGGTTACCTAGCAACCGGTACATCAGATACTTACCTAATTTCAGATAATGGTGTTGAAGCGATTGGGATCACGAGCCGAGTTGCAACCGATGACAAGAATGGGAATGTTTGGCTATTCGGAGATATTGGCTCCAAGACTGTCGTAATTGTTTCTGGAGGTGAAATCACTGTCGAGAAATTACCCGAGCCATTGAAAATTATCCCAACATACGCAACATGTGATGAAGATGGAATGATTTCTGTACATGGTTCAGATTATTCAGACGAAGTTTCTGCTTTCTCTATAGATAGCAATGCTAGAACTTCAATCACAAGCCTTAGAGGAATTTTAGACCTCGGATTTATACTCGTGTCTTTGCTAATTTTATCCATCATGGGATGGAATATCGGTGATGCCATTCGTAAGGGAGAAGTTTTCTGAATTTTGTTCTATCAATCATCTTCTTCAACATAAATCAAGGGCAGTATTTACGAACCTCCTCAAATGTGGTCCAAGCCTAGCGCAAGCGATGGATGTGTCCTGATGGCGAAAAGAGGAATGATGGACCAGTATATGGACATCAAAACTGAACACTCAGATTCAGTGCTCTTCTTCCGTATGGGCGATTTCTACGAACAATTCCATGAAGATGCGGTGGTTGCATCAGAAGTGCTTGGGCTTGCCTTAACTAGTAGAGATAAGAAGGCTGCAGAACCAATCCCAATGGCAGGATTTCCGTGGCATGCTCTTGAGGATAATCTCAGAGTTATGCTGCAAGCCGGTTACAAAGTATGTGTTGCTGAACAAGAGGAAGAACTCAGAGAAGGTGCTAAACTACTGGAAAGAGTAGTTACAAGGGTATACACACCTGGTTCCCTTTACGAAGAAAGTCTGATTGGCACGGATGATGTAGCAGGTTTGGCAGCAATCTCAATCAAGGGTGACGGATTAGGACTAGCGATTCTTGACGCATCGACAGGCCACGTCTGGACTATGGAGCATCATGGCGATGAAAGATGGTCAAGACTGCTTGATGATTTATTGCGCAGTAATCCAAAAGAACTGATTTTCTCACCAAGAGATGCTGAAAAAGAGAGTCTTAGGTCAGTGATTTCTCAACTTGATGGAGTAACTCTTTCCCAACATTCTTCCTCAAATCGAAAAGGGCAGGATGCTCTGAAAAGTATACTTGAAGTTGCAGATTTGGGGCACATTGATCTTGGAGATTCTCCGCTTGCAATGGAAGCTGCTGGACTTGCGGCTGATTATCTTGCAGCAATGCATATCGTTGATTCAATCGATTTCAAAGAAGTCGAAATAATGCAACCTGATGGAAACATGATCCTAGACCAAACTACTCTCAGAAACCTTGAGTTAACCCAAACTCTGTCTGGAGAAAAAGAAGGTTCTCTTCTAGGTGCGATAGATAAGTGTCGTACGTCAATGGGAAGAAGGACATTGAAGCAATGGATATTGAGACCTCTTGCACAAAAAGAAGCGATTGAAGAAAGGCAAGACGCTGTTGCTTCAATCGCTAGGTCATCGAGAAGACTGGATGAGTTGAGGGAGTGTCTCAAGGGACTAAGAGACATGGAAAGATTAGCCACACAGTTATCCTACAATCGCTCAGGAGGTCGTGACCTTGTAGCCATTGGCCTCGCACTAGAAAGAATGCCTAGACTGAAGGCGATTTGCAACGAGGTTGAAGACTCGCTTCTAAACAGATTATCCAATGACCTTGACGTATTGGAGACTATGCGAATTGATATCCAAGCCAACTTGAATGATGAACAACCTCTCTCAATGAGAGATGGGGGAATAATCAGAGAAGGCATTGACAAGAAATTGGATGAGTTGAGAGATGCTGCTGCCCTAGGCTACAGGTGGTTCAAAGACCTAGAAATAAGGGAAAGGGCTAGGCTAGAAATCCCGTCTCTCAAAGTTAGACATAACAGGCAAATCGGTTGGTATATCGAAGTAACAAAAACACATCTTGGAAAGGTTCCAGAGGATTGGAATAGAAGACAACAAATGACCAATGGAAATAGGTATGTTACGGATGAACTGGTCGAATGGGAGGACAAGTTGGTTACTGCGGCGACAAAAGCGAATGCTATCGAGTACAACATGTTCAGAGATTTAAGGGATAGATGTAAGGAAAAATCACGCACTTTAGGCATGATTAGTTCTTGTGTAGCTCAAATAGACACGCTTCAGTGCTTTGCTGAAATCGCTAGAAACCGTTCATGGACCAGACCTGTAATCCACGATGATTCTAGACTAATTGCAAAGGGATTACGTCATCCCGTTCTCGAGGTACAGAATGGCTTTGTTCCTAATGACCTCAAATTGGATAAAAAGCGGAAATTCCTATTGATAACCGGGCCCAACATGGGTGGTAAATCAACACACTTGAGGTGTGCTGCATTGCTATCTGTTCTTGCCCAGGCAGGTTCTTTCGTTCCCGCTGACAGCGCTCATGTTGGGTTGGTTGACAGGATTTTTACGAGAGTTGGAGCGTCGGATGACATCAGAAGAGGGCGTTCTACATTTATGATGGAAATGATGGAGGTAGCCCACATCCTAAAGAGGGCTACAGATAAATCTCTGATTTTGCTTGACGAAATAGGAAGAGGTACATCGACATTTGATGGACTATCAATCGCTTGGTCGGTTACAGAAGATATCTGTAATAGAATTCATGGAAGGACGTTGTTTGCAACACACTATCATCAACTCATTGGATTGGAAGGAGAAGCACCTGGCCTAGTGAATGTTCATGTTCAGGTCGCTGAATCAGATGGGGACTTGAAATTCTTACATACAGTTGCGGATGGACCATGTGACGATTCATACGGAGTCCAAGTTGCTGCCCTGGCGGGCCTGCCTCGACATGTAGTAGAGCGGTCAAATGATTTGCTTGGATTCTTAGAGAGACAAGCTCATGGTGCAAAGGCTGGAGAAAAAGGTGCTCCTACGGCACGCAGTGCTGGCCAATCATCACTGCTTGGTTTCGTTGGCCAGCCACAAGTAAAAGTTGAGAAAGACCCAATTGCAGAAGAAGTCAAGAAGGCATTGGCAGAGATTGACCCGGATTCGCTGAGCCCAAGACAAGCACATGAAGCGATATACGATTTACAAAAAATTCTGGAGGGCAGGAGATGAGTAATCCTTCTAGAATCAAGCAACTCGATGACAGGACTATCGGGCACATCGCAGCAGGAGAGGTCGTAGAAAGACCTGCACAAGTCGTGAAAGAGTTAGTCGAAAATTCGATTGACGCAGGCTCTGATAACATCACAATAGAGGTTGAAAGAGGCGGATTTGATTTAATCCGCATCTCAGATAACGGTTCTGGAATTCATGAAGATGATTTACCTCTATCACTCGATAGACATGCTACCAGTAAGTTGTCTACTGAGAGTGACTTAGCCGAGATTGGCACATTAGGTTTCAGAGGCGAAGCGCTCGCAAGCATTGGCATGGTGAGCGAACTGACAATATCTAGCAGGCCAGCAAATACAGAAGGCCGTCAAATTGTGATGGACAACGGGGATAAATCACAAATTAAACCGGTCGGAATTGCTGAAGGAACGGTGATCGAAGTCTCGAATATATTTGCAAAACAACCTGCAAGACTGGCGTTTCAAAGAAGGCCAGCGACTGAAACAAGCAGGGTTGTAGACGTAGTAGTATCTCATGCAATCAGTCACCCTGAAGTCGGATTCAGATTGATTAGTGATGAAAAGACGATTCTAGAAGTCCCAGCTGTTGAGGATATCGAAGACAGGTTGTACGATGTCCTAGGTAGGCAAGCAGGTAAAATGATTCCAATTTCTTCTCCTCCCACAGACTCTGATGCACCTGGAGAAGAAAGTTGGAGTGGATGGATTTCCACTCCAGATATTACGAGGGGCAAAGGGGATGATATTCACATCTTGATTAACGGAAGGCCAGTTGCGGCTCAGCCGTTTTTACAATCAATTCGCAGAGGATACAGAACAAGGCTGATGCAGGGCAGGCATCCTGTTGCTGTATTAATGTTGGATTTGCCCAGAGGTGAAGTTGATGTAAACGTGCATCCAACAAAGAGGGAGGTCCGTCTGAAGAATTCTTGGCGGGTGCTCGAAAGGTTGGAGCGTTCGATTGCTTACACCCTTGAATCCACCCCTACTGAACCTGAATCTAGTGGAGGAATAACAGGAATTACTTCTCTGTCTCCAGATACGGAGGAAAGGAGAGTAGTTCAGAAACCAGCATGGGCACAGTCTGCTCAAATTTCGTTGACTGGTGAAAAGCCACTTGAGGTCAAAAAGAAGGATAAACCGAGACCAATTTCCCAACCCGAGTCATCGCAAAAAACCATTACTGGTATCAAACCAATATCGCCTGCATTATCACTTGGTGAAAGAAATTTACATCGGCATGCTGGTTTTGATACAGAGGACATCGAAAAAACAGAACCATTGGGTCCTGTTATCAACGATTTACCTGAGATGGAGCCATTGGCTCAATTTGCTGATTCTTACATCGTCGTACAGGCTGGAGAAGAGTTACTTCTAATTGACCAGCACGCATTACACGAAAGAGTACGTTTTGAGAGACTAAGATATGACGAGTCCCTTTGGCAAGCTCAAGAAAGAATCACTCCAGTCCCATTGGAACTTGATCCAAGACAGATTGCAAGACTTGAAGCGAGAATTGGAGATCTTACTGACATTGGATTTGTGATACAAAAGAAAGCAGCAGGATATAGCATAATAAGCGCTCCAGCACTTCTTTCAGCCAGTGAACTAGAGCCCTTCATTCACGATATACTTCTAGATATGACAGAGGATGGTGCACCAATCGAGACTATCGAAGCAAGGAAAGACCATCTCGCATTCTTAAACGCCTGTAGAGGTGCAGTAAAAGCAAATGATAAACTGAATTTATCGCAAATGCGAAGGTTGCTTGATGATATGCGTAGAATCCCAAATCCTTGGGCTTGTGTGCACGGTAGACCTACTGCGATGAGAATCCCGCTAAACGCTCTAGACCATCACTTTGGACGTCACGGATGAACGGTTACGTCCAAGCCACAGCCAATCAACTGGTCAAGATATGATGGCCAGGCTACTTTGTGCAAATCCGTGCCTTCAACTAATCCACCGCAGATAGAGGCCAACAAAATAGCAGTCATCTGAATTCTATGGTCGTCATAAGTCTGAACTACACCATCAGGTTTCATTGGTTGTTGTCCTCCTGGAATGGACAATCCATCTGAATTTATTGTAGATGTAATTGAAAATTGCGAAAGTAAATCCGCAGTTCTAGTAATTCGATTTGATTCTTTGTAGGCTGCGTGTTTTGCACCGGTGATTGTACCACCTTCACCCAAAGCAAGCCAAGCCGCCATTGGAGTAATTAGGTCGTTTGAATCCCTCAATTCGGTACTATCTAAGAAATGACCAATTGATTCTGAACTTGTTGGGGCATTTTCAACATCAAGATTTGCTAATTTTGCAAATGCCATCATAGAAGCATCGGGTGGGATGATTACATCTGGGCAAGATACGAACCATGGTTTACCTGGAACCTCCGCACCAGTTCTTTTGCACAAATCCCAAGTTAGATCGGAATGATTCCGGGACACTGCATCACCTTTTGTGAAAATTGAGAAACCATTAGTTCGAGGCGTCATCAACAATATAGAGGAATGAAATTGAGAGGTTTTTGAAACATCAATCTCCACAGATTCGAGATTAAATGGTCCGGTAATTTCCATAGGATATTCACAATCCTTACTCTTTGCAGCAACTTCAACACCGAGTGATTTTGGAAGAAGTAAGGAACTCCTTGCTCGCAGGCTAGAGTCGCCGTCTAATACTATTTTGAAATCGCATGTTGCTGCTTGTCCAATCAAAAATCTTAGAGCTGTTCCGCTATTTTTACAGTCGAGTATTGAAGATGGTTGGCATAAATCACCACCCGTCATTATTTCACCATCCCAATCAATGCCTAGGTTAGAGAGACTATCGATTAGAGCCTGGACGTCTTCTCCTATCTCCCACATCGAGATTTTTGTTGGGGTATTGTCCATACTAGCGAGCGTTAGCCAGCGCATTGAGTGACTCTTTGAGGGAGGTAATTTTAGCAAACCAGAGAGTTTGCTAGGATTGATTTCTAAAATCGATTTAGAAGGATTTGAATCTTGGGAGACCGGATTAGAACTGGCTCCCATGCACTTGCCAGCATGGACTTAGTCATGAAGTCATCCAATGCGCATGTTGAAGTGCATCATCTGTTTGCGGTGTTTCATGGTCACTGACGCGCTGAATAGGCCTCTGCGTGACCTGCGAATTTCGTTGACAGACAAATGCAACATGCGGTGCAGATATTGCATGCCTAGAGAGCACTTTGATGGACATGAATTTCTCTCAAGAGACGAAATTCTATCCTATGAAGAATTAGCATTCGTCGTTGAATCATTAACTCCTTTGGGTCTACAAAAAATTAGGCTAACTGGAGGCGAACCGCTATTGAGAAGAGATATTTGTGATTTCATCAATATGCTTCCAAAAGAGTTAGACTTAGCAATGACCACAAATGGCCTACTTCTTGAAAAATTCGCTGTTGACCTTGCCCAGTCCGGATTGGATAGAGTTACAGTTTCGCTTGATGCATTAGATGTCGAAACATTCCAAGCAATGGGTGACACTAAGGAAACTCCAGAAACAGTCCTGCGAGGCATAGAAGCAGCAAGATTGGCTGGACTGAAAGTCAAGGTTAACGCTGTAATTAGAGCAGGATACAATGAACATTCTGTCGAAAAAATCGCTGAGAGATTCATCGGTACAGATGTCATTGTAAGATACATCGAATTCATGGATGTCGGTGAAACAAATTCATGGGATAATGGTGAAGTTATTACTGGTGAAATGATGCGCAGTATGCTTGAAAACCTATCACCTATCGAGCCAAATCACATTGGTGAAGTTGCTAATCGATACAAACGTGGCACTCAAGAAATAGGATTCATTGAAAGCGTTTCAAAGCCTTTCTGTGGAGATTGTAACAGGGCGAGAATTAGCGCAGACGGTTCTCTCTATACCTGCTTGTTTGCATCGAAGGGTAACGATTTGAAATCGATGCTTAGAATGGGTGCAAACAAGAATCAGATCGCTGATGCCGTGCGAAATATCTGGTCAAAGCGAGATGATGCATACTCGGAGACCAGAGGGAAATCATCTAGCGAAAAGGTCGAGATGTCCTTTATCGGTGGCTAAGCAGTAGTTGGTAGTTTGATAGTTGCCAAAATTGTGTTACTACCTTTGTCAACTAACTGGAATATGTGGTCTCCATTATTACAGTCGATTTCCTCACAGTTAATCACGAAATAATCGCCTTTTGTTACAGACCATCCTGCGTCTCTGTCGTGGAATGAGACATTTGTACCAACTGTACCATACACATCCGAGTCATCAACAAAGCCGTAGTGCTCCTTCAGACTTTGTCCTGTTTGGTTTACAATCGACCATTCAACTTTTGATGGGTCCAATGATTGGTCAATACTAGTTATAGAAACTACATGATAGCCATTTGATAATGCTCTAACTGAAATTGACGCTTTGGGGTCAGCCTTCTCAACATTGTCCAAAGTTGTTGACATCATGACGAAAACCATGCTGGTCAACAATACGGTAATCGCAAGCAATAGAACAGTCGCGATGACTGGGCTAACCGCCTCATCATCTCTGTTCATGTCAAACCCTAGCAGACAAATGACTTGAATCAACCGCTTGTTTTCGTGCTAATTTGCCACATTCCGTTAGTTTGGTGCTGCTTTCAAACCACCCAGAACATCTTCCTACAGGTTACAGCACGCCAAATTATTCCTTTAGTTAGCCTGTTAAACATCATGTTCAATATCCAATCAGGTAAGCGGAATAGTAAGCTTCCAATTTTGAAAGAACGCTTGGAATTTGCCATAACTTTGCCCATTTGCTTCTTCCAAATTTTTTCATATTCTTCCAAAGGAAGTCCTGATTTAAGGTGCTCAGCAATCACATTACCTGCAATTCTGCCACCTATCATTGCGATGGTGATACCAGCACCATTTGATGGTAAAACCATACCAGCCGCATCTCCAACAAGTACGTAATTGCCCTTAACGAACTTCTTGATTGTACCAGACATAGGTAAAGAACCCGCACCATTGAATGTGATTTCACCATCGTATTTGGACACGAACTCATCGGTATACTGATTCAGATTCTTACCCTTGGAAAAACTCCTTTGTATGCCCAGTCCAATGTTTGCTCCACTAGACTTCGGGAACATCCAAGCATAGCCCCCAGGAGCCATTGAACCAAAGTGAAGTTCAACAGCCTCTCCAAAATCACCGTCCATCAATACGAATTTGACAGGTATTTTTGTGGACTCTTCAGTCCAATAATCTCTTCTAATTACCCCATTATGGCCACCTGCATCAACTATGACTTTGGCAGTAATTGTATCTCCATTCCTTAGAATGACAGAATTATCTTCCACTTTGTCTACACGAGAATTGACTAGATATTCAGCCCCTGATTCCTTTGCTAAATCAACTAAAAACTCATCATGAGCTACTCGATTTAGAACATAGCCATCGAAACCGAACTTCAATGGTTTACCGGATGGAGGTACAATGTGCATTTCTTTGGAATGACGTGAAATTGCTGACGCTGGAGTTTGAAATAAGTCATCCATTTCCGGAACGTCTGGACACAACCTACGCATCTCGTCATTTGTTGGAACTAATTCACCACACTGAAGAGGAGTTCCAATTGGGTCTCTCCCGTCAATTACCAGTACATCTGCACCTCCAAGGGCTGCATATCTTGCAACGGTACTACCGGCAGGACCACCGCCAATTACGATGACTTCTCTGTCGAAAGATTGAGACATGCAAATTACCTCACTTGTGACGATTTTGAACCATATCGACTAGATGTTTAAGCAATTGCTTTGCCTCGCAATCTGGGAAAGAATCTAGATTATTTGTTGCTCTCTCTAAGTGATTTTGTATCAAGATCTCAGTGTAGGTCATGCTGTCTCCAAAATTAAGTAATGAAATGAACTCATCGAATAACGAATCTTCGAAATTATGCAGTATTTCTGCAAATCTAGTTCTTTGACTTCCGTGTAGTATTGTCAATGCGTGAATAATAGGCAGGGTCATTTTGCCTTCGTATATATCAGAGCCTCTTGGCTTACCCATTCTCTCATCGCCACGGATGTCTAAAAGGTCATCAACTAGCTGGAATGCGATTCCAATTTGCATTCCAAATTCAAACAATTTCTCACAAGATTCCTCATCAGCATTTGCAATTAATCCCGCACCTTTACAACCTGCTGCAAATGGACCTGCGGTCTTACCACTGACAATATCCAAATAATCCTCAGGAGAGGTTGAGAGGTCAAGTATGTGGTCTATCTGAGTAAATTCAGCACTAGCGAGTCTTGAACAGTAGTGAGCCATTACATCAACTACTTCTTTCCTATACCTGCCACCTAGACCGAAACCCTGTGAAAACAGCCAATCACCTGCAATTATCGCTTTTGCTTGTCCATACTTTGCATGAATTGTGTCATGGCCTCTTCTTTTCAGAGATTCGTCATTTATATCATCATGAACCAAACTTGCTGTGTGAATGAATTCATTGGACATTGCAAAGGGAATGATATCATCGAGGTCATTCCCGCCTGCTAACTCATACGCAAGCATAACCATGATTGGTCGGATTCTCTTTCCTCCTGCTAGTACAACTTGACCGGAGACTTTAGCAACTTCACCAAATGTAGTTGATTGCTCCTCAATGATGGCTTCTAAGTTGGCGTTAACCAAATCACGAATCGCATCAATTCTGTCAAGCGCCTCATTGTCCTCCATGGCCTTCCCACAAGGGTCGCCTTCTTAACGAGTGGCTGACGCCCATGACATGCCGGCAATGCCGGCCGAGGTGTGAAAATGAGTGGAGAAGACCGCTTTGAGATACTACTAACTCCCGAGGTTGGAGATGGAGTAAACACCCATGTTCTGAAATTCATTGACAGTTCACCTGATGGACTAAAACTCGAAGCCAAACATGTACCACACGTTGAAACCGCTCTAGAACTCTTGGCTGATGGACATGGAGATATGGTCCCTGTTTCTGGGGAATGGTGGTACAATAATCGTTCTAGAGATTTTTCAGCGGCACTTGTTTTGCCAAGGCGTGAACCAACCAGGGTACTGGTTGGAGATGATAAGCCAGAATACATCCCCAAGAATGGAATCATTGTAGCAGATTGTGAGGTTCTACGAAGACAAATGCTTCGCCTAAGAAATGACCTGAACGTTAAGTTGCCGAGTGATTTTGACAATATACCAGCCGATGTATTCGAAAAGGTAGAATGGCTAGAAAACATAAGAGAAAACGGTGAAATTGATGGATTCATCACCACTAGAACTCTTCATTCAAGTTTGAAAAATAAACCAAGACGACACACATTGGGAATGCAGAGAAAGGACGACGCAAGATCTCGATTTATTCCAATCCCACTCGAGGGTTACACTGTTTTGTTAACAAGGAAGGATTTTCCTGCATCTCGTTTTTCAAAGGTTATCGACATGGGCGCAGCACTCTCATTACGTCTTGAATTAACCGTACTCGACAGCATAGATAGTAACATGAGAGATAAGATAGGATTGGTTATAGAGCAAAGAAAAATTCGTTCTATTATGCAAGATGTTGGGAATAGAGGGAAATCTATCGGTTCAGAAAACCCGCTCAAAGAATGGAAAACATTCTCAGGTGGTGAAACTTTCCAGGGGCCAAAAGACTCAGACCCTAGAATTGATGTTATCCTTGAAACAATAAGTTCAGATGGTAGTGTAACGACAAGTGTCGAGAGAATTTTCCCAATCGAAGAGAGCCATTCTGGAATTCAAACTCTGGTTGTCAATTGGCAACAAATACTCAAAATTGCTAGAGAGGTTCCCGAAGAAGAAAAACGAGGCCGTATGAAGCAACTAATGGATGATTACATCGATGAACTTGTTACTAAAGGTAGATTGTCAGAGGATAGAATATATTCTCCATTATTCAGAGAAGAGGATTATCAATAATCAAACTAAATCTTCACCTGATAACTGCCTAATCTTTGCTCTCTGAGCTTCGATATTTTGCTCATCACGGTCCTCACCAGCAAGAATCAAATCATATCCGTTAGTGTTCAGTTCCCTGTGTAATTCAATCATCTCGACTGGGGCATTTGCGTCCACAACATCGGCAATTGCTTCGTCAACTTCCCTGGCATATGCCTCCCAAGAACCAGATAATTTCAGTAAATCTTTGGTCATTCTCTCTATGATATCCACTGCAGATGGTGGCCTTGCCAAAGCGCCTTGTATTCGTTGAACTGCATCATTATGCAATACTCTAAGTTCTCCTAATCTTGTAGCAGCCCCTATTATTTGAGTGACCATAAGTTCTCTATCGCCGGATTTTACTAACCTCTTCCTTGCCTTTTCCAGATCTCGTTTAATCTCAGAAGAACCTGCAATAATTGCGTCCTGGATACTAGCAACTTCGTTTAGTATTCCTTGAATTGATTCAACGCGTTCTCTCATCTCACCTTCAAGACGAGATTCCTCTCTTCGAAGGTCCTGCCTGACGGAATTAATTATTCCAGAAGCCAACGCTGCCGCTTCTTTTAGGGAAGATTTGGCGGCCCTTTCATAGCGACCCATGTTTCGCCCTCGATACTGCTCGCCTACCAAACCGTTTCAAGGTGTTGCTTTTGAAGATACTAGAATAAGCATGCTCAGTACGAAAATTCACTTGCGGAATGTGGCTTTTTTGCATCTCTGGTAGGTGTAACCTCAAATATGGAGAGGAGTGGAGGAGAGTCAAGAGGTATGCGGATGGAGGACAAGCAAACCCTACTTTCTGAACTTCATCGGGCGAGATTAGACCGCCTGAAGGAAATCTGTGCACAGCATGGAATTTCCAAAAATGGTTCTGTTGAAGTATTGCGTGCCAAACTAATCGCAGAACTCGTTCTGAATGAGTGGGACTTAACTCCAGACGGAATAATGTCTATCCTGAATAATGATTTAGGCGATGTTTTAGCCGTGTTCGGAGTGAAAAAATCCGGTTCTATTCGAGAGAGAAGGCAGAGGCTGTTTTTGCACCTAAATCACGATGCTAAGCAACTTACTCCAGAAAAACTCGATTCACTATCTAGAGACCAACTCCACGAACTCTGCTCTAGGCTCGACCTGCCGAGGTCCGGAACAAAACAAGCCCTGTTGATGAGGGTTGCAGGAGTCCTCACTGCCCAATCAGGACATTGGGGTCAGATTAAGAAAAGTCTCCGCAGACCACGAGGAACTCCCAAACTTATCCAAATCCCATTCCCTTCGGACGAAGAAAACGGACCTAGTGTTGTAGTTTTACCTCCTGAGCCGGTTATTGAGCCGGTTGAAGCGATTGCGATTGATATCGACGAGATTGAAGAGGCCCCTGAAGTTGAGATTATCGAAGAAGTCGAGATGATTGCGATTGCACCTGAGCCTGTATTTGAGCAAAAGTCTGTACCGCTACCTGCTGAAGAGGTGGCAGCACCTCCCAGAGTTACTACCTCGATAATGGAGATTAAAGGAAGAATCGCAGAAATTGACGCATTGTGCAGAGATTTCTTGCTGGTAGGAACGATTGACGACTCTGAAGATGTGAGCGCATTCATGTCTAGCCTTTCCAATTATGGGTTTGAAATTGACGGCCCGGATGTAATCGACTTTGTCAAAGGCAGACTGCTATACCTTGACGATATGGCAAAACAGGAAAAGGATGCTATCCATTCAATGCCAAATTCCTGGAGAGAAAGAGAAGCACTAAGAAAATTCGAAGATTCAAGATCTCGCCTTAGAGAGATGTTGCCCGAAATTATCGCATCAAATGATGGAAAGATGGTAAAAGCAAGAATGGCATTTGAGGAAGCTGCAAGAGGAATGCAACTAGACCTCAGACTGCCTTCTGTTTCAGGCAGATTGCATGCACTATTCGACTTACAGGTATCCCTAGATGAAGAAATTGCCTCATCCAATCCAAAGAATGCGAGGAGAACTAGAGTTATCAGACTCCTTCAGCATGGAGCAATTCACCTAGGTCCGAATGACAGAAGAACGCTAGACCGCTTAGAAAGAAACATCGAAGGTTTTGAACAGTTAGTAGAAACCATTCTGGAAAAATCTGAAGGCGTATTTAGAGAATCACAACAAGCATTGGTCATAAGATTCCTCGACAAGAAAGGATACGAAGTCAATAATGCAGAATTAAGACCAAGAGTGGTTGCTGCTGCAGGAGTTATTGGAGCTGAATTAGGACACATCTCACCAAGTGAAATCCCTAGACTAGCGCCTGGAATCAAGGTAAGCGATACCGAAGTAGATTCTATCATTACAGATTTGAAAAGGCTTGCACAGCAATTCAAATCAAAGGATGAGCAAGAGGTTCACGAAGAGGATGAACTTGCTGAATCGGTTGCAGATGCTGCAGATAGGGTAAACTCGATGCGTGCAAAAATCGACGGTGTTGACGATTTACTCGCTAGACTAAAACTCTCTCACGATTAACGTGATGCGTAGAAACCTTGGATTACCTTGGTTACAGTCTCAATATCTCTGATATCTCGATTCAGTAGATCCCCAAGGATTTGCTCCCTTTGCTTTACGTGTTGCTCAAATTGAGCAGGGGTTATTCCAGCTGCTGTACAAATTGTTTCCCTCATCTTGGAAGGAATTCCTGTTTCTTCAATCCTATCTGTTGCAGCGTTGTACTTCCAAATTGCATTCAACCTAGGCTTATCGCCTTCCATTCCTGCAACCTCTGCAACTTCTGTGATTTTTCTTGCAGTCTTACCATTAACATACAGTCTGGCTTGGATGATAATCAGGTCCAAACCGGTAAGCATAATTGGTGGAACGTTCATTGGAGGGTTAATCATTCTCGTAATTGTCTCCATTGCAGTATTTGCGTGCAGTGAACCGAATGAACCATCGTGCCCTGTGTTCATTGCTGTAAGCAAAGTAGCACACTCACTGGATCTCACTTCACCCACAATTATTCTGTCCGGCCTCATACGTAGGCTCGACTTCAGACAATCGTTCATGTCAACCGCAGGAGTACCATCGGGCCTCTCTCTGCGTGTCTCCATTCTCAGCCAGTGGTCGTGGTAAACCTGCAGTTCAGCTGTGTCTTCTACAGTCAGAAGGCGCTTGTGCCATGGAATGTACATTCCAAGACAGTTCAGAGTTGTGGTTTTACCTGAACCTGTTCCACCTGCAATAACGAAATTTGCAGGTCTGCTATCCAAACCTTCAATCCATACCCACATCATTGCAGCAAGTCTCAGATTAACGGTTCCGAATTTAATCAAATCAATCATGGTTAATGGGTCCTCACGGAATTTTCTGATTGTCAAAGTCGGGCCATCTGGAGAAACGGGAGGAATTGTCCCGTTTACACGGCTTCCGTCCGGAAGTCTTCCATCGAAAATAGGAACCATTCCTGGACCGTCTCCAAGGGGAACTGATGTAAATGCTGCAATATTCCTTGCAACCTCTAGACCCTGTTGGTCATCTACCCAAACATTGGTCCTGCACATGCCGTGGTCCCTGTGTGCTACCTTAACGCATTGAGCCCCACCGTTGTACATTACCTCTTCCAGATTGTCGTCTTCAAGTAAAACTGCAAGATTACCGTAAGGATTTGGTTCAACTCCGCCGTCAACGTGATACATAGGAGAAGGATGATTTGGTTCCATGTAAATAGTAACTCTTCCATATTGCTCCAAAATTTGTTCCATTTTCTAACCTCCAATTACCAAGACGCCGACGTGATAAATCGACATAGAAACCGCCATCCACAACGGGGCCCACCAAAGGGCTGAGCGCATTCTTCCAAGCATTCTACCGCTCACAGAGATAGCAACTAAGGATGCTGCTCCGAAGAATAAGGTGAATGAAGAATTGAATGACTCGAGTTGGAATCCTTGGGTCCTTGGGGCGAATAGTCCAACGATGAACGCTATTAGGAAAGGTAGTCCAACTGAAACAAACATGATGATTAGGATTGAACGTCCCATCAAGTCGGACTCCCTACGGTTCATCAAATCGTTGAGTCTCTCGTAATCTCTTGACATGTCCGCAAGGATATTTTGCAGAGGAGCATCTTGTTCTATAGCGGTAGACATTAGATGCATCACCCTTTGAACTTGCGAGGAGCGTGATTTTGTTGCGAAACTTGCTAGAGCAGCGTCGAAAGAAGAAGCGTGGCTTTCAGCTAAGGTTTCTTTCAAGAGTTTTCCAAGTGTCCCAGTGTTTCTATCCGCTTCTGCCATCATGGCTTGTTGCAGACCGAGGCCTGCTCCAAGAGAGTCTGAAAGTGCTTCGAGCATTGCAGGTAAATCGTTCTCAATGCCTCTTCTTCGAACTCTTTCCAGAATAGGAGGTATTCCACCGATAGCACATGCTACACCGAGTGTGATAATGAACAATAAGAGAGGTTCATTTCTAAACATTTCAAGGATTGAGAATAGCATAGATCACAACCCCGGGTCTTTAGTGTGGGCCTTGAGACCAATCATTGCCATTCCCAACAAAGTTAGGAATAAACCTACATTGACGATACTCATAATCATGCCCTGGTCCATTGGACCAAACAATTCTTCTGCATCTTCCATGAGTTGAGGTGCGATACCTAGGATGGACAGAATAATTGGGCCAATCATACCGATTGAAAGGAGGGTTTCTGGAACGCCTCCCAACTCTTCGATATACTCCTTGACACTCTCTGTCCTTGTCTCTTCCATTCTCTCTCCCTGCTTTCTCAAGGTTTCAATAATGTCAGTGTTCTGAGTAACGTTGTTCAGCATCGTGTTAATCACACGCTTGTATCCATCGGTTTCTGCTTTTTTCAGCAGGCTGCGAAGTTCCTTTTCTAATGGGCGACCTTTGTTGATATTCTCCATTAATCCTTCAAAATCCTTGGAGATAATTCCGTAACCACCTTGAGATATTGAGTGTATTGCAGCTTCAAGACCGACTCCAGAGCCCATTAGAACATCTAAAGTTCTAATCACATAGAGGATTTCTCTGGACTCGTCTAGTGAACGCATTTAATCACTCACCTAATATCTTCAATTAATTCAAAGCTGTATATTTTAGTTGAGCCGTCGTACTCAATTTTGCCGAATACGCACTTGACATCTCTTTCCTCGAATGGGTCGTGAATGTAAGGTTGGCCGCTTCTGAACATTTTCAGAATTTTCTTGTAATCTTCAAAGTCCATCTCCCCTTTGACAACATAAATCGCTGATTCTGCACCTTCGTCAACTAAATCATCCCCTTCTCCACCATGAAGTACTGTTCGAGTAATCCTTCTAGAAATCGAGACGCTGATGTCTGCATTTGGTAATCTTAACCAGTCTGAACTAGAAGTACCACTTGCCGGTCGAATGAAGAAATCTGTTCCTGCCATGGGCTCACCTGTTACAAGCGAGAACGCGAATGGGACTTGAACCTGTTGGAATTGAAGATTAATTTGTAATCTTAAACCAACCAAACCGTGGCTCGTGCACAGAGCCATCCTCGGTCAAGTCATCCAGTGCTGCCTCGGATGCGTCTCTATCATGACCTCTAGCAGCGGCGTTTGACAGTAGTGTGTCGAAATCAACTCCCTCACCTTGGTCCAATCTCGAAATTAAATCGAGTAGAACCTGATTGAGATCTACTTCAACATCAGACGATGGTGCCTCTTCTTGGGTGCTTTCCTGCGCTTCCGCCTCTAGGCTAGCCTGAGATTTGGGAGGACTATTTGGTGCAAATGACGGAATCTTGTCTTCTGCAATATCCAAAGCATTCATGATATTCAAACGATATGGCTCCGTATCAATCTCACCATAGTGCTCACCCGCTAAAAGTAAGCCTTCCCTCATGTTTTCTGGGATACCTGCTGCAGCTAATGCATTGGTTGTTTTTTCTAGAGAAGTAGTCTTTTCTTGCATATCCATTCTCTCTAGCATACCTTTGCACGCGCTAACTAACCAGTTTCTGTAAACCTCTCTTGTTACGATTGCCGCTTCCTCAGGGCGCAGGCTGGTGTAAACTGCACCCTCTTCATTTTGGAAATAGCGAGCCTTAGCAGTCATTAGTAGCATTATTGATTCTCCGTCTTCAATTCGTGATGAAAGTTGTATTGTCAACTCTCTCATGGATTCCGGAGCGTAATCTCCTACGGAGAAAAAGTGCAGACCTGAGGGGTCTCTGAGTTGTCCTTGCCACAGAGTGGAGCCATTCGATGTCTCTCGAGGGTCTAATCTCTCAAGCATACCAGCCACAATAACTCTGTTGACCTTAGCTCCAAGTTTTGTTATGATGAACATCGGGTCAAATTCTCCTGAACCCTGCTGGTTAAGTGTTGAATCACTGAACTCCGAAGCTAGCATTGGCCACGCTGACTGCCTTCTAATTCTTCTAGCTGGCTGCAATCAAACCACCCCCCATTTTGAGCGTAATTCAGAGGCTGCAAGAACCGAATCTGTCTCAATTAACTCAACATCATCTGAAAGTAGCATTGCTCCTTGCTCGTCTACAATCGTTCTGCCGTTTGCAATTAATTCCCTTCCAAGTAGCCTTTCTCTCAAATCTTGAATGAATTGCATACTTCCATTTTCTGAAACGTTTGATAAAATATCAGCCTGCTTCATTCCAAGCAATGATTCGGTTGCAGACTTGTTGACAATAAGGGAAATCGTCGATCTACCATTATCAAGGACCAAACGCAACCTAACATCCATGTTTCCTTCCTGAGCCCCGTGAGTAGCACATTCCCCATCTCTGAGTACTCTTCTACACTCTGTACATCGATAGATGATGCCTGAATCCTCTCTAATCGACACAATTGTGCCTTGTGTAGAGATTCCAACTCTACTAGCACCAGAAGACAATTCATCCAAGTCAACGCTTACAAAATTGTTTGCAAGGTCTACGTCTTCGCCCCATGGTGCTGCAGCAAGAACTTCAACTTGCGAACTATTGTCTACAGTTATGTCAGGCACACCTTGCCAGGCTCTAACTCTAGCACCTTTGATTCTCACAATCACAGGAGTCGATTCGAAATCAAATGGTGGCTCTTCCCACATAGAAGTTCTGCACTTACCTGTGGGGTCAGCAACATCTCCAGACCAGACACTCTTAGATTCTCCATCCTTTCCTTGGAAATCTCTTCTAATCATCTTTTGAATTTCAACAATAATCTCTACATCTCTTGAACCGTCCCTTAGGTCCTCGATTTTGCTTACAGATCTAGCCACCAAGTCTTCAGCCGATGCGAAATTTGAATCATGATAAATTTCGATTCGGGAGGATGAACCGATGTTGATCTCAGGAGTGTCTCTAAAGACGTTTACTTGAGCGTTTTCTATCTTAAGGAGAGAGCCGACTTCATGGTCGAAAGATTCCCAAGAGAGGAAACCTATGGCGCCAGTATCGTCAGCGATTCTACCCCTCACAACGTCTATAGAACCAGAGCCGTCCCTGCGATGTATCACATCATTTCTACTTGCAAGTAAACGACCAACAACTGTGACATTACCCTCAGATTTGATGCTGGAAATCTCAACTGGTTCGCCAGGAGTTGTTACTGTTCTGACCCCCTCACGTAGAACTACCACTCTGCTGGCTTGATTGATGTTGATGGACATCTTTCCTTGGTATTCGTTTACAGACACTCCTTCAAGTCTAACTACTGCACCTGGCGCGAGGTTTGGGTTGTTTCCCCAGTCTTTGTACTCCCACCTGGTCCTTTCCCCGCCTTCTGACCATGGCTGGTCTTCAATCAAACCGTATGGAACAATTTTTTCCTCTCCTCTTACCATTGTTGTCCGAGGGTTGTGAGTTACCACTTCCACTTCAATCTCGACGTTTCTGTCATCACCTGATAGGTCTGACAACTTCTCAACTTTCTTGATTGGCAGAGATTGTCTCTGGCCACCGCCGGATTGCTGATTTGTCTGCGCAGGGGTGCCTGAATCAGATTGGAATCTTCTTAATACAGACCTCATTGCATCCTCTGGAGGAATCAAGAAATCTTTCTCATATCTAGCGAAAGCCTCTGCAACTTTTTCAGGATCCGCTTCAGGGACCTGATTGATTACCTCGGCCACATGTGCTTCGTAATCAGACATGGGTAACACCTCGACGGTCAGTTTCGATTTCTGGCCCGTCGCAGGACGGGTGGTTGGGCTTTCGTGCTGGTTGGTTGAATCTATTGGACACTCCCTTTCACCTCCGTGGAGTTGAATGACTAATGGAGAAGGTTCATGAAGATGTCTGCGGGATTTTCAACAAATTGAAAGTAAACAAATCAAGCAGGGTTAATTCTCAAACCGTCCATCATTAGCACATCAGGTACATGCATTGAGCCGGTGCTGTATGAACCCTTGCGTATTGACGAGTCACCTAATACAACCCTCCCGGATAGAGCCTTAGCCATATTTCCGGAAAAGCCGGCTTGTGATAGAGCTCCAATTATCTCGCCACCTTCGACTCGTAAAATCGTCGAGGTCGTTACAGAAAAATCACCACTAGTTGGATTTGCAGTGTGTGCGCCCATAACACTGTGAACGACATACCCTTCTTCCATCTCTTCGACCAGTCGATCTCTGGAATGGGTTTTCGCTGAGGAAGATAAAATCAAATCACTGCACCCGCAAATTGGAGGTGCTGTGTGACCTCCTCTTGACGCAGAACCTGTTGTAAATGCGGAATCTACCTTACCTTCAGAGACTAGTTTTGCAGCATCCCTTGTAGACCATAACTCACCAGTCAATCTGCCGGAATCAACTATTGTTTGAGTTCTGCTTGGAACACCCTCATCATCCCTCGAGCCGGATGACATCCCACCTTCCATTAGACCATCGTCGACCAAAGAAAGGTGGTCAGCAATCACAAGTTCGTTCATTTTTCCTGACCAGAAAGACTCGCCCCTTGCAAGTCTTTCTCCCTTGATTGCAGATGGGACAACTACTGAGAATAGAGGAGAAAAACCGTCAGATGTCATCAATACTGGACAGTCTTGCGTACCTTTTCCGGAAACTTTTTGTCGAGTTATTTGAGACCAGTGGACGGCTTTGTCAACGCATGCTGTCAAGTCTTTGAGAAGGGTTCTGGATGATTCTCCTTCGTATGAGGATGTCAGTTGATCGTCCTCATCTATTGAAACATGAATTCCAATTCCATGCGAAGTGTAGATTCCACCATCTTCGATTCCGGAACTCGTTACTATGGCACCTGCACCAGCACCTACTCCTACTCCTCCACCTACGGCAACAGCCCGAGAATCTAGTTCAGAGACCCTAGTAAGCACCTGGTCACCTTGTGCCAAGAGGTCTTCTGGACCCATGTCAAGGATTGCTTTATCTTTCATACCACCAACGCTGGTAGCAGAATGATTGCCAGGTAATTCAAAGCCTTCTATCGAAGGAGATTTTCTTGCTATGCTTATTGCTTGCCCGATTGCATGAGATGCAGAAGAAGGGTCAACCAAGTGAGCATAACCATATCTGCCATCCTCTACAATCCGAATACCGAATCCGCCCTCACCACCGCCGGATGCCATGGAAATTTTACCAGCTTCGATGTCGAGAGAGTGACCATACCCTTGCGAAGCAAAGATTTCCCACTGAGAAATTCCTTCACTATCACAGGCTTTTCCAATCTCTAGCGCTGAATCCATCAAGCGTTCAACAGCATCATCAGGAATCATATCATCCCACCAAAGCTTCTCTAATTCTCATTAAAGGACCGCCATCTCCCACTGGGACAGTTTGACCTTTCCCGCAGAAACCTGGTGAACCAAGGTATGCGTCTCGAGTTAAGCCATCGACGTTCTTCAAAATTTCAAGGGTCATTCCTGAAACACTGACATCTTTCACTGGGCGTGACAATGAACCATTTTCAATAATCCATGCTTCTTGTGCTGCGAATTGGAACGACCCTCGTCCGGTATCTACCTGACCGCCTCTGCTACCGCATGCATAAACTCCGAATTCGATATCTTCAATCAATTCATCAAGGTCTTTGTGAGTACCACCTTGAATTACAGTATTGGACATTCTTACTAGAGGATGATGTAATCCATCTTGTGCTCTTGCTCCACCATTAGGGTCCAAATCATACCTGTGTGCGGTTTCTCTATGGTTGAGATACTCGGTTAGTACTCCGTTTACTATCAAGTTCTTTGGCCTTGTATTAACTCCTTCATCGTCAACAGGATAGCACCCGTAGCCTCCACGCATGGTTGGATCATCAACTACAGTGCAGATCTCTGAGCCGATTGTTTGGCCAAGTCTTCCTTCCAAACATGAGTCCCCTGCAGCGACTAAGTCTGCTTCACAGGGGTGACCCAAAGCTTCGTGGATGTATACTCCTGTGAGGTCTCTGTCAGCTACTAACGGCATTTTACCAGATGGTGCCCTTTCAGCCTTCAATAACCTTAGTGCTGAAACTCTTGCATTTCTACCCATCTCACCAAGGTCACAGGACTCAATAACTTCGAGACCGCCTTCGCCACCATGCCTCATTCTATAGGACACAACATCGGAGCCTTCTCTTGCTGTAACCATACCATTGATTAAACTCCTTTGAAATGACCAAACTCTGTTCATTCCTTCAGTCGTCATCAATTCAGTGTGAATGTGTTCATCCGACCAACCAGTAGAAGTGGATACGATGTTTTCATGGTCTTTGGCTTCATTATCAATAGCCAGCATCATCTCTATTCGAGTATCCAAATCTGTATCACGTACATCTTTCACACTTCTCCAGTGTGTTACGTCCTCGATTATTGGGACCTCTGCTAGGCCTACTGGAAGTTGGGATGAAGATCGACGTGCAGCGACAGCTTTTGCCAATCTTAGCGTAGGCCCAACTTGCTCTGGAATTGATGAAATGTCACTTGTTGAGTGAACACCCCAAGCACCATCTGCAAGTATTCTCATTGTTACGCCTATTTCTTGTCCTGGAATCGCACGCTCTAACTTTCCATCTTTGAGAGATGCAGTGTTGGTGGTTTGACTGACCAACCTTATCTCTGCATATTCAGCACCTAATTCAGAAGCATTGTTCAGTGCCTTGTTTATCTTGTCTTCATCTAGTAATCTTCCACTAGAGAACATCGAATCTGACTGCCGAGTTGCGACCACCATAGATAGCCGGCGCAGTCGGGGCTCTTTCAGATTTACGAGTTCTAGCGCAAATCAGAAAGGTGGATATGTCCTATTGCAGCATCCTCAGATGCATCTCCCTCAATACCCATTCTTGCAGAATCAAAAATGGAAATATTTGGTCGCTCATCGATGATTTCAAAGTTCATCTTTTCAGCGTGTTGAGTAAACATATTTTCAGGTTGTTCGCATGATAGGTCGACTATCCAAGCGGTTTCATCGCCTTCACACAGACCTGCTCTCTTGAAACTAGTGGCAACATGATGTGTTCCTGAGAGTAGCCTGATAAACTCACCATCAAGTGAATTTGATTTCATTTTACCCCGTTCCTTGTTTCGCATCAGAACTTCATGAGCAACCCAGCCATGAACATCACTTGCAAGACATGTGCCGCTGATGAGCGCCCAATTGTCTGATTCTCTATTCTCTATCCACATCATAGCAAGCGCCCTTGGGTCAACGCAAGGCTCGCTAAGCGCTACTCTCTTGCATGGAAATGCTGGCGGGGACACAATTGCCGGAAAGCATTCACAATTTCAACCCTGACGCTCTCCAGGCAGAGGTTCATCATCGCTTCGAGATTGTTTTGTTTCGTGTTTTGTTGATATTTTCTTAACAGAATCTAGTATTCTCTCAACCAAGATCGGACCCCACCCGCGCTTTGACTTCAGTTTGTCCAAATCCATTGCAGACATTGAAAGTAAGTCCGCAGGAGTTCTAATTCCCATCCCAGATAGGGTCCTCGCTCTATTTCTTCCGACGTTTCTAACCTGCACAAGTTGTAGTAAATCCTCTTTGCAACCAGCTCGCACTCTAGCCCTGGTTAACTCAAGTAAACCCGCTAAATCTGCGACGTAGCCAAGATGTTCTTCGGCAAATATGTCGTCTCTCAGCAATATTTCCCTTCCGGCAAGCAGAAGCCACCCCATCAAATCTGTTCGGGAATATACATCACCGGGAGTTACGCCCAACTCTTTCTCAATGTCCCTCAAATCTTTCTCTTCGTACCAAAATTCCGTACACCAAGCACTCTTTACCATTCCCATGGCCCTTTCATCAATTGGACTTTCAATCAATAATTCATCCTCAACAATTGCTGCTTTTTGTCTCAAATCGCTTCCGAACTCTAGTTCCTTTGATTTAGGCCACAGCGAAATAAAATCAGGAGTCGCTGCAACTAAATGACAAAGTGAGAAACTGGTAACCGGGAGTGTGTTCCGAACAATTCTCCTGACTGCTCGTCGCAACCCCTCAAGCAATATATCAGCAGAAAGAGGATCGATATACAATTGAGCTACCCTTTCACCCATTGGAGTTGCTTCGTATTCATTGTCTAGAGCCTCGATTTCAAGTGAAGTTGAAGTCTGTACAGAGATCCTTGATGCTCTCTGGAATCCAAAGGTTGCTTCTGCGGGCTCTACGGATTTCTTCTTGCCCATTGTGACACCAGATGCAGCCTTAGCAGCATCGACCCATGACGGTAATTCATCATCCCAGTCTTCTTCTTCAACCCCAATATTTGTCCTTCGAATAAACCTCTTTTCAACCAACCATCTTAGCATTGAGTCGATTGTTTCTTGAAGGTATGAATTGGTTTGAGTATGCCCAAGATAAGTACCAGCAAAGAATTCACCAATTGCTCTTCTCGTCTGGAGTCCGCCTGTAGCAATTGACGAGAGAAGATGAAAACGCATTGCAGGTTCTGCAGCTAATTTAGATGTGATATCTTCGACTGGGCCGTGAATGTAACGGTCTGCGATTTCGTCAGCCATTTGTCTTGGGTCACCACCTTTGCATGCTAACCAAGCCTCTCCCACTGGGTCGTATCTGGGACGACCTGCTCTTCCAAGCATCTGCTTGACTTCCATTACAGGTAAAAGCCGGCTCATACCGTCATCAAACCGTTTCAAATCTCTTACAAGAACTCGTCTAGCAGGGAGATTAACTCCTGCTGCAAGAGTAGGTGTTGCACTTAGACAATACAGTAATCGTTCTTTGAACGCATTTTCGATTTCCGTTCGTTGAGTGTGCATTAGGCCAGCATGGTGGAAGGCAACACCACCTTTCACACACTCTGCAAGTGTATCACCCATTGCTGAGTTGGAGGACCTTGCCAACCGTTGAGACAATTCTTTCAGTTTCGGCAGTACTTCAGGATTGTTTTTGTGAAGATACTTCTCCATACGTTGGCCTAGTTTCTTTGCTTCAGATTGGGCGGATCTTCTTGAAGAGACAAACACTAGTAATTGGCCACCGTCTTCGTAAACATCGCTCAAAGCAGCCCAAGCGACATGTGATTTGGGACCATTAAGTGTCCTCGGGGGACCTAGGTTTGAACTTGATGAGAATTCACTTTTTTGAATGGCTCTTGGCTCTAAATCCAGTTCAGCCAATGTAGCATACTCGAGGCTGACTGGCCTCCATTCAGAGACTATCAAATCGCTGTTGAGCCAATCTGCCAAATCTTGAGAGTTTCCCACTGTAGCGGATAAAGTGATTATTTGAGCATCTGGTAGTAAGTGTCTGATCCGAGCCAGATTAATTTCCATCGTAGGCCCTCTGTGGCTGTCGTTTAGGAGATGGAACTCATCTGCGACGACGACTGAAACCCTTCGCAATACTTCTGCCTTTGAGCGCATTAATGAGTCTAATTTTTCACTGGTACATACAAGAATATCACAATTATCGATTTGTCTAGTTTCACTCGGTGCGTCTCCGATTCCTAATCCGATTTTTAGGCCAAGGCTTTCACCAAGTTGCTTTAGTTCATCCAATTTCTCTGTTGCAAGTGCCTTCAATGGAACGATGTATATCCCTCTAGATCCCGGATTAACCGTCAATAACTGATTGACAATTCCCATGTATGATACCAAACTCTTTCCACTCGCAGTCGGTATACACACCATCGTGTTCTTGCCTTGAAGGATTGAAGGCATAGCATCTGCTTGTGGTGGATGCAGTGTTTCAATACCCCAATCGTTTTTGATGAAATTTGTGAAGTTAGCGGGCAAACCGAGATTTGAAACAGACCTCTCCGGTTCACCCATGGTTGTTTGAAGTGTCAATAGTCCAAAAGGTAAGCGATTGATTAGCCGACACTGCTAAGTCCTATTTTGTGTGTGGATATAACATGGGCAGCGACGATGCTTTGGTTGACGAGAGACTTTCAGTCTTCGATGATGAGGCGGATTTGAATGACTGGTTTGAGGTCATAGCAGGTTCACTGATGGCCGTTATTGGAATTTTCCAGTTAATTTCTCCAGGCAATTTAGTGGACCCTGATGTAATGAGATGGTTCGCTGCGGCTGTTACCGTTTCAGGTATAATTTGGGCAGGACATGGATTGAAAGACATGGCCATAAAGGAAGTCAGGAAATCAATTGTCTTGCTAGAAATGGGCTCAAAACAAGGCAGCATCGATTATGGTTTGATTAGAGATGTTATCCTCAACCCTGAAGCCTACACAGATTTCCTAGTCAAAGAATATGAGAATGCCTTCGCTGACGGTGTGATTACCGACAAGGAACTTGAAGAATTGA
>Ga0213865_10000351_pt1 | contig 31328 bp, 52 predicted proteins | sample PICome_6_FD_160100 | JGI IMG/M metagenome (GOLD analysis project Ga0213865, IMG submission 160100) | Coastal seawater microbial communities near Pivers Island, North Carolina, United States - PICO282 | ecosystem: Environmental > Aquatic > Marine > Coastal | place: USA: North Carolina...
TTCTTTGTAGATGAGGTGTCATCATAAGTACCCCCTAATCTATTGAATGTACCTGCCGAACCGTTTATATTACCTAGTGCTAATGTGTAGCTAGAACCACCACCTGTAACTGCTAGAACACAAGTAGAACCTACCTCTACATTTGTAAATGCTACTGTAGTAGAATGTCCTGCTGTCCAAGTAAATACATCTGCTGATGAAGTGTCTATAGTTATTGCAGTTGCTGAAGTTACTGCGCTACTAGCAGTATATCTATTAGCTAATTGGTCGTGGTCTACAGCATCATCAGCTATTTTTGTTCCATCTACTGCATCTGCTGCTAGCTGTAAAGTATCTACTCCACCATCTGCAATCTGAACATCATTAGCATTAACTGTAATACCTGTACCTGCTCCAACAGCTAAAGAAGCATCTCCAGAAGTAGCATCACCTGTAAGTCCATCACCTGCAACAATACCTGTGATATCCCCATCAAACTTTTGCTCCCAAGTAAACCCACTTGAGGAAGAATCGTAAGTTAGTACATACCCATCTACAGGAGAGTTAGTGACATCAAGATGTACCTCTGTGATTGAATCGTCAGCTATTCTAGCTGCTACTACGAAGTCATCAGCATATACCTCATCAAAATTGTCATTTAGTTTGTCGAATGCGGTTCTTAACGGATCACCTGTTCCATCATTTGCAGCACTACCAATGTTTACGGTCTGTTTAGCCATTTCTTTTAATTATTAATTATAGACAAGGAGGTTTAGAATCTATATCAATAGTAGATTGATTGGAGTCATCACCGAACCAACTACTGCAATATATTACCGCCCAACTTATTGTATTTGCCATTATTCACTATAAAAATTACTCGCTAGATAATTGATAGCATCGGCAAATATATTTGTCGTACTAGCTAAAGCTCTAGCGAAGGTGCTGACGATAGTCTCATAGATATCACCCCAACCTATATTATTATTTATTTCTCCGAAATGAGTTGTTTCGTATATCTTTCCCCAGCTCATTATTACTCTTTTTAAGATAACTATTTAACTTGATTTCGTTATCTTTCTTTACTTTATATTGTTTCTTCATAAAACCCAACCTGAATAGGTGCTATCCTTATCAGGATAAATATCCTCATTATTGTTACTATAGTACTCTGGAAACTTACTAGGAGCATTAAAACTCATATAGTCAATAAATCTATCGGTATAATATTGAGCGTAATCTCTCTCCTTTGCAGTAAGTGAATCTATTTCATTCTTTTCAGGCTGCGTTGAATTCTCACTATTATGTTTGTATATTCCTCCATTACCAATAGTATATGCTGCAAAAGGTAAATACTCCGCCATAGCATAATGTATCAACATGGGTTGAACGTAATCATTGACTAGTGCTAAATAATCTCCATCTAAATCATCATCAATAATATCTTGAGATATCTTGTTATATAAGTCAGTCCCTAGATAATTTCTAACATGGATTTCTTGAGCTAGTTTTATAAACTGTAAGAATTTATCAGGATCTACATTACCACTTAATGCAGTATTCCTTACTAAATCAGCCCTCTTTATAAATAGTGCAGTAGCCATTATTCTTGTTCTTCTATTTGTTCATCAATCGTTTCTTCAACATCTCTCTTTACTCCAGTCTCTTTCTCTATTTCAGAGTCGCTAATAGCGTTAGTTAAGTCAGTAAATTCTAGAGGCTGCAATGTTTTGAAATAGATATCTAGATTGATACCGTTAAATTCTAGTATTTTTTCTAGCTCATCTAGTATTGTAACTTGCATCGGTCTAATAACAGTATTATCCATAAGTAGAGATGCTGTTTGGAGCTCCTCTGCGTTGTTTCCTAAACCACTATTGTCTTTTATACCAACCAACATCGGAGAAACTATTCTATGGGAAACCATTACTTTTTTCATAGACTCATCAGATAAGAATTGATACTGTTGATGAGCATCGTTTAGTATAATAGGATCTACAGTTGCAGCTAATTCTTTACTATCGTTAAAGGCTAGTATAAACTTACCAGCATTGCTACTCCCACTAAACTTCTCATAGATTGCTCTTTCAATCATATCACGTTGCTCCTTATCTGGAGTACCATTATTGAAGTTAATCAACATACTTGGCTGTAGCCCATTCTGTATATTACTTATATGGTAGTTAGCTATCTCTTCCTCTAATTCAGCATACTGTAGCCCTCCTTGATAATCAACTGGGGAGTAATAATAATACCCTGCTCTATAAGGTCTGATATACAGTATTTCAATACCATCTCTACTCATCCCAAAAGCCGATATTCTTTTCGGTTTATCATTAGGCTTTACCTCACTCCAATCAGGAGCATAATAATATGCCTTTATTTCGCCATCTAAAGCCTTCTCCGCCCTTAACGTCTCTATAGGTATATGTGAGGCTTCTACGATCTCTGAATGGTCTTTAGAATAGATTATTTGCATTGCTGCTTGACCCATCATTTTATAATCATAACAAACCTTTTTCATACAATCTTTACTGAATAGATTTTTCATCTTTTCATACTCCGCAGGTTTGCTTTCCGAATCAGTTGCTTCTAAACCTCTACCGTATATCATTTCAGATATTCCGTTTACGGCAGCATTATTTGTTGGAGACCCATTATATCTGTCTATAAGATATTGAAAGTACATATTGTCATCACCATATCCTACCCAATCGTATTTTTTAGATTCAACAACTTCTGGAGCTGTGTAGCTAGATAGGCTAACAACGTGAATGCCATCTTTAGGTTTTGGTAGTGGTTGAGGTTGTCTCTTTGGTATTCTTCTTCCCATTATAGTATAATAAATTCATTATCGTAACTGTCCTCTTCTGTATATACATTCTCATTAACAAAGTACTTCTCTAGATTACTTTGATTCGTAGCGAATATCAATCCTCTATAAATCTCTTCGTCATCAGAAGCAGATACTTCAACGCTGTATCTATATAGCGTATCTACCGTTAAAGTGAATGTTCCTGTAAGAACCATATATTGTCCTTCATCAGTCTTTGTTGGAGTAACAGTAACTGTTTTGTTGGTGTCCTTATTAGTTAGTTTAATAACTGGGTCACTCGCATCTTTACGAGGTATAATTTTAAGAACTTGACTCCCTGTTGTTGGTAATATATTCATATACAAAATAACTAAACGACAGTCGTTTTGTTTTTACAAGATACAAAAAAAGGGGCATAAAGCCCCTTAATTCAGCACCCTATATTGTATTAGGGAGTTCTTTGAGTCGAAGGAGAATCAGTTGCACCACTCATTCCAGCGAATGGATCAGCAGCAGTAGCTCCAGAAACAAAGTTAGGAGGTGTTACCTCATTTGCAGTAAGAGTCAAAGTGTATCCCTGAAGGTCTCCCATCGCAGTTCCAGTTACCATTGTTCCTCCAGTAACTTCAGCACCATGTTCTCTACCTACTAAAAGTAAGCTCCCATCAAAAGTCTCTACGAAAACGTGAGGTCTACCAAAAGCCATTAACTTTAGCTCTTTGTTATCCTCTTTTGTTAGTTTATGTAGAGTTAAATTCACTACAGACTCAAAGAATGTTGTACCATTCTCTAAAGAAGTCTGAATATTAGTTTCTAAAGAAGAGTTCCCTTTTACATCGTATGTGTGGTAGTCAAAAGTTCCATCCATATCTGTTACTTCGTCATCAGTAAGAGTAATATCCCCTAAATCACCAAAGTCAACAAAATGAATCTTTCTAATACCACCAACAGCATCCTTACAAGGTTTCGCTCTTCCTCCAGTTAAATCACAAGCCATAATTATAAGTATTAAAAAAGGGCAGGTAGGCTCTAGGCTCACCCACCCTTTAAGTTAGTTAATTAATTTATTAGTTAGCAGAGTTAGTGATACCGTAAGTTACGATGTCAGAAACAATACCATACTGTACACCAGCAGTAAATCTCATTACGACTCTCACATTTTGAGAACCATCAAGATCAGCCATATCGATAACTTTTACTTCGTTATGGTCAGAAAGTAGACCTGTACCAAAGAATAAGTTAGATTTTTCAGCAGCTACGGCTGTGTTATCAGCAAGACCATTGGCAACGAATATTTTCACACCATCAAAAGATAATGATCCGTTATTCCACCATTGAGTACCTTGATTGTTTGTACCAGCAGCACCTAATCCTGAAGCTCCAAATCCACCTAAAGCTCTTACATAAGCTCTAGCGATGTTTTGAGAAACGTAGATATATAAGTCCTCACTTCCGTAAAGTGCAGAAGGAATAGCATCTACGATAGATCCTAATTGAGCAACAACATTAGAAGATGTTACTGTAGCTCCTGCAACTTCTTGTCCAGCAGGTAGGTCAGCATCTAATGCAATTTGAGTAGTAAGACCGTTAAACTGTCCGTTATTAGAAGTATCTCCTGTCCAGATTGAATTCTCTGTTCTTTGAGCAACTTTAGCTGCAACGTGAGCGATTAAGAAATCACTAAATGCAGGAGGTAAGTCGCTAAATGCAGAGTATCCCATTTGTACAGCTTCCCAGTCAGATACGAAATCTTTCTTACAAAGTTGTAGATTCACTTGTTGTTCTTCTGGTTGAAGAATTCTTTCAGTAAGTGTTAATGTAGAAGTAGCAGAAAAGTCACAAGTAGCATCTTTAACGATATCGTCAGAAGATACTTTCTTAATAACCTCCTTTAACTTTACATTAGGTTTTACTGTAATACCACCATTAGCGATGGTAGCACCTTCTAGTAAGGCAGCAGCAATATATTGACCTGCAAACTCACCAGCATAGGTAGTAGTAATTGAAGTAGTAGTAGCCATTTTTATTTAATTTAGACGTTTATTTATTGTTACTTATTCTAGCCATCACACGGTCAAAAGTGCTCTGGGGTTTATTTTGCCCATAAGTAAAATCAAACCTTCTTGGATTAGATTCTTCTGGGTTATGTTTGATTGCTTCAGCAGCAGGTTCTTTAGAAAGCTCTTTTACTTGCTCTGATAGAGCTTCTTTCTCTTTCTTCATATAACCCATCTCTTCGTCAATCATTTTCTTGATAGCTTCAATTTCAGCTTTCATAGCCCCCATATCTGCCATATACTTTTCCTCCGAAACATATCCTTTTTCAAGTTGTGTTTCATCTTCTGCCTCCAACTCATCTTCGGATGCTTCCACCTCTGAAACTTCAGGAGCTTCTTCGGTAGCGACTTCTTCAGACAACTCGGTAGTAGTTTCCTCTGTAACTTCCTCTGTTGTCTCACTTACAGCTTCTACAACCTCCTCTTGAACCTCTTGCTCTGAAAGCTGCTCTAGGTTTGGTTGATCTTCTGAAAGATTTGACAACTTTTGGAGAATCTCATTTAAAATAGTTGTCGCACTCATAATAATTATTAAGGTTTATAAAAGTAATTTGTTGTAAATTAAGTGTTAGGTTTTTAGTTTGCTGCTGTACAAGCGTCACAATCATTATAAGCAGTAACAGAATTTATTTTATGTTCTGCTGATGTTTTTGTAGCAAGAACAGTATAACATCCACTATGACCATTGTAAGTAAAATCAAAATAGTAAACATTACCTATAGTAAGCTCTACATCTTCGATATAAACCTCTTTATGTTGACTATGACCACATAACTGGATATTATAGTAGTAAGTTGTAGTTGATTTAGTTATATTCCCAATGCCTTGAGCTTCTAAAGTCCCATCACAGCATTTAGAAGAGTATGTTTTTCCATCTGGACAAAGACATCCTCTTTTTCCTCCTCTTGGAGATGATCTAGATACTGTAGCGTTTTTTCTTCTTCTCATTTTTTACTCTTTGGATGTTTCTTTGGTAGTAAATCGTAATCAGTTGTATATTTTGGATTTTGTGGTCTACCATTTTTAACTAAATACATATAAGCATTTACTCTAGCGTGAGCCCATTGAGAGGCTGATTTTACTCTAGGTGAATGGCTAGTATTGAAAGCTCCTAATCCTCTCTGGAACACACTTGACAAAACACCTACAGTTACACCGTATCCTAGCTTATCCTTGTATTTCTTATTGAACTCATCAGACTTTTTTTTTAAGGACGCTCTGTCTTTAGCAGATACTTTAGCACCAGTCTTACCCTTTGCATTGCCTTTAGCTGTTCCTTCGCCTTTTGGAGACTTATTAGGAGTATCTGATGCAGGTGCTTTAGGAGATGACTTTACTCCACCTCTTTCACCTACTTCAGCCATTTCTATTTCTCCTATCTCTTTTAGTTTAGACTTTGCCCATCTAAATCCTGCTTTTCCTCCCCAAGCATCATACATCAATTTACCACATCCATCAGAATAGCTTTTAGAGGCTTCTAGATCCTTTTCATGACGAGCTAGGAAGCTGTACATCCTTTTTATCGTAGATACCGTTAGATTGGATTTAGAGGCTAACTGGGAGGCTCTACGCTTCCCTACGGCAGTCCCACAAGACCCCCAACCATTCTTATCTACATATTCTAATACTCTTTTAGCATTACTTACAACACCGTCAGGATAATCATTGTAGGTAGCTAATTTGTACATTTTGCTGTTGAGGTAGTCTTTTAGTTCTAAAAGTATCTCATTCGCTTCGCTCTCGCTAACCTTTTCGATTTCTGCCATATTAACCTTATCAGTAAAGTATCCCTCAATCGAGAAACCTTTAACCAATCCAGTCTTAACATAATTGTTCCAAACCTCATCGTTATTCACTTTCATTGAAACCATCCAAGTGCCGACTGGGAGCTCCATATCATACTTTCTAGACTTGTCGTATTTCTCATCTTCTATAATCCAAGACTCAACTACAGAAAGACCATGAAGTTCTGCTTCGTGTTCTAAAGTAGACTTGTTCTGATTACCTCTCATAAGAAATAATTCAGATGCCCTTCTTACGGTATCTTCAGAAAAGTATATATAGTATTCATCTTCACCATCCTGTCTATAGATATTCTTATTAGGGATTAGGGCAGCTCCCATAAGAATACGTTTTTCTTTATCTACTTCAGCAAGTTCTAATTTAGTTTGCTCACTTAACGCAATAAAGTTCTCTTGAATTGCTGGTCGATCTACAATCGATATAGCTTCTATTCCAGAAAGCAATTCATCTTCGTCTATTAGTAATTCTATAACTCTCATATTAAAGTAATTTATAATCCTGCGGTTGTTGCAATATTGCGATCAAACTCTTGTTGGTTCGTTATATCTTTCCCTACTACAAAAGCCCTTAAAGGCTGTGTTTGTTGTTGTGCTACGGAAGCAGCTAACTGTGATTGTGGAGATGCTCCTACAACATTAAAGTCAGGAGCTTCAACATTCACATCTCTACCTCTTGAAGATGGAGCAGAAGATCCTTTTAAACTCTTACTATCGTATTTAGTACTAGCTATAGCTGCTATTTGTGCAGCTCCACTTGCTAAAGTTAAGGCTTGAGCAATTTGAGCTCTTACAGGTGAAGAGGGGTCTCCAATTACTAATTGAGATCCATAAGATAACCAACCTGCTTGAATGGTATCCATGATAACTTTACTAATTTTCAAACCTTGTTCTATTTTCCAAGCCTTTTTATTAGCCTCTTCTACTTGCTCATCAAATCTCTCTTTAGCTTTAATTTCATCTTCACCAGCAGCTATCCTAGCCTCTAATTCAGCTCTAGCATTATTTATCTCTATATTTTTTCTAGTATCAGATATTCCCTTAATTACAGCCACACCTTGCGTGTAAATCTCTTTTATTTCATTAAACCTTCTTTTTTGACGAGCTATTTCAGCATCTGCTAACTCTTCTTGTAATTCAGCTAATTCAAGTTCTGCATTTGCTCTTTCTACAGTACCTTCTTTATATACGTTAACTATACCTTTTTGTAATTCTACTTGTGATGTTAATTGTCTAATATTAACCTCTTCAGCTTTACTTTGAAATATATCTAAAATACCTGATTGTGCGTCTGCTGCTTTAGCTTGAGCTAATTCTGTTTGATAAGCTGTTTGTAATATTCTTTTAGCTAACTCCTCATCAAGAATAACCCTTCTATCATTAAAGTTTTCAGTAATTGCCTCTAATACTTGATTTAGTTCTATTTCACCATTTATTATAGATTCATTTAGTTCTTTTTTTGAATCTAGTACCGCATTGTTAAATGCTTCTATAGCTATTGCTCTTTTCTTTTCATCTTTTTCTGTTTCAAGGAAATTATCTAATCTTCTTTGTTGCTGTTCTATAAATTCTTGTTGTCTCAATTCTTGTGTATCTTTAAACACATTGAATCTTACTCTATATATATTTTTTTGATTAGCCTCTTCTTGAGCGAGTTTAGCTTGTTCTGTTTGTAAAAATCTATTTAATGAGTCTTGCTCAATCTTTTCTATATCTTTGTCTAGATTGAATAGAGCTTGTCTAAATTCGCCGAATCTAGCTACTCGACCTCTTCCTCCTCTACCACCATTTGATTCATCAGGTTCAGCAGTAAGTTGTTTTTCTATTTCTACAATTCTTTTAAGTGCTGTATCATATGAATCTACAGTATCTTGAGATTGTTTTCTAAATAATTCAGCGAAGTTGATTTTTTCATCACCAGCAAAAAACCTACCAAATAAACCAAGACCTCCAGAGGCTTCATATGATTCATTTGATATATCTAAAAATTTCTGAAAGAACGAAGCGTTTTCTTCATATATTTTCTTTAACTTCTCTACATCCCCAGCTTCTTGAGCAGCATCTAACTTTTTTTGTGTTGCTCTTATTTTTTCTCTCTCGGCAAATATTTCTTGATTTGCCTCTAGTAGAGCATCTAGCTCACCTCTTAATCTTTGTTGACGTATATACTCTTCTACTTGTTTAGTTAAATCCTCTAAAGATGTTTTTTGTTTATTATAAGTATCAACAATATTAGGAGAAGCAGCTTCTAATTCCTTTAAAGCATTGAGTCTTTGTTTTTCTGATATATTGTTATCTTTCAATACCTCAATATATCCAAGAAGTTCTCTACGTTGACTCTGTACAGTTTCTTCTAAATTCTCTAGTGATTTTTCAAAGTCCTCTACTGCTTTTTGATTACCTTTAAAGAAGTTTATAATATCACTCCCATAGGTAATCAATAATTGAATACCGATCAAGAATAATGATTGAGCGGTAAATAAAGCCTTTATCGATGAAGCTAGACCTCCAGCAGCATTCGCTGAAGCGGAAAATAAACTTACTAATTGACCCAAGTTGTTTGCTATAGCTGTAAACCCATAACTAGCATCTGAAGCTAAACGAGCCGATTCTGCTATAATTGCATTATTCAGCCCAGTATTAGTTTTCATAGCTCCAGCAGCCATTGCGGATTTAGTAGATGCACTAGCTAATCCAAGAGAAGATTTAGCTGCTGCATCATTAACCTCTTTCTGTATTCTTATTTGCTGATTGACTTTAGCAAGTTCAATAGCTTCTTGAGACTGTAGATCTTTTAGTTTTTTAGTAGCAGTAGCTAACCTATCAGCAGATTTTTTTGTTTTGTCTAATTCAGAGGATGCTCCCTTTCCTTTTACCTCTATGGATATAATTACCTTTTTACTGTCTGCCATAATACACTCTCTTTAATTGTTTTTTTACATCCTCCATATCAGCACAAGCTTTATACTTTCCTTTGGCAATATCAATATTTTCAGATACCCCATACCATTCAGATGAATTCAATAATTCTAATATTTGCTTTATCATACTATATCGTCAGAAAATATGTTATACAATTCAATCTCTGATTTACCTGTTACAAGATTAGTTGTTATTGAATTAATCCTAAACATCTTGTCTTGTATCTTAATCTGATGGTTTAATTTATAATTAACTAGAATATTTGGAGGTAGGTAAGCTGTTATCTTAAACATCCTTCTAGCAGCATTGAACACTCCCTCTACATAAGATTTATAGAACTTGTTGTATAATGAATTACTTGATATATGGTAATTTATTCTATTCCATTCATCTATTTCATTATCAAAATGTAGTTGTACTGTTGGAGGTGTAGAAGCATCACCTTCATCACTCCCATTAGAAGGTCTATAATAATTTGTTATAGATTCTACATCTGTGGAGTTGTTTATCCAAGCTATCCCAGTAGAAATAGATGTTTCTCTTATTCCATAAAATAATAATGGTTTTACCAAGAGAGTATCGTAGTCTGCTGTCGGAGGATCTACATCTGAATCTGAATTGAATTCACCCCCAGCACAATACCCCCATTGAATATCTGTTATTGTACCTGCTGCCCCTGTATCTAATATTCTCTCATATTTGAAATGGGAGAAAGGTGCTTTTACCTCATATTTAGTTCCTCTATCGATAATATCTGGGAAGTTTCTCCTAACATTGAATTCACCGTTACCAAATATTTCCCCAAACTGATTCTCATGGTTTTTCATCAAGACTGTGTTGGTCTCTTCAAATCTGAAGTCTATATCAGTAAAGGGTAATGTCGATTCAACTTCGTGTTCTTTTATATCAACATACTTGTCTAATGTTATTGTTTGAGTGAGTTGATTGTTTACTGCATTACTATAAAAGTTGTCTAGAGTATCCACATATATTTTCTCATAATCACTATTAGTGGGATCTTCTATATAATAAGCTGTAAGATTAAATAACTTAAATATCCCAGTCAAGAAATCTATAACTTTCATTGAAGGGAATCTTTGATCCATCAATAATTCAAATGAAGTTTGAGGAGATGTAGAAATAGTATAGGTTGAATTTGTTATGGTAGAGCCTCCAAAAAAAGCTAAACTTGTAGAAGTTGTCGCTAATGATATATTAGATAATGTTAAAGCTGTTTCTGACTTTATTTCTATTTCTATATTAGTAGTAATACTATCTATAGGAGCTAATAATATTCTCTCACTAGAAGCATTACCTACTTTAGATACTACAGTTTCTTCTCCGCTAACAATATCTCTAGTTATAATATTGTACTTAACGGATGTATCAGAAACGTCAAACGATATATCAAATGTATATGAATTTGCTATTGTGTTTAATTCTAAAGTAGTTCCTGTTATTGGAGAAGCTCCAGCGTTTATTAGTAGATTAGGATTTGATGAGGTAAACCCAGATAATTTTGTTGTGAATAGATATCCTTCATCATCGTCTCTATCATCAAATTCACCTTTTTTACTATTAACCCAAAAATATAAATTACTAAATGTAGATGAATTAAAAAAGTCTCTAGTAAATGTAATCGCAGGGTATTGATTTTCTATAGCCTCTATTATATGGATTGCTTTGATAGCAGGTTTTAAATCAGTAAATTCTAATCCCCTGCCGAAGTTATGGGGTGTGGAAGCAGTATCCCCACTATAATATAGATTACCACTAAAATCATTATTTACATTTATACTATCTGAATTATAAAACAATCTTTTCTTTGATGTTATAAGTGGGTATATAATCGCATCAGATTGAGATACTCCATCAACGGTAAAATCAAGACCATTTTGAAAACCATCTTTAACATTAGTGTTTGTATATTCATGGTTATAGTTTTTTAGATAAGTAAGATCTTTTAATTCATCATCTCCAATTAAATCTTTTATAGAAACTGTTTTACCATAAAATATAATATTATACAGATTAGGTTTATTGTCTTTTAGTTTAACGTGGTTTATTTGTATTTTACCCTCTTTAAATCTTAAATGATTTATTTCGATAATAGCCTCTCTTTTCTTTCTAGAGTCAAATGCTCCACCTGTTATATTGAAGTTATAGAAATGCTTGAATATTTTATTGTTATTATCGGAAGCTGGGACATTAAACGATTGAGAGAAGTCAGTAAATATTTTACCTATATCTCTTAAATCTTGTATTTTAGAAGTAAGTTCTATTGACTCATTTGAGTATAAATCAACTCTATCATAGTTTCCACTATCATTTTTTATATATAGCTGTACTTTGTTCTGCATTACCTAACATTTTGTATATAACTGTTAGCATATTCAAATTCTACTTCAAAGTTTAATAATTTATCATTTACTTCAGATTTTATCACAAACGATGATGTAATAGGTTTAACAGGAACTGGTTCTTCTCCTATAGCATTATTTTCTAGTATCCAGCAATATTCTGTAACCATAAGTTGTTTTATAACTTCATTATGATCTTCACTTACAAAACCTGTATTAAGTGTTAATGTTTCTGTATTTTCTACATTTAAAAGTGAATTAGTGTGGGCAAACCTACTAAAATCAACTCCGCTAGATGAAGTTGTAAGTATTGTTTTATTATAATCTTCTCTTTCTACAGAAAATTCATCTGTACGTTTTTTAAAGAACCATAAATCTTGTAGTGCACCAAATTTATTTATAAATGTTATTTTGTATGGGCGATGCTTACATTCTTCTATAAGCTCTATTGGATATGAAACTTCAAATCCTTTATGGGTTACAAAATTTACAGTATTTACTTCTTCATATTCAAGTTCTTCTCTATTAGTATCAACTGAACTATTATTTCTTACATGGGTCATATCAGCTGTGTATATTTGAGATTTAGCCCCTGTATCTACATCAGATTTTATATCATCTCTATCTACTGTTATTCTTTCTGTATTACCTCCAAGTATAACTGATTTAACAGTTGTAACATCTTTTTTATATTGTATTTTATGAACTCCATCGTTTGCATTATAAAAGGGTATTCGTAGAGGTTCATCTTTTAAATGGAATATTTTAGAGTTACTAATCAACATATCTTTAGATAATGTAGGATTGATATTTTTATCATAATATGGAGAATTTTCATATAAGTTCTTATCCTCTGTTTCCCCATATCCTCTAAATGCTATATATTTTAATCTATTACCTGCCTCTGTGTGGGTTACTTCTGTTCCGTTACCGCAGGTTTCAGTAAATGTTCTAACTACTTGTACATCTACAAGTTTTGATATTGTAGCATTTCCATAATCACCTCTAAAATCTATTTCAACATAATCTTTTATTAGTTCAGATATCTCAAAGTTTATAGAGGATTCTCCTGATAATACGTTTTTAGATACAGAGTATTGTGGGGTTGTTGGCGGATTACCAGAATCATATATATATATATTTATTTGTGCTGACTTTAATGTACTCATATTTGATTATTTTTTCTGGCTTTGAGTTCCGTATGGGTATAAATTCCATCTATACACATTACCTTCTGCATATACTTGATAGTAATTACCTGCATCAAATTCATGGTTAAAACTACCTCCCCTTACATTAGCAGGTGGATTAGATAATGATAATCCTGAATATTGACTAGGTATTACTAAACCTTCAACTGTATCTGTTTGATAATAAAATTTAATTTGAAATGGAGGTTTTTTTCTTCTATCTCTTGGAGAATAATTTTCTTGTATTTCATATTTATAGAAATTGACATTATTTACTCCTGTTGGGAAGAATCCTATTTCATTACTTATTTGTACTGAAGATCTTGGTTGTGCATAATTCCATTGTGAATTAGCATAGAATAATCCAGTTCTAAAGAATTTAAATTTATAAACTCCTCCATTAGAAGATCCTTTTGGATCTATTGTTAATACTATTTCATTTATTCCATCTCTAAAATAAGTTGATTTATCATATCTTACAGCATCAGTATATTCTCCTAAACCTATTTGATTACTCATTTCAGTTTCCCCATCACTCATACCTAATTCTGTTGTGGCATTATAATCTGAAAAAAAGTGTACTCTTCCATCAGCCAAATCAGAACTAACCAAAGTTCCATTTACTTCCAACTTAACACTTGTTCCTTGTAGCTTTCTCCCAATACCAAATGCAGGTATATTTTCTATAAGTCTTTCGTGGGTAGGGTCAGCTAAAACTTGAGATACTGGAGGCGTTGGGTCAGGCACTATAGCAGGAGCTGCTGGACAGTTAAATGTTAAAGAATAATCATCTGTAGGTATTGGAGCTCCCACAACAATTTCTACTGTTTCTGGGGTTTCTGCGGTTTTATTGATGGTTATTGTACCTGTCTGTTCTCCACTAGCTAAATTGCTAGTATTGCCTATCCCTGCATCTATTAAATCTTGTTCAAAATCACTATTCCCTACATAACCTGTGTTTTGTAATCCAGGTATTGGAGCATTCCATAATGCAACTATAGTTACAGGTATGTTAACTCTATAATCTATGGTTACATTGCCTGTTACCTTTCCGACTTCTAAAACGTATGTTTTTACACCAACATCTTCACCTATATTTACAGTATCTCCACAATATACATATTCAGTTAATTGGTCAGGTTGCACATATTCTGGCTGTGGAGTTGCATCATTTGTAGGAGTTGGTATGTCTATAGGTGTAGCTGAAACATCAACAGGACAGTCAACAGATAGATCTGGAGCACCTTCATCTGTTACTGTTATGTAGAATGGACTTCTTACATTTATTTTTTGTGGTATAAGTTTATCTAAAGACATTATTTTTTTATTATTTCGTAATTATCTCCCTTTTTAATGTAACCTGCTTTAAGCAAAATGTCCTCTACGTTTTCCATCACATCTTGCCCTACCGCCCCTCCAAGAGCATCTAGTTTCCCCATAGAAGCCTCTAGAGCCTCCGATATAAAGTTAGTGGGTGCTGTACCATAGAAACCAATAGAACGAGCTATAACACCAGCTAAATTCATTATCTTCTTATCGTCTCTAGATACTATCCTACCTTTAGCGTCTCGTAGCCTTACAGGTTTTCTTTTTATCCAATTAGCTATTTCATCTACTGGTGGGGGTTTCTGATTAGGCTTTCTACCTTTATCTACAGCTAAACCATAAGACAGAGCTTCTATATTGTAAATTGCATTATTATTTCCCTCTTTGCTTTCTACAGATATGCTTTCTCTTAATCTCCCAGATGAATCAATAGGGGCTGTTATATTCTTTCCTCTAGGATTCATAGAACGTCTCTTTCTATTCCTCCCAATTTCAATTCTCAATAGTTTAGCAACCTCCTGTGAGAAGTTGTCTAGATAGGATTTAGTATTTTTGAATTTGTTAATCACAGTCTCCAAAACTTACATTGTCGTTTCTCATCTCAATGCTCATCGTAAGTGACCATCCAGTTAGTAGATTCTCAAATCTATCTTCAAACTGACTAGCTGTTGGAGATCCTGATATTTCGTAACCCTCATCGTTTAGCGAACCTTGACGAACAGATCCTTGTAATCTATTTATAACAGATAACATGGTGTTTAGTACATCCTGCTTGTTATCCGATAGATATTGTGGGGTATCTGTAGTTTGTTTACTTTCTTTATATTCATCAACTATATCCATCACAATAACATTAATGGAGAAAGTCATTAATCCTTGACCAAACTCAATATCAGATATTATTAGGTGGGCTAATGGGAATATTGTTTGTTTTGCTAAATCCACATCAAATATATCACCTGAAGTAACAGTATTGATAGAATTGTCCGCTATAAGGGTTTCGTGGATATTGTCTATTAAGTCGTAATACTCTTTCATCTTTTCATAGAGTTTTTAATCATCTTTGCTTCTAGTTCGTTTTTCTCCTTCTCAAATACTAAATACATTAAACACTTGTAAAGGGGTTCTTCTGTAACTTGGTCAAACTTTGTGATGTCTCCTTTAGCGAGTCCATAAATTGACTGATACCAACCCCATTTTGCTCCAAAGCCTCCTTGAGGTGAGAGGTCTTGGCTCGTTTCGCCTCCATCTCCAAAAAGTTCAGGGAAGCCCTCGATAACTCGATCCCTAAATTGTAAAAAAAAACCACAGCTCCCATCACAACATTCAATGGCATTTCCTTCATTAATTCCTTAACTTCCTCACTCGGACTATAGGGAGCAATAGTATATTTATCTTTCTGACTAAAGTTGACAGGTCTAAACAGCACAGCCATCGCTTTATGCATATCCTGCCAATCACCAATGGAGCTCTCTACATCAACATACTCTCCTAGACTCATATCATCTAGTTTTGGTATAAACCCCATATCAACATCTAGGAGCTTAAACCTTTTAGTTAGTCCCCATTTCTTCTCGAAGGCTTCTTGTATAATAACTAATACCTTCTCGAACTCTACAAAGGGTATTTGCTCCACCTCATTAAGGTCAACATTACAAAATATTTCAACGAGCTTCTTATTCAGAAAATCATTGTACTCCTCACCTTTATTCTGGTCTGCAACTTTTAAGTATCGTTGATATTGACCTAAAGTTATAGACTCCAAAGAGGATGGCACTTCTAATTCTATTTTCTTCATATTTAAAGTAATTACATTCTAAATTATTGTATCTATTCGTTTACAGATGCCATAACGGCAGAGAGATATATATAGTTATACTCTACATATAGTTACTCATATTACTATATACAGTTATACTACTAATAATAAACTATATATTATATGTGTGCCATTTTAGCAGTTCTAAAGAGCTTATGTGTTGTACCTCAAGTACATATAGACATATAGCTCCCATATTTTAGTATCTACCTCATCCTTCTTATAGATCTTCTCGCTTGTAGTTATATTACCATCGTTATAAACTTCGATAGCATATAGCTTATCACTCTGTTTCTTTGGGAGGCAATATACCTTTATGCCGTTCTCAATACACCATTGGAAAGCATCGTACTGCATCGTGTCAAACATACCTATTAGATTCACATTGTAAAGATACACAATAACCCTATTGAATTCACATTGGCAGTTCTAAAGACCACTTGTAGAGAGTGTAGGTTAATTAGCTTGGTCGCCATCCTTTCCGTCAGAGTCCATTTAAAGCCGTTAAATTGTCGCTGTTATAGTTAGATACCAAATAAACTTAAAACGGTCTTAAAAGGGGCTTAAAATGCGTCTGTGAGGGTGTGGCTAAAGACCGCCCCAGCTATTTAAACTCATTTATAATGATTATCAAGCAATTAGCCCAGATAAGGCAATAAAAAAAGCCCCAATAAAGGGGCTATATTTTCAATTTAGAATTAATATAAATTATTTAATATGTATTAACTTTTCCGAAATTAGACGTAATATAATTTTCTTTCAGGCTTTGCCCTTCTACTTTTAACCAGCGGTTAAATTCTCTTTTCTCTTTTACCTTTTTTATATTATGTTGAAATTGTATTTTACTTTTGCTCATGTTAAAATATTTTAATTTATGTCTACTCTTATTGTCCTGTTGTCATTATCTAATAAGTAGATAAGATCCCTATAAAGTTTAGTTTTTTTTGGGTACTTGCAAAATTTAGTATATTCTAAAAACTGCAAATTTTCTTTGTAAACGTACCACAATTTGAAAGTATATTTTCTCATGTTATTATTTTTAAATTACAAATCCTGTTTTATCTGTTTTTGCGTCACCTTTTGCCCTTAATCCAAGTACTACGTTTTTATTATATATCATCATTAAGTCAGAGCTGTCTCCGTCAATTACTTTATAACCTCGCCAATAATTAGGGAGCTCGTCTCTAAAAACTGCGGCAACATTTGCACCCTCATTTAGAGCTGCAATAGCTGCGGACTCATTATCTTCTGATCTAGAAAAAGTTAAAAAGTAGTTTGTATGATCTTTATACCTTTTTATTTTAGACAATAATTTTGTATAGTCATAAAATACTGCCACGTCTTTATAGTTGCTAATATCAAAATTAGCATACTTTTTAAGCAAGTAAACAAAATCAACGTCTGATGTGCCGTTGAGTCTAAAAGCTATTTTTTCGTTTCTTTTATAAGCTGTCAAGCATTTAGTTTCAATTTCTTTTGCTAATTGTTCTATAAATGCTTTTTTGTCTCTTAAAAAATATTCTGTTTTTTTAACACGCCCAGCAATTACTGGAGCCATAACCCCACGCCCAGCAGTAAACAAACAAGCAGCTGCACAGCCTTTAGAAGCCATTGGGCAAAGATTATGCTTTTTGCTGTTTTGATTATAGGGAGCTAAATATAAAATAAAAGTTTTTAGGCTGTTTTTAGCTGTTTTGTAGTTGCTTATCCCAGTTGAAAGGAGCGTTTTTGGTCGCTCCTTTTTTTCTGATATTTCTTTAATAATCTTTTGTACTTTTTCCATTGGTTAAGCTTTTAAGATTATTTGAATAAATACCCATATAAAAAAGGGAATAAATAAGTAAGTTAAATACTTGCTTGTCTTGTCAATTAATGTAATGATCTTTTTTTCCATTGTGTTTTGAATTAGTTAATATTTGCGTTTGAGCTTTTTTGCTCATTGCAAATATGAAACAATTTGACCAGTCTAAAAAATATTTTGTTGATAATTTGTTAATTTATATTTAGTCTAAATAAGCATAACCCCAATGAAAAAAGGGCTTCGCAGCCCTTCGTACCCTATTGAATTTATGGGTATTGAATTCACAAAGGGGTATTGAATTGCTACCCCTATTGAATTTACATCGTTTGAGATTCTATTGAACGCATCAGTTCGTAGAGCTCCTCATCAAAGATATTGTAATTTTTATCTTCTCCCATCCTTTGAGCAATAAGATCTTGTAGTATGTCGAGTTCGTCTCTGGATACCTTTAGATTCACGTTCCTTATTTTTCCAGATAAATGTACCATAGTTACTTGTTTAGTAGTTCTTTAAAATTATAATAATCTTCCATATCAGAATAGTATTCATCCCACCACCAATGTAAATGATCATGTAGTGCAATTTCAGCATCTGTAAAAGTCTCAAAGTATTGTCCTGCGTAGTCGAATAAATCTTCTATTGCAGCATTAGATTCATTGTCAAAGTCAACTCTCCATAATTTTTCATTATGGCCATCATCATAATCTCTTCTAATGTAAATATTCAGACCCTTTGTCTTGTATCTGTTTTCGTTTATTTTAATTAGTTCCTGCATTTTAACTATTAGTTTTCAGTTCCTAAAAAGTCTGCCCAGCTAACCCATTCATCATATACTTGGTGTGGGTTTTGTGGGATATTACTATCTATAGCATCTTCATTAGGACTATTAGTTTTCCAATAGTCCATAACTTGCTCCCCAGTTGAATCGTCAATGTAGTATGTGTATTCACCTATTGTAATATACATAGACTTATCACTCCTAATATCTATTTGAACTCCTTCTCTTACATCTATTTTCATATCTCGTAGCTTTTACCGTTAATTGTAATTCTATAAGCATTATCTAGGTTAATGAATCTATACTGATTCTTTTCTAGGTCAAATACTCTCATCTTCCCAATATCTAATGGATGGGAGGTTTTTATTCTCTTACCGTTTGGATTAAGATGTTTCTTAACTCCACTACGGCAAATCATCTTTCTTTTAGTTTGGTCAGCTTTAACAAACTCAATACTAAATATTAAACCGTTAGCTGATTTAATTGCGTTGTAAACTTTCTCTCTTTTATTCATCGTTGTTCTTGTTTAGGTTTATACAATGGTTAGCAAATACATCTGTGTTGATTTGTAATATTGCTCCATTCAAACATACGCTTTCTACTTCAAAGGATCTAACAACTCCATCTTGGTAGTGAGGTATTTCAATATGCTTCCACATAAGGTTGAGCAGGTGCTCCATCTGGTTAAGCGAAAGGTCTTTGTAGATTTCAAGTACCTTTTCAAATTCTGTTTGTTCCATAATTATTGTTTTAATATTTGTTCAAATATAAATACTTTTTTTAGAACTGCCAAATATTTATATAAAAAAAAAGAGCACCATTTCTGATGCTCCCCCAAATCAATGAAAAAAGGTCTAATAAAGACTTTACTAATATACAAAAATTATTTAACTATATACATCCCTCTAGGAACTGAACGAGTAAGTAAGTATTGAATTCCGTAACGAGCTGCATCTATCAGGTGATTATAGGAATCTATCGGCTTTACACCGTTAACTGCCCAAACATAATTATTAAATTCTTTAATAAGATTTTCTCCTTCCACATTTATATTGTAATCTTGCATCAACGATATACCAGTAACAATAGATCCTTTTGCTTTTATTGTTGGAGTAATATTAAGTGGGGGAGTTTTCATCTTCATCTCGGACAAAAGACGAGGTTCAGAATTATCCGACACTATTAAATTTCTACCTGCAATCCTCACACAGTAATCATATATCTGGGAGGTAACTAAACCTTTTTTATATAAATGTTCTTTTAACCAAATAATTTTCCTTTCTTTGTCAACTGCGATTTCTACAAGTGCAGTAGGATCATTGGAGAATCCAAAGTCAAGACCGTATATTGAATCTATATCCCTATTGAACTCACCAACCTGCCAATGTTTGAATATAACACCCTCTGCTCGTTGTAGCCATCCTCCCATTATTTGATGGTGGTACTTCTCTGGTCTACGTTCCTTCATTCGCTCTATTTGATTCACAAAGGATTTAGAAAGGTGGTCTATGTTATCTTGATAAGTTGTATGGATATAGGTTACTCCCTCTCTAGTCCCATTAAATCCATCAGGTATAGATCTGTTCTGGAAGAACCTTTGGTATATCCAATGTTCTTTTGTTGTAGGGTTCAGAATCAATATACAGCGGTTTTTAGAGGTTTTACTACGGATAGAGTAGTCTATCTTATCGAAAGACAGTTCGTCCATTAGCTCCTCTGCTTCGTCCAATACAAAGGTGTTTATTCCTTGTATAGACTTGAGCTTTGCAGTTTGGTCTCCAGATGCTGTTTTTATCCCACTAAAGTATATGGAGCTCCCATTGAGTTTATTGGTTATTTCAGTCTTGGTTATTTCAAACTGATTCTCTATTCCCATAAGCTCTAGTTTCTCCCTAAATTCTGGGATAATACTCATAGAGGCTGAACTCATTGTATAACGAGTGAATAGTGTTTTGGTGTTTTCTTCGTAGGTAAGTAGAACTAAAAATGTATTAACGGCAAAAGATTTCCCAGAACCTCTACCTCCTGTGATAACAAAGTATCTGCTATCAGTATTAAATAAGGCTTGGTACTTTGGGTTTAAATCTATTTTGTTTGCCATGTTCTAGGGGTTACTTCTGGTTTAACATAATATCCTAATATTGGATTCACTCTATAGTTCCAAAAATCGTAAGGCATTTCTTTTCCTTGACCTATTATCTTTTTCCTATTCGCCATTATCTTTTACTATTATAAATATCCTCTATCACCTTGTTTCTCTTTTGCTCCTCTTTTGAATTAGTCCTCCATTTACGTCTCCTTCTTAATCTAGACAGCTTTCCTTTTCTACTCATACTTCATTATCCTTATTAACACCTCTCTTTGTCTTGGAGTAGGCATCTTTCCTCTCTTGCCTATAGATATAATAAAGTCCCTATCCTTTTGATTTGTTGTTCTTTTTAGTAAAGCTCTCAACCATTTAACAGCTTCTTCTGTTAAAGGTCTCCTACCCTTATCACCAGCAGGTCTATAATTTATACCATACTTATACCCACTACAGTAATTAGACCTTCTCTGGTTGCTAAATCTATCCCTCGCCATCTTTTATTTCTTTGTGATCTACATCTACGACTTTTGGCTTACCGAAATCTACAACAGGAATATTCACGTTCGTATTCACATTGAGTTCCTGCTGTTCTTTAGGTTTCCCATACCGATACTCCCATAGCATCTTAACGTAATTAAAGTTCCCTTCAGAGGCTTTCTCGGCTATAAACACCCAAGCCTTCTCTTCGCTCCCAAAAGCCTTTTTAAGAGCCTTTAAAGTGAGTGCATTGGTTTCCTTCTCTTGAATCTTTCTGGGTCGACCTTGACCTCTGTAGACTCCCTTTACAGCCCCATTGTTCCTTCTCCCATCTAATTTCTTTGGTTTCTTTTCTTCCATTATCCTATTACAAATCCATTGCTCTTATAGTACTTTTCTCTAGCATCAGAAAACTCTTTTAATTTCTTATACTTCTCGTTTATCTTTTCGCTGTCTACAACTAAAACATTGTGTATCTCCTTGAGGTTATCATACTTGTTTTTAAGCTCATTGAAGCTAGTAAGGAGCTCAATATACTGTGGGTTATCATTTTCAGCATCAGTAAACTTCTCTGTGAGTATCTTATCTACAGAATCTAAAAACATACGGTTTATGGTAATGTAATCTATTCTCAATGAAGAGTCATATTCCATATACCCCTCCAACTGTTTTATTGAATGGAGAACCGTTGCATGGTTCTTATTGAATGTATTAGCTATCTCCTGAAAAGACATTTTTGTATTGTCTCTCAATAGCTTGTAAAATATAGATCTAGCCAATATATATCTACGCTGTCTATTTTTTCTGTTTATCGATAAACCAAAATAGTTATTTACTATCGTTGTTGCTATCTTCTTTGTTTGTTTGTTAACTGCTATCTCCTCTATCAAATTCATAATCTTTTTTTCTATAATCTTTATATGCTTGTGCTATCCCACTACAGCATTCGTAGTGTTCTATGTCTCTGTAGTAATTAAGAAGATGACCTACCTCTTCCTCTCCGAGTAATCCCAAACACAACGAAAGGTAGGTGTCATCATAACATTCTTTCTTACTAAAGTACATAGTATAAATAAAATTCTTTTACTGGTTTCTTTTTCTCTATGAAGAAGTCTCTATAGATTCTTACTGCTTGTAATGTTTTATGTTTACCAGATTCATAAAAATCCTTACTACATTCAAATATACCAAGACCCTTACTAAACTTATCTACTACAACAAAAGTAAAATTCTTATAAGATATATCAAACAAGGTGCAATAGATATACATCTGCATATCATAGTTCCACTTATCTGCACTCCACTTAAACTTCTGGAGGTCTCCTGATGTGGTCTTTAAATCCACAATGTAATCACCTCCAAGAATATCAGCTTTTGCTCTGAATGGTATATCAAATATTTCTCCTACAGCAGGAACTTCTGTTCTAGCTCCTCTCAACATATCAACGCACATTGAATTACCTAGAACTACCTCCGATAAATCTTCAGCATTCCACCTCTCTTTCATTGTATAAACCTTACTATGGGTAGATAACGCTTCCTTGTAAACTTTACTGTTCTTACTAGCAACATCTACAAAGTGTAAGTCTTTCCATTTTTCAGGCTCTAGTATCTTACAATGGAATAACCATCCATCTCTCAAGGCTTGATTCTCCCCTGATCTCTCCATTAAACTGTCTTGATACTTCTTTGGTGAATCTAGTAGTTTGGAACAGCTAGAGCTAGACAATACATTACTCCCAAGATATCCATAATAGAAATCATCATCCATCATATTATCTAATAGCTCTTGCTTGTTCCAGAACTTACCATCAAGTGTTGTGATTGTATTCAAACTAATATTGCTTTAAGGATTATCTTCTTCATCTCTGGAGATACTTCAGGATCAATTAAGTCCTCTTGGCATTCCTTCAGTAAACGAAGTCTCGCATAAAACTCAACAGCATTATCTTCATGGTTGAGCTCTTCTAATAAATCTTTTGTTCTTCCCATAATTATTGTATTTGATTTAACATAAACTTTATTGCCCTTTCTATATATTCTATACAGAAAGCGAACGGTGTTACTAGAACATTTAAGATAAAGTCAACTACGAATAATATAAATATCCCTAGAAAGATAGTAAGGTTTTGGGGCTTGAAAAGGATTAACTTGAATATCTTCATTGTCTATCTTTTTAACAAAGATATAACAATTTTTGAACTGACAAATAAAATTTACTTTTTTGGAGTAAATTGTTCTTTCCAGATGGTTTGGCAAACTGCAAATCTTTGGTCTCTGTCTTTGTATTCAGCTCCCATCTTTGCATTCCCCATACATCTTCTGGTGAAGTCTTTATTCGTCTCGTACTTCTTTGGTTTCAAAAGTGGCATCCTCTAGTCTTTTTATTTTTTCTAAAGCTACGACAAGAGCTTGTTGTGTGATTTTAATGTCGTGTTTCATTTTAAATAACTCCGATTCTTTCATTTGTTATATACTATGTAATCTATTATTCTGAATCTCCCAATTATCAGCATCAAGTTCAAATGAAGTACCATCAGCTCTAGTCCTGTATTCTCCCTTTTTATAAAGAGTAGCCTTCTCCATGAATTCTTCTTTAGTAATCCAACCACATACCCATAGATTTTTAGTCCTAGTATTCACAGAACAAAACATAAAAGCATCTGCTTTATGATTCCGTTGAACATCTACAAAATTATTAACGTAGTATGGTTTTGGATTTACTCTTCTCTCCATAGACTTTATATCTACCTTGTAGCCATTCCATTCAATATCGTAGCCACCATCAAATCCATTTGGTATTAATGGAGGGAAACCTAAATGTTTTCTAACTACATTCTCCGATACAACTCCGATGAATTGCTTTCTTGGAGAACCATCGTAAAAACCTCTCTTACCGAAATTATTATTACGAATCAGTTTCCTTGAGTACTCGATTATATTCTGGTCTATATGGAGCTCTATCACTTGTTTAGATTCTTAATCTTCTCTAAATACAGTATAAAATCCATAGCCTCCTCTTGAGCGTGTTGAATCCACCTGTAGAATCCATCAGGGGAATCTTGGAGTGTAGTCCCATACTTTTCTATTCCTTTAGCACTACGCTCTCGCATCTTACTTATAACCATTTCTACGATTGGGTCTTTCTTTTTATGGTTAAAGGTAGAATCCATTGTCCATCTATCATTTTGCATCTCAACCCATTTCTTTAAACTATCGCTCATTATCGTACTCTTTATAAACCCTCTCTAGCTTCTTATATACATTATTCAAGAAACAACTCCCACAAGAAGTCATCTCTGCGTTATCTTTAAACACCCTGTTGTAAACATCTAGTAGAGCCTCCTGCTCATTTGGTTTTATTTGAGGATGTCTAGTCTCAAAGAACTTTGATAGGAAGTTATATTCCTTCTCATTCAAACATTCTGGTTTCTGATAAGGAAAAGCCTTGTTGAGAATCTCACGTCTCTCCGAGCACCCACAGTCCTCCCCAGCGATAAACTTCACAGCCTTATCTATTCCTACAGCTTTGAATACCTTCTCTACCGTATCCCCTAAACCTGTAGATCTAGTCTTTTGATTTGGATTTAAGGTACTTCCTGTATTCTTCAATTGCACCTTCCCTGATCTTTTTCTTGCCATTACTTAATGTATTAAAAATTGAACTTAAACTTATTTTAGTCTCCCTAGATATCTTTCTCATACTCATTTGATTATAGAAATGTATATTGAATATCTTCTTATCATACCAATACCAATCTTCAGTTATACGATCTATTTTATCGAATATCTTATCAAAGTTTTTCTTCTGCTGTTCCACACTTTCTGGGAGCAACATAATATCTATATCCTTTTGCTCCTCCAAATAAACAGTATTCTTTTTACCAGAATGATGTTTAGATAAATATAAGTTTCGTAGCGTTACATAGACGTAATAAGTATTTACTTCTGTATCGTTGTATAATATTTTTTTAGGGTTTGCAACATAATCTGTTATCCTGATATACATCTGTTGAACTAATTCATTAGCATCCTCTGGAGATACTCCAAATGATTTAGCCATGTTGATCCAGTCATCATGCTTTTCAGCTAGTATATCAATTACCCTTACCTCCAAACGTGAAACGATATTCCTACTATTCCTATCAGTAATTGAAATAGATGTTCTGTCTCATCAGTTTCTATATCATCCATATTAGAGTTCCAATAATTGAACCCTACGCTAAACCCATAAATGGGAAAAAATTGTAAATACATATTATAATTTAGTTATCATTACATCTAATCTAGGGTCTTGTTTATCAATCCCCATATAACAAGAATTAACCTCCACAACAGTAGATAAATCATCAGATTCAATACAGCCTCTCTCAACCATAGCATCTTGGAAAAACTTATCTATTACCGATATTACATTCATTAGGTCTCTTGTTCTTTTATCAGGAGCAAAGTAAAAGTACTCTATCTTTACCTTACCCTTAATTGTAAAATTCAATTCGTCAAATACTTCACTTTTAAATCTACGTTTAATATCATTACTAACTTGATAGTGCCAATTACGATAATTGTTTAAAGTTAACCATTTTCTTTTATTGCTCCGATTCGTTATGAATAATGGGAGTGATAAACTTATTTGTTCGTTCTTCATCTATTTCCTTTAAAGGGGTTACGTTATTAAAGTAATAACGCTGTTCCTTTATGTTGAATTCAATATTATTTACATCCTGCGGATACCCTACTAATTTCTGCTTCTTAATCTTCTGTGAACCAAAGATAACGGATTTATCTGAAAAGTCAATCGCCCTATTAGGTCTCCAAACATAAAGCAGGTTATCACACTTGTTTGCAAATTCACTCCCTCCCTTAACATAGTTAACATCTGGTTTTGGATATCTACCAGTATCATCACGTCTTGGAGTAACTTGGTGGGCTACTAGATGAACAGAAACATTGTTATCTATCGCAAATCTTTTAAGTTCCGCCATAAAACGTGATATATATAAATCCTCCCTCTCACCGTTCATTATCTTATGGTGGACTGTGTTATAAGGATCTATTATTAAACTGTTGATACCTCTAGATCTAACAAGGTGTTTTGCTCTATCAAATATAGTGTCTAGTAAAAAATGCTTATTAGGGTATATCAAGTAAAAGTGTTTTTTAGTAAATTCCATACCCTTTTTAAATTCATCTATAGACATCTGGTTTGGGTGCTTTGGATTAGTAGACTTTCCAATATACATCTCTATTAAATCATTATAGAAGTCAGTCATCGGCATATTCTCTGGGGAGAAAATAGCAAACTTGTAATTGTCTTTAGCAGCCTTTATAACACATAATTGATTCAAGAATAAACTCTTACCTTCATTCTGATAACCTGTCCAAACATTAACCTCACCATTCCTCCAAGTCCAAGCAGCATCTACCTGTGGGATATAGGTAGTTGTCCCCATATCTTGACCGTTATGGAAACCATCTAAAAGATCCTCCCTAACATCATCTAGCGAAAAGATACCCTCCACTTTAGGCATTTCAGCCATTTCTAGCCGTTTTAAGAGACTTTCTTTACCTTCTTGGAGTAATACCTCATTAGCATCCTTAAAAGGGCTAAAATCGACTAATTTACATTTCTCTACCCCAATACGTCTAATTAGTTCTTTTTCTAAATATCTACCATTATCATCGTTATCAACGGCTATATACACACATTTAGCTGACTCAAATACGTTATAACAGTTATCAATACATTCTAGCTTTTTTGATATGTTTTTATCTGCTGTATTGGGAGCTCCCATATTAACAGATGTGTGGGTGTGGACACCAGCTACCTCCCATGATAAAGAGTCTATCTCACCTTCACAGATAACTATTGGAGTCTTGTTAACTACACCATCGTAGTTATATATAATTGGCTCTGCGTCTTTAGATTGCGTAAAGAATTTACCATCTATACCTCTTGTTTTGTAGTTTACTATTTCTCCATCTCGATAGTAAGGAAATACAATTAGATCTCCATTTCTTGTAGTTTGAAGTCTATTGTTTCGTATTACATCATCTGTAATACCTCTAGAATTTAAGAACTCTTTACCTTTCTTGTTAATTGGTTGTAGTAAACTTGGATTTGGGAGCTTGTAAATCTTTTGTTCTTCCATTGTTCTGTTTGGTTTTAAATTGCCTTTATACCCACACTTATGACAAAGAAATACTCCCTTATCAATATTTACAGCCAAACATTTATCATTGTAGTGGGTCTTTCCTATCTTAACACAGTTAGGACATTTTACCTTGACTTCTTTCTTGTTAGTGGCTGGTAATACTATACCATATTCATTTAGTTTATCTAACATATAGTTTATTTAACATATAGTTTTATTTAGCATATAGTACTATATATAATACATATATATAACTATATATAATATATTACTATTATATATCTGCCGTTTTGGCAGTTGTAAGGACTCTAATAGTTCTAAATTTACCATGACCTCGACCAGATGCTTTAGTCTCACGTTTAATTAAGTTTTTCTTCTCCAAGTCATTAAGAATTCTATACAGAGTTCTCTCGCTTACATTAAGCGTTTCTGATAATGAATTACTACTCGCAAAGCAATAAGGCTTCACACCTCTACACAATGATTTTATATGGGAGTAAACCATAAGTTCGTTATTCGTAAGTCCTTCCATCTTTAGATCTATATTAACATATTTAACTTTCTTCTTTTTACTCATAATGATAAAATTAAAAGGGGGAACTTGCGAACCCCCCTTTAGGTTAATTAGAATGGTAAATCTACCTCTTCAACATTACTGTCAGCTTTAGCTTTTGCAGGATCTGGCTTGTAATCGTTAATCCATACGCTATGGGTTTTCCCATACTGATCAGTTTCTTTCAAACTACCTACGGTTAACTTGACATAGTGCTCTCCCTTATACTCAAACCAATTACCTTCTAACTGGCTCTTTTTAATAGAGATGTTAATCATATCGTAGTTTCCAACTTTCTTGCCGTTACCGACATACTTTCTGTCTTTACTCATAATTAAGATTCTAATAATTTAGCTACTTCTTTACTTACTTTATACTTCTTTCTGATATCAGTCAAGGAGAAGCCCTCTTGCATTGCTTTTTTAGCATTGTTAAACTGAACAGAGTCTTTCTGCAACCAAGCCTTGTTATCCTCAACTATTTTTGTTGGAGCATCATGGGTATTAGTTGCATCTGCATCTTTAGTGTCGTCAATCAAGAACAACCCATTAAGAGCATACTTTCTAGCGTAACTACTAGAAGCTCCAAAGGATTGAGCGATATCCATACCTTTCTTATTAGGGTTTATACCAGCTTGTGCTTTAACGTGGATAGTTTTCTCACCATCTGAAATTACAGCAGTTGCTTGTACAAAATATAAATCCCCTAATTGAATGGTCTCATCCGTTAAATTTACCGTAAGATTGTGTTCCGTAAGTAATGGCTTTACCGCCTCTAGGATGTCCTCACAGCTCCGATAGTTATAATTACCAAAGCTGTTACGCTGATTTTTAGGTGCTTTCAGTCTCCCCTGAATATCCACCAGCTTATCATTAATTGTTTTCATACAGGCAAATATAACATTTATATTACAACTGACAAAAAAAGAGGGGATGTTAATCCCCCCTATGCAAATATTAAAACAAAAATAAACAATGAATTATGGTGAATAGTCAATGTTTATGCAAATATAGTTAATTTCTTCCTTGCCCTCTATATTTTTTCTTATAATTTTTGGAGGACTTTAGACTGCTAGATTTAGATTTACTATGGGTGTTAGGTCTCTTTACCTTTTTCTTCTCTCTATGGACAAATGTATTACCTCTAGCCATTACTTATGTTTATTGTTACCAAACACCTTCTCAACTCCTCTAGATCCAAAATAGCCTCCAATAACAATCGATAATAACCCTGTGATTGAATCTAAAGGATATCCCATGTACCACCCAACCACATAAGAAACGGTTAGAAAAACCAAAACTAATGGGCGAACATTCGAAGCTAACCATGATCCTGATCTAGCGTCAGCTACCCAGCGTCTAGTTGTGCCATCTATTTCCGCTCTTTCCAGTTTTAACTTCTCTAACGCAACCTCTTTATCAGCATCGCTCATTTCAGAACCACCTATAATAGCCTGTATAACATTACCTGCTAGTGTATCACCTGCAACAGCACCGACTACATCAGGTATCTTATTAAGTAAGAACTGACCTACTTTAGTATCCTTAAATTTCTTTTTATTGGTTGTTGACATAGGTAATATAGAACTTTTGTGCTAATCTTATTTCGTTTGGATTATCTTTACAAATGTCTTTAGTTAGTTGTCTATATTCAGCTATCCTTTGCTTTCTCGCACTTGCACAACTTAACATCGTTGCAACAAGAATCAGGGTTAATATTCTCATATCGTTTGTTGGTTTGTTGGATGATTGCATCCGTTAGTTTGTCGATACTTTTGCGTATCTCTTTTAGTTCGTTTCGTAAGCCGTTAGACTTAATCTTTATTTCAGCCATAATGTACTTCCTACTGTGTTAGTATGTCCAAACAGAGTTTGGTTTAGATTCATCTGTGTCACAATGAATAAAGGTTTTTGCAACTCCAAGTCTTTTGAACCCTGCTTTGATAAGTGCGTTAAGTATAATATACCTTTCTTTTCCGCTACCAACTGCGATATCTGCTGCGACTCCGATAAGGTGTGATGAATTTGGTACTCCACCGACTTCGGCATTGTGTTCTTTTGTTCTATAACCACTTGTGATTTTAAAGGATATACCTGCAAGTTCTCTTGCGTGGTCAAGTTTATAAAGAAAGTTGATATCCATATTTTTACCTGAATTAGGTAAAGAAGGACAATCAAACTCTGATAAGGAAAAGTGCTTAATATTCATACAAATAAACTATAGAGTAGTTTCCATAAAACAAAAAACAAAGCCACACCAATAAATATCAGTTTACCTTTGTCAAATATACTATCACTACGCCAATTTGATATAACGTAATTCGTTACTTGTTCTTTTGCTATATCCCAATACTTTTTCATAATTTACTTTTTAGGTGGGTTATTTTTATCATCAAAATCCATTGCAGCTTTTAATATAATTTTATCCATCATATTATCTTGGTTCTCTAACATTTGCTTCTGCAAGTCAATTACCATACTCTCTAGATTATCTTTAGCTGCTACTAACATCTCTATTTGATGTTCTTTCTTCTCTAGACTCTGTTTAAGAGCGTTTATATCATCAGGCTTACTACCTGTTATAGTAGCTACAGTTATTCCAATAGAAGCACTTATTGTACCTATTAACATCATTACAACCTCCTTGTTAGTATCTAATACAGGGAATTGAATTAAAGCTACTATAAGACCTATCACAAATAGGAATATAAATAAACTCCCTACATAGTGTCTAATCTCTTTCGCTACTCCGTTTTTAGGTAGATTCATTTTATCTTTTTACTTATTTGTATTACTGTGTACCCTATTGCCAATAATAGCGATATTGTTTGAAGATAGGGATTAATCTCTGTTATTGATATTGCTAATGCTATTGCGTTGAATCCGTATATCTTCAATTGTTCCATTGTTTATGCTATTGCTAAATAGATGTATGTATCTCCATTAAAGTTAACATTTGCACCTGTTGTTCTTAATTGAAAACCATTGCTTAAAAAATCTAATCTGTCTGAAGTAACTTCTGCATCATTTGTATTTGGTCTTAAATACTTGTCTCTTATGTTGCTTGGACTTCGTACGCTATCCACTATTACCCAATCAGCAACATTGCTTGTTCTTTTAATCATTACAAATCTTGGCTCAAATCCTGTTGTAACAACTGTTCCTGTTGTACTTCCATTCCCCGTATAACTCCCCACCTTCTGATAACCTGT
>Ga0213865_10000353_pt1 | contig 31111 bp, 19 predicted proteins | sample PICome_6_FD_160100 | JGI IMG/M metagenome (GOLD analysis project Ga0213865, IMG submission 160100) | Coastal seawater microbial communities near Pivers Island, North Carolina, United States - PICO282 | ecosystem: Environmental > Aquatic > Marine > Coastal | place: USA: North Carolina...
GTAAATGTTGAAGGAACGTTGATACGAATGTTTTGGAGTGAAAGCGCGTTATCCAATGGGATTGAGATTGTCATTGGGATAAGTGATATTTTCTTGTATTCCTGTATTAGAGGCCATACCATTACAGCACCTCCATGAATACATCTAGATGCTTTACCACCTTTTATTCGACCATAGACGACCAGAATTTCGTCAGATGCACAACGCTTGTACCTTGTAGCAACAAGAATGATTCCAAAAGCAGCAACTGCTAATACGCCAAAAATTATGAAAACTGCCCAAAATGATGCATCCGCCATGATTCATTCTAACGTTCGTCATTATTAATGACTTTGCCTACGGCTTTAGAATGCAATTTTTCACTCTTCTGAAGATAAGTCTTCAAGAGGTGCAACAATCATGGTTGATCCTATGATATCTACTACTTTGATAAATTCGCCAGATGCTAGGTGCAATTTCTTGTCCTCTGCACGCGCTAGTAGGGTTTTCAGAGTGCCGTCAACTGGTACTTGAATTTCTCCTGTTTCGTTTGGTTTTATGCGGGAATAAACTTGTCCTCTTTGGCCAATTGCATCGGCGTAATTTACAGTTCCATCTGCTTGTAATTGATTGATTGCATACATCATTTTACCCATGCCATACATGCCTGATGCAGCACCAACTCCGCCAGCTAGGACAGCAACAACATCACTGCCAGTTGCTGATAATCCAAACATCCCGGTTAATCCAAACATCATGACTGCTACTGAAAGACCTTGAATACTCATGATTTCAAAAGCGCCTCCACCAGCATCGATGTCGATTCCAAAAGCATCAGAAACGCCTCCAAGAACATCTCCAACGAGCATGAGTATCATCATGATGAAGAATAAAATTCCTCCAAGGAGAGCACAACTCACGAAGATGATCTCCATGAGAGAGGGGGCTTCGATACCTACAAATTCAGCAAGCCACTCAAATAAGGTCATACTTGTAATCAGCGGCTAGTCATTAATTGTTTTTTCTAGTAATTTGGTTCAATTTGTACCTTTCTATGGCCACAATTATCGATAGCGAGAGTCCAGATGCCAATGCAGAAATGATGTTTGGTACTCCTGCACTCCAGAAGAGCAGCCATACCCAAAGGGGAAGGAACAACATCAAAGTCCTACGAATAAAAGGCCAAAAGCCACCGAACAACTCTTCTGATCCGTCGTCAATTGCTCGTATCGTGGTTGCAGTTAATGGGTCAACGGGAATCATGAGAACAGCCCTGCGCTTAAACAAACAGCAAAACAATCAAAGAAACTATCCACAGCAAAACGCCCACTCCAACGCCTTTGCCTTGACCTTTGATTGCATCATCATGTACTTCTCGATTGAGTTTAAGTGGGTTGAGGAGTAACTCTCGTTGCTCTTGCCTGAAGATGACGAGAGCTAACATAAATGCGGCAGCAGCGCCACCTCCGAAGAGTGTTGTAATCCAACTCTCCACTTCGCCAATTAATTTGATAGACAAAAACACTTGGGTGATGGCAAACATCATCCACAATAGGGAACCTCGTTCTGCTGCGGCCATGATATTGCTACACACTCCTTCCTCTTGAATCCAATGCCGACGGGATTAAACAAAATCCCGTGTTTTTGGGGACAGATGTTCTTCAACAAAGAGTTCTCTGCATTGTACATGGGCGAACTAAGATATGCGGTCGGAGGCTCGCCCATATCGCATTCACTCTCACCTCTGTTGTTTTCGTTGGTTTTTCATCATTTGAAGAAAAAGAATCAGATTCCGAACCTAACTTCTCCTTCTTTGCGACTTATTGAATCCGTTCATGTCGATGAGGTATTGGGATGGGGCTACATAGAACATAACGAGCATAATCCTGAGTGGGCCCCTTTGGGAAGTCACCTTGATTTGAATACAATACGACTAAACCGCCTCGTTGAAGAAGTCCTTGCCAAGGGTTTGCGCCCCTCCTTTGAAGGAATTCAACATATCCAAAAGAAACCTGCAGTTTCAAGTCATCTCCCTTCGCAATATCATAGCAAAGAGGTTTGGCTGAATCTTACTTCACCACTTAAGCATCAATTGCAGAGTATGGCTTTCACTCCTGTTGACAAAGGAATGGATCTTCTTTCTGTCAATACATTGCGATGGACTGGCCATGGATGGTATTGTGCAACAACAGATGGTGCTGGAGTTGTTGATGTGGCAATTCATCATGGAATCGATGTTGCATCAGGAGCAATCCTTGGCCTGAATGGTGGTGGGGGTTCTGCTCGTTCAATTGCTGATGCATGGCTTGAATCAGGTGGTCATGTTGTCTCCCTTGGTGGACGTAGAAAAATAGATGCTTCCCTTGTAAGCAAACATTTAGCAGATGTCGAACACCTTGACCTCCTCATCGATTTTGATGGCACGTACAATTCAGGCCTCGATTCAAAACGAACGTTAACACCTGATTATTTCCCTTTGAGTGGTTCTTTTGAGGAACAGGAATTGAGGCTTAGTACAAAGAATTCAACAATAGATGGAAGATGGATGCTCGTTGGACAGCATCTTGAATCATGGCGCAGGCTGTGGGCGCCACAGTGTGCTGAATATTTGCCGCCTCTTGACCAGCTGATGTCTTGGTTGTTTGATTGTGAATTTGAATTAGCGGAATATAGACGCAAATCAATGGAAGAATGAAATGTTGGAAGGGGCTAGGCAACCCTATGAGCGCACGCTCCTTGATGTTGTGTGGGTTGCTTGTTTTAGCAACCTTTTCGGGAGTTCAAGCCTTTCCAGAAGAGGATTCAAATTACCAATCACCTCACACAGGACCCAATTTCCCAGTAGGTTTCATTGATTTTTCAGTGAACCAACAAGGAGCCCCTGGCCAAGATCACCGCCTTGTCTATCCAGCAATGGTCTCTGGAGAAGACAGTGAAGTCGCAGGTAACGGGCCATTCCCATGGATGGTACTCATCGTGGATGAGAATGAGACTCCAGAAAACTACATGCTTTTGTGCTCAAGAATTGCACAAACAGGTACGATGGTTTACATCCCATCCTGGCAAACCAATCTGGAACTCAGTGATATTGTCTCCGATTTAGAAGAAATACAAACATGGATGCACAATTCGAATCAATCGAATGAAGCAGTCCTAGGGATGTTTGGTTCCGTCGATGAATCTCATTGGGGTCTCATAGGACATGGTGTGGGCGCTGTTATTGCAACCAATGGTTACATCAATTGGCTTTCACTTGCTACAAACCAAAGCGCTCAACCCCCAAGGGCCATTGTGGGGCTTGCTCTTGAAGTTGAAGAAGTGAATGAGCCATTAGTCATACAAGCACCTGCTCCAAACATTGGTTTGTTCATTACAGGAAGCGCTGATGAAGTAGCACCAGCGACAGAACATGTTCTTCCAGTGTTGGAAAATGTTGATGGGTTTGCATGGCAAATCCTTCATTCTCTTGGAGCAAATCATTACCAATACCAAGATTCTTCTTCCTTCCTTGAGGATTTCAATGATGGTGATGCCTCCCTTTCACAGGAAGAACAACTCGATCATGCAATGGAGCATCTTCTCCCATATCTCGACTTAACATTGCGTGGAGACCATTCGTCTTTTCGTGAAGCGTTCAACCGCCCCAATGATGTCGATACGGTTTCAGATTCGAATGGATACGTGGATGAAGACTTCGATGAAGCCCAACTCATTCCTCTGTCAAATCCAATCAGCTTGAATGGAACGTTGCTCAGTCCAACAGACGAGGCTACCTTCGTAGCCTCATGGTCGATGCGTAATGGCGATCAATACGACGATATTCCTTCAAATTGGACTGTGACAACAAAATGTGTTCTTGATAATTCAACTGTGTTTTCAGGAGTGATCATCAACGATGAGGCTCGATGTGTTGTGCCGATGAGTGGTGTCTCTCCAGGTTCTCATCAAATCAAATTGAAGGTCTTCGTGGAAGGTGGTTCGGGATTCATTACCTTTGATTTTAACAGAACAAATGATCCAATCGGATTGATTGACCCTTATCCTGAACTTCTCGTTCCACAACGGGGTTCTGTTCATCTTGATTCCTCTGAGATTGCGACAGATCCAGATGGCCAGCCCATTGAGATCATGAATGCTACGCTGCTTGATAATGAATCCCATTTCAACATCGTCATCGATTCGGATTTATTGGGAATAACTCTCGTTCATAATGTTGATGAAGAATGGGAAGGAACCACAAAAGTCGCTCTGGAATTAAAGGCAGGAGGCGAGATATTAGATGTCTTGAACGTTACCTTGAATGGCAGTATTTTGCCTATCGATGATCCACTTATTCAACTTTCAATCGTTGAACAACAAGTGGTTGATGAAGACAGTCCATCGATATGGTTTGACGTCTCTCAATATATTTCCGATCCAGAAGGAGCTCCATTGTCAATTGAAGTTAACGGATTGACTCAAGGAGAAGGAGAATTGCTTTCTTGGATGGTTGAATCGTCAAATGAGACCATTCGTTTTACTCCTTTGCTCAATGCAAATGGGGCTGAAGTGTTCACATTGACCGCTTCTGATGGTTTCAATACACCCCTCTCCATCGACGTACCTTTCCGTGTCAATCCCATGGACGATGCATTTGATGTAACAAACTCAGCATGGGAGATTGAACTTGCGGAAGAGGAAACCCTTCTTCTGAACCTGCTTGATTTTGCGGTTGATCCCGATGGAGATGCTCTCATTTGGCAACTTGAATCCGACGGTTCAACAAAATCACAAATGGCCATATCTGGTCAAGAATTTCTGATTTCAGGATTGATTGATGCGAATGGAATTGACAATGGTTGGTGGTTAAACGTCACGGACGGAGAGACTGTTTTCGAAAAGAGAATTACCTTAACCATCAGTCCCGAACCAGATCGGCCCACTCTTTCAAATGGTTCAATTACAAAAATATCCGAGAACACACTCCAATTGGAATGGATTTGGACTGATACAGATCCCGATTCAGAAATGGACGTCATTGTAAATCTTGACGGAGTGGTTCAAAGTGGTACAATGAACTGTGATTCTTTGTTATTCACATCATCATGTACGCAACTTTTCACCGGAGAACAAATCGAAGGTTCAATTTTACAGTTTGACATCATCGCAAGAGATCCAGCATTCGCAGATGTTTCAATGCGGATTCAATACACTGTTCCACTTGAGCCGAAGATTTCTTCAGGAGATTCTGATGATACATCAAGCGGAGGCTCAACACTGATTGCAGCTGTAATCATAGTGCCACTTGTTGCGCTTGTTGGATGGATGTTATTTCAGGTTCGAAAACCCCCTCAACAACCTGAGCCTGAAGATCAATCTGGTGGCTTATTGGCACGAGTAGAGCGAAAAATAAACCAATCATAGAGGGATGTTGCCATGCTTCTTCGGCGGGCTCCATTCTCGCTTCGATCGTAAAATGTTCAATGCTCTGCATAAACGTAGCCTGCTTTCGGAAGGTTCGATGACATCATCAAGCCAACCGTTTCTTGCGGCTACATATGGGTCTCCGAATTTGGCTTTGTATTCATCAACAAGTCGAAGGCGAACTTCTTCCTGTTGTTCAGGTTCAACAGCGTTGATTTCTCTTCGATGAATGATGTTAACTGCACCTTCTGCTCCCATGACTGCAAGTTCAGCGGTTGGCCAAGCAACATTGTAATCACTTTGCAGGTGCTTGCATGACATTGCTAGGTAAGCGCCACCGTAGGCTTTTCGAGTAACCAAGGTAAGTTTCGGGACAGTTGCTTCTGCATAAGCGAAGAGAAGTTTCGCACCATGTCGAATAATTCCACCCCATTCTTGAACGACTCCTGGAAGGAATCCAGGGACGTCTTCGAATGTAACAAGCGGGATATTGAATGCATCGCAGAGACGAATAAATCGAGCAGCCTTGATTGAAGCATCAATATCCAAACAGCCTGCAAGAACGTTCGGTTGATTGCCTACAACTCCAATAGTGCGTCCATTTAGTCTTGCAAATCCTATGATTATATTTTCAGCGTAGTTTGTAAAGAGTTCCAAGAATTCTCCATCATCAACAACTTCTTCGACGACCTTGACCATATCATAAGGGCGGTTAGGATTGTCTGGGACAAGTGTTTCCAACTCTTCATTCAAGCGAGTTATTGGATCTTCTGTAGCGACATACGGAGGTTCTGCATCGTTGTGATCTGGTAGATAGGAGAGAATCTCTTGAACGAGGAAACATGCATCTTCCTCATCATCAGCGACAAGGCAAGCAATTCCTGAACGAGAGGCATGAAGCGATGCTCCACCGAGTCCAGCAGCATCGACTTCTCCCTGTTGAACTTCAGGAGTTTCAAGTGGAGAAGAAAGGAACAGCTGCCCGTGCTCTTCTCCTAGGATTGTGAAATCTGAAAGACTGGCAGCGAGAGCAGAAACGCCTACAACAGGTCCGAGGACAAGGCTGATCACTGGAATCCTTCCACTGCACTGGACAAGCCTGTCCAAGAGTTCTCCAGTTCCAGCAAGTGCATCGATTCCATCGTGCGCACGTTGACCGCCACCATCCCATACGCAAACAAGTGGTGTCTTTGTCCGTTCAGCCATTTCGACGAGTTTAGCAATCTTCTTTGCATGCATCTCGCCCATTGACCCTCCATGAACGCTGAAGTCTTGAGCAAAGCAATGCACTCTTCTTCCATCGATGGTTCCGTGTCCAGTTACAACCCCGTCTCCGAGTGTTTCGTGTAGGAACATATTGTGGTCTGTTGTCCGATGTGTGACAAACGTGTCAACTTCGATGAATGAATTGGGATCGAGAAGCATTCCAATTCTGTCTCTTGCAGTCCCTCTTCCTCCAGCACGAATGGCTTCCTGTGCCTTTAATCCGCCACCTAATCTCGCTCTATCTCGGCGTGAGCGAAGTTCGCTTACAGGGTCGCCAGTAGGAGCCGCCATGAACAGATGAGGGTCGAAGAGGTTCTTCATCGAATCGCTTAGTCTCTTATCTGATTGACTTCTTCACCAAAGAGATTTGTGAGCAGTATTTGTTCTACATTTTTGTTTGTCGAAAGAGCATAATGCAGCTTAACAATCGCAGCTTCTGGTGATGTTGTTATTCCATGACCAAGAATTCCCATCTCTTTCTGAATTCTACCCTTGGAGTAGACGTTCATGTCCACTGGACCGTGAATGCATTGGTTCACAATCAATACTGGTATGCCCTTATCAATGGCCTTTTGAAGTGAGGATCGCAGTTCTAAATTCTGAGGCGCATCTTCGTTTGGATTTTCTATCGGTACATGACCTAACCCTGTGCCATGAATGACCAATCCATCAACCATTGATTCTACTGCCTCATCGATTTCTGCATGCATCAGCCATGGCCCTGAAATAAATTGACGAATGGAGAGGTCTGTTTTGAACCGAGTCGCTTTCCTTGCCACATGACGTTCAGAGAATTGCATTCTGTTTGATTCATAATGTTCGCTTAGATTGATCTCAATCGAACCTTCATCAATTATCACAATCGCAAGCGGCTGGGTATTGACCGGCCTGAAAGCATCACGACGGCTTGAGTGAAGTTTTCGAACACCCGTTGCAGCATGAATTGAACATGCTCCATCATCGCTTGTTCGATGCATTGCAACCACTACACAATCCGATAAGTTTCCATTTGGAGAAGGTCCTTTTGCAGCCCAAGTAACTGCTGCTATGAGGTTCTGGGCTGCATCTGATGAAGCACGATCGCTCGATCTCTGACTGCCTACAAACGCAATTCGTCCAGGTGCTTTATTTCCTTCACCACACCAAGCATAGGCAACTGCTGATGCTGAGATGTGAAGTGTATCTGTTCCATGAGTCACAACAACTCCGTCGCAACCTTGTTCGAATGCTTTTTCTGTTGCATCGATAATTTGATTCCAGTGAATTGGACGAATGTCCTCGCTGAACATGTTTCCAATCTTGTGGGCATCTATGTTTGCAATTTGTTGTAATTCAGGAACATGGTGGACTAATTCAGATGGTTCAAATTGAGCAGTCACTGCTCCCGTTGCGTAATCAACCTTTGAAGCAATTGTTCCTCCAGTGTGTATGATACGTATGGAGGGGAGATCGGGATTGTGTGGTGGTCGAGACTGATTTGTAGGAATTGAATCTTCCTTGGCTAAGGATTCCATAATGTGGGTTTGCTTGGTTGGGTGGCTTAGATTGTAACCATTTGGCAATTTTACAGTGACGTGTTGCTCTACTGCAGGTGGTAAAATTACGCCTTCTACAATCGTGTCTCCGGAGAGTGTTTCAAGTCGAAGTTTTACCCTCGACCCTACTTCAGGTGCTTCAGCCATGATGGTTGCTGTGCAGCCAAGCCCTTCAACGCTACGATGGTGGTGCCGGGAGCGGGGCTCGAACCCGCGACCTTCGGATGTCTCAGACACCACAAGGGGGTTTGCACGTCATACGATCGCCTTCAGGCTGCCCTATGAGTCCGACGCGCTACCAACTACGCCACCCCGGCCTAACCTCGCCTGCGAAAACCCCCATTTGAATAATGCGGGTTCAAATTGAAAGAATCTGACCGCATCCTTCATTCGCCTTCACTCATCCGCAGGGGTATGGTCGACCTCTCGACAGCGATGACGGCGGCGCAAGGTGAGCGTCGACAACGGATGCCTGGGGATGGCAAAGAAAAGAAGGTGCGTCGGACCGGTCGCAACCTTGGAATCGAACCTTTTGACCCAGTAAAACACGTCGCAAAAGAGAAGGCGGATATGGCTTCAATGTGGTTGGTTCTTGGATTTGCTCTTCTTGTAACTCTCTTGATGCGGTATGTTTTGATGGATGTGACTGATCCTGAAAACTCAAAAATCCTGTATATCCTTCCTTTGACATGTATTTTCCTCATTCCAACACTGCATCGAACAATTATGCCAGAACGTTTCGTTGAGCACTATGGTGGTGGTACTTGGTTCAAGGCCGCTTTCCTTCATACATTCACATTCCTAGCTCTTTCTTTCCTGCTCGTTAACCCGCCATTTGGGGATATTGCCGCTCCAGAATTAGCAAAATCTTGGACTGTTGTAACACATGATGGTGAAGAAATCGAATATCCGTTTGATGTATCAACCAAAGGAGCAACCCTCACTTGGCATACAAATGGTTCAACAACCCTTCAAGGAGATGCATGGCTATTATTCGGATTGATGGATAACAAAAACTCTGATGGAGCCTCTGTTGAAGTGACTCGCGAATATCAGGCGAATGTGACCACACGAGAAGTCAATGCCTCGTTTTGGTATGACAATCAAGAAGCAATAAAAAATGGGACTTCTAGCTCAAACAAAAGTTCACCAAACTTGACTCCTCATGGCGACCAAGACCAACCATTTGCAATTTTCTTGGGGACTGATTTAGGAGAAGGGATTCACAAAATTACGGTTGAAATAACTGAAGATGGAGACCCATGGGAAAATGTTCAGATTTATCACTGGACCCTTGAGGTCATCAACGCCTCTCCGTTCGATCAAGACAGCATATCCGAGTGATTCTTCAGAATCTGATCGAAGAGGATGTCAATTTCTTTCGTAACACGTAATTTTGTTGTCATACGTTCGACTTTTTTACGTCGATAATTTCTGACAAAAGAGGCGAGAGGTGTCCATGAAAGAGCGTCAAACATAATCCGTGTTTTTTGGTTCATGTTCTTGCGTCAGTTCTAGGATACTGTTACTTTCTTTCGACACTAAATCTGAAAGTGAAAGTGAAAGACATCAAGACTTGAGCATTGAGACCAATCGTGCGGTCATTGCATCAAGTTGTATGCGTTCTCCGCCCCCTTCGACGAGTCGATAATCAACTTCAGCCATGATTTGAGTGAGATCTAATTTATCCGTTTCTGAAATGAAATCTACTCCGTACAATTCACGGTGGAGTTGGCCGACAAAATCAGTACCTGCTAAACCGTATCGGTCGAGCAGTTCTTGCAGTCTTCTTCGTGCAACATGAAACCCATCTTCACGACATGCCATGATGTATTGGTGCAACGCTTCTGGAGGGGCAGTTGCCGAGGTTTCATAGACAATTGACCTAGAGATTGTATCGCTGATCGCAGCAGAAACTTGCAAGGCAGTAATTGCCCGTCGCAAATCCCCTTGAGCAATCCGAGCTAATGCATCTGCTGCATCATCCTCAAGAGTTACATTTTCTTCTTTCGCAACGTGTTTTATTTGGTCGAGTACATCTGCATCTGCAAGTGGACGGAATCGGAATACTGCGCATCGAGATTGAATTGGTTCGATAACTTTTGAAGAATAATTACAAGAAAGGATAAATCGACATGTCTCAGCATACTGTTCCATGATTCGACGTAGGGCACCTTGAGCATCATTTGTCAATGCATCTGATTCATCAAGGAAAATGATTTTGAATTTGGCATCACCATATGGTTGTGTTCGTGCAAATTGTTTGACCTTTGAACGTATTTTATCCAACCCTCTTTCGTCGGATGCATTCATTTCGAGTAGATTATCTCGAAAATTTTCTCCATATACGTCTTTTGTCAGGGCCATCGCTGCAGTTGTCTTGCCAGTTCCAGGAGGTCCTGCGAAAAGCAAATGAGGGAATTCTTTGTGCTCTGCGTAAACTGTTAATCGGCTTACTACGGAGGCTTGCCCCCGTATTTCAGAAACACTTTGCGGCCGGTGACGCTCAACCCATAACTCGCTCATATCCACAAGAGATTGCCGAGCCTCCTTCAACATTCGGTTGCATTTGAATTAACAATTTTAGCCGCCCCCCTATGGGGGGCGCTGAGCGAATCAGTCATAACCTTCCACATCTTAGCCGAAACGAGCGCCATGAGACCAACGTCTAATTCCAGAAATCTTTCAGCAGCCATTATCATGGTTTTGATGTTCCTACTCGCCGATTTATTTGTTCCATCAGCCTTCCCTGCTGTTGATCAACTCGAAGAAGAGCCAACGATTCAATACGTCACTTCTACTCTTAATCCATCCAATGACACATACATCGATTCGGATAACCCAAACGATGATTTTTCCAGTGATGATACAGGATTATTGGGGGTTTCAGGTTCCAGTGAGGCTAGAATTCTGCTCACATTCCCTCTGAGTTATGCTTCAACTGATACGATTCATTCCTCGCGAGTTGACCTTGTATGCAGCAGCAGTTCCGCTTCAAACGGATTGGCTGTTTATCCTGCATCAACCAGTGTTTCATGGAATGATAGCGCAACTTGGAATACTCGTGATGGTGCTATAGCTTGGTCTGGGCCTGGAGTCGAAGGCTCATCTGACCGAGGCGTATGGGAGCCATTTTACCTCGCTCCACCCTTAGGAATTGGAGGAGGTTCGTCAACCCTTGAAATCAACGTAACTGCGTTAACACAATCTGCTGTTGCCTCGAGTCAAAGTACACTTGACATCGTGATTTCCGCCCATGATGCTCAATATGATTGTGAACTTAATGAAACTCTGAATGCCGCCAACAAGCCAACATTGGTTGTTGATTCATCGACTTCAACTGCTGGTACTGGCGGTTTGATGACTCCAAATTTCGTGGCTGATAATGCACCTCTGATGAGTGGTGATTTCATCTTATCTGCCGATCTTAATCCATCGATGACTTGGGATGCATATTCTGGTATTCTTGCTGAGGTCCAAGTCTCTCTTGACCCAGGATTCAAGAGCACTCAAGACAATTACAACTGGGTTTACAATTCTGATATTGATACTAATGCCTTTTCCTTGACTGGAACTACAGGCTCACTTACAGTTCCTCTCTCCGATGCTTTCGAAAACGGAACATACATGCATTACAGAATGCGTTCAATGGACTCAACAGGAATTCTTGGTTCATGGTCCGATGGTTCGTTCTTTTTACCAGAACACAACGTGATTGATAACGGAGACGGAACAGCCACAATTGCAGTTGATATCAATGATCTATCAACAGACTTGGATTTCATCGAAGATGCGGTCGCAGATGAGAACAATAAGAATACAAATTATGGTTCCTCAGCGACATTGGATGCTACTTTATCTTCAACAAAGGAAACAATTCCTCACATCAGATTCGCATTCGATGCGTTAGGAATGCATTCAAATGCTACAATTCTTGAGGCTTCATTGAATCTTACCCGATCCACTTCGAGCGGTTCAGCAACGCTGGCATTACATGAAATGGACAATGACGGGGCATGGAATGAAGATGAACTTACATGGCTGCGAAAGAAAACCAGTCAATTGTGGACAAGCGGAGGTCGAGGACTGATTAGTCATGCGACAGATACAGGTATCTTTGGTTCACAGATTAGTGATGACTTTTCGTTCGATTTGACCTCTACATTACAACAACATATCGATAACGGAAACACAGGTGTGATCGACTTTGCATTAACGACGCGTTCAGAAACGGGGTCTTATTCTGCTAATGCAGGAATCGATTCTGTCTCGTTCCATTCTTCCGATGCCACAACAGAATCCGACAAACCCTATCTCTACATCAAATACGACTGGGGTACACCCGTTGCCGTTGCACCTTCTCTCACGTCTCCGTATGATGGTGAAACTCTGTGGAATCAAACAGGTCACAATTTCACTGGAAATACCACTCCTACATTGACATGGTCTGCTAGCACATCCAGCTCATATGATATGATTTTTGAATTATCAACAGACGGCCAATTCCATGATCGTGTTGCATATGTAGACACACGTGTTGATTCAGATTTCTTGCCTAGTGATGGAGACTTTTCATTCACTGGAGTCGATAGCCTTGAAGCCGGACACATGTACAATTGGAGGATGCTTCATATCGATTCTGATGGGCGTCATGGTGATTGGACACACTCAACATTTTTGATTAGTAATATGGATTCAACATGGCTTGGTGGTGACCGTTATGAGTTTAGACTCAAGCAAGGAAATGCAAGTTCCGATGACCTCCATCCAGCATGTGCAGATACGTACATTGATTCAGGCATGCCGAGTTCAAATTATGGGCAAGAAACCGAACTACAGGTCTCTTACAACACGATTCCATCCGAAACAACAATTTTGTTTGGATGCGATTTGTCAAGCACATTCCTTCCAAACGGTTATGCCGTAGAATCTGCAAATCTTGAGTTTTATCTCAGCGATTTCCCATTCGGTTCGCCGACTGTTGGAGCCTGGGAAAGCACTCAACACAACTGGACTGAAGACGGGGCCACGTGGGCTACATACGATGGCTCAAACACATGGTCTACAACAGGTGCAAAGGGTTCAGAGCGTTCATCATTGCTTGATTCAGTCACTATCGGAAGTGGTTTTACTTCTAGTTCCTCAGTTAACTGGAACGTTACACTTGCAATGCAAAATGCGATGAGAGACAACCATTCTGCAGATTTCATTCTAGGAATTATCGGTGCTGGTTCAGGCCAGATTCGAGATGCACTTTTCCACACCGGAGGCGCAGTTGATGCAAAGCGTCCTGAACTGAGTTTCGTCTATGTACCAGGATCAAATGCAATACCGATTGAACCTGTTCCAGTAAGCCCTCTGAATGGGTCATGGAGCATTCAACCTGGCATTAATCCTGAACCAGTCCTTCGACCATTGCTTAATTGGACCCATTCCAGTGCAATCAGCGTTGGTGGCTATGCTGTTCAAATCGATACAGTCAACACATTTGACAGCAATGATATGAGCATCCAAACTTCATGGTCAAACGCTGGTTTTGATATCGCTGATAAATCATTCACTCCTCAAAATGACTTGACTGTTGGCGAAACATGGTACTGGCGTGTACGGACAATATCGACCACAAATCAACTCGGAAATTGGTCTCAAACGTTCCACTTCAATGTTCCTTCACTCACAACATGGAACCTTTCTTCGACAAGTGCCGCAGTAGAAATACGACACGAGGAAGCAATGCCTGATTTAGGACTTCCACATTTCATTGATACATGGTTGGCTGAAGGGGGAATTGAAGGACAACAAAACCATTCAGCTTCAACCTCAATGAAAGTTGGAGAACTTGGCAGTGGTTATCAATCGACTGCTTTACTGAAAATTCCTCTGGATCAAATTCCTTCTCCTTCAAATGCTAGTGTAACAAATGCAGAATTGAATTTATGGGCCCTTTCTGGTTCGGACACGAACACACAAATTGCCGTTCGACCAGTTCTGCAAACATGGACAACTGATCTTAATAATTCAACCTATGATGGTCTAAATCCTTGGACACTAGATGGCGGAAGATCCGTCGGAAATGACGTTGGCCAATTGAGCGATTTGAGTACTTCATTAAGCGCTGATTGGATGGATTGGGACGTTACTGAACTTGTACAAGCAGCACTTGCAAACGGCGATTCATATCTTTCAATTGCTCTGATGACGAGCGACTCTTCTGATTCACTCATCACATTTGCAAGTACAGAAGGTCTCACGACCCAACGGCCATGGCTCAATCTTACATGGACTGAAGGAACTTCTGCAATACCAACCATCGCAGCTGCAAACGCTTTGCCTGCAGATGGAGATATGGCATGGAATTTATCAACTCACGTACCAGAACCAGACACTCGTCCAGTCTTGAGTTGGACTCATTCCAATTCAGCAAATATTGATGATTGGAAAGTCTTCCTCCAAAATGATGCTTATGACATCATGGAAGGTTTCACAACGTATGATTCACGTGTCCATACCTCTATGTTCGATCTGCAGAGCTTAACATTCCAACCTTCCACAGACCTCGACACAAACCAAAGTATTCGTTGGTTTGTTCAACCAGTGAACAACAGCATGCTCGGTCCACGTTCAACAAGTTCAGTATTCCATTTACCTCACGATATTGGTCAAGAAATCAACAGTACATGGGGTTACATCAATGTCCAAGAAGGTGGATTCCTCCCGTCCTTGAATGAACCATCTGGCTTCATGGCCGATACAACTCTTGATTCAGGGGCTCCGAATACGAATTATGAAGGCGATAGCATCCTGAGCATTGGTCGCTCATCTTCCACAACAAGCACCTCGGGTCGTACATCTACCATTCTATCGATTGATCTCTCAAAGTTACCACTCGGCAATACATTTGAAATCATGAGTGCAAACATGACGGTGAACTATGCGTCGAACTCCTACGGAGAAGTTTGGGTAAGTGAATCCACCCTTCTGACGAACTTTGATGAAGATGCAAATTGGAATAACGCAACAAACACAACGAACTGGAATTCACCAGGAGCATACCACTCAAGCGACACTTCTATCCCATATTCAGGTGCAAGTTTGTTCAAAACCTCAGGATTCATAAATGGGTCTTGGAATCTAACTGGTCCTATACAACAAGCTCATGCACAAGGTTTGAACACGATTCACATCATTCTTCAAGCGGAAGAAAACAATAGCAATGTTGCAGGAAGGCTCGATTTCTTTTCAAGTGATGAGACTTCCACTAGCCTACGTCCAAGTTTGAATTTAACATACAGAACAACCAATCCATACGTTGCTTCAAGTCCTTCAAACCTCCTTCCTGTTGATAGTTCGACTTTGTGGAACATGTCTGCTCCTCGTCCAACAGGAGTCGATCATGTGAACCATTCATGGACTCCACCATCTTCCAACGAAACAGGATACCAGATTTGTTCTGCATCTGATGCTCGAATGATTTACGATCTTGCTTGTGTTTTATCCAATGATGCCACCTCTCTCACCGAGTCAAATCTCACTTGGGATTCGGCGACATCTACGCTTATGAGTACGAACGTAACATCAGGAGATGAATGGCTATACTGGCGTGTTTTGTCTTTCCAAATGATTGAAGATTACTATCGAATTGGTGAACATTCCCAAGTGAATAAATACCGTATTCCGGATGCACAAGGATACGATGATGGAGCAGGAAATCATACCGTTAAATTGTTCAGTGGTTCAATTTTCTCATCCACAGGATTGCTACCTGGTGCGCCTGATACGCACACTTCCTCCTCATCGTTTAACACAAATTATGGTTCGAGTGCCTCATTGTTGCTTGGTACCGGTTCTTCTGGTGATCATGAGATTTTCATTGAATATGATTTGTCTCAAATGCCTTGGCCAAGTGCGATTACTCCGACTTCTGTGATGTTGCGTATGTACCGTACACAAGTCACTGGTGTTACTCCAATGACGGTAAGTGCTCATGCTTGTTCTACTTTCAACGAAGGATCTGTCACATCACTTTCATCACCGACATGCAGTGCCGCTGAAATCACTCGTTCTACCCTTCCGGTGACGCCACCAAATGGATGGTTAGAATGGGATATCACTTCTCTCGCCCAATCAAATATTGCGAATGGAAACCTCTCGATGACAATCAAACTCTCCGCAGTTGGAACTGCGAGTAGTTTGCACACCTTCCATTCTGGAGAATCAAGTTCGACATCATTACGCCCAATTCTTCAAGTCGATTATGTAGACAATGTAGCAGGTGTTGTTCCACCATCACAACCTGTCCTTCTTTCACCAGTCGATGGTACTGTCTTGTACAACACAACAGCAACTTTGTTGGAACCTCTTGACAAGCCTACCCTTTCATGGAATTCGGTTACTGGTGCTACAGGCTACATCGTTACAATTCGAAATTCATCCGGGCAATACACCTTCAAATCTGGTATTTCGAGCCAGATTACAGGAACAAGCTTTGTGTTTGATACCTCTTTGACTCCAGGGTCAACGTTCGAATGGTGGGTTCAAGCAGTGAACGGTTCTATTCCAGGACCGTCTTCTTCTCGATGGATTGTTGGCATAGGAGATCCAACAACTCAGGATAATTTCGACCATACATGGACGTATGAATTCCAAACAGGAAATGAAATCCAAGAGATGGCTCACACCACTGTTGAAGATACTTCGGTATACAGCGGTAGTGCAGATGAGAACCTCGATGGCGACGCTACACTCCTGGGTATTGATTCTGGACAGGATGAGTATCGGATGCTTATTTCCGCCGATTTCGGACAAATTCCGTTCAATCCGAATATGAATGTACATTCCGTGGATTTGAGTTTGTATCTCACCGATCTGGACTTTGGTTCTGGAGCAACTGGTATGACACTCTCTGTACACAAGGTGCTCACAACTGGTTGGGGCGAAACCTCTGCAACTTGGAACGGTACTGGTGCTGCGAACTGGGGGGCTCCTGGATTACAACCCGGTGTTGATTACGATTCAACGCCACTCGACACCATCGTTTTGAGTAACACTCAAGCAACAAATCAATGGATTCAGATGAATTTAGGACATCGTTCTCTCTTCATCGATGGATCTCATGGATGGGTCATTATCGCTACTGTGAACCAAGGATGGATGACTGTTGAATTTGCCGACAATAGTGATTCAACGAGTAACTTAAGACCGCTTATGCAAATGAATTACACCGATATTGATTCGGTTACGATTTCTCCGACTGCGACAACTACGACTGCAGATACGCCTGTGACATTCAGCGCTTCAACATTTGATTACAATTCACTTGTTGCAACAGTGCCAATTGTCTGGTCTGCTTCAAGTGGTCAAATTGATGCCTCCACTGGAGTGTATACTCCTTCCTCAACTGGAGTTCACACAATCACAGCTTGCTTCGGAGTCATCTGTTCAGATGAAACAGTGACCGTTACACCAGGTGTTCCAGTGAACTTGGTTGTGACTCCTCTTGCTGCAACCATTACTTCTGATGATACGCTGCAATTAACTGCAGATGTCGTGGATCAATTTGGAAATGTTGTTCTTGGTGAAAGCATCTCGTTCTCACCGAGCAACGGTTCAATGGGCGGAACGTTCGGCGATGTATTCCAACCATATTCTGTGGGAGGTCAAACGGTCTCCGTAACTTGGACGACAATCACCGTTATTGTGAATGTTCAAGTTGAACTCGGTGCGCCAACAGACATCGTTCTTACAGGATGCGAAGGAGTAACTCCAGCAGGAACTGAATGTGAAATCACAACAACGTTGTATGACCAATTTGGAAATATCATACCATTGTCTGAGGCAGGCGCTTTGACCTACTCAGTCACTGATGGTCTCTACAGTGAGGCTACGAACATGTACTTCGCAGACCATGTCGGAACATGGCAACTTTCGTTAACATCTGGAATTGGATTGTCGGATTCAATCACCATTTCAACAGGCCATGGGGCTATGGATTCCCTTGAAATTGTTCCTTCAGCCTGGGATTTAACCGCTGATGAAGTCATCTTCATGAACACAACCAGGATCGATATTCAAGGAAATAGATTACCAGTCTCTTTGCCTTTCGAAAACTGGACGTTTGTAAGCGATGGTGAGGTCAACATCATATTTGATCAACCGGTTCAATGGATTCCAACAGGCCTTGGTGGAAGAGTGATTACAGCACAGTATGAAACAATTTCAGCATCGATTACAGTCAATGTCACGAAGGGCATAATGACTGGAATGGCCCTAGTTGTTGATTCGGCTGACGCAAACGATCAATCCTACAGTTTGACCGCTGATGAAACGTTACAAGTGAAAGCGAAGGCAACTGATGCGAAAGGAAATCGGTGGACAATCGATGTGAATTGGACTGTTTCTCATCCGAGTTGGAGCGATCAATCTGTCCTCCTATACACCCTTTCAGATGAGACTGAATTCATGCCTCAATTGGCTTCAGACATCCCTTACATCATCTACGCCGAATACACTTCTGGAACTGATGTGTTTACTGAATCTGTCTCAGCCACAGTATCAGAGGGTATCTTGCAAATCTTTACTATGAATTCAATCGCCTCAACTGGAGATTCCTCAACTGCATATAACATAAGTGCAGATGAGCATGTGGATTTCTCTGTAAGTCTTAGTGATGGAGACCTGAATGCTTTGGATGCTTCAAGGCTGACTTGGTTATTCGAAGATTTGAATTCAGGTTCTGTTATTGATATGACTTCGTCTTTTGAAGCCGATGCATATCATTGGGAAGCAACAACTGTCGGTTCTTACAGAATTACTGCATTCGTCGTCAACGCAGATGGTTTCAACTATTCAAAACAAGTTGACATCTCGGTATTCCATGGCGTTGCAGTTTCGCTTGATCACACACTTGATACATTGAGTGAAGATGCAGGTGAATCGATTGACATTGATATTACCGGTACCGATAGCGATGGAAACACCTTCCCGCAAGATGTTGAATGGACAGAAGATGGAACAACTTCTTCTCGTGTCGTTCCTCGTGCTCCTGTCGGAGCCTACACATATCAGGCATCCGTTGCTGGTGAGCATGTGATGGTCTACTCGACTCCTGGTGCAACCAATACGTTTGATCTTTCAATACAACCACAGATGGTTGTGGCACATCTTGAAATTGTTTTGTCCAAAACCACTGTGGAACAACAAGCATCGATTGATGTCACGGTTGAAGCAAAAGATATGTTCTACAATCCAATCCCTGTGCCAAGCAGTGCACGAGTTGATTCAACTGGCCGAGGAACAGTCAAGGAACTAGGACCAGGTCAATGGCGAGTCACAACCCTCGATAGTGGTCCTCAAACAATCACAGTTACAGCGGGTCAGGTTAGTGAAGAACTCGACATTGAGGTGACTGGAACCTTTGGTGGATTCTTTGCAGCAGGAGGTGTTCTGTATTACATCGGAGCCGTTCTTGTTGGCCTTATCGCAGTTGTTTTACTTGGCTTATTGGTGATGGCTCTTCGTTCTGGAAGAGGTGATGATGACTGGGATGATGATTACGACGAAGACGAAGATGAAGACGATTCAGCCCCTGCTCGTGGCCCAAGCGGACCTGCTCCGGGAACGGGACCATCTGGCCCTGCCCCAGGAACTGGTCCAAGTGGTCCAGGTCCATCTGATTCACCGCCAGAAGCGGAAGAGAAAGAAGATACAAGCTGGATGGTTGAACATCGCGTGGATGATGATGGAACCGAATGGGCTCAAAATGAAGATGAAACATGGTATTACAGAGAGCCAGGTCAATCTGACTGGATCATTTGGGAAGATTAGGTGATTTCATGAACTCAAAACAGTCTGCATTCTTTCTATGCATTCTGATGATGTTCGTTCCTCTAACAAGCCTTCCAGTTGCCGCAGCAGGTCCTGCTGCACAGGTTGTGATTACAACACCTTCAACATCGATTTCTTCGGATGGCGTTCTTCAATTAGATGCGACAATCTATGATGCATTGAATAATGTCGTTGAGGGAGAGATTACTTGGTCTTCAACCAATGGTACAGTTGAAGAGGGTGGTCTTTTCTTTCCTTGGTCTGCAGGTCAAGTTACAATACGTGCAGAGCATGCAGGATTCAATGATACTGTTGTTTTGACAGTAGAGGCTGGTTGGGGACAATCAATTGAGATCAATACAACTGCTTCTCCAAAAGCCAAGCAACCATTCGAACTTCAAGCAAATCTCCTTGACTCTCATGGGAATCCTCGAAGCGGACAAGGTGTTGTGTGGAGTGTTGATGGAGAATATGTCGGTCAAGGTCAACCATTGTGGACACCTCCTGCCCTCGGTCTCTACGAAGTCATTGCTCGTTTTGATCAAATGGAACAGCAAGTGATGATGGAAGCGACAGCAGGCGATCCCTTCGAATTTCGTTTTGAGGAAAATCTTGTGATACGAAGCGGATTTGGAATCAAACTTGATCCCACACTAGTCGATTCATTCGGACAAGAAATGAATGATACATTAGCAGGAATGAAAGCATGGACTGCAGAAAATGGAAGCATCACTTCTGAAGGGTATTTCTTCGCTTCAGCGCCAGGATTTTGGAATATCAGTGTTCGAGCAGGAGCAATTTTTGGTAATGGAACTATCCGTGTAATACCAGCAGATGCAGCAATCGTATCGATTCAAATTGTACCCGAACAAACAACCTATCAATCAGGAGAAGTGTACCGTTTAGATGCAGTGCGTACCGATTCAAACGGATACACCTCCCCAGTACCAGTTCCGATTGGAAACTGGAGCGTTGGAAATGGAGCAGTCGCTCAAGTAGGGGACGAAGTTCATTGGACGCCAGGTAAGGTTGGTTCCTTTACAATGGAAGTTGTTGACTCTGATGTCGGTGCATCAAAGGCGGTATCTGTGATTCATGGCTCTGCCGTATCCACACACCTTGTAGCAAGTTTGCCTCGACTAAGCGCAGGGTTGCAAGTGGCTTTGGTTCATGAAGCGACTGATGCATTTGGCAATATTTGGCAAATTGACGGGAATATCAGCAAAATAAGTAATGATCAATCAACAACTGAAATATTTTCTTCTTATGCTACATTCACTCCAAAACTGACTGAAGCCATTCATTTCTCAGCAACCTATTTTGATAATTCCACAGGTATCCTTCACCAATGCGAATATCAAGAATACGTTGAACCTGGTCGACTAGCATTCATTATTTTACCAGAATCTGGAACGGAAGTAAAGGCAGATTCATATTTGCAATTTGACCCCACATTCACAGATTCTTATGGAAATACGATTGCATTTGTTGCAGTGAATTGGACCATCGACGGAGTTGATTCAACACTTGATTTACTGATGTCAAATGGCAAGTGGTATCCTACAGAAGTAGGAGAGCATGAGATTCGTGCGAATGCCGATGGCGTATTTGCAGCAGTTCGCATAAATGTCATAACCGGTTCAGAGAACACGTTATCTACAGATGCAGGAGATTCATTGAGAATTACTGCGGGTGTGCCAAGCGATCTCTATGTAGAGATTGTTGATGTTCATGGAAACGTTGCTCCAGCCGAAGAAGTCGAATTGGTGGAATCTGGATTTATTTCGATTGAACCCTCGGCCACGGGACGTGGATATTGGCAACTTGATGGAGTGACTTCTGGAACATATGAGGTTGAATTACAACAAGGCAATGCTTCGATTCTTCTTCCTTTGACCATTCTTCCTGGCAATCCTGTCCGTGTTCTAACATCGGTTAGTAATGAATCGCTCAGTCAAGGGGAAGTCACTTTGCTCATGGTTTGGGCTGAGGATAGCCAAGGAAACAGAGTGGAGGTAGTTCCCGAGCAAACCAGCATCACCTGTTCATCTGGAAAGGCCAGTCACGTTAAGTCAGATACTTGGGAAATCGAATTGGAAGAAGCAGGTACTGATCGCTCATGCACAGTTGCTTGGAGCGGTCTTATTTCACAGCAGTTCTATGATGTTGAATCTGTTCTTTTGGGTGGTGCTCTCGGTTCGACAAATACTGCTATGTCAATTGGTCTTGTCTTCTTGTTGATGATTTTTGCAGTTCTTATCGTTCTCATTCGTCGAGGCAGTTCCAAAGAAGAAGAATGGGACGAATATGATGATGAATACGAGTATGAGGATGAATATGAGGGTGGAGAAGAGGACGCTGAAACTTCTGCAGAGTCGGATGCTTCTGTCGAACAAGAGGCAAACACTCCTCCTCAAACCATATCCACCGAATCAGCCCCAATTATCGAAGATGCTCTGCGACAAGAACTTGCAGGAAAGGCAACCCAGATTGGGGTCATGCAAGCTGCACCAGGAACAAATCAAGGTGAAACAGGTTGGTATGTTGATGCTAGCACTGAATTACAACAATGGAATGTTGGCTCAGATGGTTCTTGGTCTCGATTGCAGTGAACCAGTCTTCATTTTGTGGTGTCTATATGTGGATTGAAGAACATCGAGACTGGGAATCCGTAGATTACGCTCCACTGTTATCTGGTCATCTTTTTCCTCCAGATTTCATGTGGGGGGTTGCTACTGCTTCTCACCAGATAGAAGGTGGAAATATAAACAACTGGTCTGCGTTCGAGCCCCATTCTAAAAGCGGGCAACTCAGTGGTGACGCATGTGATCATTGGAACCGCAGAGAAGAAGATATTGAATTGATCAAGAATCTGAATGTGTCCCATTATCGATTTTCAATAGAATGGAGTCGTGTTGAGCCTCAACAGGGCATTTGGGATGAAGACGCCATACAGTGGTACTCAGACCTTGTAGACCAACTTCTTGCTAAGGGGATTCAGCCTATGGCCACTCTTCACCATTTTACCCATCCGCTTTGGTGGGATGAGAAGGGTGCTTTCGAGAAAGAGGTGAATGTGGATGATTGGGTCCGGTTTTCTGTCAAAATGTTTGAAGTCTTGAGCGACCGTGTTGATTGGTGGTGTACCATCAACGAACCTGCCGTTTTCGCATCAATGGGCTACGTTTTGGGAGAGTTTCCACCAGGGGAAAGGTCGTTTAAGAAAACCAAGATCGTTTCTACAAACCTAATGATTGCACACGCTCGTTGCTATCGAAGATTGAAATCTTTAGAGCATGGTAAGCGAGTACAGATTGGATTGGTTAAGAACATCAATCTCTTCGATCCATATCGACGCTGGAATCCATTGCACAGATTCCAAGCAAGATTACTTGATGGAATGTTCAACCTTTGCTGGATAAACGGACTGAAAACAGGACGATTCAAACCTCCTTCTGGTTTGCGTTCAAAGAAGATTCCTGGCCTAAAAGGAAGCAGTGATTTCATTGGTGTAAATTACTACACGCACCTTCTCGCCACTCCATTCATGCCTACAAAAGTCGATATTGATCCGCTCATACGTCCGTGGGAAGAGCGAACAGATTTCAGATACCCAATGTATGCTGAAGGATTGCGACGAGCCTTTGATATGGTTTCATGCCTAAATCTCCCAATCATTGTCACAGAAAATGGAGTTGCAGATGATGATGATGATATGCGTCCAGAACATATTCGCCGCCATTTGCAGATCACTGGAGAAGCGATTGCTGATGGCATTGATATTCGTGGATTCTATCATTGGAGCCTCATGGATAATTTCGAGTGGGCGGAAGGCTATGATCAACGATTTGGCCTTTATCATGTCGATTTTGAAACAAAAAAACGAACTCTAAAGCGAAGTGGTGCTCTCTATGCTGAGATTGTGCAAGCGCACAGAATGCCCCAAGTGGTTATTCTTGCAGGAGGATTAGGAACTCGCCTTGGAGAACATACGAAATCAGTTCCTAAATCTCTTATCGATGTTTCAGGCAAACCAATTCTTTCCCATATCCTTGATTGGGCTGGGAAACAAGGTTGCATGGAGGCATTGATTCTTACGGGGCACTTAGGGGAACAATTCAATGATTTTCGTCATGAAGGTATGGCTCTAACCTTCCATCAAGAAGTTGAACCACTTGGCACTGGAGGGGCGTTATGGAATGCTCGACATCTCCTTCAAGACCGATTTATATTGCTCTGGGGAGATGATTTTCACCCGATAGATTATGGAGAATTAGTTGCTCACCATGAACAAACATCATCGCCGCTAACACTTACTGTAACGACTAAGCACGAACAAATGAATCTTCTTCACATAGATGGAAAGATCTCTCAATACGACAAATCTGGCACCCCACCTGCCGAATTTAATGGCTATGAATCAGGAACCAGCGTTGTCGAAAAATCAGTTCTTCTCGACCATGGCAAAGAAGGGAAATGGAGTTGGGAAGAAACAGTCTATCCTAAAATGTCGATGAAGGCTGTAGCCTACCTCAATGATACCAAATTTTGGGATATGGGGACTCCTGAGCGATTAGCACGCTTAGAGGAATTCTTCAACAAAGCCAGCTTCTGAAGGCTTAACCAGGATTGCTTCAGGCAATACATCCTCATGCTCAACAAGAACCAAAATCATGCCTCCAAATCCTCCGCCCATCATACGTGCTCCAAGAACGCCTTGTGTGTGTTGAAGTTGAGTCACACGTTCATCTATGGCTTTCAAACTCACTCCAATACGTTGCAATGACTGATGAGAGGCGTTAAGCAGTAATCCCAATTCTTTTGGGGTTGCAGAAATGGCTTCTAAAACCCGTTCATTTTCTTCCCTCACATGCTGATGTTTTGCTTGATCACCTACGGAGTTACGATAATCCACCTCTCCTAATTTCCGATGTATTCCTGAATCAACAAGTTTGAAAATATGATTTTTTGATAGCGGGTGTTGTGTTGTTGTATGCTCTGTAAAATCAATCAATGTCGCATGGTTGGGTTTGGAAAACATCATGGCCATTTGATCGAGTAAACCACACTCGGTTTTGAGGACTGCATGCTCAATACGTTGCGCTTCCAAGCACGCTTTAAATGGATCAATATCCTTGTGTATGCATAGAACAATTGCCAAACAAAGGGCAGCCGATGATGACATTCCCGAACCGATTGGAATATTGCTTGTAACAATCAGAGAGGCAGGCCACCCTTTCGCTTCTTTCCACAATAAAACGACAGTGTTCTCGCCTTCAAATCCTTCATCGATTGGTGTTGCTTCAAGCATGAGGCGTTGAGGTGCTGCAAAAGCAAATGAAAATCCACCTGCATAGTCGGTATGCTCGCCTATGATGTTGATACGTGCGGGAATTGAAGCAATTCTATGCATGCCCTTCCCGCCTTAATTGATGCGTTCCAAATCAAACCATACAGGATAATGATCAGAAACATCTGAACTTGACATCTCTCTGTCAACACCCCAACGTCCAAAGAAGCGTCCATCGATATCACCGGTCATTACAACTCGATCATAAGCACAATGGCTGTTTGAAGAATACGCAGTATCTGCTGTATCGGGCACCACCCACAAATATTGAGGCTGACGAAGCGAAAGTTGATTCAATTCATATGTCGAAGCATAACTACAATCCGCATTAAAATCACCGAGGATAATGATGTGCTCTTGAGTGCGATTTTCAAGATATGTTTCAACAACATCATGTAGAGCTGAAGTTTCATTTACAGCTTCAGAGGGTTTGGTATGGACTGTGATAAATGTCATATTTTCCGTAATTGTGTTGTTTAAATTCATCATTCCAAAGTTGGCAATAAACGGCTCTCGCTGGAAGGCATCTTCTTGGGAATCGTTGTGCAACCATGCTTCGTTTGGAACAAAGACAGACTCTCTATAATAAAATGCATATTGTTCTTGCCCTCCATTGTCATCTTCTTGAAGGCCAGAACGTTCACTCAAAACCATGGCATATGTCTCATTTCCATATTGATTAATGGCATCGAGAAAATCGTAAGGGACTGTTGAATCAATGTCCTTGATCTCTTGAACCACCACCATGTCGTAACGGTGAACAATTTCCACCAACTCTGCGACAACATCTGCTTTACCCATCTTGGTCTCACCAAAGACCTTGATGTTGAATGTTGCAATACGTGCAACATCTTCACGGGACAATGATTCTGTTCGAGCATCCGTTCCGTTGTCCTTATCTTCAGATTCAATTTCTACAACAACGGTTCGCCATAATGGACTCTCTTCTTGCTGGACTAACAGTTGGATTGTGATTGGGAACAGCAACAGAAGGGACACCAACATGACCCCTTGTAGTGCGCCATCAAAACGACCCATGTGGTGATGAACCAACTCTATGTTATCAATCTACATCCCTCTCTCATCGAAATCCATAGGTTCTTCACGCGGTTGATTGTGGCGATAGCATGGCAGAAGAGATTACTCCCGAACAGGCGCAAGAAATTGTTTCGATGCTAACTCAAGGTGGAGCAATGGAATCAATTAACACATCCCTTGCACTTGGAATTCTTCCTCTCGTTGAATCGATCGGAAATTACGAACTTCTCGATCAATTGGTGGAACACGCAAGTGTGGTTGCTAAAGACGACGTAGAAAAAGGATGGGCTCGATTTGAAATGTTGAAGCGCAATCAAGGTTCAATCGATGATGTTGCCGAACTTGCCTACAATGCTGAATCGATTGAAAAGGGCGAAGCATTAGCAGCCGCAGTCCTTCATCACCACGCTCTCATGCTTCTTTCGATTGATGAAATCGATGGGGCACAGACATCGGTACGTCGCTCACTGACCCTTAGGGAGAAGTTGGAAGATAAGGAAGGCATCATCTTTGGACTCGCAGTTCTTTCTCGCTGTGCACGAGCAAATGAGGATTGGGAAACAGCGATTATTCATGATACAAGACGACTCGAATTAGCAGTTAACAATCAGAATGATGTTCTTCAGATGGAAGCGATGGCAGATGTTGCACATGCCCAAGCAAGTCTAGGGGAATTAGCAACAGCTTCTGAAATGTATCAGGAGAGTCTTGATATTGCAAAATCAATGGAACATCCAGCAGGTAGTCTTGTTGCAAGTTGGGGTTTGGCTGATCTTGCAGAAATAGAATCCCGCTTTGATGACGCACTGCTCCTCCTTTCGGATACCATGCATTTGTTCATGCAACTTGGAATTGAAACACCAGATTTGTTGAAAAAGCGATTGCATGCTCTGACGAATCTTGAGAAATAGGTCAAACGTGTGTCGAACTGGTTATGTCCTTTCAGAGTGTGGCAAGAGCAGGTGAGAGGCATGGAACATGACATTTTCTTTTCAATTAGCCAAACACCAGACCATGAGGGGCACATTCCTTCCGAAGAAACAATGCTGAAAAATTACTTCCAACAACTCATTCTTGCCGATGAGCTTGGATTTGGTGTAGGTTGGATTGCTCAATCTCATCTTTCAACAGAAACTCAAAAATCAAACACAAGGCCAGTTGTTCCACATTGGAAAGGCGAGGTTGGTCTCTGTACTGATTTCCCTCAACTCGCACTGGAATCCTTCAGTCGAACAAATTCAATCGAAATAGGCAGTGCGGTTGTCTCTATTCTGGCCTCAGGTGGGCCGATTGCCCAAGCGGAGCGTATTGCAAATACGTTGCAACTTCTTGCCGTAAAAGGCGACAAGAGAAAATTGCACGTTGGGTTCTCAGCTGGCCGATTTGAGTTTATGGCCAGGCCATATGGCATCGTTCCAAGAACTCCTACTGAAGAAGCCGCTTGGCCAGCATTGCGTGGCCAAATTTTCCTCGAAGCAAGTGAAATTTTCCTGCGGCTCCTCAGAGGCGATGTGGTTCATTCCGATGAAATACGTTCAACAGTGCTTACTCGCGACAATTTCCGCAGTGATGAAGATTGGGAACATGTTCAACATGCACATGGTTCCCTCGCCGATTCAATACTCATAGAACGCCGATATGTCTTCGAAGATATTCGAATCGTTCCAAATACATTTGATCGTAATCAATTGGTCTTGGTAGCTGGGACTCATGACCCGAAAGCCCAGATTTTTGTCAATAATTATCTTCCAGTGCGTGTATTTAATTTATCGATTACTCAACCTGAAGTCATAGAAGCAACACATGATCGTATGCGTCAATGCTTTCACGCAGATGGCGGCGAATGGAAGCGTTCAGATATGCCGAGAACGAGTTTTGTCTTCCTCAATGATGAGGAGGGATTGTCCCCTGAAGAACAACGTGAAGCAGCACATAATGAAGCAGAATTGTCTCTAAGTGCTTATTGGAATGCGCTTGAGGGAACCATCGACCCAACAAAAGTACAGAATGCAGCACAAAATGCACTTATTGGAAATGTCGAAGATGTTGCTTTACAACTTGTCGAACGGTTCCATCCACAAGATAGAGTGATGGCATGGTTTGATTTCTTTAATCATGACAGTGATCGTGTGTGCAGAAATATGCGAGCATACATGGAAAAGGTCGCTCCACGAGTCGAAGAACTTCTCAAGGAAGGATGAGCATGGGAATTCAACATCACTCACACTCTGCAGTAAAGCCGGGCCAACCCGGCAGCGGGTTGTTCCCAAATTCACCTCTTGGTGAACAAGTCGAAGGAATTCCAACTGGAAGAGATGTTGATTGGGAACCACTCGTTGACTATCGTCGGAATGGCGTTTCTGAAACGACGATTCATGGCGCAGTTGCATGGGCGCATGGAGATGAAGTCATCCATTCCTTTGGTGGAAATGTTCTTTGTTATGGCCGTTCGATGATGAAACCATTCATGCTCAAAGCCTTTGTTGAAGAACTCAAATCTTTTTCATGGGAACAAAAAGCGATTGCAGTAGCGAGTCATAATGGCGATACTGAACATGTAGCAGCGGCACAATCGTTGCTATCGGAATCAGAGTGGCCTCTAATGTTGACTCCATTGGATGTTCCTTTGATTCAATTTGGGCGTCAAGTTCGTCGCCCACGTCGCTGGTATCATACGTGTTCGGGAGAGCACGCAGCGATTCTTCGCGGTTGTCGAGAAAAGGGATGGAATCGAGCAGGATACACGCTTCCAAACCATCCTGTTTTTGAAGCATATATGGAGCAAATACGCCGATACTTAGGAGAAGAATGGACTCCGCTGCGCATTGCAAAAGATGGCTGTGGCTTACCAACTGTTTCCAATACAGTTGCTGAACTTGCTCAAATCTATGCCGGACTTGTTCGAGACAAGAACTCTGATTGGATTTGGGAAGCAATGGTACGACACCCAGATCTTGTTGGTGGATTCAACCGTCTTGATTCAACAATTCTCAAAGCCGGTTCTGGATCAGTTATCGCCAAAGAAGGAGCCGATGGGCTGCTCGGCCTTGCCATTGAGCATCCCGATTATCCAAAAGGACTTGGAATTGTGATTAAAATTGCTCATGGTTGGAATGCCCAAGCAACATGGTATGTCGCTCGAGCTGTCTTAGGCGTTCTGGGAATCGATCTCCGCAATCCATATCCGTTGCATCGACAAAAAGCATTCATTGTTCCAGGTATTGTCCCTGACAAATATCATTCCCTTCTCGAAACAATACCTACATGGGATGAATGGGACCCTGATCAAGACCGCTGGATCTACAACCCAGAGGTGGACCAATGAATGTTCAAAATTTCATAGGTGGCGAATTTGTCGATGCAGTCGATCACTCCACATTCGAGAATATCGCTCCAGCAAGTGGGCAATTGATTGGAACCATTCCACGTTCAAAGCAAGCCGATGTCTATCGTGCAGTTGCAGCAGCGCGGGTTGCTCAACATGAGTGGGCTGAATTGGCACTTGAAGATCGAGCAGATTGGCTCGAAGCCATTGCTGATGCCCTTGAATCTCGAAAAGAAGAATTGGCAAAAAGAGAATCTCTGGATACCGGAAAACCGCTTTCACTTGCGCAAAGAGTTGATGCAAAACGCTCAATAGAAAATTTCCGCTTCTTTGCTGATTTTGCACGAGAGCAAGAGGATTTGATTTTTGAAATGGATGATGCTACAAACATAGTTCATCGACGACCGGTTGGTATTGTCGGTCTCATCACTCCCTGGAATCTTCCATTATACCTCTTGAGTTGGAAAGTCGCGCCTGCTCTCTTGATGGGAAATGTCATTGTAGCAAAACCGAGTGAATTAACACCCTTGACTGCTCATTTACTTGCAGAGGTTTGTCAGGAGATTGGATTGCCAGAAGGCGTGCTCAATATCGTGAATGGATATGGTCCAGAGGTAGGGCAAGAGATTCTCGAACATGAAGGTATCAAGGCCATTTCATTCACTGGAGGTACTGCTACAGGCCGACATGTTGCAGCCACAGCAGCACCAATGTTCAAGAAATTATCACTCGAATTGGGAGGGAAAAATGCAACGATTGTGCTTGATGATGCTGAAATGAATCAAGCGGTTCAAGGAGCAATTCGTGCTGGTTTCACGAATTCTGGACAAGTTTGTCTATGCGGTTCAAGAATTCTCGTTCATGAGTCCATTGCAGATGAATTTACGCAACATCTTGTTGCTCAAGTTTCAACCATGCAATGTGGGGATCCTAATAACCCTGAAACTCAGGTTGGTTCTTTGATTAATATTCCTCATCTAGAGAAAGTAGAATCATACATTAATTTGGCAATCCAAGAAGGTGGAACTGTTCTGACCGGAGGGACAAGAGAAATGACTGGCTCTCCTGGCCCTACACCACAAGGAGCCTTCCTTCGACCAACGTTGATTTCTGGCCTATCTCATCTTTCAAGAACTGCTCGCGAAGAAATATTTGGGCCTGTTGTAACCATTCATCGTTTCTCTTCGGATGAAGAAGCTATCGAGATGGCGAATGCTACTGATTATGGTCTGGCTGGATCAATTTGGACAAGTGATACAGAACGTGGACATTCTATCGCTCAGAAAATCGACACAGGAATTGTTTGGATTAATACATGGTTGCACCGAGATTTACGAACACCATTCGGGGGCGTAAAGCATTCTGGCGTCGGTCGTGAAGGTGGACAATGGA